>ERZ1645187.1122-NODE-1122-length-25203-cov-129.559050_pt1 | contig 25203 bp, 22 predicted proteins | sample MGYA00575352_ERZ1645187 | MGnify/ENA primary metagenome ERZ1645187 (study PRJEB40837, sample SAMN11349314) | freshwater sediment metagenome | isolation source: river sediment | host: Sediment | place: India: Wazaribad , New Delhi | collected 2017-02-21 ...
TCGCCGACGTGATCCGCGCGCGGGCGGCGGCGATCGAACCGGAGCCGCGGCCCGCGGAGCCTCCTCCGCCGGAGCCGACCCCAGCCGCCGAACCCGAGCCCGAGCCCGAACCCGAAGCCATCGTCCCTCTTCCGAACGAACCGCCACCTCCGGAGCCGACGCTCTCGGAGCTGATCGCGGCGCACAATCGCGCCGTCGCCGACGTGATCCGCGCGCGGGCGGCGGCGATCGAACCGGAGCCGCGGCCCGCTAAGAAACCGACGCCGTTCATGGTGGAGCCGCGGCCGAGAGCCACACCGGAGATCGTCCTCCCGATCACCGAGCCGCCGGCGACCAACCCGGCCCGGTATCCCGGGATGGCTCCGCGTGCCCGGGGTGACTGGATCCCGTGCGGTATGTCGGTGACCATCGCCGGGCTCGTGATCCCGGGTGGGCTGATCTGGGTCGGTGGTTCGCTTCCCTGCCAGAACGATCGGACGCGGAACGAGAACTGCCTGATCGATCCGAAGTTGCCGGTCGCCACCCGCCGCGACCTGTCCGGCCAATACATGTCCTATTGGCCGTCCTATTCGGAGATCCATCCGTGGTCACGGCGCGCCTATCTCGACTGGCTCGCCGGTTCCAGGGACGATCCGGCGACTTATATCGGATACGTCTTCCTCTACTTCTACGGCCTCGAGCGGCGGCTGATGCTCGACGAGGCGCCGAATGATCGGGCCGTGATCCGGGACGAGTTGGAGCGCCTCCTGTCGGTCTATGGCGGCAACCATTCCTTCCGTCGATACGCTTCCGATCTGCTTTCGGCCGATGCGGTGCGGCGTCGCGGTGCCGACGTCGAGCCGGCGTTCGATCACGACATCGCCGGCTTCGAGGTCCCGCTCGACGTCAAGATCGCGCTGGGGGCGCGGGTACGCGACGGTCGCCCGATCGAGCCGGATCTGCTCCTCGCCTTCGTCCGAACCCACCCGGAGACGCGGCTGCGCACCCCGGCGCGGCGGGCCGCGGCGGAACTCCACGACCTCTTCGTCGCGGAGGTCGAGAAGCGGTTCCCGAACGGCGTGAAGGTCGGCGGGGCCTCGCGGATCCGCAAGCTGTCGGTGACCTACAAGGCGGCGAGCGCGACGTTCGAGGTGGACCTGCTGCCGAAGAGCCTCGGTCTTCCCGACATCACCGGTCTCGCCGAGCCGGTCGGAACGGCCCGCGCCATTCTCGACGAGTGCACATCGCGTCTCGACGCCTACAGTCGCGACCTGGGGAAGTCGCCCGGCCTCACGCCCTCACTGGCCATCTACGGCAAGCTGCCGCCCGAGATTCGGCTCGGCCGCGTCGCGACGCTGCCGGGCGACCCGCTCGGCGCCCTGCGAGCCCTCGCCGAGACCGGAGAGCCGATCACGGTCCGCGACCTCGGCGAACGTGTCGGGCTTTCCGGGACCGGGTCGATCGACAAGGGGCGGCTCAGAGAGTGGTCGGCGCTGCTCGCCGGGCTCGGCTACGGCTTCACCTGCGATCCGGCCTTTTCGTTGCGCGCGGCGAAGGCCGAAACGCCGGCCGTCGTCTTCCCGCTCTCGGCTCCTTCGGACGCCCCCATGGCGCCGAGCGAAGGGTATCGCCATGCCCAGGTCACGGTGGCGCTCGCGATGATGGTGGCGCTCGCCGACGGCGTCGTCGACCCGTCCGAACGACGCGCCCTCGCCGATCTGATCGATCGGGTCGACGGTCTCGGTGCCGACGATCGTCGACGCCTGACGGCCGAGATGCGCGTCCAGACGGCGGATCCGCATGCGTTGTCCGATCTCAAGGCGCGACTGAAGGCCGTACCGGAGGCCGCCCGGGCGAGGCTCGCCGATGAGATCGTCACGATCGCCGGGGCAGACGGCGTCGCCCATCCGCGTGAGGTCGCGCTGCTCGAGAAGCTCTTCCGCCAGATCGACGTCGACGAACGCACCCTCTACGCCCGCCTCCACGGCGGAGTTGCGAACGCCGACGGACGCCGCGCTGCCGAGGGTGACGCCCGGCAGCCGATCACCGTCCCGGCGCCGCATCCGCCGGCGTCCACATCGCCGACGACGGCGATCGATCTCGCCCGGCTCGCGGCGATTCGGCACGAGACCGCCGGGATCACCTCGGTCCTGTCCGAGATCTTCGCCGAAGACGAGCCCATGGAGATCCCGCCGATCGTCGAGCCCGACGTCGAGGCAGCCGACGAGGAAGGCGGTCTCGACGGGCTCGATCGCCGGCATCGCTCCCTCGTCGTCGAGATCGTGGAGCGGGTCGAATGGGCGAAGGACGATTTCGATCGTCTCGTCCGCAGCATCGGTCTCATGCCGGGAGCGGCGATCGAGACCCTCAACGACTGGGCTTACGACCGCTTCGACGAGTGCCTGCTCGAAGGTGACGATCCGATCGTCGCCAATGCCCATCTCCTTCCCCGAGACCTTCTGCGAGTGACCGCATGACCCCGAAGCCGACGATCAAGCCGCGCGACCGCGACACCATCCTCAATGCCCTGCGAGCCGGCGTCGTTCCGCGTCTCGGCCTGCAACACATCCAGGTCGGCCGCGGACGCGAGGTCGACGCCCTGGTCAAGGACATCGATCGCATCGCCGACGGCGGCGCCGGCATCCGCTTCGTCATCGGCGAATACGGGGCGGGCAAGACCTTCTTCCTCTTCCTGGTGCGCCAGATCGCTCTGCAGAAGAAGCTGGTCGTCGCCCAGGCCGACCTCGGGCCGGATCGCCGCATCCATGCCACCGGCGGGCAGGCGCGCAGCCTCTATGCCGAACTCGCCCACAGTCTGGCGACGCGGACGACGCCGGACGGCGGCGCGCTGAAGAACATCCTCGAGAGCTTCGTGCAGAAGGCGGCGGATCGGGCGAAGGCGACGGGTAAGACCGTCGAAGCGGCGATCCGCGAGAGCCTCGGCGACATCCGCGACATGGTCGCCGGCTACGACTTCGCCACGGTGATCGCGGCCTATGCCCAAGGCTGGGAGGAGGGAAACGACGAGCGTCAGGCGGCGGCGCTGCGCTGGCTGCGGGGTGAATACACCACCAAGACCGAGGCGCGGGCCGACCTCGGCGTTCGCACCATCATCGACGACGCGGCCTTCTACGACGGGCTCAGGCTCCTCGCTCGTTTCGTCCGGCTCGCCGGCTTCGGCGGCCTCGTCGTCTGCCTCGACGAACTGGTCAACCTCTACAAGCTGCAGAACGCCCAGGCGCGCAAGCAGAACTACGAGCAGATCCTGCGCATCCTCAACGACGTCCTCCAGGGGACGACCGAAGGGCTCGGCTTCGTCCTCGGCGGCACGCCCGAGTTCCTCTACGACACGCGCCGCGGCCTCTATTCCTACGAGGCGCTCCAGTCGCGCCTCGCCACCAACAGCTTCGCCGCCGATGGGCTCGCCGACTATTCCGGTCCGGTGATCCGGCTCGCCAATCTCACACCGGAAGAACTCTACCATCTGCTCGAGCGGCTGCGCGACGTCTTCGCCGCCGGCGATCCGGCGCGCCATCTCGTCCCCGACGAAGCGCTGCACGCCTTCATGACCCATTGCGAGAAGCGGATCGGCGAGGCCTATTTCCGCACGCCGCGCAACACGGTGAAGGCCTTCGTCGATCTCCTGTCGATCCTGGAACAGAACCCCGGCGCCGATTGGCGCGAGCGGCTCGGCATGGTCGGCATCGCCGTCGATCGCGGCGCCGAGGTCGAGACGCTGCTGCCCGAACAGGACGAGCCCGACGACGAACTCACCGACCTGAAGCTCTGACGCGATGTCGAACCTCGACCGCCTCGCCGAGCCGGTGCGCCGTTGGATCTGGCAACAGCAATGGACCCGGCTGCGCGACGTTCAGGAGAAGGCGATCCCGGCCGTCCTCGCCGGCGGCGACGTCGTCGTCTCGGCCAAGACGGCGGCCGGCAAGACCGAAGCCGCGATCCTGCCGCTGCTGACCCGTGTGCTGGGCAGAGAAGAGCGCGAGGCGACCGGTTTCGCCATCCTCTGGGTGAGCCCGCTCAAAGCGCTGATCAACGATCAGTTCCGCCGGATGGAGAGCCTGTGCGAGACCTGCTCGGTGCCGCTCCACCGGTGGCACGGCGACGTCTCGGCCTCGGCGAAGAAGCGGGCGCGAGAGCGGCCATCGGGCGTCGTGCTGATCACCCCGGAATCGCTCGAGGCGACTCTGGTTCGGCGCGGGCGCGAGGCGGGGCGGCTCTTCGGCGAACTCGACGCGGTCGTCGTCGACGAACTCCACGCCTTCATCGGCAGCGAGCGCGGCATGCAGTTGCAGTCGATCCTGACCCGGATCGAAGCGGCGGCCGGTCGGGAGCGGATCGATCGCATCGGCCTTTCCGCCACCCTCGGCGACATGTGGCTCGCCGCCGAGGCGCTGCGTCCCGGCGGTGGCGATCGGGTGGCTCTGGTCGAGGGGCTCGACCCCGGCAACGGCGTGCGACTCCAGATCCGCGGCTACGAGATCGCGCGGTCACGGCCCCTTCCCGAAGGCGGGAAGGCCGGCCCGACGAACGGCGAAGCCGAAGAGGCGGAGGACTCTTCGATGCCGACCGAGACCGAGGCACCGCTCGTCCCGCGGCCGGTCGCCGACGATCTCTTCCGCCTGCTCCGCGGCCGATCGAACCTGCTCTTCGCCGGCTCCCGCGATCGGGTCGAGGTCTATGCCGACACGCTCAGAGCGATGTGCGAGGATCAGCAGTTGCCGAACGAGTTCTTCCCCCATCACGGCAATCTCTCGAAGGCCGAGCGGGAAGACGTCGAGACCCGCCTGCGCGACGATCCCAGACCGACGACGGCGGTCGCCACCACGACGCTCGAACTCGGCATCGACATCGGCGACGTCGACGGCGTCGCCCAGATCGGACCCGGATCGTCGGTCGCCTCGATGCGGCAGCGCCTCGGCCGCTCCGGCCGCCGCGCCGGCAAGCCCTCGGTGCTCCGCATCTTCGCCGTCGAGGACGCGATCGGGCCCGGCAGCAGTCCGGTCGATCGGCTGCATCTCGATCTCGTCCAGTCGATCGCCATGGTCGAGTGCCTGAAGGACGGCTGGTGCGAACCGCCGTCGATCGGCGGCCTCCATCTCTCGACGCTGATCCACCAGATCCTCGCCATGATCTGCCAGACCGGCGGCATCCGCCCGACGACCGCCTGGCGGCTGCTCTGCGAGCGTGGGCCGTTCCGCACCGTCGATCGCGCCCTCTTCGTCGCGCTTCTCAGAGGGATCGCCGCACCGGAGGTGCGCCTCGTCGAGCAGTCGCCGGAAGGCCTGCTGATGATCGGTGAGGAGGGCGAACACGTCACCGAGACGCACGATTTCTACGCCGTCTTCGCCACGCCGGAGGAATATCGCATCGTCCACGGTTCGCGGACTCTGGGCACCAAGCCGATGGACCAGACCATCGCACCGGGGCAGACGATGATCTTCGCCGGCCGTCGCTGGCGCATCGTCGAGGTCGACGATCGGGCGCGGGTGGTCACGGTGCAGCCGGCGAAGAAGGCGCTGCCGCCGGCCTTCGGCGGCGATTGGGCCGGCGTCCACGACCGCATCGTCGAGACGATGCGCGCCGTCCTCGCCGGCGAGGAGACCTACGCCCATCTCGACGCCACCGCCGCGAACCTCCTCGCCGATGCGCGGGCGGCATGGCGGGATCTCGATCTCGCCACCACGCCGGTGTTGGCGTCGGGGCGGGGTGTCGTGCTCTTTCCCTGGGTCGGCACCCGCAAACTCGAGACCCTCGCCCTGGCGCTGATGGCCCGTGACTTCGTCGCCTCGGCCGACGGTCATGTGATCGAGGTCGACGACGCTCATCCGGAGGCCGTCGCCGAGGTCCTCGCCGAGATGGCCGCGTCCCCGCCGCCCGATCCACAGCCGATCGTCGATCGGGTGTCGAAGCCGCTTCGTGCGAAGTTCGACGGGTTCCTGCCGAGGGGGTTGATGGACCTCGTCACTGCCGTCGAGCGGCTGGACGTGGCGTCGGTGCCGGCGGTCGCGGCACGGTTGGTCGGCTCCTGAAGCTGACGTCGCTGTCCGCCCCCGTCGACCTTCGCCTGTGGGCAATACGAGACACGGTGCGGCGAACGAGTGGTGCGACGCTTCACATCTCGTATTCTGCGTGTGGTCGGAGTCCGGCAGACGGATGAGATTTCGCTCGGTGAGTACGAGGGAGCCGTGATCTACGTTCCGCGCAAACTCTGGTACCAGAAGCCCGGAGACGACGATCGGACCATCGTCGCCGAAGACGATCTGCCGGGCCTGTCGAAGGCGATCGTCGTCCTCGGCGAACCCGGGATGGGCAAGACCGAGCTTCTGAGGAGGCTGGCGAAGATCGAGGGTACGGCCTCCTGCACCGCTCGGAAGCTGATCAACACCCACGACCCCGCCCAGATGATCGGCAACGCGACGTCTCTGATCATCGACGCTCTCGACGAAGTCGCCGCCGACCCGTTGGGCATCATCGAATATGGCGATACCGACGCGCCGACACAGGATCAGGCGCGACAGTTGTTCGGCGCCTTGCGTCGGCACGCTTCGGAGAACCCCGGATTCTGGCGCTGGGAGGGCTTTCGCGCCCGTGCGCTCGTGTCACCAGCGTTGGACGACGAGATCGAAGCCGTCCTGCGAGACCGGAGCACGCCATCCGATCTGCACGCCCGGACCGCAGAGTCCCGTAATCGACAATCCGGCGGGAGATCCACTCGGATTGCGCTGGGCGCTGTCCAAACAAGCGGAGCCACCTCTCCGGCGGGTTGACCGGGTGACTACCCCCTCCACGCCTGCCGCCCACCCGATCCGCTCGCACGCCCACCGGTTTCGACACCCATGCCCCCGCCCCATCCCTCGACCCATCTGCGATACGGCCTGTTCTGGCTCGTCCCGCGCGGACCGGACGCGTGGGATTTCCTCACCTCCGATGTCGCCGCCACGGATGGCGGATCTCTGGACGGTGACTTGCTCGACCTGCTCTTCCCGGAGCTCTGGCCGGTGCTGTGGTTGCTGGACGAGGACCTCGCCGACCCGTCCTTCGACGAATTCCCCCGTGGCCTCGTAGTGACCGCTTCCGACGGCAGCGCCGAACTCCGCATCGATCCTTGCCTGAACCTGCCGCGGCTCATCGGCGATCTCGCGCGCAGCTTCGATCTCGACCTCGACCGCACGCGGTTTCGGACCGATCGGCGCCTCCTCCATCACTCGCCGCCGCCCTGGGTCGACGACGACCAACCGCTCTGGCTCTGAGGCCCACCCCATGCGCGTCTGCATCGATCGCGGCACCAAGGAGATCGGCGGCATCACCGTCGAACTCGAGGCCGACGGCGCGCGTCTGCTCCTCGACCGTGGCCTGCCGCTCGATGTCGAGGACGGCGATCCGATCCCGCTACCCGCCGTCGCCGGGCTGGTAGAACCCGATCCCTCGCTCCTCGGCGTCGTCCTCTCCCACGGCCATCGCGACCACTGGGGCCTCCTCGCGCACGTCCGGCCCGATCTGCCGATCCACATGGGGGCAGCGACCGAGCGCATCTTCGCCGCGGCCGCGTCCTTCGTTCCCGATCAACCGGCGCTGAAGGCGACGGTTGATCTCGTCGACGGCCGACCGGTCGCGCTCGGCCCCTTCACGGTGATCCCGCATCTCGTCGATCACTCCGCTTTCGACGCCTATGCGCTCACCGTCGAGGCCGGTGGCCGGCACCTCTTCTACAGCGGCGACCTGCGCGCCCATGGCCGCAAGGCCGCCCTCTTCGAGCGGCTCGTCGGGCATCCGCCCCGGGCCATCGACACACTGCTCCTCGAAGGCTCGAGCTTCGGTCGGCTCGACCTCGACCAGCGGTTTCCGACGGAGTGCGAGATCGAGACGCGCCTCGCCGAGCGGATGAAGGAGACGGCCGATCTCGTGCTCGTCGCCGCCTCGGCCCAGAACATCGACCGGGTGGTCAGCATCTTCCGCGCTGCGCGCAGCACCGGTCGCACCCTGGTCGTCGATCTCTATGCCGCCGAAATCCTGCGGGCGACCGGACGGGAGACCATCCCCCAGACGTCGTGGCCCGACGTCGTCACCTTCGTCCCCTTCCATCAACGGGTGAAGGTGAAGAAGACCGAGCGCTTCGACCTCCTGGAGACCCACGGCTCGGGTCGGATCTTCGCCGAGGCGCTCGCCGCGCATCCCGAGCGCTACGTCGTCCTCTTCCGCGCCAGCCTCCTCGACGATCTGGTGCGTGCCGGCTGCCTCGGCGGCGCCCGGGCGATCTGGTCGCAGTGGTCGGGATACCTCGCGCAGGAGAAGGGCCGGGCGCTCGTCGCGGCGATGGCCGCACATGAGCTCGCCTTCGAAGTCGTTCATACCTCGGGACATGCATCGCCGCTCGACTTGCAGCGTCTTGCCGGCGCGATCTCGCCACACGCCCTCGTCCCGATCCACACGTTCGGGGCGAGGCGCTACCCCGAGATCTTCGAAAATGTCACGGTCTACTCCGACGGCGAGTGGTGGGAGGCTTAGAATGATCAAATTCCATCGTGGAATCGACCCGAACAGATTTTCGGAATCCTTGGTCAGGCTGCAGAACGCCGAATGGTGGCAAAACGCGCTGGAAGATCCTGATTTGAAAATATTCGTTCGAGAAAACTACGTCGACATATATATTAGCGGTCAGTCCATATATAAAATTGATTTTCTCAAGGCGAAAAACAATGCGAATACGAACGAGAGGTACATCAATGATGCTCCAAAGTCGAAGCGTGTGAATTTCGACATCGATACCGGGCCGCTCATTCGCAAAGGTTTGGCTGAAACGGCTCCGTCACCGACGGGTCTCGAGGCACACGACGCCATCAAGCGCAATGCCCGGCTTTTCGCGAAGGGCGAGAAGATCGATGTCCATGCCCTTCTCGACAACCACCCGGACGTGCTCGACGTCGAGATCACGTTTGGCAAAGACATCGTCGAAACCGTGCTCGGCAAAGCAACCACCGCGACACAGCGCATCGACCTCGTGACGGCCGAACGAGTGGGAGACCAAGTCGCCCTCGTGTTCTGGGAAGTGAAGCGTTCAGACAACGAAGATCTCAATCCAAGAAAAGAAAAGAACGTCATCAACCAGGTCGTGAACTACAAGAAATTGGTTGATCACGCCAGAACCGACATCATAGAGAGCTATACGAAAGTTGCAAAAAATCTCGTGGCCCTCGCCGAGGCGAGCCGCGGCAAGCGTTCGGTCGGCCCTGCCATTCGGGCCATCGTCGATGGTTGCCCGTTGGTGGTCGCACCGGACCCTGAGGTCCATATCGCCGTCGTCGATGAGGGCAACACCAGACTCGGCGATCTCGTGACGAAAATCGAGGCCGCATTGAAGAGGGTGGAGGCTCTCGCGGGTACGAAGGTCGTCTCGGGTCGTGCGAGAGACATGAGGCTCGAACGATAGTCATGCTCGAACCGCGCCGGTGAGACGGCGATCCACTGGGCCGTCAGCACAGGACCCGACGGGTCGACACCCCTCGTCAAGGCATGTGTTCGGCCCCCCCGCGCTGCTCGCGACGACCGCTCCGTCCTCAACGCCCGCACGCCGCGCCTGTTCGAAGACATCGCCGTCGTCCGCGCCGACGGTCGATACCCCAGACTGCTCGCCTCTCTCGCCGAGGTCCGGCTCCTGATCCTCGACGACTGGACGATCATGCCCATGACCGCCGACCAGCGCCGCGATCTGCTCGAGGTCGTCGAGGATCGCCGCGGGCGGGCCTCCACCCTCGTCGCCAGCCGGATCCCGGTCGCCGAATGGCACGCCGCCATCGGTGACGTCACCCTCCGAAGAGGCCCCGCTCGGCGTCTGCGGGGTGGTCGCCCTCCTCCGGATCAAGTGGTCGCCGTCGCGTGGATCAAGCGGTCGGCTTCACCGGACTCCCCGGACTTTCGGCACCCCGCCGGCCTTCGGATCGGCCGCGATCTCCTCCGACGGTCCGGCGAGGATCACGTCGAGTTCGCCACCTCGAAGCCGGTCGGAGTCAGGTCGTGTTCCGGGGCCTCGATCGAGAGTTCGCCGAGTTCGAGCCGCAGCAGGTCGCCATCCCATCCGGCGAGTTCGGCGAGGTGGGTCTCGGCGACGACGTAGGCCCGCTTCTCTGCTTCGGAGAGGTGCTCGATCCGAACCACCGGGACGGCGTCGAGACCGAGCGCCTTCGCCGCCTCGAGTCGGCCGTGTCCGGCGATCACCCGCCCCGAGGCATCGGCGAGGATCGGGTTCAGGAAACCGAAGCGTTCGATCGAGCGGGCGATCTGAGCGGGCGAGTGGTGCGCGCGTTGCGCGGCGACGGACGCAAGTCGGCGACGGGGACGGTTTCCAAGTGGTCGACGCAACGGCTCATGGCCGAGGCATTCGGATCGTGATGCCGTGATTCGAATCCCTCCGAAGTAGAACCGCGGCAATGAATTCACGCACAATCATATGGTTACGTGCGGAAATGTCGGATTCGAACAGCGGATCGTCCACGGCGCCGAAGGCGAGCGTCCGCAGGCCCCGGCCCTGATCATGGGCATCGGCGAAGGCCGGCATCGCCGGCAATCCGTTCGACGGCGCGGCGATCGGCGTCACGGCGGCGACGCGCCCCTCCCGCATCGTCAGTCGGAGCGGTCCGCTCGACGTTCCATCCGCCTTCAGGAGACGGTCGACGTCGAAACTCGTCGTCGGAGAAACGGCATCGTGCATCTGACGGCTCCCGTGGAGCGCCCACCCCTTGGCATGCGCTGCGTCCGGCCGAGGGAAGTTCGTGCCGACTCGCGGCGAGACCGAGCGGCTCGACGCGTCCTCACGGCGACGCCGGCTCGTTCCGGTTCGTCCCGACCTCTCCCCGCGTCGGCAGGCGGCGTCTTCGATCGGCGTCAGGAATGTGTCGTCCGGAAACACCGGTCAGCGCGCGTCTTCCATCACCACGTGACCGGGCGATACGGTGCGATACCGGCGTTCGGGTGGGAGATATCCGAGCGGCCGCACCGGGCTCCGAAGCTCCCGAACGTCGAGATCACGGCGAATGCCCCGGCGCGACGGGTCGGGCACGGGAACCGCCGCGATCAGCTTTTTCGTATAGGGGTGTTGTGGATTGCCGAGGAGTGCGGCGCGGGGGCCGATCTCGACGATCTCACCGAGGTACATCACCGCGATGCGATGACTGACCCGTTCGACGACCGCCATGTCGTGGGAGATGAAGAGGAACGCGATCTTCAGGCTCTCCTGGAGATCCATCAGGAGGTTGCAGACCTGCGCCTTGATCGAGACGTCGAGAGCGGAAACACTCTCGTCGGCGACGATCACCTTCGGATCGAGCGCCAGGGCGCGGGCGATCGCGATGCGCTGGCGCTGCCCGCCGGAGAATTCGTGCGGATAGCGGCTCATCATGTCGGCGTCGAGGCCGACCCTCTCCAGGAGATCGGCGACCTTGTCGCGCGCCTGGGCGCGCGTGCCCAGCGCGTGGGTCGTGTAGGGCTCGGCGACCGAGGCGCCGACGGTCATGCGGGGATTGAGGCTGGCGAAGGGATCCTGGAAGATCATCTGGATGCTGCGCCGCATGCGCCGGAGATCGGGCCCGTCGAGTTCCATCACGTCGAACCCGTCGAGCTCGACCCGGCCGGAGACCGGCTCGACGAGGCGCATGATCGAGCGCCCGGTGGTCGACTTGCCACAGCCCGATTCCCCGACCAGCGACAGCGTCTCGCCCTGATGGAGATCGAAGGAGACGCCCTCCACGGCATGGATCGCCCCGGTCCGCCGCCCGAAGACGCCGCCGCGCACGTCGAACCGGGTCACCAGATCGCACACGCTGAGGACCGGCGTCTGGTCGCGATCGACCGTTCCGACGACCGGCGCGGCGGGAACGCGCTCACCGGTCGCCATGTCGACGATGGCGAAGCGCTTGGGATCGACGGTCTCTCCCATGTCGCCGAGCCGTGGCACCGCCGAGAGGAGCGCGCGCGTATAGGGATGACGACCGTGGTGAAAGACGTCGTGCGTCGTCCCGGTCTCCACCATGTCGCCGCGGTACATCACCATGGTCCGATCGGCGACCTCCGCCACCACGCCCATGTCGTGCGTGATGAACAGCACCGCCATGTTCTCCTCGGCCTGCAACTGCTTGATCAGGTCGAGGATCTGGCCCTGAATCGTCACGTCGAGGGCGGTCGTCGGTTCGTCGGCGATCAGGAGCTTCGGCTTGGAGGCGAGCGCCATCGCGATCATCACGCGCTGACGCATGCCGCCGGAGAACTGGTGTGGGTATTCGTCGAACCGCGCCGCGCCGTTCGGAATGCGCACCTTCTCGAGCAGCCGGACCGTCTCGGCACGCGCCGCCCCCTGCGTGAGGCCGAGATGGCGCACCAGCGATTCCGAGATCTGCCGACCGATCGTGAAGACCGGATTGAGGCTGGTCATCGGCTCCTGGAAGATCATCGCCATGTCGCGGCCGCGGATCGCGCTCATCTCCTTCTGGGAGAGCGACGACAGGTCGCGTCCGGCGAGCCCGATCCGGCCCTCGACCCGGCTCACTCGAGGCGGCAGCAGACCCATGATCGCCAGCGACGTGACGCTCTTGCCCGAGCCGCTCTCGCCGACGATCGCCAGGGTCTCGCCCGGCTGCACGGCGAGAGAGACGTCGCGCACCACCGTCGCGCGGCGTCCGTCGGTGACGAAGGAGACGCTCAGGCCCTCGACGGTGAGCACGGGAGCGACCGCGCGCGGATCGGGAATCGGATCGGAGTTCGGCGCGATCATGGCGGTGTCTCTCGTCGGCACATCGGGCGTCATCGGGCGTCGGGCTTCCAGGGCGTGGAGAAGGATGCGGACGGGCGGCCTTCCGCCTCGCGCGCCGCCTCGAGATCGGCGATCCGACGATCGATCACGCTGCGATCGAGCATGCCGTCGGGATTGGCCCGGGTCGGCATGGTCTCGGCCACGTGCAGGTAGCGTTCGCCCGCGACCGCCCAGAGGCGGCGCAATTCGGCGAGCGGATCGGGATGGTCGTCGGCGCGGATGTCGAGCCACGGATAGTCCTGATCGCGATGGACGACGATCGCCGCCGACTGCCGGCCGCGCTTGTCGCCGCCGGCATCCTCGCCCGCCTGCATCGCCTCGAGGAACCGCTCGACCAGCGGCTTGCCGGCGGTCGCCTGGAACACCGCCAGCGTCGTCTCGATCACGCTCGGGCCGGCGAGCATGTTGCCGGCGACCGAGACGTTCTCGGCGACCCGGTGTCCGGCCCAGTCGATGCACGCGGGCCCGGTGAAGGCGGCGTTGCGCCCGGCCGTGTCGATCAGATGGACCTGCCGCTGACGATGACCCGCGTCACGCCCGGTGAGGATCCGCAGAACCTCCTCCGGCGCATGGCCCTCGGCGAGGAGCGTCAGCCCGTCGACCCCGTAGAGCGGATTGACGAAGGCCTGGGTCGCGACCGCGCCGACGCCGGTGCGGATGTGGGGGACCAGGGTGCCGACCGAGAAGAAGCGGCTCGCCACGGCGATGCCGAGATGACCGTTCGCGGGATCGCGAGCGACGATGGACCAGGTCATGGATCACCTCCCGATGGCGTAGGCCTGCATCAGTCTGGGGGTCGCCGCGGCGCGCAGCAGACCGTCGGCGTCGCGTTCGGCCGCCGTCAGCCGACCGATCGTCCACGGATCGGTCACCGTCAGGCGATGGCCGCGCCGTCGCAACTCGTCGAGGGTGGCCGGTGGGAAGGAGGATTCCACCATCAGGCTGCCGGGATCGCTGGTGCGCGGGTGGAACGAGCCGGGGAAATGCGCGGTATGGAACAGCGGCCGATCGATCGCAGCCTGGAGGTCGAGCCCATGATGCACGTGGCGCAGGAAGAACGAGAGCTGCCACTGGTCCTGCTGATCGCCGCCGGGCGTACCGAAGGCGAGCGCCGGCCGCCCCTCGTGCAGCGCGAGCGACGGTGTCAGCGTGGTGCGCGGCCGCTTGCCCGGCGCCAGCGAGGTCGGCAGCCCCGGCGTGAGCCAGAACATCTGGGCCCGCGAATTGAGACAGAAGCCGAGCCCCGGGATGGTCGGCGAGGACTGGAGCCAGCCCCCCGACGGGGTCACCGACACCATGTTGCCATGGCGGTCGATGACGTCGATGTGGACGGTGTCGCCGCGCTTCTCGCTGAGATGCGCCATGGTCGGCTCGTAGACCGCGCCGGTCTTCGAGGTCGCGCCGAGCATCGCCATGGTGCGGTCGACCTGCGCCTCGAAGCCGGGCAACCGGCCGGGACGCAGCTCGAGCGACGCGGTCTCGCCGATCAGCCGACGCCGTTCCGCCGCGTAGGGCTCGCTCAGCAGCGTCTCGATCGGCACGGTGGTGAAATCGGGATCGCCGTAATAGACCTCACGGTCGGCATAGGCGAGCTTCATCGCCTCGACCACGGTGTGGACGAAGTCCGGCCCGTCCGGATCCATCGCGGCGAGGTCGAAGCCGGCGAGCAGCGACAGGCTCTGCAGGAGCACCGGCCCCTGGCCCCAGGGCCGCGTCTTGGCCACCGTCCAACCGTGATGATCGAAGGTCTGCGGCGTCTCGACGGTCGCCGACCAGCCGGCCATGTCGGCCGCGGTCAGCACCCCCCTGTGACGTACGCCGCTGGCGTCCATCACTTCCGCGGTCGCGAGCCAGGCCTCGATCTCCTCGGCGACGAAGCCGCGATAGAAGGCGTCGCGGGCCCGCTCGATCCCCGCCTCGCGGGAGGGCGCGCCTTCGGCCTCGGCGACGATGCGTCGCCAGGTTTCGGCGAGGACCGGATTGCGGAAGAGCTGGCGCGGCCGCGGCGCGGCGCCGCCGGGCAGCCAGGTCTCGTAGGAGGTCGGCCAATGTTCCTCGAAGAAGGCGCCGAGCCCGGCGATGGTCGCCGAGACGCGCGCCAACATCGGATGGCCGGACGCGGCATAATGGATCGCCGGTTCCAGCACCTCGCGCACACTCATCGTGCCGTAGTCGCGCAACATCAGCATCCAGCCGTCGAAGGCGCCGGGGATGACCGTCGCCAGGAGACCGTCGCCGGGAATGATGTCGAGCCCTTCGCCACGATAGTGCTCGATGGTCGCGCCGGCCGGCGCCGGACCCTGTGCGCAGATCACTTCCGTGCGGCCGGTCCGGGCCGAATGGATCAGCGCCGGCAGGTCGCCGCCCGGACCGCACAGATGCGGCTCGACGATCTGCAGCACGAAGCCGGTGGCGACAGCGGCGTCGAAGGCGTTGCCGCCCTTCTCGAGGATGGACATGCCGACCGCGGAGGCGATCCAATGGGTCGACGTGACGACGCCGAACGTGCCGAGGATTTCCGGACGCGTGGTGAACCCGGTCATGTGGTGTTCCGTTCGCGGTTGGCGTGGCGGGAAAGTTGGGATCGCGCGGCGTGGATCAGGCGGCGCGCGGGTCGAGCGCGTCTCTGAGCCCGTCGCCGAGGAGATTGAACCCGACGACGACGAGGAAGATCGCGCCGCCCGGCCAGACCGCCATCCACGGGGCCTGGGTGAGAAAGTTCTTGGCGATGTTGAGCATCGAGCCCCAGCTCGCCGCCGGCGGCTGTTGGCCGAGCCCGAGGAAGGAAAGGCTCGCCTCGGCGATGATCGCGGTGGCGACCGTCAGCGTCGCCTGCACCAGGATCGGCGGCAGGACGTTGGGGAAGACGTAGCGTGTCATGATCGCGACCGGACCGAGGCCGATGGCGCGCGCTCCCTCGACATATTCCTCCGCCTTGACCGAGAGCGCCTGGCCGCGGGTCAGTCGGATGAAGATCGGCAGCGCCGACATCGCGATCGCGATCATCGAATTGATCAGGCTCGGCCCGAGGAAGGCGGCGAGCGCGATCGCGGTGATCAGGAAGGGCATCGCCAGGAAGGCCTCGGTGATCCGGCTGACGATCATATCGAACCACCCCCCGAGATAACCCGAGAGGATGCCGAGCGGCACGCCGATCGACACCGCCAGCATCACCGAGAAGAGGCCTGCGGAGAGCGAGGCCCGCGCCCCCCAGATCATCCGGGCGAGGATGTCCCGGCCGAGTTCGTCGGTGCCGATCGGATGGCTCCACGACGGCGGCTTGCGGATCGCCGTCCAGCTCGTCTGGAGCGGATCGGGGATCGGCAGGAGCGGCGCGAGGAGAGCGAGGATCGCGAAGGTCGCCACGATGCCGAGCCCGGCCAGCGCCGCCTTGTTGGCGATGAGCTTGCGCCAGGCGCGGCCGGATCGTTGCGTCGGCGTTTTCGCCTCGGATGCGTCGAGTGTGGTCACATCGAGGCCCTCATGCGCGGGTTGAGGACGACGTAGAGGACGTCGGCGAGGAGATTCATCGAGATGAAGCCGACCGCGGTGCACAGGACCACGCCCTGGACCACGGCGTAGTCGCGGGTGAAGACCGCGTCGACGATGAGTTTGCCGAAGCCCGGGATCGTGAAGATCTGTTCGGTGAGCACCGCACCGGCGAGGAGTTCGCCGAACAGCAGCGCGCTCAGCGTGACGATCGGCAGCACCGCGTTGCGGAACCCATGCGACAGGATCACCACCCGCTCCGACAGCCCCTTCGCGCGGGCGGTGCGGACGTAGTCGGAGCTGAGCACGCCGATCATCGCCGAACGGGTGTGGCGCATCATCGAGGCGGCGAGAGCGTTGCCGAGGACGAAGGACGGCATCAGCATCGTCTTCAGGGAGAGCAACGGATCGACGAAGAAGGGCTGGTAGCCCGACGCCGGCAACCATCCGAGCGTCACCGAGACCAGGAGGATCAACATGATCCCGAGCCAGAAGTTCGGCACCGACAGGCCCGACAAGGCCAGCACGCTCGTCAGATAGTCGACGAAGGTGTTCTTCTTCACCGCCGCGAGGATGCCGAGCGGAATGCCGATGAAGAGCGCGAAGCTCATCGACATCAAGGCGAGCTGCAGCGTCACCGGCAACTTCTCGGCGATCAGAGCGACCACCGGCTGATTGGTGCGCAGCGAGATGCCGAGATCGCCGCGCAGGGCGTTGCCGACCCAGGCCATGTATTGGACCGGGATCGGGTCGTTCAGATGGTACTTCTCGCGCAGGAGCTCGAGCAGCACGGGGTCTCGTTCCTCACCCGCCATGACCAGGACGGGATCTCCCGGCAGCAGCTTCTGCAGCGAGAAGACGAAGAGCGAGATGATCAACAACGTCGGGATCGCCAGGAGAAGGCGACGAACAATGAAGACGTACATCGGGGACTCCGGCCGACCCGGGAGAAGTTCGGGTGGGAGAGGAGGCGTGCCGCCTCTCCCACGTTCCGTCACTTGGACTTGGCGAGGCCGGTCAGGCGAATCATGCCGTCGGGCGAGGGCACGAAGCCGGTCAGCTTCTTGTCGAAGGCCCACAGCCACGACTGATGGGCGAGGTAGATGTAGGGCAGGTCGTCGTCGAGGATCTTGGTCGCGGCGTCGTACTTCTCCTTGCGCACCTTCGTGTCGACCGAGGCGCGGGCACCGTTGAGCAGCTCGTCGACCTTCGGATTGCAGTAGTGGACCTCGTTGAGGGCGGCCTTGCAAGTGACGAACTGGTGGATGTTGCCGTCCGGATCGACGCGGCCGGACCAGTCGGTGCGGGCGATCTGGAAGTTGCCGGCGGTCTCCTCGTTGAGGAGCGTGGCGAACTCGGTCGTCTTCAGCGTCACGTCGAAGCCGGCCTCGGCCACCATCGCCTGCACCGCCTGCATCATCTGCCCGACGATCGGCTGGTTGGAGATCAACATCTCGACCGGCACCCGATCGTAGCCGGCGGCCTTGAGAAGCGCCTTGGCCTTGGCGACGTCGCGCGCGGGAACCGGGATGTTCTTGTTGAACCACGGGCTCGTCGGCGCGAAGGGCTGATTGCCGGCCGGCGCGGTGCCTTCGTAGACGATCTGGTTCAGCGCCTCGCGGTCGATGGCGAGCGAGAAGGCCTGACGCACCCGCTTGTCCTTGCCCATCGGATTGTCGGCGCGCGGGCCGTGGCCGACGTTCACGTAGATCGACAGGAAGCCGAGATTGACCACCTGGGCCTGGGCGAGGCGCGCATCACCCTTCACCGTCGCCACGTCGGTCGGGACCATGCGCTCGATCAGATCGAGATCGCCGGCACGCAGATTGGCGAGCCGGACGGTCGAGTCGACGATCGGCAGATAGGTCACCTTGTCGAAGTGGATCTGGTCCTTGTTCCAGTAGTCGGCGAACTTCTCGAGAACGATGCGATCCTGCTGGATCCGCTCGACGAACTTGAACGGCCCGGCGCAGACCGGACGGCTCGAGAAATTGGCGCCGAGTTCCGCCGCCGCCTTGGGCGAGACGATCATGCCGGCGCGGTCGGAGAGTTGCGACAGGAGGGTCGCGTCGGGCTGCTTCAGCGTGAAGGCGACCTCGAGCGGTCCGGTCGCGGCGATGCTCGCCACCGAAGTGAGCTCGCTCTTGCGGCGGGACTCGGGCATCTTCATGTTGCGTTCGATCGTCGCCACCACCGCGGCGGCGTCCATCGTCGTGCCGTCGTGGAACTTCACACCCGGCCGGAGCTTCATGGTCAGAACCTTGCCGTCGCCCGACCACGCCCATTCGGTGGCGAGCTGCGGCACGATCTCGAGGCCGGGCGACACGTCGACCAGCTTGTCGCACATCGCCGTGTAGACGATGCGGCCGACGAAGGTGCGCGACTGCGCGGGATCGAGCATGTCCGGATCTTCGGCGAGGCCGATCTTCAGATCCGCGGCGAAGGCGGGGGCCGCGAACAGGGCGCCCACCAGGGCCGTCGCCAGAAATCGTAGTTTCGTCATACCCTTCTCCTCTTCGTCATCGATCGGGACGGGCTCCCCCGGCGGAGCCGCGTCCCGGCTGGTGTCAAGTCGCGACCCGGGTATCGAGCGGATCGTGCGAAGTCGCTCGGACGAGGCTCTCCTGGAGTGTCAGGAGGTGGCGGCGCATGGCCTCGGCGGCGCCGAGCGGATCACGCGCCGCGATCGCATCGATGATCGCCAGATGCTGATCGTGGGTGACCGGCCGCGTCTTGGCCGCCGAACGTGCCTGTTCGCGAATCTTCTGCCAGGCCGGCTCTTGGCGCACGCGGTTCATCACGTCGAACAGCACCAGAAGGAGCTTGTTGTTCGCGCAGCGCGCGATCTGGCGATGGAGCGCGCCGTCCCAGAGTTCACGGCCGTCGGCATCGGTGCATTCGTCGATCCTGGCGATCAGATCGTACATGGCGCGGATGTCGGCGGGGCCGGCGCGCAGCGCCGCCAATTGCGCCAGTTGGGGCTCGAGACGCAGCCGGACCTCCATCACCTCCATGGCGTCGGTCCCGACGACCAGGACACCGAGGTCGTCGTGGGTCTCGGCCGGGCGCGTTCCGGCGAAGGTCCCCGACCCCTGCCGCCGCCAGACCAATCCTTCCGCCTCCAGCACCTCGAGGGCCCGGCGCACCGACCGGCGCCCGATGTCGAACTCCTCCGCGAGGCTCCGTTCGGTCGGCAGCCGCGCGCCGGCGGCGAAACGTCCCGACCGGAGCAGTTCGCGCAAGCGCTCGAGGGCGACGTTGGAATTGTCTCGATCGTCCGTCATCGAATGGACCGCACCAATTTTCGATTGGTTCAGTCCATCGTGAAAGAGACGGGTCGTCAAGACCCAAAATGGCTACAATGCACCCATGCTCAGATGATGAGCAGGCCGCCCTCGCCGAAGGCAGAAACGACGGCTCGCCGTCGGCCGCCCCGCATTCACCCTCTCGGCGCCGAGAGATCCAGCATGCGCCGGATGTTGAGCGACGAACTGGCGACGTGCCGCGTCATCGCCGCCTGCGCTGCGTCCGGATCGCGCGCCAGAACGGCGGCGAGAATGCGTTCGTGCTCCTCCTGCGACGAGGCGATCCGATCGGTCTGCCGGAACTGGGCTTCCCGATAGGGGGCGGCGCGAACCCGCAATTGCCCCGCGATCTCCTTCAGGTGGTCGTTGCGCGCGCCGTCGAAGAGCAATTGATGGAATCTGACGTTCAGTCGCGCATAGACGTCGCCATCCCGGTCCGCCGCCGCCCGGGCGCCGTCGCCGACGCAGATCTCCAATTCCCGCCGCTCGACCTCGCTCATCCGCGCCGCGCTCAGGCGCGCGCAGACCGCCTCGATCTCGCACAGCGCTTCGAGCAGGTCGCCCAGCTCGGCGGGCGGAAGGCGGCGCACCCGGAAGGACCGCCGAAGCCCGCGCTCGGCGAGGCCGGCCATCGCCAGACGCTGCACCGCCTCGCGGACCGGCGTCCGCGACACCCCGAAGCCCTCGGCGAGCGCCAACTCGTTCAGAGCGTCGCCGGGCCTGAGACGGCCGTCGAGAATTCGATCGACCAGAACGGCATAGAGCCGATCCGCCGTCGGACCGGCGGTGGCCGCTTCGGACCCGAGGGATCCGTCGTCGATCCTGTCCACGCCGCCTCCTTGCATGACGAATGATCGATATGCATACATATATCGGTGATGTGATGCAAAGTCACCGCCGAACCGCCTCTGACCGCTCCCTCGGCGATGCTCCGCGCGAGTTCGCCGTCGAAACCACCGGTGTCCTCATGACGCTCGCCCGCCTCCGCCCCGACAACTTCACGCTCGCCATCGCCGGAGCGGTGGTCGTCGCCTCGGTTCTTCCGGCGACCGGCGCGACCGCGGTCGTCCTCGGCGACGTCGTCAAGGTGGCGATCGCGTTGCTGTTCTTCATGCACGGCGCCAAGATTTCGCGGGACGCGGTCGTGGCCAGCCTGTTGCACTGGCGCCTGCATCTGCTGATCCTCGCGTCGACCTTCGTCCTGTTCCCGCTCTTGGGACTGTCGATTCGCGCCTGGATGCCGGGTCTGCCGCCGGAGATGTCGGCGGGCATCGTCTATCTCGCCATTCTGCCCTCGACGGTGCAGTCGTCGATCGCCTTCACCTCGATCGGGCGCGGCAACGTCGCCGGAGCGGTCTGCGCGGCGTCGCTCTCCAACTTTCTCGGGATCTTCCTCACGCCGATCCTGGCCGGCGTGGTGCTCCATGCCTCCGGCGTGACCATCTCCGGCCGGGCGATCGTCGGCATCTTCGAGCAGTTGCTGCTGCCCTTCACCCTCGGGCAGGTGTTGCAGAGGTGGGTCGGACCGTGGATCCGCCGCAACGCCAAGGTGCTGTCGTTGTTCGATCGTGGTTCGATCCTCGGCGTCGTCTATCTGGCCTTCGGCCAAGCCGTTCTCGGCGGCATCTGGCACACGGTCACGCCGGGCATGTTGGCCCTGCTGATCGCGGTGCTCGCCGTGCTGCTCGGCGCGGTGCTGACGGCGACGACGTCCGTCGCCCGGCTTCTCGGCTTTTCCAGAGAGGACGAGATCACGATCGTCATGTGCGGCTCCAAGAAGAGCCTGGCGAGCGGCATCCCGATGGCGACGATTCTGTTCGCCGGTCTGGACATGGGGCTGCTCGTGCTGCCGTTGATGATCTTTCATCAGATGCAATTGATGGTCTGCGCGATCCTCGCGCAGAAATACGCCGACCGCTGACCCGGACGCCGGCGCAACCGACCGCGGGACCACGAGACCCGTTCGACACCGGCTCCGACGCCCATCCTGTTCGAACGTCTCCTCCGGCCGTCTCGGTGGCGCCCTCTCGAGAGGCCGCTTCCGTGGACGACTCTCGGCGTGCGCGTCGACTTCCGACGCGGATCCCCGGTGGCACGGCCCGGTGGAGCGAGACTTCCCGCCCGAGCGGCCGGAGCGCACTTCGGCGATCGAGAAAAGCCGTTGCGAGGATACCGGAACCCGAATTCGCGTCACGGCTCCGACCGACCCCTCGCCAGACCCGGCGTGACCGAAATCCGCTCGGCCGAGAGGTCGACCGGCCGATGGCCGTCGAGGATCGCCGCGGCAATGTCGGTCATCGACAACCGAACCCCGGTCCCATTTCCGATCCGCCTCTCGCCCCAGCGACCGAATAGAGCGCTCCGGCCGCGTTTCGGGTCTGCTGGATTTCTTCGCGCGTCACGCCGCACATCGCCGCATGGATCAGGAGATCGGAGACGCCGACCACCGCGCCGAGCTTCTCCTGCATACAGCAGACCGGGTAGCGGATTCCGGCGCCTCGAAGGGATCGCTTCCTCGGCCCGCTTCCGTACCGCCGCGAGGATCTCGTCGAAGCGATCCGGCGGGCAATAGAGAACCGCGGTGGCGCGCCAGACGTTGTGCAGTCCGATGGCGTGCATCCACGGATGAGGCCTCACGCGGGCGACGGACGACCAGGCGACGCGGGTGGTGGCCTGCGACGCGGAGAGCATCCCGGCGCCGGCCACGCCCGGCTTGCGAGCGAGCAGGCCGAAGAGCATCGCCGACCCGTCGGTCACCGCGGCGCGCCGATCGATGCGGTCGGAGGTCGCGCCCTTCGCGTCGACGGTGAAGCGGAACCGCATCCGATTGCCGAACACGAGGGCGGTGCCGAGCAGGCCGACGATCGTCACCACCCCGGTGAGGACGAAACAGAAGATCGCCATCGTACCGATCAGGTCCCATTTGCCCTGGACCGCGAAGAGGAAGGCGAGGAGTGCCCACATCGACGTGCCGGCGAGGAGGAAGCCCTTGATCGTCGGTCCGAGAACCAGCGAGTTGGTGAGAAGGGGAACGTCGATTTCCCAGGTGATCGACGTCGGCGAGTGCTTCGCGGAGGATCGAGGCATGGTGACCTCCCCCGATGGAACACGATCATCTTCTCCCGGTTCGCGTCCGCCCGCCATGATCCGCCGCATCGCCTCGACCGTCGTCGCGTCACGGCGCCGCGGGTCCGGGTGTTTCGCGCCGGGGTGAACCGCCGTTCTTCATCGGCTCGATCCAGTGACCGGGCTTCGGGTGCTCGGTGTAGACGTAGTCGCCGCGTCCGCCGCAGTCGGCGGCGAAGATGCGGAGGCCGATGTCGCGGGGAAGGCCGACTTCGTCGTGCGTCATACCGAGCACACGAAGTTTCGACCTTCTCGAAACTTCGTGTGTGAGGGCAAGCCCGAACGGGCGTCGGCCGGTCAGGCCGTGACGCGGATGAAAGTCGGACGAGTGCGAATTTCATCCGCCCGGCATCACCCGTCGCGACGCTCGCACCGCGTCGCATTCGTGGCCGGCGGCGACGATCCAGCGTCGGAAGGTCTCGTGACGGGCCGTCTTCTGCGCCGGCGTCGGCGCGATGTCGGCGGCCGTCGAACTCGGCAGGACGAGGAGGCCGGCCACGAGCCAGACGATTTCGAAGAGATGCGCGTACCGAAACGTCATGATCTCTGCCCTCCGATCTCGGACGGCGGAACCATCGTCCGGCGCGTCGTTTCGTAGCGCAAGCCCGGAACCCCCCATCGGGTATCGTGCGGCGATCCGGTCGCCGCACGCCGTTCGCCGCGAACGCCGCCGCAGCAGGAGCGATCTCCTCGACTCAAATTCTGGCTCTTCTCCTGTCCGTCATCGTCGAAGCACCGGTGGCCGCCGCCGTGGTGGCAGTCGCCGGCCTCGGTCGACCCGCAGGGGCAGCCCTCGCGGCGGTCGTCGCGACGCTCCTGACCCACGGCTTCGCCTGGCGGGGAATTCTGCTCGCGAGTGAATCGTTCGACTGGGCGACCACGGTGGTCGCCACCGAGGTCCTGGTGGTTCTCGTCGAGGCGGTGGTCTACCGGAGCTTGGCCGACTTGTCGGTCGGTGGGTCGAAGGCGACGTCTTGCGTCGCCAATGCTGCCTCCACTCTCTTCGGCATCGGTCTCTGGCGCCTCGGCATCGGCTGAAGGTGACCCGACATCGCGGGCGGGTTTCCCCGCATTACCGCCGTCGGGGGGCGACGACATCTTCGCCGGGACAGGGGCTCGCGTGCAGCCGAACGTGAGGCGCCGTCGGAGGAGGCGATCATGTCCCGCCTCGTCGTAGGATTCGTCGCGGCGATGGCGCTCGCCACGGCGCCGGCCTCCGCCTGTTCCTGCGGGCCCGTCTCGGCCGAAGAGGTCGTCGCCTCCGCTGCCCTTCTCTTCGATGGTACGGTCCTCGATCGCCGCATCGGCGCCGATCGCGCCGGCCACAAGGCGGCGGTGCTGCGCATCCGGGTCACCCGCATGCTGAAAGGCGCGCGACCGCGCTCGGGGATCATGGTTCTCGACCCGCCCTGGAGCCCCGCCCTGTGCGGCGTCGGCTACGACGCCGGTCACTCGGGGCGTTACGCGGCCGTCCTCATGGCCGGCGGTCCCTACACGGCCTCCTGCACTCAACTCGCTCTCGATCGCGCGCTCCGCGCGCCCGGGCTGATCGGTCTGAAGCACGAGAGCGGAACCTGGTTCGGCCCATGGCCCGCCGGCGGCGGCGTGGGACAGGGAGGCGTCCCCAACGTCGACTGGTCCGTCCGCCCCGACATCGTCCTGCCCGCCGACCGATACATCGTATTCGATTCCGACCCCGACACCTGGACACACGAGGCGCCCACCCATGGGCAAGGGATCCACATCCTGCGCGGACGCCGTTCGTGAGACGAATCTCAACGGCGGCAGGCGTGGTTCGCGCCTCGGCCGTGAACTTCCGTTCCGGTGTCGCACAACCACCGAGCCGTGGGAGAGCGGGGCCATGAAAGCGATGTCTCGCTTCTTCTCGATCCTGATGCTCGGTACGACGACCGTCCCCGGATACGCCGACCCGGGTGATCCCGGTGGCTGGTTCGTCGATACGGATCCACGGGGTCGGGCCTTCCTCACCTGGACCCCTGTTCCGGACGGACCGCGCCTGCTGATGTTCGGCTGTCTGAAGGACGCCGGGACCTTCACCACGATGTCCGCCGCGGTGAATCCGCGGGCAACGGCCGAACCCGCGCGACTGTCGCCGACCGATCGCCTCGGCACATTTTCGGTCGATGGCGAAGTGGTTTTCTACCCAGGGGACCGGCGATCCACATTCATCTCCGACCTCGAGGCCGATACGAACCGGGTGCGGTCCCTGGGCAGTCGGCTGGTTCCCGTTCTGATGGGAGCGGGCCCGCTGAAAGTGACGATCACGTCCAGCGCCTACGGCGACAGTCTCGCCGACGTCGAACTCCCGACCCGAGGACTCGAGTTGGTCCTACCGAGCTTCCTGAAGGTCTGCTTCCGAGAGGTCCCGGCCGAAGTGGGCTCGGGCGGCCACGGCGGGCAGCTCGGTGCGAGGAACTTCGCTCACCGGCTTCGATCCTTCCAGCGCCATGTAACGGCGGCTCACCG
>ERZ1645187.1123-NODE-1123-length-25164-cov-15.722331_pt1 | contig 25164 bp, 23 predicted proteins | sample MGYA00575352_ERZ1645187 | MGnify/ENA primary metagenome ERZ1645187 (study PRJEB40837, sample SAMN11349314) | freshwater sediment metagenome | isolation source: river sediment | host: Sediment | place: India: Wazaribad , New Delhi | collected 2017-02-21 ...
AAGGAACACCTCGGCCTGCCCGACAAGGACGACGTCAAGGAAGGCATCATCACCTACAAGCTCGCCGCCCACGCCGCCGACCTCGCCAAGGGCCACCCGGGCGCGCAGATCCGCGACAACGCGCTGTCCAAGGCGCGCTTCGAGTTCCGCTGGGAAGACCAGTTCAACCTCGGCCTCGACCCGGACAAGGCACGCGAATTCCACGACGAAACCCTGCCCAAGGAATCGGCCAAGGTCGCCCACTTCTGCTCGATGTGCGGCCCGCACTTCTGCTCGATGAAGATCACCCAGGATGTGCGCGACTTCGCGGCGGCGCAAGGCCTCAAGGAAGACGAGGCGCTGGAGAAGGGCATGGAAGCCAAGGCGGTCGAGTTTGTGAAGACCGGGGCGGAGGTTTATCGCAAGGTTTGAGTTGGCTGAAGGCCGGAAAGGCAATGGAAAGGCGGCTCAATCGGCCGCCTTTTTGCTTTCGAGTCCAGAGGAAGCGTTGTGGGCATCCGCTTTGTCGGGGAGTTGTGAAGTTTGTGAGGTTGGTCCATTTGGACTATCATTTGGTGTCATTTGATATTATTGGGTGCGGGCCATGGCAGGTAAAACACAAACTCCGGCGGCTGCCTGTCTGACTGCCGAGCAGCCGGCCGCGCTGTATGCCATTCCCGGCGGGGCCCGCTCGGGCAGTGCATGGGTCGATTATCGCGATGCCTTTCTGGGCAGCCCGGCGGCGCTGCAGATCGAGGCCATTCGCCGCGGGGCGCCGGCCGGCAATCTGCTGGGTGCGGCGGAGGCGCTGCATTTGCCGCGTGAGCGGGTTTATGAACTGGTCGGGCTGTCGGTGTCCACGGCCAAGCGCAAGGTGGCGGCGAACGAGGTGCTCGATCCGCTGGTGACCGAGCGCCTCGTTCGGCTTGGCGGTATCGAAAAGCTGGCTGAAGAGACTTTCGGCGACCCGGCACTGGCTGCCGAGTGGCTGCAGGCGGTCAATGTCGGGCTGGGTGGGGTGGCGCCGCTGTCCCTGCTCGATACCGAGATCGGTTGCCGTGAAGTGTCGCGCGTGCTCAATGCCATCGCCTACGGCGGCGCGGCCTGATGCGCGCCTGGCGCATTGCCCGCGCCCGTTTTGCGCTGGATCGTAGCGGGGCGGGCGGCCTGGTCGATGCCGGCCGCTGGCACCCGCTGGGCGTGCCGGTGATTTATGCCGGTTTGTCGGTGGAAATCTGCGCGCTGGAGAAGCTGGTGCATACCGGCCGCCTCCTGCCGCCCGACCTGCAACTGGTCCGGCTCGATTTGCCGGATGATCCAGGTCTTTACGAGCACCTCGATCCGGCGCGTGTGCCGAACTGGGCCGACACGCCGCCCGGTGCCGCATCGGTCGCCTTTGGCGGGGCTTTCCTGCGCGAGCAGCGCGGTCTGGCGTTGGTCGTGCCCTCGGCGGTGGTACCGGAGGCGCGCAATCTGGTCATCAACCCGCTGCACCCGCGCTTTGCCGAGGTGGCGATGGCTGTCGAGCGGCCGTTTGCCTTTGATGCCCGGTTGCGGACGGAGGGCTGACATGGAATGTCGTCCCGGTTGTGGCGCCTGTTGCATTGCCCCTTCGATTTCCTCGCTGGACAAGCCGGCCGGCGAGCCTTGCCGGCATCTCGATGCGGAACTGCGCTGCCGCCTGTTCGGCCGTCCGGAGCGCCCGGCCTGCTGTTCCGGCCTGCAGCCGGCGCCCGATATGTGCGGCGCCAATCGGGAGGCGGCGTTGCACTGGTTGGCCGAGCTCGAAGCGCTTACGCGGCCGGGATAGTAGAATGCGGCCTCCCCAACCAGGCCGCATTCCATGGACCCGATAATCCTGCTCAAGGCGCTCATTCTCGGCATTGTCGAGGGGCTGACCGAATTCCTGCCCATTTCGTCGACCGGCCACCTGATCCTGGCTGGCGATCTGCTCGATTTCAACGATGATCGCGGCAAGCTGTTCGAGATCGTCATCCAGTCGGGTGCCATCCTGGCTGTCGTCTGGGAGTATCGCGAGCGGCTGCTCAAGGTGGCGCGCGGCGCGACAAGCGACCCGGCGGCGCAGAAATTCATTCTCAACCTGTTCATCGCCTTCCTGCCGCTCGCCATTCTCGGCCTGGCCTTCGGCAAGGCGATCAAGGCCAACCTGTTCAACCCGATTGCCGTGGCGACGACCTTCATCATCGGGGCGCTGGTCATCCTGTGGGCGGAGCGGCGCGAGCACAAGATTCGCGTCCAGACGGTCGAAGAAATGAGCATTGCCGATGCCTTCAAGCTCGGCATCGCGCAGGCTTTTGCCCTGATTCCCGGCACCTCGCGCTCCGGCGCGACGATCATCGGCGGCCTGCTGTTCGGCCTGTCGCGCAAGGCGGCCACCGAGTTTTCCTTCTTCCTCGCCATTCCGACGCTGGGGGTGGCGACGGTGTATCAGCTCTACAAGGAGAGGGCGCTGCTCAGTGTCGACGATATCGGCATGTGGGTAGTCGGCTTCGTCTCGGCCTTCATTTCGGCTTTCCTGTGCGTGCGCTGGCTGCTGCGCTTCATTTCCAGCCATGATTTCGTGCCCTTCGCCTGGTATCGCATCGTCTTCGGCATCGTCGTGCTGGCCACCGCGCATTTCGGCTGGGTGCAATGGACCGCCCACTGATCATCTACCTGCACGGCTTCTGTTCTTCGCCCGCTTCATGGAAATCGCGCTTGCTCGGCGAGGAGATGGCGCGGCGCGGCCTGGGGGCACAGTTCGTCTGCCCGCCCCTGTCGCCGGTGCCGGATGAGGCGGTAGCCAGCGTTGAGCACCTGATCGGGCAGGCGAGCGGGCCGGTGGTGCTGGTCGGCTCGTCGCTCGGCGGGCACTACGCCAACCATCTGGCAGAAAAACACGATCTGCGGGCGGCGTTGATCAACCCGGCGGTTACTGCGGCGCTCGATCTCGGCCTGTTTGTCGGCGATCACGCCAATTTTCACAGTGGCGAACACTTCACCTTTTCGGCCGCCCATGCCGCGCAACTCCGGGCGCAGGTGCGCCGGCCAACGCCGGACCGCTACTGGCTGCTGCTCGAAGCAGGTGACGAGGTGCTCGATTACCGGCAGGCGCTGGACTTCTACGCCGGCTGCCGGCAAACCGTGCTGCCCGGCGGCGATCACAGCTTCACGCAATTTCCGGAATTCGTGGCGCAACTCATTGAATTTGCCGGGCTATAATCCGCCGATGAATGTATTGTTTGAAGAAGATGGCGGCTTCAAGGCAGGCAGCATCATGGCCGACAACGATAGCTCGTTGCAGGTCGAAATGCCCTCCGGCAAGCGCAGCAAAATAAAGTCCGCAACCGTGTTGTTGCGTTTCGAGAAGCCTTCGGCGGGCACCCTGCTCGAGCAGGCGACACCGCTGGCCGAAGAGATCGAAGCCGATTTCCTGTGGGAGTGCGTGAGCGATGGCGAATTTTCGTTTCTGGATTTTGCCCGTGATTACTACGGACACGACCCCGCCCCGGTCGAGGCGACGGCGGTGCTGCTTGCCCTGCACGCCGCGCCCGTCTATTTCCATCGCAAAGGCAAGGGCCGCTTCCGCAAGGCGCCTGCCGACATTCTCGCAGCTGCTCTGGCCAGTCTTGAAAAGAAGCGTCAGCAAGCGCTCGCCATCGAGGGCTGGATAAGCGAACTCAAGGAATCCCGCCTGCCGCCGGAAATCGGCGCGCTGACCGACGCGCTGCTCTACGCGCCGGACCGCAACAAGCCGGAAACCAAGGCCTTCGAGACGGCCTGCGCCGAAACCGGCCTGACCGCCGCCCAGTTGCTGTTCAAGTGTGGTGCCATCAAGTCGGCCTACCACCTGCATTACAAGCGCTTCCTGCACGAGCAGTTCCCCAAGGGTGTCGGCTTTCCGGCCCTTGAGGCGCCCGGCCTCCCCAGCGACCTGCCGCGCGCCGATGTGCGTGCCTTTTCGATCGACGATGCCCATACCACCGAGATCGACGATGCCTTGTCGGTGGTCCGGTTGCCAGGCATCGGCTCGCGCATCGGCATCCATATCGCTGCCCCGGGGCTGGCCATCGCCCACGGTTCGCCGCTTGATGGCGTGGCCCGCGCCCGCTTGTCGACGGTCTACATGCCCGGCAACAAGATCACCATGCTGCCCGACGCCGTGGTGCAGAACTACACGCTGGCCGGTGGCGTCGATTGCCCGGCCGTGTCGCTCTACCTGACGGTCAACGAGTCACTGGAAATCGTCAGCCACGAATCGCGGCTGGAGATGGTGCACATTGCCGCCAACCTGCGTCACCATGAGGTCGAGCCGTGGTTCAACGCCGAGACGATTGGCGGCCCCTTGCCGGACCAACCCTTCAAGGATGAACTGCTCCACCTGTGGCACTTCGCCAACGCCTGCGAAGGCCGGCGCGGCAAGCCTTCCGCCGTGCAGGGTGTCAATGACTACAACTTCGCCATTCATGGCGACCTGGCCGATCCGGATGCCTGTACGGTCGAGATTTCCGAACGCAAGCGCGGCAGTCCGCTCGACAAGCTGGTCGCCGAACTGATGATCGTTGCCAACTCGACCTGGGGCGGCCTGCTCGCCGAAAGAAACATCGCCTGCCTGTACCGCGCGCAGACGCAGGGCAAGGTGCGCATGACCACCTCGCCCTTGCCGCATGAGGGCCTTGGCGTGCCGCAATACGCCTGGATGACCTCGCCGCTGCGCCGTTACTGCGACCTGGTCAATCAGTGGCAACTGATCGCCTGCCTGAAGGGCGAAACCCCGGCCTTCGCGCAAAAATCGGCCGAACTGTTCGCGGCGATGCGCGATTTCGAGCTGACCTACGGTGCCTATGCTGATTTCCAGCGGGTGATGGAGCGTTACTGGTGCCTGCGCTGGCTGCAGCAGCACGGGGTGAGCGAGATCGATGCCACCGTGCGCCGCGAGCAACTGGTCAAGCTCGACCATCTGCCGCTGATGTTGCGCGTCCCGTCGCTGCCGACCGACCTGCAGCCGGGGCAGCGCGTGCATCTGGCGATTGAGGCCTGCGATCTGCTGGCACCGGAAGTAAGCTGCCGATTCATCAGCCTGTTGGGTGACGGCAATGCAGCGGAAGCCGTGGAGGAGGACGAGGCGTGAAGAAGGTGCCCAGTCCGAGTCGCATCCGGGCTGCCGAACAGGATCGCCGGCTGTGGATCGCCCTGGGTATTTCGCTGGGCATCCACGCCCTGCTGCTGACCTTGCACTTCCAGTTTCCGGAAGCCTCGCGAGCCATGCAGGAAAAGGCCATGGACATCATCCTGGTCAATGCCAAATCGGCGCGCAAGCCGCATGACGCCCAGGCGCTGGCGCAGGCCAATCTCGATGGCGGCGGCAACACCGACGAAAATCGCCGCGCCAGGACGCCGCTGCCGCCGACGCAAAAGCAGGCCGAGGGCAACGATGTCCAGCAAATGCAGCGCCGCGTGCAGGAGCTGGAAACCGCCCAGCAGAAATTGCTGACCCAGGCCAAGAGCCTGCGCAATGTCGCCTCGGCCAAGACGGTCAGCGAACAACCCTCGCCGGTGCCGACGGTAAGCGGGCTGGATCTGGCCGAATCGGCCCGGGCCATGGCCCGGCTGGAAGGCGAGATTGCCAAGACGGCCGACGAATACAACAAGAAGCCACGCAAGAAGTTCGTCGGGGCACGCACCGAGGAATATGCGCTGGCCGCCTATCTGGATGCCTGGAAGCAGAAGATCGAGCGTATCGGCACCCTGAATTACCCGGAAGAGGCGCGCGGCAAGCTGTACGGTGCCGTGGTGCTCTTCGTCGAGCTGCGGGCCGAGGATGGCAGCCTGTACAACGCCGAAATCTCGAAATCGTCCGGGCACAAGGTGCTCGATCAGGCCGCCTTGCGCATCCTGCGCATGTCCGCACCCTTCGGCCCGATCCCGCCGCAGGGGCTGGGCGGTGCAACGGTGCTCTCCTTCGCCCGGACCTGGTACTTCACCCAGGGTGATGCCTTGAATACCGCGGTCAGCAAGTAAACAGCCGCGTCGTACGCGCTGTTCAGCCCACTCTCAACTCGTCACTGTCCCGAGCCATGTCCGACCTGTACGCCGTATTCGGCAACCCGATTGCCCACTCCAAGTCGCCGGCCATCCACGCCGCCTTTGCCGCCCAGACCCGGCAGGACCTGGTGTATGAGGCCCGCCTGGCGCCGCTGGAGGGCTTTGCACAGGCGGTTGCCGAGTTCGTTGCTGCCGGTGGCCGGGGGGCGAATGTGACGGTGCCGTTCAAGGAAGAGGCATTTCGTCTGGCGACGCGCCTGTCCGACCGGGCGGCGCGGGCCGGCGCGGTCAATACGCTGCTGTTCGCCGATGCCGAAATTGTTGGCGACAATACCGACGGTGCCGGCCTGGTGCGCGACATCACCATCAATCTTGGCTGTGCATTGGCCGGCAAGCGTATTTTGCTGCTCGGGGCCGGGGGGGCGTCGCGCGGCGTGATTGCCCCGCTGCTGGCCGAACAGCCGGCTGCCCTGGCCATCGCCAATCGCACGGCGGTCAAGGCAGAAACACTGGCTGCCCAATTTGCCGACATCGCGCCGGTCGAGGGGGGCGATTTCAGCCGCTACGCCGGGCGCAATTTCGATGTGGTGATCAACGCGACCTCGGCCAGTCTGTCCGGCCAGAGCCTGCCCTTGCCTGCCGGCCTGTTCGCGTCTGGCGCGCTGGCCTATGACATGATGTACGGCAAGGGCGAAACACCCTTCCTGCAACTGGCACGCGAGCAGGGAGCGGGGCGTTGCGCCGATGGCCTCGGCATGCTGGTCGAGCAGGCAGCGGAGGCCTTCTTCGTGTGGCGTGGCGTGCGCCCTGTTACCGGCCGAGTGCTGGCCGATCTGCGGGCCAAACTGGCGGCATGAAAACCCTGAGCCGCTGGCTGAAATGGTCGTTGCTGGCCATCGCCGGGCTGTTCTTTCTGTGGCAGGTATGGCTGCTGGCCTGGGTGCTGCTGTGGAGTTGGGTGAATCCCGGTGAAACCCGGTTCATGGAAATTCGCCTGGCCGAATTGCGCCAGAAGAATCCGCAGGCCCAACTGAAGCAGCAGTGGGTACCCTATGAACGCATTTCCCCGCACCTGAAGCGCGCCATCATTGCCGCCGAAGATGCCAAGTTCGTCGATCATGAAGGCTTCGACTGGGAGGGCATGCAGAAAGCCATCGAAAAGAACCAGAAGCGGGGGCGTACGGTCGCCGGTGGGTCGACCATCAGCCAGCAACTGGCCAAGAACCTGTTTTTGACGCCAACCAAGTCCTATTTCCGCAAGGTCGAGGAAGCCATCATCACGCTGATGCTGGAAGGGCTGTGGAGCAAGCGGCGCATCTTCGAGGTTTACCTGAACGTGATCGAGTGGGGCAATGGCGTGTTCGGCGCCGAGGCGGCAGCGCGCCACTATTACAACACCAGTGCCGCCCAGCTCGGCCCGGAGCAGGCGGCACGCCTGGCCGGCATGGTGCCCAATCCGCGCTATTACGATCGTAATCGTTCCGCTCCCGGCCTGGGGCGCAAAGCAGCGATCATTCTCGGCCGCATGCCGGGTGCCGAAGTGCCGTGAAATATTCCCCGGATAGGGGTTTTCCGCAGTGATTTTGTAAGAACCCGCTGATGGGGCCGGTGCTAAAATGGCCGTCTGTTTGCCGCACTGCACCATGAGCGAAGAAGCCCAGCTGACCGATACCGAAGACTTGCAGGAGCGCCTCGTCGAGGTGCAGACCCTGCTCGCCCGGCACAAGCTGGTCGAGGATCTGGTGCATCGCCAGGAGGGGCCGCGCCACGATCTGGTCGAGGAGGTCGTGCACAAGCAGCACCTGCATGAGTTGCAGGCCAAGCTCGAGCCGATGCACCCGGCCGACATTGCCTACGTGCTGGAGGCCTTGCCGACTGACGAGCGTTTGATCGTCTGGAGGCTGGTCAATCCGGAGCTGGAAGGCGAAGTCCTGCTCGAAGTCTCGGATGCCGTCCGGGAGAGCCTCATCGAATCGATGGGGCGTACCGAACTGGTCGCCGCCGCTGAAACGCTCGATGCCGACGAACTGGCCGACCTGGCTCCCGACCTGCCGCAGGGGGTTATCGACGACGTTTTCCGCGGCTTGTCGGTCGAAGAACGCGAACAACTGCGCGCCGCAATGTCCTACCCGGACGAGTCGGTCGGCTCGATCATGGACTTCGACATGGTCACCGTGCGCGAGGATGTCACGCTGGAAGTCGTGCTCCGTTACCTGCGCCGTTTCGATGAACTGCCCGACCACACCGACCAATTGTTCGTCATTGATCGCGATGAGCACCTGAAGGGCGTCCTGCCGCTCAATATCCTGCTCGTCAATGAGGTGGATGTCGAAGTCGCCACCCTGATGCAGACCGATTTCGTCGAACTGGAACCCGACGACCTGGCAGAAGAAGCAGCCAAGGCTTTCGAGCGCTACGACCTGGTGTCGGCGCCGGTGGTCGACCCGGAGGGCAAGCTGGTCGGCCGGGTAACGGTTAACGAGGTGGTCGACTACATTCGTGAAGAGGCCGAGCACGAACAACTGGCCAACGCCGGTCTGAAGGAAGAGGAAGACATCTTCGCTTCGGTATGGGATTCGGTGAAGAACCGCTGGTCCTGGCTGGCCATCAACCTGGTGACCGCCTTCGTCGCCTCCCGCGTCATCGGTGCTTTCGAGGACTCGATCGAAAAACTGGTGGCCCTGGCCGCGCTGATGCCCATCGTCGCCGGTATTGGCGGCAACTCGGGTAATCAGACCATCACCATGATTGTCCGCGCCATCGCCATGGGCCAGGTCCAGCCTGATGCCATGCGCCGTCTGCTGCGCAAGGAACTGGGCGTGGCCAGCATCAACGGCCTGCTCTGGGGCGGGCTGCTTGGCGTTGCCGCCTGGTGGCTCTACGGGAGCGTGGCGCTAGGGCTGGTGATGACGGCAGCGATGATCCTCAACCTGCTGCTTGCCGCCTCGGCGGGGGTCGGCATTCCGCTGCTGCGTGAGAAATTCGGTGCCGATCCCGCCGTTGGCGGTTCGGTGATGATCACCGCCCTGACCGATTCGGGCGGTTTTTTCATCTTTCTCGGCCTGGCGACGCTGTTCCTAATGTGAGTCGGGCGTTACCAGCTTGAGCCCGACGATACCGGCCACGATGAGGCCGATACTGACGAAGCGCAGTGTCTCGCGGGATTCGCCGAAGAGGAAAATGCCGAGGATCGCCGTACCGACGGCGCCGATGCCGGTCCATACCGCGTAGGCAGTGCCCAGTGGCAGCACCTTCAGCGACCAGCCCAGCAGCACGACGCTCAGGGCCATGGCGGCCAGCGTTGCAAGCGAAGGACCCAGCCGGCTGAATCCTTCGGTGTATTTGAGGCCGACTGCCCAGCCGACCTCGCACAGGCCGGCGATGAACAGCACGAACCAGGCGACGCCAGTGCTCACCGCTTCAGGCTGGCGAAGTAGGCGTCAGCTGCGGCGACGGTGCCGGCGATGTCCGCGTCGCTGTGAGCGGCCGATACGAAGCCGGCCTCGAAGGCGGACGGCGCGAAGTAGTGGCCGGCGTCGATCATGGCGTGGAAGAAGCGGTTGAAGGCGTCCTTGTCGCAGGCCATGACGGCATCGTAGGTGCCCGGGCAGGTGTCGGCGAAGTAGAGACCGAACATGCCGCCGACGTTCTGGGCCGAGAAGGCAACGCCGTGTTTTTTCGCTGCGCCGACCAGGCCATCGCACAGTGCCTTGGTCTTGGCGGTCAGCGCTTCATAGAAGCCGGGGGCCTGGATCAGTTTCAGCGTGGCGAGACCGGCGGCGGTGGCGATCGGGTTGCCAGACAGCGTGCCGGCCTGATAAACCGGGCCGAGCGGGGCGATCTTTTCCATGATCTCGCGCTTGCCGCCGAAGGCGCCCATCGGCATGCCGCCGCCGACCACCTTGCCGAAAGTGGACAGGTCCGGCGTAATGCCGAACAGGCCCTGCGCGCTCTTCAGGCCGACACGGAAGCCGGTCATCACCTCGTCGAAAATCAGCACGGCGCCGTATTGTGCCGTCAGCTCGCGCATGGCCTTGAGGAACTCTGGCGTCGGGACGATCAGGTTCATGTTGCCGACCACCGGTTCGACGATGACGGCGGCGATCTTGTCGCCATGCTTGGCAAAGGCCTCGGCCAGTCCCTGCGGGTCGTTATAGGTCAGCACCATGGTCGTTTCGGCAGTGCCGGCCGGCACGCCGCCGGACGACGGGTTGCCGAAGGTGAGCAGGCCGGAGCCGGCCTTGACCAGCAGATGGTCGGCATGGCCGTGGTAGCAGCCCTCGAACTTGACCAGGACGTCACGCCCCGTGTAGCCACGGGCGAGGCGGATGGCGCTCATCGTCGCCTCGGTGCCGGAGGAAACCAGGCGCACCATGTCCATCGACGGCACCATCTCGCACAGCAGGTCGGCAATGTCGACTTCCCTCTCGGTCGGAGCGCCGAAGGAGAGGCCGTCGACCACAGCGGCCTGCACGGCGGCGATTACCTCGGGATGGGCGTGGCCGAGGATCATCGGGCCCCACGAGCCCACGTAGTCGGTGTACCACTTGCCGTCGGCGTCCTGCACCTTGGCGCCTGCGCCCTTCTGAAAGAAGAGCGGCGTGCCGCCGACCGAGCGGAAGGCGCGGACCGGCGAATTGACGCCGCCGGGGATGTGTTTCTGGGCGCGTTCGAATAATTGCTGATTGCGGGAAGTCATGCGGCTTGCTCCTCGAAAAGGCGTTGATACTGGGCGGCACGGGCGGCGATGTCCGGCGCGCCGAAAAGGTCGGTAATGACGGCGAGCAGATCGGCGCCGGCAGCGATGAGCGGCGGCGCGTTGGCCACTGTGATACCGCCGATGGCGCAAATGGCGCTGTCAAGTTCGCGCTTGGCGCGGGTATAGAGGTCGGCGGTGGCGCGCGGCGCGTCGGGCTTGGTTGGCGACGGGTAGGCCGCGCCGAAGGCGATGTAATCGACACCGGCTGCGACGGCGGTCTCCGCCAGTGCCAAATCGGCATAGCAGGAGGCGCCGAGAATCTTGTCGGGGCCGAGGATGGCACGGGCGGCGATCAGGTTGCCGTCATCCAGACCCAAATGCACGCCTTCGGCCCCGACCAGCACGGCGAGCGCGATATCGTCGTTGATCAGGAGGCTTGCCCCATAACGTTGTGTCAGATCGTGCAGGGCTTTGGCGCGGGCGAGTTGCTCGGGCTTGTTGCTGGTCTTGTCGCGGTATTGCACGATGCGGCAGCCGCCGGCCAGGGCCGCCTCGACATCGGCGAGCAGGCGCCGCCCATCGTTGCAGTCCGGCGTAATGGCGTAGAGGCCGCGCAGTCTAGTCCTGAGCATCAGCCTGCTTTGCGTCACCGGTTTCGTTGTCGTCGCGCGCCCAGTAAAAACGATCCGGGATGAACTGGCCCATGCCGGCCCGGAAGCCGTTCTTCAGGGTGTTCCACGTGTAGTCCTGGGCGTCGCGCACCGCATCCTCGATATTGGCACCGCCGGCGATGCAGCCGGCAATCGCTGAAGCCAGCGTGCAGCCGGAGCCGTGGTAGCTCCCCGGCAGGCGTTCCCACTGGTCGCGACGCACGACGCCGTTCGGGCCATACAGCGTATTGACCACCTGCGGCGTGCTTTCGTGGGTGCCGGTGATCAGTACGTACTGCGCTCCCATCTCGATCAAACGCTGGGCGCACACGTCGATTCCCGGCTCGCCTTCGTCCTCGTCGCTCTCGGCCAGGCGCCTGGCTTCCGGTGCGTTGGGGGTGACCAGCGTGGTTTGCGGCAGCAGCATTTCGCGCATGGCGGAAATGATTTCCTCGCCGGACAGTTCGTCGCCACGTCCCGAGGCCAGTACGGGGTCGAGAATGAGCGGGATCTCCGGGTAGTCGGAAACGATTTCGGCAACGGCCAGCACATTCTCGACACTGCCCAGCACGCCGATCTTGAAAGCGGCGACCGGCATGTCTTCAAGGATGGCACGGGCCTGCTGCTCGACCAGTTCGGCACCCAGCGCCTGCACGCTCTGCACGCCAACGGTATCCTGAACGGTGATCGCGGTCAGTGCGGTAAGCGGGTGGCAACCAAGGCTGGCCAGTGTGAGCAGGTCGGCCTGAATGCCGGCACCCGACGAGGGATCGCTGGCAGCAAAAACAAGAACCAGCGGCGGGCAGGGCGGGGTGGCGGGGGTGGTGTTCATTGAGGTTCGCGTCCTTGGCGGAGGCGAAAGGGTTTGGGTAAGATGACCCCGATTTTATCCGAATCCGGGGGATGCCGGACTTGTGAGCTATTCCACATTTAACTCTTGCCGCGTTTGATTGTCGCCGAGACTTGCGTATATGATGCGACGATACTGAAAGTGCCTCATTTAGAGGCCAAGGGGACAGGTAAATTGACTGATTTGTCGAGACTGCGTGGCGTCAAGGTCATGGTGATTGACGACAGCAACACGATACGGCGCAGTGCCGAGATCTTTCTCGTCCAGGCCGGATGCCAGGTCGTGCTGGCCGAGGATGGCTTCGACGCGCTGGCCAAGATCGCCGATCACCAGCCCAGCGTTATCTTCTGTGACATCATGATGCCGCGCCTTGACGGTTACCAGACTTGCTCCCTGATCAAGAAGAACGCCCGTTTCAAGGCCACGCCGGTCATCATGCTGTCCTCCAAGGATGGCTTGTTCGACCGGGCGCGCGGCCGCATGGTCGGCTCCGACCAGTACCTCACCAAACCATTCACCAAAGACAGTCTGCTGCAGACGGTGGCCACCTTTGCGCTGCCGGCTGAAACAGCAGCCAATTCGTAGCTCAGGAAGAAGAAATGCCCGTCAAGAATATTCTCGTTGTCGATGATTCACCCACCGAGCGCTTTTTCACCGTCGATTTGCTGACCAAGGCAGGGTATCAGGTCACCACCGCCGAAAACGGTGAAGAAGGAATCGCCAAGGCCAAGGCCACCAAGCCCGACCTGATCCTGATGGATGTCGTGATGCCCGGGCTGAACGGCTATCAGGCAACGCGGACCCTGACCCGCGACGACGAAACGAAGACCATTCCGATCATCGTGTGCACCTCGAAGGGGCAAGAGACCGATCGGATCTGGGGCTTGCGGCAGGGGGCGATTGATTACCTGGTCAAGCCGCTGAATCCGGAGGAGTTGTTGCAACGTATCGCGGCGTTGCCATAACGCGATGGCGCGCAAGACCAGTCTGCGTGATTTTCAGGAGTACCTGGCAACGCGCTTGAGTCAGGCGGCCAAGGGCAAGGGTGCAGCATCCTGGCTGGGGGTCGAGGCGGGCGGTGAAGCATGGCTGGTCGATCTGTCGGATGGCGGGGAGATCGTTCAGGCATCGCAAATGACGCCGGTACCGCTGACGCGTCCGTGGTTCGTCGGAATCGCCAATATTCGCGGCAATCTCTACGCGGTCAGTGACTTTTCGACGTTTTGCGGTGGGCCGACCATCGCCCATAACGCCAACGCCCGCTTGTTGCTGATCGGTTCCCGCTATGGCACCAATGCCGCCTTGCTGGTGTCCCGCATGTTGGGCTTGAAGAAACCAGAGGACTTTTCCCCGGAAACCCCTGATACGGTGATGCCACCGTGGGGGCAACAGCGTTTTGCCGATACGCACGGGAAAATCTGGCGCAAATTGTCGGTTCGCGAATTGCTGGCCGATCAGGATTTCATGAATATCGGGGTTTGACAGAGGGTGCTAGCCCCACCCCTTGCGGAGGAGTTCCATGGCTTTTAGCTTCAAGTTTCCGAAAGTTGGCGGTTCCGGCGATACGGGTGCCCCGATGACTGTGTCTGCCGACGTCATGCCGGCCAAGGCGCCTGTGCCGTCCATTCTGGCGGGGCAGCCGGTCGTCCAGCAGATGAAGACGCTGGGCGGTATTTTCGTTGTGTTGCTGCTGCTGATCGGCGTACTGGTCTTCCGCGACAACCGCGAGTCGGCACACAACACCGCCTACGTCGCTGCTTCCGGCGAAATGCGCATGCTCTCCCAGCGTCTGGCCAAGGCCTCGTCGCTGGCCCTGCAGGGTAACCCGGTGGCTTTTGCCCAGTTGAGGGAGTCCCGTGAAACCTTCGGCAAGCTGCTCGAAACCCTGACCAGTGGCGGCGAAGTCGCCGGGGTGGGCGTACCGGCCTCACCGGATAACGTCCGGCCGCAGATCGACGCGCTGACCCAGTTGTGGGAGCCGACCAACAAGAATGCCGAAACGGTGATCGGTCAGGAGAAAAACCTGGTCGCGCTCGGCCAGAACGTCGCCACCATCGACAACAATAACGCCACCATGCTCGAATTGACCGAGCAGATCGCTACCCTGAAACTGCAGACCGGGGCCAGCGCACGCGAGATTGCCAACGCCAACCAGTTGGTCATGTTGACGCAGCGGATTGCCAAGAATGCGTCGGCACTGCTCGTCGGTGACGAAATCAACCCGGAAGTGGCCTTCCTGCTCGGCAAGGACACCAACGCCTTCCGCGATATTCAGGTGGGTTTGTCCAAGGCTGGTGGTGATGCCGACACGCGCAGCAAGCTCGAAGAACTGGAAAGTGCCTTCAAGGACTATCAGGGCGCCATTTCCAGCATTCTCGGCAACATGCAGCCGCTGGTCCTTTCCAAACAGGCCGGTTCGCGCATCTTCCGGGGTAGTGAGGATCTGCTGAAAGCCACCGACAATCTGGCACTGGCCTATCAGGAGGGGTCCGGCAACCGTGGCCTGTACATCGTTTTCCTCGTTCTGCTGACGGTGGCTGCCATCGCCACACTGGCCCTGCTCGCCAAGATCTACCTTGACGATACCGAGCGCCGCGCGCTGGCCGCAGAACAACAGCGCCAGGCCTCCGACCAGACCAACCGCGACAACCAGGACGCCATTCTGCGCCTGATGAACGAACTGGGCGACCTGGCTGACGGCGACCTGACAGTTACCGCAACCGTGAGCGAGAACATCACGGGGGCCATCGCCGACTCGATCAACTACACCATTGAAGAGCTGCGCGTGCTGGTCGGCCGGATCAACGACGCGGCAAACCGTGTGACAGCCGCCACCGAAATCGCCCGTTTGAACTCGGCCCAGCTGCTCGAGGCCGCCGAACGTCAATCGGCCGAGATCAAGGAAGCTGGCCAGTCCGCACTGGAAATGGCACGTTCGATGACGGAGGTGTCGGGCAACGCGACACAATCTGCCCAGGTTGCCCGTCAGTCGCTGATGGCCGCTGAAAAGGGTACGCAGGCCGTGGAGGATTCGATCAAGGGCATGAACGAAATCCGCAACCAGATCCAGGAAACCTCGAAGCGAATCAAGCGGCTCGGTGAAAGCTCGCAGGAGATCGGTGAAATCGTGGAACTGATTTCGGACATTACCGAACAGACCAACGTGCTGGCCTTGAACGCTGCCATCCAGGCGGCCTCGGCCGGTGATGCGGGGCGCGGCTTCACGGTGGTTGCCGAGGAGGTGCAGCGACTGGCCGAACGTTCAGCCGAAGCGACGAAGCAGATTGCGGCGATTGTGAAAACCATTCAGACCGATACGCAGGATGCGGTATCCGCCATGGAACAATCGACCCGTGGTGTGGTTGAAGGAGCCAAGCTCTCCGACGCGGCCGGTCAGGCCCTGTCCGAAATCGGCCAGGTGTCGCGCGATCTGGCCGACCTCATTCAGGATATTTCCAGCTCGACGCAAAGCCAGGCTGACTCGGCCAGCCAGGTTGCCAACCTGATGCAGGACATCCTGAACGTTACCGAACAAACTACGGCCGGTACGCAGCGTACCGCCGAGGCCGTCGATGAACTGACCGCGCTTGCTTCCGAACTGAAGGGTTCGGTCGCCGGCTTCAAGGTGGATTGACGAGCATCGATCGCGAGAGACTATGAACGCGGCAACTGAATTCGATTTGGGCCCCCTGACCTGGGTCAAGGGTGAGATTGACCTGGCGCTGGAACGGGCGGAAGAGGCTTTCGGCCAGTACCTCGCCGAAGCAGACGTCACCAAGCTCAAGTTCTGCCGCACCCATGTGCATCAGGTGCACGGGGCCCTGTCGATCGTTGGCCTGGACGGCATTACCCAGGTGACCGAGTCGTTGGAGAGCCTGCTCGAAGTGATCGAGGACGGCCGCAGGACAGCTGACGAACAGCCTGTGTCGGCGATTCGCCAGGCGATAACGGGTATTCGTGCTTATCTCGACGAGCTGATGGCCGGCGAGCCGAACCAGCCGCTGCGCCTGTTGCCGCTTTACCTCGGGCTGGCTCAGGCACGCGGTATTCCGACAGCACGGGCGAGCGACCTGTTCTTCCCTGATTTGTCGGTACGTCCGCCCAAGAGAGCGAACCCGGTTTCCAAGCTTGCGCCGGATGAACTGCATCGCTTGCTCAAGAACGAGCGCGCCCGCTATCAGAAAGGCCTGCTCTTCTGGCTGACCAAACCAGCTCAGGCGGAAACGGGACGCCAGCTGATGCTGGAGGCGCTGACCCATATCGAGGCCACCCAGGAAACCCAGGCCGCCCGTTCGTTCTGGTGGACTGCACTGGCTTTCATCGAATCCCTGAGGGATCCGGCGGTGAGTGCCGATGGTTCGGTTCGTCAGGTCAGCGCTCGTATCGATCAACAGATTCGCCGTTTGCTTGAAGGCTCGAACAGCCTGGCCGAACGCCTGATGCGCGAGGCCCTGTATCACGTCGCCCAGGCCAGCGCCGATGCGGGCGGGGTGGTTTCGCAGGTGCAGGCTAGTTTCGGCTTGCCGTCGCAACTGCCCAATCCGGAAGCGACGATCAGCGTACAGCCTCAGGATGCAGTGTTGCGTCGCCTGCGCGAAGTGCTGACCAGCATCGAGGAGCAATGGAACCGTCTTTGCTCGTCTGGCAGTGTGGCAGCGTTGCCGGCATTCGCCGAGCAGGTCCGGGGAATGGCGGCGATGACCGAGGAAATCGGCCAAACCGACCTGAAGCGTCTGGGGCAGGGCATGGCTGCCATCGCCAACTGGCTGACCGAAGATGCCTCGCGTTTTTGCGACAACGTGGCCATGGAAGTGGCTACTGCCATCCTGCTGCTGCAGAACGCCCAGGAAAGCTTCAAGCGTCTCGGTACGGATTTCGCACAACAGGTCGACCACATGGTGGCTCGCCTGTATGCCTGCATTGCTGGCAAACCGGCCGCCGACGAAGCCGTTCCGCTGCTCGACGAAATGACCCGGCGGGCACAGGAAAGGCTGCTGATCAGCCAGGTTGCCCGTGAAATACAGAACAACCTGGCCCAAGTCGAGCAGGCGCTGGATGCCTTCTTCCGCGACCCGTCGACCGAACACGACCTGACTGTCCTCGATGGCCCGCTGAAGCAGACGGCGGGCGCCCTCGCCATGCTCGGCCATATGCCGGCGGCCGCCAGTGTCACGGACTGCACCGAGCAGATCCATCGCCTGATTCAGCCTGGTGTGACGCCTGCGCCGGAGTCGTTCGAGCAGATCGCCCATCAACTGTCGACCCTCGGTTTCTTTGTCGATGCATTGCCTAGTGGCGAGTCGGATTTCGACGCGTTTGTCGCCCGGCTGCAGGGAAAGACAAGCGAGGCAGCAGAGGATGATGAGTCCATTGCCGCACCGGAGGCGACCGCCAGTGTCGAGTCGGAACTGGCTCGTCAAACACGTGACACCCAGGCCCTGGTCGAGGCCCTGAAAGAGGCACCGCAGGACGAGCGCCTGCAGGAAGAACTCAAGCAGAATCTCAAGGCCATCCAGCAGGATGCCGATCTGGTGGCCAACCACGCCTTGGGCGAAAGCGCCAAGGCGGCGCTGGAGGCCCTGAAGACCGGTGATCTGGGAAGCGGCCAGGTGGATGCCGCATTGGCGGCATTGACGCCGCAGGCCCCGGAAGTTCTGCTGCCGTCGGCGGAAACACAACAGTTGGCGGAATCGACGCACGAAGAAATCGACGCCGAGTTGCTGTCGATCTTCCTGGAAGAGGCGCACGAGGTCCTGCAAACAATGGGCGACCAGAGGGCCTTGCTGGTGGCCGATCCGCACAATACCGAGGCCCTCACCACCATTCGCCGCAATACCCATACGCTGAAGGGCAGTGGGCGCATGGTCGGCCTGAACGAGCTTGGCGAAGCGGCCTGGGAACTGGAGCAGACACTCAATCTCTGGTTGCGCCAGGACCAGTGGGCAACGCCGGAACTGATGCAGTTGATCGAGGATGAGCACACGCTGTTCTCGACCTGGGTGCATCATCTGGAAAGCGGTCAGGGGCATGCCCCCGATCCGTCTGCCCTGGTTGCGCTGGCGGGCCGTTTGCGTGGCGTCGAGCCACTGGCCGTACCGCTTGCCGCAAACGTAGAGCCGCTTCCTGTTATGGAGCCGCCAGTCGAACCGGTCATCGAAGAGATCGCGGCAACGGAAGCCATTTCCTTTGAGCCAATCGAACTCGAGATCACGCCTCCGGCGGCCGTCGAGGTACCTGAGCCGGTACCGTCGATTGATGATTTCGAGCTGTCCTTCCCGGAAGAATTCCCGGCGCAGTCGGAAGAGGCCGCTGTCGAGCCGCTGGCCTCCGTTCCGGAAGAAGTGGCGATCCCGTTCGTCGAGCCGTCTGAACAGCCGGCCGGCGAGACTGTCGAGAGCGAGTTGCCGGCGAGCGTGACGGCCTCGCCGACGCTGTACGATATTTTCCGCGAAGAGGCGCGTGGCCACCTGCAGACCCTGGTCGAAAGCTATGGTGTGCTGGAAGCGGACCCCTCGGGGCCCACCACTTTTGCCATGACGCGCGCCGCCCATACCTTGGCCGGCATTGCGGCAACGGTCGGCCTGATGCCGATACACCATCTGGCGCTTGCGCTTGAACATGCGCTGCTGCGCCGCGATGGGGCCGCCCATCCGGCCAGCATCGAAGGCCTGGAAACCGTGCGTCAGAGCATCATCACGCTCGAAGACATGTTTGAAAGCCTGGGCCGCCAGGAGGCCCCGGTCGAGCAGCCGCAACTCATTTCAGCACTGGACGATATCTACTATCCGGCGCCCGTCCCCGAAGAGCTTGCCGAGCCGGTCAGCGCCGAGATCATTCAATTGCCCGGTGCGCTGAGCAGTACGCCGGAGGCGGAATCCCCAGTCGAGCCAGCGGCACCGGTGGTCCAGGCAGCAGCCCTGCCGCAGCTGAACGATGAGCTCGACGAACAGTTGTTGCCAATCTTCCTGGAGGAAGCGGTCGATCTCACCCGGGATATGACCAACCAGCTCCGTGCCTGGCGTGCAGATCCGGCCAGCGGTACGGCCTCGCATGCCATTGCCCGCCTGCTCCACACCTTCAAGGGCAGTGCCCGAATGGCGGGGGCGATGAACCTGGGCGAAGCCACGCACATGCTGGAGGCCCGCGTCGAGGAGGGCATGCGGGCCGGCCCGGCGTCTTCTGCGTTCATTGATGAAATCGAGTCCGGTTGCGACATGCTGGCGCAGGCTGTCGAGCGTTTGCGTGAGGGGCCGCCGGAGCCGCTCGCGGTCGAGGTGTCGCCAGGCGGTGAAGCCTTTGCCCCGGTGGCTATCGCCCCGGCCTTGGCGACGGCCACTGGCGAGGCTGAAGCGGAGACCGATGCAGCAGGCCAGCGTGCCACATTGCGGGTACGTGCCGACCTGGTCGACCGCCTGGTTAACGAGGCCGGTGAATTGTCCATCGCCCGGGCCCGAATCGAAGGCGAAATGCGTAGCCTCAAGGGCTCGTTGCTCGAATTGACGGAAAACGTGATTCGTCTGCGCCGCCAGTTGCGCGAAATCGAAATCCAGGCTGAAACCCAGATTCAGGCCAAGGTGGCGCACACCCCCGGCGGCGAGGTGGACTTCGACCCGCTGGAACTGGACCGCTTTACCCGCTTCCAGGAATTGACCCGTTTCATGGCCGAGTCGGTCAACGACGTGGCGACGGTCCAGCAGAACCTGTTGAAAAACCTGGACGACGCCAATGCGGCGATTCTTGCCCAGTCGCGCCTGAACCGCAGCCTGCAGCAGGAACTGATGGGCGTGCGCATGCTGCCCTTCGCCAGCCAGACCGAACGCCTGTTCCGGATCGTTCGCCAGACGGCCAAGGAGATGGGCAAGCGTGCCAACCTCGACATCATTGGCGGCCAGGTCGATATCGACCGTTCGGTGCTCGACAAGATGCTGGCGCCGATCGAGCACATGTTGCGCAATGCCGTTGCCCACGGTATCGAGGATCGCGACTACCGCGTTGCGGTGGGCAAGCCGGAAGTCGGCGAAATCACTGTCAAGCTGGTTCAGGAAGGCAACGAAATCATCCTGTCCATGTCGGATGACGGCAAAGGCCTGGACAAGGAACGTATCCGGGCCCGTGCCGAGGCCATGGGCCTGTTGCAGCCAGGGCAGGCGGCTGACGATGCGACGCTCTACGACTTCATCTTCCAGCCTGGTTTCTCGACAGCGACCGAGCTGACGCAACTGGCCGGCCGTGGTGTCGGCATGGACGTGGTGAAGACCGAGGTCAGTGAACTGGGCGGCCGTATCGAAATCGTTTCCGAGGCTGGCAAGGGAACGACCTTCCGCCTCTACCTGCCGCTGACCCTGGCGGTCACGCAGACCTTGCTCGTCCGCGTCGGCAATGCCCTGTATGCCATCCCGTCGACCATGATCGAACAGGTCATGGAAATGAAGGAAAAGGCGCTGACTGCCATGCGGGAGCAAGGCGAGGTCGAGTGGCAGGGCAATCGCTACCCCTTCCACTTCCTGCCGCACCTGCTCGGCGATGCCGAGGCGATGCCCGAGGCCCATCGCCAATACTGGGTTTTGTTGCTGCGCTCCGGCTCGCAACGGGTTGCCGTGCTGGTCGATGAGCTGAAGGGCAACCAGGAAGTCGTTGTCAAGAACATCGGGGCCCAGATGGCACGGGTGGTCGGTATTGCCGGGGCAACCGTGCTCGGCGATGGCAAGGTCGTGTTGATCCTCAATCCGGTCGCACTGGCCAGCCGGACGCCGGTCGCCACTGTTCAGTCGGCCATCCCGGTGGTGCCGGAACCGGCGGCGACGGCAGTCGAAAGCCTGCCGACGGTGATGGTGGTCGACGACTCGCTGACCGTGCGCAAGATCACCAGCCGCCTGTTGATGCGTGAGGGCTACCAGGTCGTTCTGGCCAAGGATGGCGTCGATGCGCTGGAACAGTTGATCGAGGTGATGCCGGACGTGATCCTGTCCGATATCGAAATGCCGCGCATGGATGGCTTCGACCTCGTGCGCAATATCCGCGCCGATGAGCGCCTGCGCAGCCTGCCGGTCATCATGATCACCTCGCGGACAGCCGACAAGCATCGCAATTACGCGCTGGAAATCGGGGCCAATCATTACCTCGGCAAACCCTACGACGAAGTGGAGTTGCTCGATCTGGTCGCCGGATACACCCGGGCCAGGCGCCAGCACTAACCTGGACCTGCCCGGCCATGATGATTCCCGCTGCGGCGGGAATCGTCGTTTACGCCCGCCTATCCTGTTTTCTTGACCACCGCGTAGCGCGCCAGCGTTTCTGCGCGGGCCTCGGCATGATCGACAATCGGCCCCGGATAGTGACGGCCGATGATGACGCCGAGCGCTTCCTGCTCGATGCGCCCCATCAGCCAGGGAGCATGGATGTATTTGTTCGGCACGGCGGCCAGTTCCGGTACGTAGCGCCGGATGAACTTGCCTTCTGGGTCGAATTTTTCCGACTGGGTGACCGGGTTGAAGATGCGGAAATAAGGCTGCGCGTCGCAACCGCTGGACGATGCCCACTGCCAGCCGCCATTGTTGGCCGACAGGTCGAAGTCGTTGAGTTTCCAGGCAAAGTAGCGCTCGCCGAGGCGCCAGTCGAGGCCGAGATCCTTGGTCAGGAAGGAGGCGACGACCATGCGCAGCCGGTTGTGCATCCAGCCGCTATGGTTGAGCTGGCGCATCGCCGCATCGACCAGCGGATAGCCGGTGCGCCCTTCCTGCCAGGCGGCGAGCCAATCGGGCCGCTCGGCCCAGCGGATCGCATCGTATTCCGGCTTGAAGGCATGGCTGACGACCCGCGGGAAGTGGTCGAGGATCATGAAATAGAAATCGCGCCAGATCAGCTCGTTGAGCCAGGTCGTCGACTCCTCGGCGATGGCGCTGCGTACCAGTTCGCGTATCGAGATGGTGCCGAAACGCAAATGAACGGACAGGTAGGAGACACCCTTGATGGCGGGAAAGTCGCGCAGGGCGCCATAGCGTGCCATGCGCCCGTTGCGGAATTCGTCCCACAGCGCCCGGGCGCCCGACATCCCGGGGCGGATACCCAGTTGCTCCAGGTCGGTCGGTGCGAAGCCGATCTGGTCGAGACGGGGTACCGCCGCTGAGGCACAGGGCGCCAGCTTGCCGCGCCATGACCATTCGGCGTAGTCGGCGCTGGTCAGGCGTTTCAGCCAGGCATTCTTGTACGGGGTGAAGACGGAAAACGGTCGCCCGGCCTGGGTCAGCACGTCATCGCCATCGAAGATCGCCTGGTCCTTGCGGGTGTGGAAGGCGATGCCCAGCGCCTCCAGGTTCTCGGCCACGGCGGCATCGCGGGCCTTGGCGGCCGGCTCGTAATCGCGGTTGGCGTAAACGCTGGCAACGCCGAGTTCGCGGGCGAGGTTGGGAATTTCCTCGCTGGCCCGGCCATGACGGACGATCAGGCCGCCGCCCCGGGCGCGCAGGGCGGCATCGAGCTCGACCAGGGATTCGCGGATGAATTGCACGCGTCGGTCCTGGCGGCTGGGCAGCGCGTCGAGGATGTCGGTATCGAAGATGAAGGCGCAATGGACCTCGCGGGCATTGCTCAGGGCCGCGCTGAGAGCGGCGTGGTCGTGGTCGCGCAGATCGCGGCGGAACCAGACCAGGGCTTTTTCTTGGTTCATGGTTGGTTTGTACCTCCCCGGCGATTAAAATTCCAGTCATGGACAACGTCAACCTGACCGACCACTTCCTGATTGCCATGCCGGCTCTGGAAGACCCCTATTTCTCCAACGCCCTCGTTTACGTTTGCGAACATAACGAGAACGGGGCCTTGGGTATCATCGTCAATCGTCCGATCGACCTGAATTTGGCTGGCTTGTTCGACAAAATCGACATCAAGCTGGAGGCCGATGCCCTGGCCGACCTGCCGGTCTATTTCGGCGGCCCCGTCCAGCTCGATCGCGGTTTCGTGCTGCACCGCCCGGTCGGCCACTGGCAATCGACCCTGGCGGTGAACGGTGATGTCGGCCTGACCAGTTCGCGTGATGTCCTGTCATCCGTCGGCAAGGAGGGCCTGCCCAGCGAAATCCTGGTTTCACTCGGCTACGCCGGCTGGGATGCCGGCCAGCTGGAGGAGGAACTGGCCCAGAATTCCTGGCTGACGGTGCCGGCCAAGGCCAGCATCCTCTTTGAATTGCCGCCGGAAGAGCGCCTGCCGGCGGCCATGCAGAAGCTGGGTGTCAGCTTTACCCAGCTCTCCGACGTCGCGGGGCATGCCTGACCCCGTGGGCACGGTCCTGGCATTCGACTTTGGCGAAAAACGCATTGGCGTCGCCACCGGCGAAACCCTGCTCGGCAGCGCTCATCCGCTGACTGTCATCCACGCCGAATCGAACGACGACCGCTTTGCCGTCATCGGCAAGCTGATTGCCGAATGGCAGCCGGAGCACCTGGTGGTTGGCCTGCCGACGCACGCCGATGGCACGCCGCATGAAATGACCCGCCTGGCGACCAAATTCGGCGAGCGACTGGTCCGGCGTTTCAACCTGCCCGTTTCCTACGCCGACGAACGCCTGACCTCGCTCGACGCCGAGGCCCGCCTGCGGGAAACCGGCCGCAACAGCAAATCCGCCAAGCCGCTGCTCGACGCGGTGGCGGCGCAACTCATCCTTCAAACCTGGTTCGAAAGTGCGCAGCATGTCATCCCTACCCAACCCTCTGCCTGATGCCGAGGCGCAGTGTCGCCAGCTGGCCGACCTGATTCGTCCGCAACTCTCGAAGAACCCGGCGCTGGTCGGCATCTACAGCGGTGGCGCCTGGATCGCCGAGCGCCTCAAGGAACTGCTCGGCCTGACCGAGGAGGTCGGCCTGATCGACGTTTCCTTCTACCGCGACGATTTCTCCGAGAAGGGCCTGCACCCGCAGTGCCGGCCGACCGTGATTCCCTTCGATGTCGAAGGCCGCCACATCATCCTGGTCGATGACGTGCTCTACACCGGCCGCACGACGCGGGCGGCAATCAACGAACTGTTCGACTACGGTCGTCCGGCCGCCGTCGAACTCGCCGTGCTGGCCGACCGCGGTGGTCGCGAACTGCCGGTCGCGGCCACCTACGGCATCTGGGATGTGGCGCTCGACGACGGCCAGAGCCTGGTGCTCGAACGCAAGGATGACGCTCAACTCGCCTGGAGGCTGGAACATGCATAACCCGCAGTTGAACAAGAACGGCGAACTCGCCCATCTGCTGTCCATCGAAGGCCTGCCCAAGGCCATCCTGAACCAGATCCTCGATACCGCCGAGTCCTTCATGGAAGTCTCGGCGCGCGAGGTCAAGAAGGTGCCGCTGCTGCGCGGCAAGAGCGTCTTCAACCTGTTTTTCGAGAACTCGACGCGCACCCGCACCACCTTCGAGATCGCCGCCAAGCGTTTGAGCGCCGACGTCATCAACCTCGACATCAACAAGTCGTCGACGGCCAAGGGCGAGACCTTGCTCGATACCATCGACAACCTGTGCGCCATGCACGCCAACCTGTTCGTCGTGCGCCATGCGTCGAGCGGGGCGCCCTACCTGATTGCCGAGCACCTGCAGCGTACCGGTCGCGACGACATCCACGTCGTCAATGCCGGCGATGGCCGGCATGCCCACCCGACGCAGGGCCTGCTCGACATGTACACCATCCGTCACTACAAGAAGGACTTCACGCAACTGCGGGTGGCCATCGTCGGTGACATCCTGCACTCCCGTGTCGCCCGCTCCGACATCCATGCGCTGACCTCGCTCGGCGTGCCGGAAGTGCGCGCCATCGGCCCGGAAACGCTGTTGCCGAAGTACATGGACAAGCTCGGCGTGCATGTCTTCCACGACATGAACGAAGGCCTCAAGGATTGCGACGTGATCATCATGCTGCGCCTGCAGAACGAGCGCATGAACGGCGCCCTGCTGCCCTCGGCCGGCGA
>ERZ1645187.1124-NODE-1124-length-25154-cov-293.708036_pt1 | contig 25154 bp, 24 predicted proteins | sample MGYA00575352_ERZ1645187 | MGnify/ENA primary metagenome ERZ1645187 (study PRJEB40837, sample SAMN11349314) | freshwater sediment metagenome | isolation source: river sediment | host: Sediment | place: India: Wazaribad , New Delhi | collected 2017-02-21 ...
GGTGGAGAGGCTTCGGCCGGGGACGATGGGGTGGCATTCGCCACGGGTGGCTGGGTAGCATCCACCGCGGGCGATGGGGCCGCGTCCGCCGGCGCCGATGGGTTGGCGTCCGCGGCAGACGCTGGACTGCCCTCCGCCGCGGGCGACTGGGTGGGGGACGCTTCCGCGGCCGATGTGGTGGCGGGCGCAACCGGGGCCGTCGTTGCCAACAGGGCGGGGTAGAGCCGCAGATCCACGCCATCGGTCAGGGTGCGGCCCGCGTGCGGCAGGGCGATCTGCAACCGGTAGCGGTTGCCATCGGCGATGCAGTCGGCGCACTTGAGCTGTAAGCGGTCCACGGCGCGGATACGCTCCCGCATCTCGGCATAGGCCGCACCCGGATCGCCGGCGCTGGCATCAACGAACAGCCCTCCGGACCGACGGGCAAAACGACCCAAGGCCGCCAGGCCCGCTTCTCTGGCGGCCCGGTCGCGCCCCTTGCTGAAGCCGATGGCGTAAATCGGCACCGCCGCCTCGCCGAACCGTTGCTCGACCTCCTCGGCCGTCATGCCGCCCGGGGTGTCATCCAGGCCATCGCTCAGGATCACGATCGCCCGTCGCGAGGGCAGGTCCCCCCCGGTCTGCTGGCCCAGGGTCAGGCCCTGGGCCAACGCCTGATGCAGGGCGGTCCGGTTGTCCTTGGGGCTCAACCCCGCGATCGCGGTATTCAGCGCCGCCTTGTCCGCGGTGGGCGCGACCAGGGTATTGACCCGTTCGCCAAACGCGAGAATCGCGGCCCGGTCCTTCTCACCCATCGCCGCCACCCAGTCCTTGAGTGCCTGGCGCAGGCGATCGAATTGGGTGATGTCCAGCGAGCGGGAGATGTCCACCAGGAAGAGGTAGAGCACCCCTTCCCCGGTGGCGGCAAAGGGCTGGGCGGACACGATCTCGGCGACCTGGGGGCCGAGGGTGGCCTGGGCCTGCCGCAGGGATTCGCCACTGACCACCCCACCGGACTCATCCCGCACCGCGACATAGGCGGTGAGGTCGGTACCGTGCGTCAGGACCTGGGTGATCCGCAGGCTGGCGGGCTCGGCCGCCGCCAGCAGGGTGGTGAACAGGATCGCGAGCAGGCCCACCCACAGGGATCGGACCGGGGACAAGGAGGCATCACGTTTCATATCGGCCCCTCCAGGGCAAGCGCTTGAGGTTATTTTTGTTTTCACCCAATCCTACGCGGGCGGCTGGACCTCCCAGGTGAAACGTTCTCCACAGAAGGGGATGAAGAGCAGGACCGTCTTCCCCAACTCGATGCGGTCGTAGGGCTTGATCTCCAGGGCGCCCAAGACCTCTTCGTCATTCAGATACACCAGGCCGCGACTGTCCCCGGGGGCCAGGCGGTAACTGTGCCTCTTCGGGTTGTAGCTGATGACGGCGTGATTGTCGCGACTGATGCTGTCGTCGCCGGTGATGGCGATGTCCATGGTGGGGGCGCGACCGATGAAGTTGCGCTCACTGTGCAGGCGATAATCCCGGCCGCGGTCCGGTCCCTCGACGCAGACCAGCCAGCCCACCACGGGATCGACGCCCCCCATGCGGGCGGCCCAGACATGCCGGGTCTCCCCCGGATCACGCCCCAGTCCCGCCGGCGGGGTGGCACCGGCGGCTCGGGTGCGCCCGGCATCACTGGCGGGACGTGGGGGAGTTGTCCCACCGCCGCTCCCCGCCACGGGGCGGGTCGGGGTGATTTCCAGCCCCACGCCGCAGAAGGGGCAACTGGAGTGCTCCTGGTCGTTGTAGAAGTGGCCATTGCCGCAGGAAACCATGCTCATGGTGATCAAGCCTCTCTAAATGCTCCGGGCGCGGGTGGCCGCGGTGATGGGTGGGTCATTGCGTCGGTTGCCAGGTTGCTCAGCGGCGAACCGGGAGCACCCGGCGGGATAGCCGGCGGGTCCAGCGGCGCGCGGGGTGAAGTCCAGGCCGGGTGCCACGGCATCGGCTCAGGGCACCAACCGGACCCCGCCGCTGTCGTCCACCCGAATGGTGGCGATGCGCACGCGTTGCCCTTGGGTGCTCAACTGGGCCTCCGTGAATAGTTCGCTGCCATCGCGATGGAAGACACGACCCTTGACAAGAACCGGCTTGCGTTGATCGCGGACGGTGTAGAGCCGGACGTCGACGCGGTAATCGCCGGCCGGGGCATCGCGGATCTCCCAGACCTCGTTGCCGGGGCCGATGACGTTGTCCTCGCTCAATTCCCCCGGGCGACCGGGGATGGTCTTGTGGCGGTTCCAGAAGAACTCGGCGCCGCTGGGGTCCGTGAGGTGCAGGTCGACGTCGTCATGGGTATCCCAGCGCACATAGAGCACCAGGAAGGTCCGGGCGAGCTGACGGGCCAGGGCCTCCGCCCGCGACTGCTGGCGTTGGGCCTCGGCCTGGGCCGTCGCGGCTTGGGCGCGGGCCTCCTCCGCTTGGCGCTGAGCCTGTTGGATCGCCTCCTCCGCCTGACGTTGGGCTTGTTGCGCCGCCGCTTCCGCGCGGGCTTGCGCCGCTTGGGCCGCGGTCACCGCCTGGCGGAGTTCGGCGACGAGCGTCGCCTGGTCCACGGCGGACTGCTCGTAGTAAGGCAGCAGGACGACCATGAGGATGAGAAAGGCCGCCATGGCCCCGGCGATGACATCCAGCATCGACAGGCTGAGGGTGGCGATCTCGCGGTTGCGTGATCTCATGGCGGGTTCAGGCGCCGGCGACCAGGATCGCCAGGGCGGTGTAGTTGTCCTGACCCGGCTGGTCCTTGCGCCGCAGGCCCAAGGTCATGCGCGCCAGCCAGTCGGCGGCATCCCGCGCCTTGGCCAGGGCCACTTCCATTTCGCCCTCGGTCACCCCTTCCCAGAAACCGTCGGAACAGAGCAAGAAGGCATCGCCGGTCTGGATTGTCACCGGCGCGGCGGGCAGTTCGGGGCGCAGGGGCTTGTCGTCGCCCACCACCCGCAGCAGACGATTGCGGTCGGGGTGATGACGGACCTCCGCCAGGGTCAGTTCCTTGGCCCTGACCAGCGCCTGGGGCACGCTGTGGTCCTCGGTCTGCACCCAAACCCGCCCGCCCCGCAGGAGGTAAAGGCGACTGTCACCGATATGCGCCCATAGCGCCCGCTCGCCATCCGTGGCCAGGACCACCAGGGTGGTGCGCATGCCGCTCAGGCGGGGTTCCGCCGCCTGGCGGTCATGGATGGCCGCGACCGCGGCCGCCAGGCCGTTGGTCAGGGCCGCCGCCGTCAGGGGCGCCGTCGGGTCCCAGGTCGCGAGCAGGGCATCCACCGCCACCCGCGAGGCCACCTCCCCGCCGCTGTGTCCGCCCAGCCCGTCCGCGACCACCCAGCAGCCGTCGCGGAAGTCGGCCGCGTCCTCGTTGTACGCCCGCCCGCCAGGATGGGTCAGGCGGGCGGTGTCAAAGCGTAACGCCGTCATGGGTCAGGCACCTTGAAACGGATGGCGGGGATTGGGAGCGAACTTGAAGGGGAAAAGGATCAAGGGGTCAGCGTCCTGGCCACGCGGAAACCGGTGAAGTCTAGCCGGATGCCGGGATCGGTCCTGCCGCGGTAGGCGGAGCGCAGGTACCTCGGGTCGTCGACCCAGGAGCCGCCGCGCATCACCCGCGCTCCCCTTTCCGAGCAGGAGGTGCTCCAGGCCGAACCGTCAGTAGGAGCGCCTTGATAGTCATCGTGCCAGCAATCCTGCACCCATTCCCAGACATTGCCGTGCAGGTCATAGAGGCCCCAGGGGTTGGGGGACTTCTGGCCGACCGGTTGTGTCCTCCTGCCCCTGCTGAGGAAACCGCTCCCGGAGTTTCCGCGGGACCAGGCGTAGTCACCCAATCGCTCGTCGGTATCGCCACATGACCAATGGGTCCTGGTACCCGCGCGGCAGGCATATTCCCATTCGGCTTCGGTCGGCAGGCGGTAGGGGTGGCCGGTCTGCTGGGTCAGCCAGGCACAGTAAGCGACGGCGTCATGCCATGAAACATGGATGACGGGGCGGCGTCCTCGTCCCCACCCATTGTCAGATGTTCGCCGGAACCGGTCGTAGTCGTCGAAGGTGACGGGAAAGCGGCCGATGGCGAACGGCTGTGCAATCCGTACCGGATGTTGCGGCATTTCGTCCTCTCCCGCTAACGGATCATCGGCCAAGGAACCCATATAAAACAGACCTGGCGTCAGGATGACCAGCGCGGGTCCCTCCCCCCCGTCCTTGAGCCGGTCTTGCACGTCAGTCCCCCTGGGCGGCGCGATCGGCTCCTGGGGGATTCCCTCCCGGGGGCGATTGACCGGGGCCGCCTCCCGGGGCGGTCGCGGCGGTCCCGGGTCAGGTGCCCGGGGCAGCGGGGTGGGTGGCTGGCCCTGGCCCGACAAGAGCGCCTGAAAGGCCTGAACCTGTTGGGGGCGTTGCTCCGGACCCAGGGCCAGGGCCACGCTCAGGACCTCGCTCAGGTGAGGCGATACGCCGAATGCGGTGGCCGGTGTAAGCGCCTCGCCGGCCATGCGTTCGGTCGCCTCCAGGGGCGTTTCGCCGGTGACCAGGTGGTAGAGCACCGCGGCGGCGGCGTAGATGTCCGTCCAGGGACCTTGCTTGCCCTTGCGGTGATATTGCTCGAAGGGGGCATAACCGGGGGTCAGCACCACCGAGAGCGAGCGGCTGCGCTCACCCATCGCCTGACGGGCGGTGCCGAAGTCGAGCAGGATCGGGCGTATGCCCCCCGATTTCAGGCGGGCCAGGTAGATGTTCTGCGGCTTGATGTCGCGGTGCAGGTAGCCCTCGGCATGTACGGCGCGCAGGCCGTCCAGGATCGGCAGCAGGAGTTGCTTGGCCTGCTCCTCGGCGATGCGCCCGCCTTGCTGGTCCAGATACTCCGCGAGGGACAGCCCCTCGTAGTAGTCCATCACCAGGTAGGCGGTGCCGTTGGCCTCGTAGACTTGGTGCACCCGCACGATGTTGGGGTGGTCGAGCTGGGCCAGGGTGCGCGCCTCGGTGAGAAACTGCGCCAGCCCGTAGCGAAACTGGTCGCCGTCCTCGCCGCTGTGGGGGACCAGGGTGGTGCGGTCGGGGGCGCGCCCGGCCAACTCCCGCGGCAGGTATTCCTTGATGGCGACACGCCGGAGCAGGCCCGTATCCCAACCGAGGTAGGTGATGCCGAAGCCGCCCGGTTTGCCGAGTACCCGTCCGATGCGATAGTGCCCCAGCAGCCGCGTGCCGAGGGGCAGCAGCAGCGGGGCGCGCGGGCTGGCCGGCTCGTAACCGCAGCGCGGACAGGGAAGCGGATGGTCCGGCCCGCCGAAGCAACTCGGGCAGAGGGTCTCGGGGTTCAGGTCCATGGAGTCAGGGCTCGTGGTCGTTGGTCCTCGACAGGGGGAATTCTAGCAACCCGTCGCGCTTTCTGGCAGTCAAAAACCTTGCCTTCCGGATGAATAAGCGGCGGTTTCTTCAGACGCACGATCCCCCAGGCTACCGATCTTCCTGGCGCCGGATCAGTGCACGCTGAGGGCGCGGTGTCCATCGGGGTATTGGGTCCTAAAATGCGGCTCTCCCGTCATGACGGTGTGACTCGCGACGACATCTTCGGCTAGGCCAGGGGCGGCCCAAGCCCTCGTCCCTGACGCCTCCCGGCCCGGGGTTAGAGCGGCGGACACAAGTAGGCCCAAAGGCCGCTGCGCGGCCAAAGTCACTGTCCGCCGCGCACGAGACGAACGCAGTAGGCATAGCCCTTACCGCCGCCGTAGACGCCGCCACTGCCGAAGCTGACGCCCCACGCGCTGCCGGCATAGCCGGCATAGGGCGAGGACGACCAAAACCAACTCTGAGGCGTATTCGGAAAGGCCGCGGGCCAAATCGTGGGCGGGCCGTAAGCCCCTTCGCACCCTCCTTCTTTAGGCTGCCAATAGGCGGGCTTGCCTGAACTGCAATAGATCAGGGTTGCCAACTCGTCCTTCGTCGGCAGCCGCCATCCCTTTGGCGCGATGCGCCGGGCTTCGTCCCAATCATATTGTGTTGCCTCCCCCGCGCAGGTGGCGCCCGTCCAGGTCTGTCCCAGGCTGCACCGCTGCCATTGCAACTTGGTGCGGATGTCTTCGACGATGCCCTGGTCCTGGCCCAGGAAGCGGTAACGTTCCTCGCCATGCGCGACCGAATCACCCGGGCTTGGAGCAGGCGGCCGTGAAGTCTGGGCTGGGGGTCGCGATTCTTCTTGCTGCCCTTTCAACATCAACACGACCAACACAAGCGCGACGAGTCCGCCAAGGACCGCGACAAGCCCTGTTATGGATCCCTTTACCGGGGGCATGCCCCTGTCTTCTTCAGGCTTGGCCGCCCCACCCTGGGCGGAGGGCCGCTCCAGGGGTACGGCCTTGAGGGTGGCCGCCGCCGGTGGGACCGGTGGGACTGTACCGCGCGGCGCGCCCGCTGGCTGGGGCGTGGCGGTGCCGGCGCGCCACGCCTGTTGCATCTCCGCCATGCTCTGAAAGCGCTGTCCGGCCTTGACGGCCAGGGCCTGGAGCAGGGTCGCCTCCTGCCCGGGGGTGATGGCAATCCCCAGCCGGGAGGGTGGCACCAGGTCGTCGATGTCGAGCCGGTCCAGGGCCTCCGGGGGGACCTGGCCGGTAATGGCGCGGTAGCAGGTGGCGGCGAGACCGTAAACGTCGGTCCAGGGGCCTTGCTTGCCCCGGGTCCGGTATTGCTCTTCCGGGGCGTAACCGGGCTTGAGGATGATGGAGAGGCTCTTGCTGTGCTCGCTGGCGGCGAAGCGGGCGGCGCCGAAGTCGAGGAGTTTGATGCGCCCGTCCTGGGTCAGGTAGATGTTGTCCGGGGCCAGGTCGCGGTGCAGGAGGCCTTCTTTATGCACCGCCCGCAGGGCGTCCATGACGGGCATGAGGAGTTTGAGGGCATCCGCGACGCTGATCCGCCCGCCCGGCTGTTGTTCCAGGTACTGCCGCAGGGTGATCCCTTCCACATAGTCCATGACGCAGTAGCCGGTGCCATGGGCGCGAAAGAAGTTCTTGACGGTGACGATGCCCGGATGCTGGTCGAAGTGGGCCAGGGCGCGGGCTTCTTCGAGGAAACGATCGAGACCGTAGGTGAACTGGTCGCCGGCTTGACCGGAGTAGACGGCCAGGCTAACGCCATCGGGAGCGCGTCCCGCGCTGTCACGGGGGAAATACTCCTTGATGGCCAGCCGCAGGTGGAGGTTGTCATCCCAGGCGAGGTATGTGATGCCGAAGCCGCCGTGACCCAGAACCCGGCCGATGCGGTAACGGCCGTCCAGGACCCGGCCCAGGGCGAGAGCGGGCGGGGAGTTGTCTAGCCCGGAACTCCAGCCACACCCTGGGCACGGCATGCCGACGAGGGGAGCGAAACAGTGCGGACAACGGCTAGGGTCTGATGCTGTCATAACTCAAAACCGAACACGCTGTACACGGGTTGAGACAGGCTGTGTCCACGCGTAACGCCGTCATTGGTAATCCACCTCGAAACTGATAGCCGGGGTGGCGAGATAAAAACGGGCGCCCGGCGCCAGTGACTGGGCTTGACCGGGCTGGAGGCGGGTCGCGTCCCCGGGTCTCCCCGGTCCAGCGGCCAGAAAGACGCCATTGGTGGACCAGCAGTCCTCGACATAAAAGCCACCCTGGGCGGCGTCATGGCCCACCACGGCATGACGTTGGCTGATGGCGCTCTCCTCCGCGGGTATGACCAGTTGCACCAGCGCAGGATTTCGCCCGATGGCGATCGGTCGCGTCGCCAGGGGGAGGGTCTGTCCGGCATAGGGACCCGCGACCACACGGAGGATGGGTTGGCGGACCGGCGTCTGGACGGGTGGGTGGACAGGGATCTGGGCCGGTGCGGGTGGCGAGGGCGGGGCTTCGGGCAGGGAGCGCCGCTGGCCCATGGCTCGGGTGAACCCGGCCTGCACCCGTGCCCGCCCCGTTTGGGTGGTGAGTTGGTAGAGGATGGCCAGGAGCAGGAGGCCCAGCAGCCCCAGGGCACCGACCAGTACCGGTTCCCGATACCACCAGCGCTCCAAGGCGGTGATGCGGCGCTGGCTGACTTGGTAGGGGATGCCAGCCCGGTCCAGCAAGGGCAACAGGGCATCCGCCGCGACGGCCCAGCCCAAGCCCTCGCCAAGAACGACACGTTCCATGGCGATGTCACCCTGCTCATTTACTGTTTGTACCATGGCGAGGGATTTCAGGGTGTTGATACCTACGACTCGTCCGGCCTCATCGAAAAGCGGACCTCCAGAATTGCCAGGATTGATGGCCGCACTGACCTGCACCAAGGGACGGTCAGCACCATCCCCTCCGGGCAACAGGCGCCCAATGACCCCTTCGGTCATGGTTGCAGCGTTAAGCGCCTCCGCTCCCATGTGCTCGTCGGCATGCCCGGGGAAGCCGACAGCCACCACGGGGTCGCGTTGCTGAAGGGTAGCTAGAGTCGCGAAACGGGCATCCGGACGCGGCACGCGGCGCACCAGCTTCAGTACTGCAAGATCTTTAACTTCGTCGTGATCGCGGACGGAAGCTTCAATAAGGCCCCGGAGGTCGGTAGTAAGTAACACATTAATTTTTCCGCCCTGTTCAGTGCATGAGGCCACGTGCCAATTAGTGGCAACATGAGTACCGCCACCGATGATCAAACCAGAACCAATTCCGACCTCCTCATCGGGACTAACACATAGCACACGCACCGTGGCGGTATTCATGTCATCAGTGAGGTTGTTGGCAAAGGCAAGCGTTGAGCACCACAGCAAAAGGGAACCTAAACATGAGGTTAGGTAACAAGAATGCGTAGTAGATTTATGCATGACTGCTTTAGATATTAAGTGCTATATATTTAAGGCTACAAGATTAGTCATGCAATAAATTTTAGACATGGCCAACTATTAAACCCAATACCACAATAAATAAAAAAACCATCAGCCCCAAAAAAAATAAACCGAAATCGGATGCATTTAAACCCAATACTACAAAAAATAAAAAAACCGCTAGTCCCAAAAAAAAACCGCGATCAGACGCATTACTACTGCCATATCTCGTTTGACTGCTTGGAATAATCTTATTGCTTTCATTATTACTAATCTTCTTCTTAAATGTTTTATCTTTTCTAGCAGCATGAACTAGCTGATTATCTGAGAACGTTTGCAAGGAATTCTCCGCCAGAGTAACAACCCGCGACTGTAAGAACGCAATATTTTTATTCCAGCCTTCTTGCAATTGTTCGATATTTTTCAATCGTCCCGCAGACTTGACTGAAAGGGCTCGGAGTAAGTGTACTTCCTGTTCTGGTGGGATGTTTACGCCCAGTTTTGAGGGCAGGACGAGATCATCTTGGTCAAGGCGATCGAGAGATTCTGGTGGGACCTGACCTGTAATCGCACGGTAAAACGTGGCAGCAAGACTATAGACGTCTGTCCATGGTCCTTGATTACCCCGGGTCCGATATTGCTCCTCTGGAGCATAACCAGGCTTGAGGATGACGGACAATGATCTGCTATGCTCCCCGGCAGCGAAGCGTGCCGCACCAAAGTCGAGGAGTTTGACGCGGCTATCCTGAGTCAGATAGATATTATCTGGCGCGATATCCCGATGGAGCAATCCAGTCTTATGCACCGCCAACAGGGCATCGGCGACTGGCATCAGTAACTTCAAGGCATCATTAAAGCTGATCCGCCCGCCAGGCTGCTGCTCCAGGTAACGACGAAATGTAATGCCTGCCACATACTCCATGACGCAATAGCCGGTACCATGGGCGCGGAAAAAGTTCTTGACGGTGACGATACCGGGATGCTGATCAAAACGGGCGAGGGCACGAGCCTCTTCAGTGAATCGGTCCAGACCGTAGGAGAATTGCTCCTGCGTAAGTCCAGAATATACGGATAGGCTTATTCCATCTGGTGCGCGAGTAGCGCAATCGCGGGGAAGATACTCCTTAATAGCAAGCGGCAGGTGGAGGTTATTGTCCCAAGCCAGATAGGTGATGCCAAATCCACCCTGCCCTAAAACTCGCCCGATACGGTACCTGTCATCGAGAACCACCCCTAAACGGAGGGCAGGCGATGGATTATCCAAGCCATCTTGCCAGCCACAAAATGAGCAAGAAGTAGTTGTGATAAATTGAAAACAGAATGAGCATTGAATTCTTTCCATATTGTTTTCTCTTTTTTGGCGTTACCTGTCCAACCTTTCCAAGGCAGCAATCGCATCTGCATTCCCCTGCTTCGCCGCCTTGCGGTACCAACGTTTGGCCTCTTTGATATCCTTTTTGACTCCTTGACCCTCCTCATACATAACGCCTAGCGAAATCTGACAGGCAGCATTTCCCTGATCCGCGCCTTGGCGGAATAATTTAATGGCCTTAGCGTTGTCCTTCTTGATGCCGGTTCCATCCGCGTACATTACTCCAAGATTATTGAGTGCGTCTGCATCACCCTGCTCAGCAGCCAAGCGATACCAACGAACAGCTTCCGCATTGTCTTTTCTGACGCCTCGACCTTCTGCGTACATAAATCCGAGATGGTATTGTCCTTGGGCATTGCCTTGTTCGGCCGCCTTCCTGAACCAACGGACGGCTTCTGCATCGTCTTCCGCAACGCCACTACCTAACGCATACATTAAGCCGAGACTAGTTTGTCCTAATGGATGATCCTGCTCTGCCGCCTTGCGAAACCAAAGGACAGCCTCCGCATCATCTTCTGCGACGCCACGACCTTCTGCATACATTAACCCAAGACCAAATTGTCCCTCAGCATTACCCTGCTCAGCCGCCTTGCGGTACCAAATGGCAGCCTCAGCATCGTCTTTTTCAACGCCAAGACCCTCTTCATACATAAACCCGAGATGGTATTGTCCTTCGGCATTACCCTGCTCAGCTGCCTTGCGGAACCAATAAACGGCCTTAATATAATCTTTGAAAACTCCATGGCCTTCAAGATACATCAGGCCGAGATTATTTTGACCATATTCATGACCCTGTTCTGCGGCCTTACTAAACCAGAGAACAGCCTTAACAGCATCCTCGTTAACTCCCAATCCGTCCCGATACATCACGCCGAGGATTGTCTGTCCATCAGCGTTCCCACTCTCTGCTAGAGGGCGAAAGATCGCTAACCCTTGTTGGTAATCGCTACGTTCAAGGGCCGCCCATCCCTCATTAAAAGCTGCATCGACCTCTTCCTGAGCCGCACTAATCATCAAGTCACTGCGGCCAATCTCATTGTTCTCCAGAATTGGAATGACCTTAACTACGAATAAAATTAGTCCCGTTATTATTGCGATGTGAAAAGCAAGTTTTTTTCCTTTACCAGATTTGGACGGAGGTGCATGTGCTAACTGTTTTGGGTCAGGAGCCTGAGGCTTTGGCGCTCCGGATTCAGATACCGTTTCCTGCCGGAAAACTACTAGTTGAGGTTGAATCACGTTTTCCGATTTACATTCCTGTTGGAAAGACGCAATGTCCTGAAAGCGATGCTCTGCCTTGACCGCAAGTGCTTTGAGCAGTAAGGCCTCCTGTTTGGGCTTGATGGCTACTCCCAGCACCTTGGGTGACAAGAGTTCATCATGGTCAAGCCTGTCAAGTGCTTCTGGTGGGACTAACCCTGTAATGGTGCGGTATAGGGTAGCGCCCAAGCCGTAGACATCCGTCCAGGGACCCTGCCGGCCTTTGGTCCGGTATTGTTCCTCGGGGGCATAGCCCGGTTTGAGAATGATGGACAGGCTCTTGCTATGTTCACTGGCAGCGTAGCGAGCGGCACCGAAGTCAAGGAGTTTGATGCGCCCATCCTGCGTCAGATAGATATTGTCGGGAGCGATGTCCCGGTGAAGCAGACCCTCCTTGTGGACGGCGCGTAGGGCATCCATGACGGGCATCAGAAGTTTTAGGGCGGCATCGAAACTGATCCTGCCGTTCGGTTGCTGCTCCAGGTATTCGCTGAGGGTGATCCCTTCCACGTAGTCCATGACACAGTAGCCGGTGCCATGGGCGCGGAAGAAGTTTTTGACGGTGACGATCCCCGGGTGCTGGTCGAAGTGGGCCAAGGCCCGGGCCTCATCGAGAAAGCGATCAAGCCCATAGCTGAACTGTTCGCTGGCCTGGCCGGAGTAGATGGCCAGGCTCACGCCATCCGCGGCCCGGCTGGCGCAATCACGGGGTAGGTATTCCTTGATCGCCAGCCGGAGTTGCAGGTTGTCATCCCAGGCGAGGTAGGTGATCCCGAATCCCCCCTGACCCAGGACCCGGCCGATGCGGTACCGACCATCGAGGACCCGCCCGAGCGGGAGCGCGGGCGGCGGGTTGTCCTGAGGTATTTGCCAACCGCAGTGTGAGCAGGGAATCTTCGGGGTAAAACTGAAGCAGTAAGGGCAATGAGTGGTGTCCATTGGGGGGCGCTATTTATTTGAAAATGACCTGAAGACCAGCAAAATCGGCTTGCCTTCAGAATTGACTGGGCGCGATGGATTTCGTGTGCAGATTGCCCCCGCGCTGCCGTATCAGCTCTACCGTATAGCCACTGATCTGGTTTCCATTGACGGCAAATTGAAATACTTTGTCCGCTTCGCTGTATTGGGTCTCGGGACCAAAGAGGTGCGTCTCGCCATACCACACATCCCCCGTGGCGTATTTGATGCGGTAGCTCCCGAGCGGGACCTCGGTATCAAACGTCTGGCCCCCGTGGATATAGAAGGTCATGACGGCCGCGCCCGTGGCGGCCTGGGTCAATTTCACGAAGTAGCTTTCCGAACCCAGGGGTGTCTTGATCCGCAGGGGCGCGATCCGCTCCGCATTGGTATTGATGCGCTGAATCCCCGGCCGGATGTGGACCGGTGGATAGGCTGGCTGCGGATTGACGTGCTGAGCGGTCTTGGATGCCGCGTAGCTGGGCTTGGCGGGGGATTGGTATTCATCCATGACCAGCACGCCACCGAGGATGCCCGCCAGAATGAGCCAGTACTTGTAGCGGAAAAGCAGTTGCATCAAGCGGACCGCCCCTGGGGCCGGTAACTGATAGTGACAATTTCCGCAGTAGGCAATCTGCCGTGCTGAATGCGCCTCGATCCGGTTTTGTGCCCCACATTGCCGGCATTTGACCAATTTCATGCTCACCTCGTCATAAAGTTACGTTCCAAGTAGGTATAGGCGGCATTGAGCCGCTTAGCGGTTTCTTCCATGGTCTGAACGACTTCCGGCCTTTCCCCGGCGAATTTGTCGGGATGGAATTGGGATATCTTGCGCCGGTAGGCTTGTTTGATGGCTTCAAAGGACGACGGCGCTTCCTGAAACCCCAGGGCATTCAAGGCGGCCGCGACCTGTGCTTCGGTACTGGGCGGCGGTGGTTGTCGTGCCTGCGCATGTTCCGATGACCGGGTTCCTGGCTGCCCGCCAGGTGGTGCCCAGCCAACCTGATCCTCGGGCATGGGGAAGGGACAGCGCCAGCCGCGTTCCGCGGCGATTTTATTGGCAAAGCGGAACAGTGCCTCGCGGCGAAAGTCAGGATCGATCTTGCGCAGAGATCCTAGGGGGTACCAGACGCCGCCGAGCGAGCCGTCGAAGAGGTAGCCCATCCGGTCGGCTTCGCGCGGGGAGACTTTGGTGAAGAGGGTGAGCCTGACATGCAGTAAGGTCGGCAGCCAGGGGGGTAGTACCGTCTTATTGAGGAGATGCACCGCGGCGATGTAGCCGCCAATGATGTAGGCCCAGATGATCAGCGTCCACAGCCAGGACAACCCCTGCCCGGTTAATTCACGTTCCAGCACATCGGCAAGGGGCCTGAGGATATCCGCGCCCGCGGCGGTGACCATGGCCCCACCCACTACCGTCCCCGCTTTGTGCAGGAGATCGTAGAAATGAGTGAATCTGATCGCCATGGCAAACCAAGTGGCCTAGCGGCTTGGTCGTGCCTGTTCCTGGTCTTTGCGGCAGGTTAGGGTGTGTCGCGGTGAGCAGGGCTAACCGCGGACGGGAGGGGGATAGGGGAGAAGAAAACCCTGGACATTGATCTCTCTCCGGACAAGGGGCCAGACACGATTAGGCTTGTTAGCTGCTTCAGTCAGCGTCCAACTCCCAGATGCATGTTCCATTACTGCAGAGCTGAGCGTCCGGTTGGAGCAATTTTTTTGGGATTCTAGCCCAGTCGGCGCGGAGGTGCAGCATCAAGGTTACATATCGAACTGGGGTTGAGGCCGGCTAGCCCCCGGCCCTCTCCGACCAAGGTCGATGATCGCGGAACTCCGGGTCCAATTTCCGCCCCTGCCACAACAAATAGATCGCCGGGATGACGAAGAGGCTCATCAGCCGTGCGGTGACCACCCCCACGACCGGGAGCGGGTCGCGCAAGCCTTTGACGATCACCTGGCCGGCCGGACCCTGGTGCACGAGGTCGAGTACCGCATGCGCACCCGGCAGGGGGGGTATCGGTGGATTCTGGATCGGGGGCGCATCGTCAGCCGGGACGCAGCGGGACACCCCCTGCGCATGTCCGGGACGCATGCGGACGTCACCCACTTACGGCAAGCGCAGCACGCCTTGGAGCAAATGTTTCTGCGCTTCAATACGATCCTGGATGCCATGGAGGCCCCGATCTACCTGGCGGACATGACAACCCATGAAGTGCTGTTCATGAACCAGTCCGCCATCAAAGGCTTTGGTCAGGGCGAGGGTCAACCCTGTTACCGGGTGATGCAAGGCTTGGATGCCCCCTGTCCCTTTTGTACCAATGACCGCCTGGTGACGGCCGAGGGCCGCCCCAGCGGCGTCTATGCCTGGGAAGCCCAGAACCAGATTAACCAACGCTGGTACGACCTGCGGGATTGTGCCGTGGTCTGGACCGATGGCCGGCTGGTGCGCATGGCGGTCGCCACCGACATTACCGAGCGCAAGCACATGGAGCTGCGTCTGCGCCAGAGCGAGGAGGAATTGCGGCAAGCGCGCGATGCCGCCGAGAGTGTCAATCAGGCGTTGCAGGTCGCCAACACCGAGTTGAGCCGCCTGGCCACCACCGATCCGCTCACGGGGACCTGGAACCGTCGCCACTTTGAGGAGGCCGCGGTCCTGGAAGCCGAGCGCGCCCAGCGCTATGCGGTGCCCTTGTCGCTGCTGTTGTTCGATGTCGACCACTTCAAGGCGATCAATGACCATTACGGCCATCAGGTGGGGGACCAGGTTCTCGTGACGCTGGCTGACGCGGTGCAGGCGCACTTGCGCGCCATGGATCTGTTGGCCCGGTGGGGGGGCGAGGAGTTTGTCATCTTGCTCCCGCATTGCAGCACGGCGGAGGCGGTCAAGGTGGCCGATAAACTCCGCCTCCTGGTCGCCGAGTTACCCTTCCCCGTCGTCGGTCAGGTCACCGTCAGCTTGGGCGCGGGCGAATTGGGGCCTGAGGAAACCCTCGATGCCTGGCTCAAGCGGGTGGATGATGCCCTCTATGCGGCCAAGGCCGGGGGGCGCAATCGCGTGTGCCTGGGGTAAGCCCCGAGGGCGGACTTGCCTTTGCCGGGTGGGGCGGGGTGAAATGACAGGCTCTGCGACTTACCAGTTCGGACCATGAACCTCTATCAAGCCAGCTTGACCCTCGCCACCCGTGGTCGCGGTCCCCTTGACATCAGTCGTCGGGTGGCAGCCCTCGTGCGGGACTCGGGCCTGGAGACCGGCCTGTGCCAGATCTTCTGCCAACACACCAGCGCCTCCCTGCTCATCACCGAAAACGCTGATCCCCGGGTGCTTGAGGATCTGGAGGGCTATTTCATTCGCCAGATGCCCGATGGTGACCCCCGTTATACCCATGACGATGAGGGGCCGGATGATATGTCCGCCCACATTCGCACGGTCCTGACCGGGGCGAGTCTCCTGGTACCCATCCGCCACGGCCACCTGGCACTGGGAACCTGGCAGGGGATCTTTCTGTGGGAACATCGAAGCCGTGGCCATACCCGTACCTTGGTCGTGACCTGCATGGGCGACTGAAAGGCGCCTGTCCGCCACAGGGTTTACTGGCCGACATGCTTCGGCAGCGCGGTGAGGCCCTTCAGCGATAGGCCACCAACACCGCTCCCAGAGTGATGAGCGCCACCCCCAGCCAGTTGGTGGCGGAGAGCTGTTCCCCGAGAAAAATCACCCCAAAGATCGCCACGAGCACCACGGAGAGCTTGTCAATCGGGGCCACCTGAGATGCCTGGCCCAGCTTCAGGGCGCGGAAGTAACAGAGCCAGGAACCACCGGTGGCCAGTCCTGAGAGCAGCAGATAGAAATAGGTGCGACCACTGACCGCCCCCGGGGACTGAAACTGCCCGGTAACGGCCAGAATGAAGGTCAAGGTGATCAGGATGACCAGGGTACGGATAAAGGTGGCGAAGTCGGAATTGACGTGCTCGACACCGATCTTGGCGAAGATGGCGGTCAGGGCGGCAAACACCGCCGATAACAGCGCCCAGAATTTCCAGGAGGAAAGCAGCGTCGACATAGCCGGGTAGCCCAGGTCAGAAAGAGGTCTACCCGCAGCATGGCACCAGAGGCCCGGCTTGGCTAGCCGCCTGGTGGTAGGGGTTATCTCTTCCCACACCGTTCCTAACAGCCGCCACAGGCACCCTGTTGACTGATCCAATGACGGTTTTTTCTGCTAAAAGGGGGGCGGCTTGCCCCAGGCCCCGGCAAACCGCGCCAACCCCTGCGCGCCCCTTGGAGGGCGCATGTCTAGTAATCCAGCCCGTCAGGTGGGCCAGTCCCGTGCCGCGCCGGGATAGCCACCCGGCCGTAAACCTTGACGGCAGCGCGGCGCCCCCAGTCAGACCACCTCCCACGGCAGATCCAGATCCTCCCGCCCGAAGTGACCATAGGCCGCCGTGGGATAGTAGATGGGGCGCTTGAGATCCAGGCAGGCCATGATCCCCGCCGGGGTGAGGTCGAATTCCTCGCGCAGGGCCGCGGCGATGTCCGCGTTGCGGGCATCCGTGCACCCCGCGGCGGCGACCAGGAAACTGACCGGCTCGGGCTCGCCAATGGCATAGGCCAGTTGCACCAGGCAGCGGGGTGCCCAGCCCCGGGCCACGACCTGCTTGGCCAGGAAGCGCGCCATGTAGGCCCCCGAACGGTCCACCTTCGAGGGATCTTTGCCGGAGAAGGCCCCGCCGCCGTGGGGGGCGGCCCCGCCGTAGGTGTCGACGATGATCTTGCGCCCCGTGACCCCGGTATCCCCCTTGGGGCCACCGACGGTGAAGCGGCCGGTGGGGTTGATGTGCTCCCGATAATCGGGTGCCCGCAGGTGGGCGGGGATGACGGGGGCGATGATCTCCTGGCTGACAAGGGCACGCACCGCGTCCATCGCCATCTCCGCGTGGTGCATGGTGGACAGCACCACCGCCGTCACCGCCACCGGGCGGCCCTCCTGGTAGCGGAAGGTCACCTGGGACTTGGCATCGGGTCCCAGCCAGGGGTGGTGACCCCCGCGGCGCAGTCCGGCATGGCGCTGCATGAGGCGATGGGCAAACACGATGGGCGCCGGCATCAGGGCGGGGGTTTCGTCACAGGCGTAGCCGAACATCAGGCCCTGGTCGCCCGCGCCGATCTGACCACCGGCCTGGTCGACCCCCTGGGCGATATCGCCGGACTGGCGATTGAAACGCACCTGGACTTCACAGCGGTCGGGGTCGATCCCGGTGGCGGCACTGCCGTAGCCGGCCTCGCGCAGGACCCGGGTCACCAGGGGGACCGTTTGCTCCCGGACCTGGCGGAAGCCGGCCCACTCCCGGGTGCGAAACTCCCCCGCTACGACGACGCACTGGTCGGCCAGGAGGGTCTCACAGGCGACGCGGGCGTCAGGTTCCAGGCGGAGAAATTCGTCGAGGAGGGCATCGGCAATGCGATCGGCGAGCTTATCGGGATGACCCTCGGAGACGGATTCCGAGGTAAACAGACCGTGATGGGGTGTCATGGCAGACTCCGGTTTAGCCGCATTCGACGACAGGTCGGGGTCGGCAAGCGGGAACAAATCCCCCCAGCCCGTGCGGTGGGCCAGTCCAGGAGGTGTGGCGCGGGAGGGGGCTAACGCCACCCCAGCCAGCGGGGGCGTAGCGGGATCTCCAGTGCCGGCGGTGGCGCCGGGTGGGGTTGGGGCCGTCGAGGTAGACGCGAGCGGTCGGGCAGACGGGGGCTGAAACGGCCGGTGGCTTCCGCGGTGCGGGGACCGCGCGGGAGGGCGAGAGGATCGGTAATGACCATGATGACGCTCCTGCCCCCGACTGGACCGGCGTAACCGGCCTCGCGGGGGCGAAGAGGCGGTGACGCTTTAGCCGCATTTCTCAGTCGCCCGGCAAGTTGTCGTTAACGTGGCGACGCCCAACAAAAAACCCGCTGGGCTGGGGAGCCAAAGCGGGTTTTGCGGGCCGCTTTAGCTGTATTTGTAGAGCGCCCGCAAGCTGATACTCAAATCGGCGCTTGGATCAAAGTAGAGCCGAAACCCGGGAGAGGCGTCAAGCCTTTTTTTGCCCTCGCTGGACGAGGGGCATGCCTGGGGTTGAGGGCGTGCCCGGGGTGGACTCATCAACACCATCCCTCCCGTGGCTTCAGGGCACGAAGGGTAAGGCCAGTGGCGTCACCAGTTCCCAGGTATTGGGGTCCGGATCACTGGCCAGCTTCCAGCGCTGCCAGAACAGGGCCTCGGCCAGGCGATTGAGACCCTCGTCCTCGTTGCACACCGAAAGTTCGCCGTTGCTTGTGGTGCTCGGCCAGGCCAGGTTGTGGCTGCCGAAGATTAGGGAGGAGCAAACCAAAGTGGGTTTCTTCGTAATCATCAGTGACACCGAACCTCAGCATGGCCCTGCAATGTCCGCAACCGGTCACCATCAGGAGGTTGTTGTCGACGCCCGCAGAGACCGTGAGTACTCTCATTGCGTGCTTGCAGAGAGTCTCCGGGCTAAAAAACGCCAGCGTATATCGATAACCATAAGCCCCGGAGTGGACGATTAACTGAGCGAAAACAATTGGTTGACGTATAATTAAATCATCACCCCTTGCCAGGGAGAGCAACCATGAAAACCGCCAGTTTCTTCACCTACACCGGACCCGGCCGGATCTCCATCGCCCGCTATGCCCCCCGCGGTACCCCCGCGGGCTACCGCCAATACCGCGCCCTGGTCCCGGACGCCGACATGCTCAAAATGAGTCAGGCGCTCTATCTGCCCCGTTACGCCGCCATCCTGAATGCCCTTGAACCCCAGCAGGTCTGGGACGATCTGCACCGCCTGGCCGGGGACCAGGAGCCCGTCCTCCTGTGCTGGGAGCGCCCACCCTTCACCCCCACCAACTGGTGCCATCGCCGCCTGGTAGCAGACTGGTTCCAGGCCCGCCTCGGTATCAACGTCCCGGAATGGGACAGCGGACCCCACCAGGGCCAACTCTTCTAAGTCACTGCGTTTTCATCTCCTCCAGGAGATCATTCCCTCCAGGCGTTCATGCCTCCACCGGGAGCGAACCACTGGCTCCTTTGATTCCCCAGATCAGGTCTCCAGCGCAGGGCGCCCGGAGCCGGAACCGGGAAATTTTTTCAAATGGCCCTGGGGAGGGGGTAGCAAAAGTATCAAAAGTCACCCTCAGAGGGGTTTTGATACTTTTGGTACTACCCCCGGCGGCCCTTTTCCACTTTTTTCGGGCCGCACCCCCTCGATGCTGGTCATTGGTTCCCCGAGCCCGCAGATCAGGTCTCCCGCGTAGGCGCCTTGGTGGCGTCAGCATGACCAGGGAGCCATCTGCAGACCAGGACCGATGGCTCAGAGTAACCCCTCTCTAAACTGGAGCCCACCTCGACCTACAACCCCGTGATCCAGGCCTATCAATAGCCCCGCCGGCGGGTCCCTGCCTCCCAGGGGCCCGCCAACCATTGATGGTCCCCAGCGAAGGCAAAACCTGTCTCAAGCGCTGGTTACGCCGAGGGGATACCGAGACGGGCGGCGCCCCTAAGGTCCCGGTGGGATTTGAGCAAAGAAGGCCGCGAAATCCTCGGTCACCCGGGCATCAGGGTCATCCTCGGGCCTCGCGATGACATCAAAGGCCTTGTTCCGCGCCGCGGGTAACAACAGGGCCTGCACCAGAATCTCGGCGACGTCCGCCCGCGGGATGACGGGGCGCACCCCCGCGGGTGGCTGATTGAGCAGTTGATCATCCTTGCCCGCCAGCAATTCGCGCCGACCGCCGGGGGCATCCAAGAGCCCACCCGCCCGCACGATGGTGTAGTCGATGCCGGAAGCCCGGAGATATTGCTCCGCCTTACGCTTCCAGATCAGGATGTTGCCATTCCCCATCTGGTTAAGGGGGTGCTGGTCGTTGGTGCCGCCCAGGGAGCCCATCAAAAGGATGTGATTGACCCCGGCGGCCCGGGCCGCATCGATCTGGTTGACCTGGCCGTGATAGTCCACCTGCTCGGGCCATTCGCCCTCGGCGTAGCTGAACGCGGGTGGCTGACCGGGCTCCGGCGGGGCCTTCATGACCGGGATGGCGCTGGTGAGGATGACCAGGGCCTGACAAGCCTCCAGGGCCGGGGCCAGGTCAGCGGGATTCTTGATATCACCAAAGCGGAAATACGGGCTCACGCCAAACCGGTCCTCGACCTTGCGGGGCGAGCGGGCGAACCCGCGCGCCGCGAAGAGGTCGGGCTGCTTGAGGAGCTTTTCGAGCACCAAGGCGCCAGTGCGTCCGGTCGCGCCGGTGACGAGAACGGGCAGGGGCCGTGCCATTCGAACCCCCGGGGACAGCAGGATCGGAGCCATCAATAGACCTCGGGAATGAATCAAAAGGGGTAGTCGGGCGACTTGTAGCGGTCCAGCTTCGTGCAATCCGGCAGCTTGACCAACGCCACATGCAGCTTGGTAAGTTCCTTTGCGTAAACCTTCCGGGTTAGCGGGGCAAGCGGTTCCAGAACGGGGGCCTGGATTTCTGCTTTCTTCTTGTGGTTAGCCATGATGGGAACCTCGATTCTGGTATCCCTGAAGGGATTGGGCATCGGGAAGTTATCGGGAGCATCCGCGCCCTTTGCCTTCCCAGCCCAAAGGAAGCTATAGACCACCAGGGCCAGTGTCAACGTGAAGGAAAAAGGGGGACTTGGCTCGCGGCTAGGGGGATTCGGCTCTTCCGCCCGCGCCAAAGTCAGCATTGGGCGCGGGCCTTGCCCGATACTCCCGCGCTTGGAGCCGTTGCTCTTCTGCCATAAGCCTCCGCCAGGCCAGGCCAACCCGCGCCTAATCCAGGCCAATTCCGCCGATGGTTAGGCCCGGTGTTGCATCTTGAAACAGAAGCGAAATGCAATTTCTACGTCTAGGGGGAGGCCGGGCGGCCGGCAACCTCCCGGCGCAGGGGCGCGAGAAAGGACCCCAAAATCATTGGCTTAGAGAATTAGCAAAACAATTCAATAGCATAGAGCGCGGCGTCAAGCGTCCAGGCGTCCGGCGTCCTGCGTCCTGCTAACAGCGAACAGCGAACAGCCCCCCCCTGCACTGGCCCCCCTGCACTGGCCCCCTCGGTCCTGCGTCCTGCGTTCTGCTAACAGCGAACAGCCCCCCCTGCACTCGGCCCCTCGGCCCCCTGTCCTGCGTCCGGGATCTGGGAGCCGGGAGCTGGGAGACTTGCCAGGGAAGCGGGGCGAAAAAATAATTTCGCGAGAACAGCAAAAAAAGGTCAGGAAAAGCAATGGGTTATTTGCACTCCCGAAGATTTGACCTATATTCTAATTACCAAATCACCTCACCGAACCTGGAGACTCCCATGGCCACTCGCCCCAAAAAATACACTCTCGAAACCATTTGCCAGGAAATTGATAAATTCCGTCCCGTTCCGTGTCCGGACGAAATTCTAAATTCATTACCTAAATCCTGGGATTTTATCCCTCGCGACGAACTCCGCGCCGGGTATTGGGGAGACAATAAACAATATGACAATAAAATCAAAGAAACAATAAATTCCCCATTATTCGACTTTCTCCGCTTTGGCGCATCTGAAATAAATGGACATAATTTCACTCACCATCATCCTGACCTTATTAAACTTATTATTAAACTTTACGTCAGGAAATAAATCAAATTAAAATCGGGGCGTAATTTCGCCCCCTTTTTTAATTCCAGGGCCGCAAGGCCCTTTTTTCTGGCGCTTTCATCCTGGGCACCCGGACCAGCTCAGACCCGGGGAGGCCGCCTCCGCCCCGCCGGGCCTTTCCTGGCCCCCCGCATCTTTCCCTATTGATCCGCCGCCCCGGCGCGTCCTGGCCCCGCCTGGCGCGTCCTGGCCCTGTGCCGCCCCTATACACTCCCTTGATTTCCTGAGTTTGGCTATCCTATTGAAAGGCTGAGACTTTTTTCAGAGAAACCCTTGCCACTGGCCGCCGGGAGGCTATTATTAAAGTAGGGGAATCACCTAACCCTTTGACTAGGTGAGAGTTTCGGAGAGCCGCGATGAGTATTCAAGTAATCGACCCGGAGATTACCAGAGACAATCTTGACTGGTGTCGCCGCATGGTGGCCGCCCTTCCCGAGGCCATCCGCAACCCGCCTCCGCTTTCCGCCGAGATTTGCCGGGCCGCCGCTAAACTGGGAATTCCGGCAGAAGAGACCCCGTTCCGGTATTACGGGAAATATCCGAACCTCGAAGAATTTGCAAAAGACGTGACCTTCGATCAAGGCCCGGATTTTAGGCCCTTGGGTGGCTACAGGCGCACCGGCCGGGATTTCCTGGAGTCTGGCGAGTTCCTGCGTTATCGGGGTCATTATTTCTATGGCGAAGGGTGGCAAATCTAACCCAAGCCAAACGGGGCCGGGAGGCCCCTTTTTTCTGGAGACCGGAGCCATCCATGGTCAAGCGCTTTCCAGGGCCGCGCCTGGCGCCATCCGCGCCATGGTCACCCTGTCCCATGGCCTCGCCATCATGGGACGCCAGGAGATTACCTGGCCGCCCCTGGGGAGACCGGACGGGCACCCAAACGGGAAGCGCATGGCCGCGACCGGCCGAGATCGGCCGAGACGGGAGGCGAAGCGAAGGGAGGCGCGAGGCGGCGGAGAGAGCCGCCGGGAGGCGTGTGCCCTTAAAGCGGCGATCGGGGTTTTCCCCTAAAGCCGCCCCTGGGGTTTTTTCCACGATGAGAATTTCGGAGAGCCGCGATGAACATGCCCTATTGCCGATTTCAGAATACCTTGCGCGACCTTGGCGATTGTTTCGCGAACCTCGCCACCTTGAACCCCGAGGACCAGAGCTTTAATGAGTGCGAGGAGCGCGAGTGCCGGCGCGAACTCATCCTGACCTGCGCCCGGATTCTGCAGGAGATCGGGGTCGGTGACCCGTTCGACGAGTTCGAGGTCCTGGCGTGCGTCGAGAAGCTGGACGAGATGTTCGAGCCAGAAGCCGAAGAGTAACCGATTCCAGGTAATCAAAAGGGGCCGCGAGGCCCCTTTTTTTATGGGAGTCGCCGCCCTTTCATCCTGCCCAGCGCAGCCCCAGGCAAGCCGCCCCCGCCCCGCCAAGACGTTCCTGGCCTTCGCCATCTAACCCTATCGCTCCGACGCCCCCGCGCGTCCAGGCCCGTCCTGGCGCGTCCTAGACCCATGCCTGACCGTCGTCCTCACTTCTCCGTGCGTTCTCATCTAAGTGCTTGATCGCGTTGAATTATTTTGCGCAGAAACCCTTGCCAAAGCGAGGTTGGCGGGTATCCTCAAAGTAGGGGAACCGCCTAACCCTCTGAGAAGGCGAGAGTTTCGGAGAGCAGCCATGAAGAAGAGCGCCATTTCCACCGCGACCCTGATGGTCCTGGAGGCGTCCGGCGAGTATCGGCCGGCGACCCCGAAAGAGATCCTGGCCGCTGCGAAGAGTGCAGTCGGGTATATCTACGGGCGAGGCTCTGAGTTCTCATCTCCCGACGCCGCCCGGGAATACCTGTCCGCCAAACTGGCCGGCCGGGAAAACGAGTGCTTCGCCGTCCTGTTCCTGGATAACCGTAACAAGCTGATCGAGTACCGCGAGATGTTTTACGGGACCATCGACGCCAGCGCCGTTTACCCGCGTGAGGTCTTGAAAGCCGCCCTGGAGTTGAACGCCGCCAGCGTGCTCCTCGCCCATAATCACCCTTCGGGAGAGACGGAGCCGAGCATGGCTGACATGCGCATCACGAACCGCCTAAAGGACGCGCTGGCCATGGTGGAGATCCGCGTCCTGGACCATTTCATTGTCGGCCGGGACGTGCTGAGCTTTGCCGAGCGGGGCCTGCTGTGAGGGGTGCCCGCACCCGACACCGAACCGAGAGGGGGGCCGCGAGGCCCCCTTTTTTATGCCCCTAAAGCCGCCCCTGGGGCTTTTCCCTGTCAAGTGTAAGCCGCTGAAATATCGCGATATTCCCCTTGCGCAAGCCCGGCCGGGAGGTACACTTTAAGTAGGGGAATCGCCTAACCCTTTGAGAAGGCGCGAGTTTCTGGAGAGCAGCCATGACCGCGAACGCACGATTTTGGATCACCGCGAACGAGCAGCCCGTGAAGATCACCCTGCGGCCGGGCCAGCGCCTGCGCTGGACGCGGCCCGGGCAGGACGAGACGCAGATCCAGGACTTTGCCCATTGCGAGCACTGGGTGACCTATGCCGAGACCCTGGTCCGCCGGGTGGACGGCCGCCGCCTGGTGAGCCATTGGGACATGGAGTGCCTGATGGGGAAAATCCGCTGGGGCAAGCGCGTGGATGGGATGCCGGACTGGACGCTCACCGACCAGTGGGACGCCGTGGTTTAACGAGAGAGACCGGAGAGCAGCCATGAGTACGACGATTACTTTCTATGAGTTGTCCGCCTATAACGACGGGCGTCTCGTGCCGCAGACGTTCGACCTGAGCGACTACGCCGACCACGAGGAATTTTCCGCCGCCCGGGCCAAGTGGCTGGAGGAGCTGACCGAGAAGACCGGGCACCTGTGCGAGGAGTGGATCGTGGCGGATTACGAGGGGGTCCCGGAGCAATACGTCGGGGAGTGGGACCTGTCCGCGGACTTCTGGACCTGGCGCGAGGCTTTCACTGAAAGCCGCCTCCCGCGGGAGGTGTTCGAGGCTGGCGCCGCCCTGGGGATCAGCCCCGAGAACATTTCGGAGGCGTATGTCGGGACCTTTGACCGGCCCGCCGACTTTGCCATGGA
>ERZ1645187.1125-NODE-1125-length-25132-cov-41.670654_pt1 | contig 25132 bp, 24 predicted proteins | sample MGYA00575352_ERZ1645187 | MGnify/ENA primary metagenome ERZ1645187 (study PRJEB40837, sample SAMN11349314) | freshwater sediment metagenome | isolation source: river sediment | host: Sediment | place: India: Wazaribad , New Delhi | collected 2017-02-21 ...
TGTCGATCTCCGGCTATCACATCGCCGAAGCCGGCGCCAACCCGATCAGCCAGCTTGCCTTCACGCTGTCGAACGGCTTCACCTACGTGGAGTCGTACCTCGCGCGCGGCATGCACATCGACGACTTCGCGCCCAACCTCTCCTTCTTCTTCAGCAACGGCATGGACCCGGAATACTCGGTGATCGGCCGCGTCGCCCGCCGCATCTGGGCGGTGGCGATGAAGAACAAGTACGGCGCCAACGAGCGCAGCCAGAAGCTGAAGTACCACATCCAGACCTCCGGCCGTTCGCTGCACGCGCAGGAAATGGACTTCAACGACATCCGCACCACGCTGCAGGCGCTGATCGCCATCTACGACAACTGCAACAGCCTGCACACCAATGCCTACGACGAAGCGATCACGACGCCGACGGAAGAAAGCGTGCGCCGCGCCATGGCCATCCAGCTGATCATCAACCGCGAATGGGGTGTTGCCAAGAACGAGAACCCGAACCAGGGCGCCTTCGTCATCGACGAACTGACCGACCTCGTCGAAGAAGCCGTGCTCAAGGAATTCGAAGCCATCGCCAGCCGCGGCGGCGTGCTCGGTGCCATGGAAACCGGCTACCAGCGCGGCAAGATCCAGGAAGAGTCGATGTACTACGAGCACAAGAAGCACGACGGCTCCTACCCGATCATCGGCGTCAATACCTTCCTTAACCCGAGGGGCATGGCCCAGCAGGAAATCGAACTGGCGCGTTCGAGCGAAGAAGAAAAGCAATCGCAGATCAAGCGCCTGCGCGACTTCCAGGCCCGCAACGCCGACAAGTCGCCGGCCATGCTGGCCAAGCTGAAACAGACGGTGATTGAAGACGGCAACGTCTTTGCCGTGCTGGTCGATGCCGTCAAATGCTGTTCGCTCGGCCAGATCAGCAATGCGCTCTATGAAGTTGGCGGTCAGTATCGCCGCAGCATGTAAGGTAAAGGCCGGAACGGTAAGCAATTTCCGCTCGGCAGGGATGGTGGCGAAATGCCAACGGCGGGGTACTTAGCCTCGCCGTTTCATTTTTGCCCTTTTTTCGCGGTCGACCGCAACTGTCAGTCGCCGAATCTGCGTAATCCGTCCAGATCGAGAATGTTGATGCCGCCGTATTCGCTGCGCACCAGCCCGGCGTCTTCAAGTGCCTTGAGGGCCTGGTTGGCACGTTGGCGAGAGACGCCGGCGAGGTAGCCGAGTTCTTCCTGGGAAATCTGCAACTGGCGATTGGTGCCGGGGTAAAGCACCGGATTGAAGAAGGCGGCAAGGCAACGGGCAATGCGCGCGTCTGGGTCGAGCATGCGCTCGTTTTCCATCATGCCGATGAATTGTCCGAGGCGCTCATTGAGTTGTGTGATCAGGTAGCGGTTGAACGGGATGCTGTGATCCATCAGCCACAGGAAGGTGCTGCGGTTCATCAGCGCGACCCGGGTTTCGCGCAAGGCCATCACGTCGTAGCGGCGGACTTCGTTCTTGAGCAGCGAACCTTCGCCAAACCAGCCGCCGGAGGTGATGCCGGTCAGCGAGGTGGTCTTGCCGGTCGTCCAATGGCTGGCCATCTTGCCCAGTCCGGAGATGATGCCCATCCAGTAATCGACCGGCTCGCCCTTCATGCAGATGAAAGCGCCTGCACCAAAGCGGCGTTCGCAGGTGCCGGCCAGTGCCCTGGTCATTTCGGTCTCGGTCAGCGCCTGCCCCCAGAGCGAGGTGCGCAGCAATTCCTCAGCGTCTTTCAAAATATTTTCCGGAATGTCCGCCAAGCGACAATTATAAGCTGGCAATCTTCCTAGACTCGGTGCCTACTGTGTTCGATTGTCGTGGTGCACTGCAAGGTTTACGTGGTGGGCGACAATGACCACAATGCGTCAAACGAACGTTAGACCGTGGCCCAACGAGGCGCGGCAAGAGGAGACAAGAATGCCGGTTGAGGCGAATGTTCCATCCGTGGATGGATTGCATACCTTTCCGCGTCTGCTGCTGAATCACGCGAAGCTTCGCCCGAATGCCCCGGCGATGCGCGAGAAATACCTGGGTATCTGGCAGACCTGGTCGTGGGGCGATGTCAGCGAACGGGTACGGGCCCTGGCTTGCGGCCTGGCTTCGCTCGGTTTCAAGCGTGGCGACAATCTCGCCGTCATCGGTGACAACCGTCCGCATCTCTACATGATGATGACGGCCGCACAATGTCTGGGCGGTGTGCCGGTGCCGTTGTATCAGGATGCGGTGGCCAACGAGATGCTCTTCGTACTGCAAGATGCCGGCGTCCGCTTCGTGATCGTCGAGGATCAGGAGCAGGTCGACAAGATGCTCGAAGTGATGGATCAGGTCGGTACGCTGGAACACATCATCTATGACGATCCGCGCGGCATGCGCCATTACACCCAACCCTTCCTGCACGACATCCATGAGTTGATGGAGATGGGGCGCATCCACGACCGCAACCATCCCGACTTCCTGAATGCCGAGATCGAGCAAGGGCATTTCGACGACGTCTCGGTAATGCTCTACACCTCGGGCACCACCGGTAAGCCCAAGGGCGTCTGCCAGACGCACGCCGCCTTCATCGCCGCCGCGCAGGGCGGTATCGCGGTGGACAGGATGACGGCCGATGGCGACATTCTTTCCTATCTGCCGATGGCCTGGGTCGGGGACCACCTGTTCTCGTTTGCACAGGCGATGGTGGCGGGATTCACGATCAACTGCCCCGAGTCCGGCGATACGGTGATGAACGACCTGCGTGAAATCGGCCCGACCTACTATTTCGCGCCACCGCGCGTTTTCGAGGGCTTGCTGACGCAGGTCATGATTCGCATGGAGGATGCCGGAAAGCTGAAACAAAAGCTGTTCCACCATTTCATGGCGGTCGCCAAGCGCTGTGGCGCCGATATTCTCGATGGGAAGTCCGTCAGCTTTGGTGAGCGCTTCCAGTACTGGCTCGGCAATCTGATCATCTACGGCCCGCTGCGCAATGTGCTGGGGATGAACCGCATTCACGTCGCCTATACCGCGGGTGCCGCCATCGGCCCCGAATTGTTCGCCTTCTATCGCTCGATCGGCATCAATCTCAAGCAACTCTACGGGCAGACCGAAACCTGCGCCTACGTCTGCCTGCAGCCGGACGGTCAGGTCAAGGCCGATACCGTCGGTGCGCCGGCGCCGGGAGTCGAGATCAAGATCGCCGACAACGGCGAGGTGCTGGTCAAAGGGCCGATGCTGCTCAAGGAATACTACAAGCGTCCCGATGCGACGGCCGAATCGATCAACGCCGATGGCTACTTCATGACCGGCGATGCCGGCTTTCTCGACGACGATGGTCACCTCAAGATCATCGACCGCGCCAAGGACGTTGGCCGGCTCAAGAACGGTGCAATGTTTGCGCCCAATTACATCGAGAACAAACTCAAGTTCTTCGCCCACATCAAGGAAGCGGTCTGCTTCGGGCGCGAACGCGAGATGGTGACGGCTTTCATCAACATCGACGTCGGCGCCGTCGGCAACTGGGCCGAGCGCCGTGGCATCGCCTATTCCGGCTATACCGATCTGGCCGGCAAGCCTGACGTGTATGAGCTGATCCGCGAGTGCGTCGAGAAGGTGAATGCCGATCTGGTGCACGACAGCATGGTCGCCGACTCGCAGATTCACCGTTTTCTGGTGCTGCACAAGGAGCTCGATCCCGACGACGACGAACTGACCCGCACGCGCAAGGTACGCCGCAACTTCGTTGCCGAGAAATACAAGGTGCTGATCGACGCCCTCTACACGGGCAAAACCAGCCAGTTCATCGAAACCGAGGTCAAGTTCGAAGATGGCCGGCGCGGCAAGGTATCGGCCGACCTGAAGATCGTCGATGCCAAGACCTTTCCGATCGTGAAAAAGGCGGCGTGATATGAGCAAGATCATCGGCGACGTCATTCTCGACCTGCAGAACATTTCCCTGCGCTTCGGCGGCGTCAAGGCGCTGACCGACATCTCCTTCAATGTCCGCGAGCACGAAGTCCGCGCCATCATCGGCCCGAACGGGGCGGGCAAGAGCTCCATGCTCAATGTCATCAACGGGGTCTACCATCCGCAGGACGGCAAGATATTCTTCCGTGGTGAAGAGCGCAGGGCCATGGAACCGCACCGGGCGGCAGCCCAGGGTATCGCCCGGACGTTCCAGAACATCGCGCTGTTCAAGGGCATGAGCGTGCTCGACAACATCATGACCGGGCGCAACCTGCAGATCAAAAGCAACCTGCTGATGCAGGCGATCTGGTGGGGCCCGGCGCGCAACGAAGAACTCAAGCACCGGGCGCGGGTCGAGGAAATCATCGATTTCCTGGAAATCCAGCATATTCGCAAGACGCCGGTCGGGCGGCTACCCTACGGTCTGCAAAAGCGCGTAGACCTCGGTAGGGCGCTGGCGATGGAGCCGAAGATCCTGCTGCTCGACGAGCCGATGGCGGGCATGAACGTCGAGGAAAAACAGGATATGTGCCGCTTCATTCTCGACGTTAACGACCAGTTCGGAACGACCATCGTCCTCATCGAACACGACATGGGCGTCGTCATGGATATTTCCGACCGCGTGGTCGTACTCGACTACGGCAAGAAAATTGGCGACGGCATTCCCGACGAAGTCCGTTCCAGCCCCGAGGTCATCAAGGCCTATCTGGGCGCAGGTCACTAAGGAGCGCAGGATGGCATTTTTTCTCGAAACCCTGATCGGTGGTCTGATGGCCGGCATGCTGTATGCCTTGGTGGCCCTCGGCTTCGTGCTGATCTTCAAGGCCTCCGGTGTCTTCAACTTTGCGCAGGGGGCGATGGTGCTTTTTGCCGCGCTGGCAATGGCTCGCTTCTCGGCATGGTTTAACGCGGCGCTCGGCGGCGACAGTCTGGTCATCGCCAATATCCTGGCTTTCATTGCCGCCGGGGGCGTGATGTTCGTGGTGGCCTGGTTGATTGAGCGGCTCGCGCTGCGCAACCTGGTCAACCAGGAAGGCGCGACGCTGCTGATGGCGACCCTGGGTATTACCTATGTGCTCGAAGGCATCGGTCAGACGCTCTTCGGCAGCGAAATCTATTCCATTGATGTCGGCATGCCAAAGGAGCCGGTCATCATGTTCGAAAGCCTCTTCGAGGGCGGCATCCTGATCAACAAGGAGGACTTCATTGCCGCCCTGATAGCCGCCGCGCTGGTGGCCGCGCTCTCGCTGTTCTTCCAGAAAACCTCGATTGGCCGCGCCCTGCGCGCCGTTGCGGACGACCATCAGGCCGCCCTGTCGATCGGCATCCCGCTCAACCGCATCTGGGTGATTGTCTGGTGCGTGGCCGGCATTGTGGCACTGGTCGCCGGCATCATCTGGGGCTCGAAGCTGGGTGTCCAGTTCTCGCTGGCCACGGTGGCCTTGCGCGCGTTGCCGGTGGTGATTCTCGGCGGCCTGACGTCGGTGCCGGGCGCCATCATCGGGGGGCTCATCATCGGGGTCGGCGAAAAGCTGTCGGAAGTCTTCCTTGGCCCTTATGTGGGTGGCGGCATCGAAATCTGGTTCGCCTACATGCTCGCCCTCGTCTTCCTGTTGTTCCGGCCGCAGGGCCTGTTCGGCGAGAAGATCATCAATCGCGTTTGAAATCGGAGAAGCCAAAGTGATTTACCGCGAAAACGGCCAGTTCAAGACCTCATACGCCGCCGATCAGCAGATTTTTCCGATTGCCCAGGATCGCTGGGCGGTGCTGGCGATCCTCGCCTTCGCCTTCATTGGCGTGCCGCTGTTGGCGGACGAATACATGTTCCGCGCCATTCTGATCCCTTTCCTCATCCTCTCGCTGGCGGCGCTCGGTGTGAACCTGCTGGTCGGCTACTGCGGGCAGATTACACTGGGGGCCGGGGCATTTATGGCGATAGGCGCCTATGCGGCGTACAACTTTCTGATACGCGTCGACGGCATGCCGCTGCTGGCCGCTTTGCTGCTCGGCGGGCTGTCGTCGGCGGCAATGGGTATCCTGTTTGGTATCCCCAGTCTCCGGGTGCGTGGCCTTTACCTCGCGGTGGCGACGCTGGCCGCACAGTTTTTCTGGGACTGGGCTTTTCTGCGCATCAAGTGGTTCACCAACGACTCGTCGTCCGGTTCGGTATCGGTGTCCAACCTCGATTTCTTCGGCTGGAACATCGATGGCCCAGTGGACAAATATCTGTTCTGCCTCGGCATGCTGGTGGTTTTCGCGCTGTTGGCCAGAAACCTCACACGCGCATCCATTGGCCGGCAATGGATGGCGATCCGCGACATGGACGTGGCCGCCGAGGTGATCGGCATCCGGCCGATGTGGGCGAAGCTTTCCGCGTTTGCCGTCAGTTCCTTCTTCGTCGGCGTCGCCGGGGCGATGTGGGGCTTCGTGCATCTCGGCTCGTGGGAGCCGGCCGCGTTCTCGGTCGACCGTTCCTTCCAGTTGCTGTTCATGGTCATCATCGGCGGGATGGGCTCCATCGTCGGCAGCTTTTTCGGCGCCGCCTTCATCATCATCCTGCCGATTTTCCTGAACCAGATGCTACCGGCACTCGGTGGGCTGGTTGGCGTTTCAATTTCGACCACGGCGGTTTCGCACGCCGAGTTGATCATCTTTGGGGCCTTGATCGTCTTTTTCCTGATTGTCGAACCCCACGGACTCGCCCGCTTGTGGGCAACCAGCAAGGAAAAGCTGCGTCTCTGGCCATTCCCACACTGACGCCGCTGACCGACTAGAAGTGCAACAAAACAATCCATACTCTGGAGGAGACATATGAAAATTCGTTCACTTGCCCTGGCCGCTTCGCTGGCCGTCATCGGAATGACGTCCGCCGTGACGTCGACCGCCGCCTTCGCCCAGGCGAAGGAGCAATTCTTCCCTGTCCTGGTCTATCGGACGGGTGCCTATGCAGCCAACGGCAATCCCTGGGCCAATGGCTACATCGATTACCTCAAATTGATCAATGCGCAGGGCGGAATCAACGGCGTCAAGCTCTCCTTCGAAGAGTGTGAATTCGGCTATGCCACCGACCGTGGCGTCGAGTGCTATGAGCGTCTGAAAGGCAAGGGCGCGACCGTCTTCCAGCCGCTGTCTACCGGCGTGACCTTCGCGCTGACCGACAAGGCACCGGTCGACAAGATTCCGTTGATCACTGCCGGCTATGGTCGCAGCGAGTCGCAGGATGGCTCGGTATTCATGTGGAACTATCCGCTGCTCGGCACGTACTGGGTGGCCGCCGACGTAGCGATTCAGCACATCGGCAAGCAGGCCGGCGGCCTCGACAAGCTCAAGGGCAAGAAGATTGCGCTGGTCTACCACGACAGCCCGTTCGGCAAGGAGCCGATCCCGATGCTGCAGGAGCGCGCCAAGATGCACGGCTTCGAGCTGATCCTGCTGCCGGTCGCCCATCCGGGTGTCGAGCAGAAGGCCACCTGGCTGCAGATTCGCCAGGCCCGTCCGGACAACGTGCTGCTCTGGGGCTGGGGGGTCATGAATTCGACGGCGCTCAAGGAAGCCCAGGCCACCGGCTATCCGCGCGAGAAGATGCTCGGCGTTTGGTGGGCAGGCGCCGAACCGGATGTCAAGGATGTGGCCGCCGGGGCCAAGGGCTACAACGCGCTTGCATTGCAGCACAGCGCCGAGCCGCAATCCAAAGTGGTCAAGGACATGCTGGCGCAAGTACATGCCAAGGGGCAGGGTACGGGGCCGAAGGAGGAAGTCGGTCAGGTGCTCTACATGCGCGGGCTGATCTCGGCGATGCTGGCCGTTGAAGGCGTACGCAAGGCACAGGAACGCTTCGGCAAGGGCAAGGTCATGACTGGCGAGCAGGTGCGCTGGGGTCTGGAGAACATGAACCTCGACCAGAAGACGCTCGATGCAATGGGCTTTGCCGGGGTCATGCGGCCCGTGCAGACCTCATGTCTCGATCACATGGGCGCATCGTGGGTTCGTATCCAGACCTGGGACGGCAGCAAGTGGGTGCCGGGCAACGACTGGTACCAGGCCGACGAGAAATTGCTGCGCGGCATGGTGCTCAATGCCTCGCGCAAGTACGCCGAGGAAAAGAAGATCACCCCGCGTACCCCCGAGCAGTGCAAGCTGTAAGACCGGCTGCCCCGCGCCGACTGGCGCGGGGCGCTTTTTACGGAATTCCGACATGAGCGCCGACAACATCTTCCTCAACGTCAATAGCGTCGAGGTGATTTACAACCACGTCATCCTCGTACTGAAAGGCGTCTCTTTCCAGGTGCCCGAGGGCAGCATTGTCTCGCTGCTCGGCGGCAACGGCGCCGGCAAGACGACGACACTGCGCGCCGTCAGCAATCTGCTACACGGCGAGCGCGGCGAAGTGACCAAGGGTTCGATCGAACTCAAGGGTGAGCGGGTCGAAGCACTGACGCCGGCCGACCTGGTCAAGCGTGGGGTCATCCAGGTCATGGAGGGCCGCCACTGTTTCGGCCATCTGACCATCGAGGAAAACTTGCTGACCGGCGCCTACACCCGCAAGGAGGGGAAGGCGGCGATCAACGCGACGCTGGAGAAGGTCTACAACTACTTCCCGCGCCTGAAGACGCGGCGCACCAGCCAGGCCGCCTACACCTCCGGCGGCGAGCAGCAGATGTGTGCCATCGGCCGGGCGCTGATGGCCGAGCCGAAAATGGTGCTGCTTGACGAACCGTCGATGGGCCTTGCGCCGCAGATCGTCGAGGAAGTGTTCAACATCGTGCGCGATCTCAACCAGCGGGAAAAGGTGACTTTTCTGCTGGCCGAGCAAAACACGGGGATCGCCTTGCGCTATGCCGATTTCGGCTACATCCTGGAAAACGGTCGGGTGGTCATGGAAGGCTCGGCGGAGGATCTGCGCAACAACGAGGATGTAAAGGAGTTTTACCTCGGCTTGAGTTCGGCGGGAAGGAAGTCGTTCAAGGACGTAAAGCACTACCGCCGCCGCAAACGCTGGCTCTCGTAGTGGGTTGCAGTGCGCCCCGCAGGGCGGCGTTGTCGGCCGGCTTGTTTGCAAAAGCAAACGGCGCCGGCCTCCGCCTTGCCCTGCGGCGCTACTTTGCAACCCCGGGGTGGCCTGTTGCGGTCGACCGCCAAAAAACGGAGAAAATCAAATGAGCTTTTACGATCCGCTGGAGACACGCGATCCTGAGGAACGCGAAGCCGATCTGATGGACAAGCTGGCGCGTCAGGTGGCGCATGCCAAGGAAACGACGCATTACTACTTTCAGGCGCTGGCCGGCGTCAATCCCTTCGCCTGTGCCAGCCGCGAAGCGCTGGCTGCCTTGCCACTGACGCGCAAGCGCGACCTGATCGAGCTGCAGAAAAAGCATCCGCCCTTCGGTGGTCTGAATGCGCTGTCGCGGCAGCAGGCGAGGCGTGTCTTTGCTTCGCCAGGGCCGATCTACGAAATGCAGGGCAAGGATATCGATCCCTGGCGCATGGCTCGCGTGCTTTATGCCGCCGGGTTCCGTCATGGCGACCTGATCCACAACTGCTTTTCCTACCATTTCACGCCTGGCGCCTTCATCTTCGAGGGGGGCGCGCGCAAGTTGGGTTGTTCCGTTTTTCCCGGCGGCACCGGGCAGACCGAGCAGCAGGTGCAGGCTATCGCCGACCTGCGGCCGGAAGGCTACGTCGGCACGCCGTCCTTTCTGCGCATCATCATCGAGAAGGCGGAGGAAATGGGCGCCGATGTGTCGTCATTGCGCAAAGCCAGTGTGTCCGGCGAGGCGCTGCCCGGCGTTACCCGCGACTGGCTGCGCGAACGCGGCATCACGGTGCGCCAGTGCTATGCCACGGCAGACATTGGTGCCATCGCCTATGAGACCGATGCCGAGGTAGGGCTGGTGGTCGAGGAGGAGCTGCTGGTCGAGATCGTCCGCCCCGGCACTGGCGATCCGGTCGCGCCGGGCGAGGTCGGCGAGGTCGTCGTCACCACCTTCAACCCGGATTATCCGCTGATCCGCTTCGCCACCGGCGACCTGTCGGCCATCCTGCCCGGCCGCTCGCCGTGCGGGCGCAGCAATATCCGGCTCAAGGGCTGGCTCGGCCGGGCCGACCAGACAACCAAGGTCAAGGGCATGTTCGTTCATCCCGAGCAGGTCGCCGACATCGCCCGCCGCCATCCGGAAATCCAGCGCATGCGACTGGTGGTCGACAATCCGGGCGGCCAGGATCGCATGGTGCTGCATTGCGAAATAGAGGCCGGCAACGAGGCCGAAAGCGAGGCGCTGGCCAAGGGAGTGCTCACCAGCCTGCGCGAAGTGAGCAAATTGCGCGGCGAAGTTGCCTTTTGCGCACCGGGCGGCTTGCCCAATGACGGGAAAGTGATCGAAGATAGCCGGGTCTACTAACCCGCTGTCTTCTATCGATGCGATTTTTCCCTGTGATACTGGCGCTGCTGGCCTTTGCAGCAGCGGCCGGCGAGCCGCCATTGCGCCCTTCGGCACGCTTGTTGAAGGCACAACCGCAGAATTTTCTTGTCGACCGATGCGTGATTTATCACGAAAACGGCGGTGGAAACGGGACGAGCGATACCGATTATTTCGTCAAGGGCAGGGTCCTTGACGCCGCGCTCGAGACGCGCATTCTGTCAGCCTGTCCGGAGGTGACGGGACGCGGGATCGACCAATACACCCGCGCCGAATTCAACCGGCTGGCCCTGGCCTATCCTTGCCTGAACGGTGAGCCGGCCAATCTCGAGGCGCAACTGGGTGTCGTCCGCCTGCGTGTCGAGTCCTGGGAAACGCCGCACGCGCGCCGCGCAGCCAATGCCGGGCGCCTGTATCGCGGGATGTATATCGACCAGGCTTTGAAACAGGGCATGGAAATCGCGCTTGAGGCCGACTTGCTTGGCCACTGCGAACCATGAGCCATGCGGCCGCGCCGGTCGGCGTTCGTATTTCGCGGAAAGCCAGGAATGAACAAGAATATAGATGAACTGCTGCTCCGGATCGATGGACTTCAGGACGAACTGGAGGAGGAGTACCGCAAGGCGCGTGAGGAATGGGCGCGGAAAAAGGCAGAACTGGCGGAGGATTTCCTGCATCAGCAGCGCCGCTACAAGACCGGGCTATTCCGCTTCCTGCTGCGCAGCCGCCTGCTGGTCGCGCTGACTGCGCCAGTCATTTATATCGGCTGGATTCCGTTTTTGCTGATGGATTTGTTCGTCACCGTCTATCAGGGCATCTGCTTTCCGATCTACCGCATTCCCAAGGTCAAACGGGCCGATTACCTGATCTTTGACCGGGGCGAGCTGCCCTATCTGAACGCCATCGAGAAATTCAACTGTTTTTACTGCGCCTATGGCAACGGCATCGCTGCCTATACGCGCGAAGTTGCAGCGCGAACCGAGCAGTACTGGTGTCCGATCAAGCATGCGCGGCGGATTTCGGCGGCGCATGCGCGTTATCCCGATTTCTTCGATTATGGCGATGCCGAGGCGTACAGCCAGGGTCTGAACCGACTGCGTCGCCAGTACGGCAGCCTCGATGCCAAGGGCGACGAATAGATGTGTCCGGCCGATAGCGTTGCCGCAGGGGGGTATTGTCCGCTGCCGGAGATCCGGCCATGAGCACCGCGCTCCTGCTGCTTCCCGACTTCGCGCTGATCCTGCTTGGCGCGGCGATCCGGCGCTGGATGCATCTCGGCGACCATTTCTGGAGTGGCGTCGAGAAGCTTGTCTATTTCATCCTCTTTCCGGCGCTCCTGATCAACGCCATCGTCAAGACCCGCCTCGACCTCGGGGCGGCATTGCCGTTGCTGGCCACGGCTTTTGCCGCAATGGCCGGCGGCATGCTGCTCGGTTTGCTGCCGAAATTGTTCGTCAAGCTGCCGCCGCTCACCTTCGCATCCGTGTTCCAGTGCGGCTACCGCTTCAATTCCTACATAGCGCTGGCGATTGCCGGCATGCTGTTCGGCGCGCCGGGCATTGCCACCATGGGCCTGATCGTTGGCGCTGCCGTACCCGTGGCCAATCTGGTGTCGGTCTGGATGCTCGCCCGCCATGGCGAGGTCGGGCTATGGCGCGAAGTCGCGCGCAACCCGTTGATCTGGGGAACGGCCACCGGCTTCCTGCTCAACCTTGCCGGTTTCGTGCCGCCGGCACCGCTGCAGGCATTTCTCGGTCGCCTTGCCGATGCCTCGATTGCGCTCGGTTTGATTACGGTCGGTGCCGCCCTGCGTCTGGATGGCGTCGCGGGGGTGCGTGCCATTTCGTTGTGGCTGCTGGCGGTCAAGCTGCTGGCGCTGCCGGTGATCGCGGCGCTGGTCGGCTACCGGCTGGGTCTCGAGGGGCTTAACTATCAGGTGGCCGTGCTGTTCGCCGCATTGCCGACGGCCTCGTCGGCCTACATTCTGGCGATGCGCATGGGGGGCGACGGGCGCAGCGTGGCGTGGCTGATTTCGGCAACCACGCTGGGCTCGATGCTGACGCTGCCGCTTTGGGCGGCCTGGCTGACCGGTTAGCCGGTCGACTTTTTGGCGCGTTTGCTGGCAGCCTTGGTCGCGGTTTGCGCTTCGCCTGCCGCCTGCTGCACGGCTTCGACCGACTGCTGCATTTGCTCGCGCATCTGCTGCATCATCTGCCACGGCCACATGGCGGCACCGGCGGCGCCGGAAAATGCCTCCTGGGCGGGGTCGACCGCAACCGGCTCGGCAGCGGTTTCAGGCGTTATCGATTTGGCGGCATCGGAAGCCATCTGGCTCATGGCCTGAACGGCGCCGAGCGTCGTGCGCTGCATTTCAAGACCCTGAATGGTCATCTGCAGCATCGACAGGTTCATGCGCAGCCAGCCTTCGACGGCCTTCATGTCCTTGATGCGCTTGTCGAGTTCGTCGACGTCGAAGGTCGGCGTGACCATGCCGGGCATCGATACGCCCATGCCGCTCCACAAGCTGCGGACAAAAGACAGCGGGTCATTCATGTTTTGGTTGTCGTTGGACATGTCTCTCTCCTCGCGTATGTCTTATTGCATCTTAAACCACTTCGCCCAAAGAAATGATAAATTAGTATTCATTAATCAAGGGAATGGCATGCTCACACTGTTGGTTGTCGAGGATCATGCGCTGGTGCGCGAAGGATTGGTGCGTTTGCTGGCGCAGCTGGAGCTGGGGGCCGTGGTTTTCGACCGTCCGGATTTCGAATCTGCGTTGGCCTTGCTCGGCGGCGAGGAAGAGTTCGATCTGATTCTTCTCGACCTCGCCCTGCCCGGCGTTGACGGATTTGCCGGACTCGATGTGCTGCGCCGTGAATACCCGGCGATTCCGGTTGTGGTCATTTCGGCTTTCGACGATTTGCCGACGGTGACCAGAGTGATGAATCTGGGAGCCTCGGGTTTCATTCCCAAGGCCTTTTCCGGCGAGGCCTTGCTGGCAGCGGTGCGCGACGTGCTGGCCGGCAATATATTCCGGCCCGAAGGCGCCCTCAGCGGCGCTCGTCTGGATGCCACCAAGCCGCTGCCGCCGCCACGGGCACCGGTGCGTCCCGATGCGTTTGGTTTGACCGACCGCCAGGCGCAGGTGCTGGCGCTGATGGTGCGGGGGCTTTCCAACCGGGAAATCGCCGAACACCTGCGGCTTTCCGAGGGCACGGTGAAGATTCATGCGACTGCGGTTTTCAAGGCGCTTGGTGTCGCTAGCCGAACGCAGGCGCTGGTTGCTGTCGCGCGCTACGGAATAGATTTCGCCAAGGTTTTCTGAAGCTGATTGAGCAGCGCACGAAGTTTGGCCGGGCGAACCGGTACAAGTAGTGGATAGACGTTTTCCGGCAGATTTCTTCCTTCGCCGGTATCGAGCACGATAACCGGCGTTCCATCGGGGGCGAGGCGACGTACCGTGAAACCCAGATTTGCCTCGGTGACGACGATCATTGGCTGGCGGGGGCCGGGAATGCGCAGGCCGGCTTCGGTTTCCTGGCTGACCGGGTAGTTCCAGCCACGAGCCAGTGCCATCGCTTCCTCCATTTCATCGCCTTGACCGATGAAGTGAATGGCAGGCAGTTGCGCGACTTGTCCGAGCAGGCTGACGCCAATGCGCGGGGTAGTGGCCTTGAGCGGGATGCCGAAGGTCGTTCCGCATCCGGGCGCCGAGCGCAGGTAAATTTCGATATCGAGTGCACGCGCCAGTCGGTCGATGATCGAGAGCCCGAGTCCGAGCCCCTTGCCTTGTTCGCGGGCGCTGTTGCCGATCTGGTAGAACTCGGCGAAAACTTCTGCCTGGTGCTCGGGGGCAATACCCGGGCCGTTGTCGCGCACCTGCAGCAGCACGTGCTCGCCGCGTCGCCGCACCGCAACCAGAATGCGGCCGCCGACCGGCGTGTAGCGCAGGGCATTGGAGATCAGGTTGGCGAGGATGCGTTCGACCATCAGCGGGTCGGATTCGGCCCACATGGCGGTGGGGTGGAAAATCAGCGTCTGGTTGCGGTCGACCGCAGCACGCCGAAACGAGGCTGACAGGCGCTCGAACATCGGGCTCAGCGCAAAGGCGCGAATGTCGGGCTCGATGCCGCCGACATCAAGGCGGGAGAGGTCGAGCAGCGAATCGAGCATTTCGCCGAGGGTGCCGATGGACGAAGAAATCTGTCCGGACAGGCCGGCGAGATCGCCGGTATTGCCCAGGCGAACCTGTCGCTGCAGGTCGGTCGCGAACAGCGATAGCGCATGCAGGGGTTGCCGCAGATCGTGGCTGGCGGCTGCGAGAAAGCGGCTCTTGGCGCGGCTGGCACGTTCGGCTTCGTCCTTTTGCCTGGATAGCTCGGCGGTTGCATCGCGGACGCGTTCTTCGAGTTGTTCGTGGCTGCTCGTCAGTCTGCCGGTCATCGATTGCATGTCGCGAACCTGTCGCCGTACCAGCAAGCCGCCGACCAGCAGTACCACGCCAACCAGCGCGGCCAGCGTTCCCAGCTGGATCAGATGGGTTCGCCATGTTAGCAACAGGCTGGATTCGGGGATTACGGTCAGCACCCGCAGATCCGCAAAATCGGGAACCGCCGAGACCGAAACGATCAGCCCGTTCTTGCGGGCACTGCCGTTTGCCGGCAGCCAGCCGTGCAACTTGCCGCCGTACAAGGCATTGACGGCAAACGCGCCGAGCAGCGGCGATTGCTGGCTGAGGTCGGTGGGCCGGCACGAGGTGACGATCTGCCCCTTGGCGTTGATGACGACCGACTCGAAATCGTCGGCCAGCCGGTTGGCCCAGCAGAAATCCTGAAAATAGGCGGGTTCGATGGCGGCGAAGACCACCCCGTTGAAATTCTTCCGGGCGTCCTGGATGCGGCGTGCCAGCGCATAGGTATAGCGTCCCGAATTGCGGCCGATGTAGGGGCCGTAGGTGGTGGCCGTGTTGCCTGCTTCGAGCGCGACGAAATAGGGGCGGTCGCGCACGTTGATGTGCGGCGAAGGGAAGTAGGTTGAAATGAAGCGCTGGTCGCCGGTGCGGGTGAACAGGATCAGATCGCGTAACTGCGGCAATGTGCGGGAGTGTCGTTTGGCAAGGTAATCCCAGCCGTAACCGGGGGCCCAGTTTTCCCAGTCGTGCTGATTTTCGGTAAGGTCGGTGGCGATTTCACGTAACAGGATGTCGACCGCCTCAAAGGTGCGTGCCGTATGTTCTCCGAGCATGGTGCCGAAATGCTGAACCCGCTGTTCGCCGAGATCCAGTTCGCGCTCGCGTGAGAGCATCAGATCGCTGATGAAAACGGCCGCTACCGACAGGGTGCCGGCCAGTGCGACGATCAGGGCGAGCAAGTCGGGCCGGCGCCTGTTCATCCGGCTATCGGGTAGAAGTACCAGGCCAGCGGCATGAGCACGGCATGGAATGCGCGCCATGGCCAGGATTGGCGTGCCAGCGTGGCGAACACAAAGGCGACGCCGCCGATGGCGAAGGCGGTTTCACGCCACGGCATGGGTTCGGCCTTCCAGCCGAAATAGGGCCAGGCCAGCGAGAGCACGACGATGATGGCGGCGCCTTGCAGGGCAAGTTGGCGATGGCGAGTCGGCAAGGGGAAGTCATGTGCAGGTTCGGGCATTGGCGGATTCTATGCCATGCGCGCACCATCGTGCTTCGTTCCGGGCGTATTCACGGCAACTGCATTTTCTTGGTCTTGCCAGGGGGTGGGCACAAAATTGGAATTTGATTTTTGCCCTTTTTTCGCCGTCGACCGCAACAGGCCGGATTATTGGCTGGACAGGAAGCGGGTCGCGTTGTCGAGGTCGCCCTGGGTGCGGCCGTCGTAAAGGGCGTTGACGAACTTGCGCCAGATCAGGTCGGGTTCGCCGATCTGGAAACCGTAGCGGTGGTTACCCTCGATTTGCGTATCCTGAACACAGCGCACCTGGAGCAATGAGGTCTCCTGGCGCCCGAGCTGAATGATTGCTGTCAGCCAGGTGTCCGGCGTTACCGGTTGTCTGGTGCGGGCGCGGAAGCCGTAGCGCGAGACTTCGCTGACTTCCATCGCGATCGGTGAGTCTTCGCTGTCGAGCGCGGCCAGACGCCCCGGGCATTTGACCGAAAAACGCCGGTGCTGCCGTACCATCAGGTCGCTACCGGCATTCGGCAACGGCGGTAGCACCTTGCAGTAATCGGGCAGGTCGTAGATCAGATGGAGCAGGGTCTTCTTGCGCTCGCTCAGGTTGGCGAAGACATCGGTTTTCTGGTTGAAGAAGTAGTCGATCAACTCGGGGGTCATCACCGGATCGTTGGTCGTGTAGAAACGCCGGCTGGGCATCTCGATATTGGGTAATTGCATGGCCACGAAATAGTGGTACAGGTTGTGCCGCAGCGGCCGGCCGCTATAGTGCTTGCGCAGGATTTCCGGGGCATGCTTGAGGTCGAGCGTGGCGCCGATGGCGGGCGCGCCATTCACGAAGTCGTAGCTCTCGACAATGTTTCCCGAAAGCCGGCGGAAAAAGAGCAGCGCTTCGTAGGTTTCGATGTGGCGCGGATTGATCGCGATGACCAGATGCCGCGTATCGAAGAGCGTCGTGCTGTACTCATAGATCATCTTCATCAGCGGAAACAGTACCGTTCCGCCATGCTCGAATTCAGGGTGGATCGCCAGTGCCGAAACTTCGGCAATGTTGCCACGGCGGGCGCGAACGCTGCTCAGGTCGAATACACGCTGCAGCGGGAAACCGATGGCGCTCTCGCGGATCAGCGACAGGGTGCCGACCACCTTGCCGTCGAACTTGGCGCACAATATGGTAGTTGTCGGCAAGGCATGGTAGATCGTGACCCGCATGCCGGAAGGGTCGCGCTGCATGTAGCCGCGCTGGACGTAGACGTCGTGCAGCAAGCGGAAGCAGGCTTCCAGCTCTTCCCTGGTTTCGGCGATCTTGAATAGCAGGCGCGGGCTGGGCGCCGGGTCGTATTCCGCGAAATAACGCAAGACGCGGTAACGCTTGCGGCGCGGCAACGGGGAAAGTGCTTTGCGCGCCGCCTGGTGGATGACTTCTTTCAGGAAACGGATTGGCCGCATCGCTTAGGCAGATTGTTGTCCTCTTCTTCAGTCATCATAGCACTTGTTATTGACAGGACTCCGGCACCTCCGGACAATCGCCTGACAATTGTTTTTCCCCCGACCTCCCAGGAGAATCATCGATGCAAGCCAAGCTTTCCGTAGTTGCCCTCTCCGTAGCCGCCGCCCTGGCCATGACCGCCTGCGGGCAGAAGGAAGAACCGAAACCCGTTGCCGCTCCCGCTGCGCCGGCAGCCCCGGCCCCCAAGCCGGCAGTTGTCGTCAAGCTTGGCCATGTGGCACCCATGACCGGGCCGCAGGCTCACCTCGGGAAGGACAACGAAAACGGCGCCCGTCTGGCGGTCGAGGAGCTCAACGCCAAGGGCCTGGAAATCGGCGGCGCCAAGGTAACGTTCGAACTGCTCGGCGAAGACGACCAGGCAGACCCGAAACAAGGCTCCATCGTTGCCCAGAAGCTGGTCGATGCCAAGGTTAACGGCGTTATCGGTCACCTCAACTCGGGCACCACCATTCCCGCTTCCAAGCTCTATTCGGATGCCGGCATTCCGCAGATTTCCGGCTCCGCGACCAACCCGAAATACACGCAGCAAGGCTTCAAGACGGCCTTCCGCGTGATGGCCAACGATGTTCAGCAGGGCAAGGCGCTGGGCGAGTTCGCGGCCAAGCAGGGGGTCAAGACGGTCGCCATCGTCGATGATCGCACCGCCTACGGCCAGGGCCTCGCCGATGAGTTCAAGAAGGCGGCCGAAGCGGCAGGCATCAAGGTTGTCGCCACCGAATACACCAACGACAAGGCAACCGACTTCAAGGCCATCCTGACCAAGATCAAGTCCACCAAGCCCGATCTGGTCTTCTTTGGCGGTATGGATGCCCAGGGTGGCCCGATGGTCAAGCAGATGAAGGAACTTGGCGTCAAGGCCAAGTTCCTCGGTGGCGATGGCGTTTGTACGCCGGAGTTCATGAAGCTCGGCGGTGACGCGGCCGAAGGCAATTTCTGTTCGCTGCCCGGCATGCCGCTTGAGAAACTGGCCAAGGGGCCGGAATTCAAGGACAAGTTCAACAAGAAGTTCGGTGCCGAAATCCAGCTCTACGCCCCGTATGTTTACGATGCGGTGATGGTGATGGCCGATTCGATGAAGCGCGCCGACTCGGTCGAGCCGGGCAAGTACCTGCCGGCCGTCGGTCAGACCAAGTACGACGGCGTGACCGCGCTGATCGAGTTCGACGAATTCGGCGACCTCAAGGGCGGTGCCATCTCCATGTACCAGTTCAAGGGCGGCAAGCTCGAGTACGTCCAGACCATTGGCGGCCCGGCTGCCGACGCACCCGCAGCAGCGGCCGAGAAGAAGTAAGCTGCGTCCACACTGAACGAAACGGCACCGCAAGGTGCCGTTTCTTCATGTTGCGGTCGACTTGCCCAATATGGATATTTTCTTCCAGCAAATTATCAACGGCCTCGTCCAGGGCAGCATCTACGCGCTTGTCGCGCTGGGCTACACCATGGTCTACGGCATCATGGGGCTGATCAATTTCGCCCACGGCGAAGTGGTGATGATCGGTACGCTGGTGACCATTACCGTCGCCGGTTCCCTTATCAAGGCCGGCATGCCGGTGGCGCTGGCCGGACTGGCCGGCTTGAGTGCCTCCGTGCTGGTTTGCATGGCCCTTGGCTGGGGGCTGGAGCGTATCGCCTACCGCCCGTTGCGCAATGCGCCACGGTTGACGCCGCTGATTACGGCAATCGGCATGTCCATCGTCCTGCAAAATCTGGCGATGATCGTCTGGGGGCGCAACTACCTGACTTTCCCGCACCTGCTGCCCAAGATCGATTTCGAGTTCGGCGGGGCCAATTTTACCGCCATTCAGGTGCTGATCGTCGTCGTTTCGGGGCTGACAATGGGCGGCCTGATGCTTCTCGTTTACCGCACCAAGCTTGGCATGGCGATGCGCGCGACAGCGCAGAATCCGCAGGTGGCGAGCCTGATGGGCGTCAACAGCAATCGCGTCATTTCCGCTGCCTTCGTCATCGGCTCGGCGCTGGGCGCGCTGGCCGGCGTCATGGTCGGCACCTATTACGAAATCGCCCATTACCAGATGGGCTTCATGCTCGGCCTCAAAGCCTTCACCGCAGCTGTGCTCGGCGGTATCGGCAACCTCGCCGGGGCGATGATCGGCGGCATCCTGCTCGGCATCATCGAGGCGCTGGGGGCGGGCTATATCGGCGACCTGACTGGCGGCTTCCTTGGCAGCCATTATCAGGACATTTTTGCCTTCGTCGTGCTGATCGTCGTGCTGATGTTCAAGCCTTCCGGCTTGTTCGGCGAGAAGACGGGGGATCGCGCATGAGCAAGTGGCTAAATCCGCGTTCCGCGTTTGGTATCGCCCTGATCGCCACCGCCTTGATCGCCTTGCCGTTTGTTGCTGCGATGGGCGGGCAGGCGTGGGTGCGCATTCTCAATTTCGCCATTCTGTACGTGTTTCTGGCGCTCGGCCTGAACATCGTCGTCGGCTTCGCCGGGCTGCTCGATCTCGGCTACATCGCTTTCTACGCGGTCGGCGCCTATACCTATGCCTTGCTCGCCAGTCCGCATTTCGGACTGCATTGGCCGTTCTGGGTGATTCTGCCGATCGGTGCGGCAGTTGCCTGCGTGTTCGGCGTCCTGCTCGGCTCGCCGACGCTGAAGCTGCGCGGCGATTACCTGGCCATCGTCACGCTCGGCTTTGGCGAAATCGTCCGTATCTTCATGAATAACCTGAATGCACCGATCAACATCACCAACGGCCCGCAGGGCATTACCCTGATCGACCCGGTGGCGTTCGGCGATTTCAAGTTTTCCGGCACGACTCAGATTTTCGGCCTGTCGCTGAGTGGGCCGCAAAAATACTACTTCCTGCTGGTGGCGCTGGCCATTCTCGTCATCATCATCAATCTGCGCCTGCAAAATTCCCGCATCGGCCGTGCCTGGCAGGCGATCCGCGAGGACGAGATCGCCGCCAAGGCGGTCGGCATCAATACGCGCAACCTCAAGCTGTTGGCCTTTGCGATGGGGGCCAGCTTCGGCGGTGTCGCCGGCGGCGTGTTTTCGGCGATGCAGGGCTTCGTTTCGCCGGAAAGCTTTTCGCTGATCGAGTCGATCATGATTCTGGCGATGGTTGTCCTCGGCGGCATGGGGCATATCCCCGGGGTCATACTCGGTGCGGTGCTGCTCAGCATCCTGCCGGAGGTATTGCGCTATGGCGTCGGGCCGTTTCAGACGGCAGTTTTCGGCAAGATGCTGATCGATCCGGAAAGCCTGCGCATGCTGATCTTCGGTCTCGCACTGGTGCTCGTGATGCGTTTCAAGCCGGCCGGCCTGTGGCCTTCGCCGGAGCGCAAGCGCGAGCTGACGGGGGAGGCCTGATGGGCGAAGTGTTGCTCGAAGCCAAGGCGGTCGCCAAGCACTTCGGCGGTGTTAAAGCGCTGCGCGATGTGTCGCTGAGCATCCGTCAGGGCGAGATTTACGGTCTGATCGGCCCCAACGGCGCCGGAAAGACGACCTTCTTCAATTGCATGACGGGGCTTTACATACCCGACGGGGGCGGTTTCGTCTTCGCCGGTCAGCCACTGCTTGCCGATGCGCCGCACCAGGCAGCGGAGCGCGGCATTGCCCGCACTTTTCAGAATATCCGGCTGTTTGCCAACATGACGGCACTGGAGAACGTCATGGTTGGCCGTCATGTGCGTACGCGTGCCGGCGTGTTCGGCGCCATTTTGCAGACCTCGGCGACGCGTGCCGAGGAAGCCGCAATCCGTCAGCGTGCCGAGGAATTGCTGCATTACGTGCGGATCGAGGACAAGGCTGACGATCTGGCCAGGAATCTTTCCTATGGCGACCAGCGGCGCCTGGAAATTGCCCGTGCGCTGGCTACCGAACCTAAATTGTTGTGTCTTGACGAGCCGGCGGCCGGCATGAATGCCACCGAAACCGAAGAGCTGCGCGATCTGATCGACGGCATCCGCCGCGACGGTACGACGATCCTGCTGATCGAACACGACGTCAAACTGGTCATGGGCCTGTGCGACCGCGTCGCTGTGCTCGATTATGGCGCGTTGGTCATCGAGGACGTGCCGGCGGTGGTGCAAAAGGATCAACGTGTGATTGAGGCTTACCTGGGTGCTTGAAGTTACCGGACTCCGCGTTGCCTACGGCGGCATTCAGGCCGTGCGCAGCATTACTTTCCATGTCAACGAAGGCGAGATGGTGGCCTTGATTGGGGCCAACGGTGCCGGCAAGACCAGCACGCTGAAAGCCGTTTCGCGCGTGCTCGACGCCGCCGGGGGCGACGTGCATTTCTGCGGCGAGAAGATCACCCGCATCCCGGCTCACGACATCATCCGCAAAGGCATCGCGCTGGTGCCGGAGGGTCGCGGCGTCTTTCCCCGCCTGACGGTGGCTGAAAACCTGGCGATGGGCGCCTTTGTCCGGAACGATGCGGTCGACATCGAAAAAGACCTGAAAATGGTCTATGGCTATTTCCCGCGTCTGAAAGAGCGTGAAACCCAGCTTGCCGGCACGCTTTCCGGCGGCGAACAGCAGATGCTCGCCATCGGTCGCGCATTGATGAGCCGCCCGCGTCTGCTGCTGCTCGATGAGCCGTCGATGGGGCTGGCGCCGATCATGGTGCAGAAGATATTCGAGGTCATCCGCATGGTGGCCGCGCAAGGCATGACCATCCTGCTGATCGAGCAGAATGCCAAGCTGGCACTCGAAACCAGCCAGCGCGGTTATGTCATGGAAAGCGGCGAAATCACGCTGCATGGCGACGCCAAGGAGTTGCTGAACGACCCGAAAGTCCGCGCCGCCTATCTCGGCGAGTAAGTATTCCTTTTTCTGACGGATTCAGGTCGTCGAGAAGGTGAAGGCGTCGGCGAAGAATTCCTCTTCCGGCAGCTTGCAGACAGCTACGAAGTCCTGGCGTGCCGCGTCGATCATGACCGGGGAGCCGCAGGCATAGACCTGATGGCCGGAAAGGTCGGGAAAATCTTCGACTACGGCGCGGTGGACGAAGCCGGTTCGACCGCTCCAGCCATCATCCGCAGCCGGTTCGGAAAGTACGGGGATGTAGCGGATATTGGCATTTTCCGCTGCCCATAGTGCGGGCAGGTCGTTCTGGTAGAGGTCGACGCGCGCCTTGGCACCCCAGTAGATATGGATCGGGCGTTGGCATTTCTCGGCGATGGCATGCTCGACAATGGCCTTGATCGGCGCAAAGCCCGTGCCGCCGGCCAGCAGGATCATCGGCTTGGCGGAATCCTCGCGCAGGAAGAAGCCGCCGTGCGGCCCATTGATGCGCAGGATGTCGCGCACCTTCATGGTCGAGAACACCTGGCCGGTAAACAGGCCGCCCGGTACATGGCGAATGTGCAGTTGCAGAAAGGCCTCGTCGTGTGGCGCGTTGGCCAGCGAGTAGCTGCGCCGCTTGCCATCCTTGAGCAAGATATCGATGTACTGACCGGCGAGGAAGGGCAGGTTCTCGTTGGCGGGCAGGCGCAGAAACAGTTCGATGACATCCGGGGCCAGACGTTCCAGCTTGTCGACACGCGCTGGCAGGGTCTTGACCTGAATGTCGCCGCGCGAGGTCAGTTGCTTGCACTCCAGCGTCAGATCCGAGCGCGGCCTGGCACAGCAGAAGAGCACAACACCGGCGGCCCGCTCCGCGTCGGTCAGTGCACTGGGTTGTGCCTTGCCGTGATCGACCTCGCCGCTCAGCACGTTTCCTTTGCACGAGCCGCAAGCGCCATCCTTGCAGCCGTAAGGCATGGTAAAGCCTTGGCGCAGCGCGGCGTCGAGTATAGTTTCGCCGGCCTCGGCGGCGAACTGCCGCCCGCTGGGCTGGACGGTAATCTGGTGGCTCATCTGTTCCCCTTAGTCGTCGGCTACAATGCCGGCGTGCAAAAAATCCTGATTGTCGGCAGCGGGGACGTAGCCCGCCGCATTCTCTCCCGTCTTGCCTGCCGCTATCGCGTCTATGCCGTACTGCGCGATGCGAGTCGGTGTGCCGAGTGGCGTGCCGCCGGGGCGCTGCCGGTGCTGGCCGACCTTGACGACCGGGTGAGCCTGAATCGACTGGCCGGTCTGGCCGACTACGTATTGCACTTGGCCCCGCCACCTGCGGAGGGGCAGGGCGATCGCCGAACCCACAACCTTCTCGCCGCGTTGAGCAAGGCCAAAAGTCTACCACGGCGTCTGGTCTATGTTAGTACGACAGGGGTCTACGGCGATTGTGGCGGGGCGTCGATCGACGAGACGCATCGCCGCAATCCGGAAAGTGCACGCGCTGGCCGGCGTGTCGTTGCCGAGGATGATCTGCGCGCCTGGGGGAGGCGCAACGGCGTTGCGGTTTCGATCCTGCGTGCCCCGGGAATCTATGCGGCCGACCGCCTGCCGCTGGAGCGCCTGCAAAAAAGCCTGCCGGCGCTGGTCGACCGCGACGATGTGTTCACCAATCATGTCCATGCCGACGATCTCGCCGCTGCCTGCATCGTTGCCCTGCGGCGCGGCGGCAGCAATCGTGCCTATAACGTGGTCGATGACTCCAGGCTCAAGATGGCCGACTACTTCGACCGCGTTGCCGATGCCTTCGCTCTGCCGCGCCCACCGCGCCTGACGCGCGTCGAGGCAGAGCGAATCCTGTCGCCGATGCAAATTTCCTTCATGCGTGAATCGCGCCGTATCGGCAACCGGCGCGTGAAGGAAGAGCTGAAACTGCGCCTTGCCTACCCGACTGTTGATGCCGGGATCGCCGAGGCCCTCGCAAGGAGAAACGTATGCTCGTCGTGAAGACACTGCATATCTGGATGGTCATTTCGTGGTTTGCCGGCCTCTTTTACCTGCCGCGCATTTTCGTCAATCTGGCGATGGTGCCGGCCGACAGCGTCGCCGAGCGCGACCGTCTGTTGCTGATGGCCGGCAAACTGTACAAGTTCATGACGCCGCTCGGCGTGCTGGCCATCGCGTTCGGCCTCTGGCTGTGGTTCGGCTATGGCTTTGGCGGCGGCTGGCTGCACGCCAAGACGGCGCTGGTCGCCGTACTGGCTGCCTATCACTGGCATTGCGGCCGCCTGCTGCAACATTTCCGGCAGGGCGACAACACCAAGTCGCATCTCTGGTTCCGTTTTTATAACGAGTTGCCGGTCATTGTCCTGTTGCTCGTCCTTTTCCTGGTTGTATTGAAGCCCTTCTGACATGAACAAATACTTTGCGATCTGCCCGCGCGGGCTGGAAGAACTGCTGCTCGAAGAACTGCGTGCCGTTGGCGGCGAAGAGTTGCGGTCGACCTTCGGCGGCGTGTTCTTTTCCGGCGACTGGTCAGTTTGCTACCGCGCCAATCTCGAGTCGCGGTTGGCGACGCGCATCCTGTGGCATATCGTCAAGGGGCCCTACCAGAAGGAAGAGGACATTTACCGGCTGGCTGTCCGTCAGTTGTGGCCTAACCATTTCGCGGTGTCGCGCACCATGCGCGTGGTGACGACGGCGATCAAGTGCCCGCTCAAGTCGCTCGACTTCGTCACCTTGCGGGTCAAGGATGCGGTCTGTGACCGCTTCCGCGAGGATCGTGGCGAGCGGCCGAACATCGAGACGCGCAACCCGGATGTCAGCGTCCACGTCTT
>ERZ1645187.1126-NODE-1126-length-25131-cov-146.086577_pt1 | contig 25131 bp, 18 predicted proteins | sample MGYA00575352_ERZ1645187 | MGnify/ENA primary metagenome ERZ1645187 (study PRJEB40837, sample SAMN11349314) | freshwater sediment metagenome | isolation source: river sediment | host: Sediment | place: India: Wazaribad , New Delhi | collected 2017-02-21 ...
TGCCGTCGCCCAGAGCGGCGATGGCCAGTTTGCCGTCCTGGGCCAGATTCACACCCCAAGCCACACCGGGCGTCGGCAAGAGCCAACGGAAACTCTTGATCATATAGGCGAATAGAAACCAATCGGTACCGAGCAAGAAGCCGTCGCCGTTCGGGCGGATCACGAGAGAGCGAGAGACTGCATCACCTTCGAAGTCGATCGGCTTTCCTGCGAGGGCCGGATCCGATCGGTTTTCCCAGTTCGTCACGGGAAGGCCTTCGGTCCTGGCCTGCGCCAGACCGATCGGCGGGATGTCCGAAGCCGTCAGCCGCGCCGCGACGAGGTCGAACAAGACCGGCTCCGCCCCCCCGGATTGGAGCCCGAAACGAACCGTTCGCCCGTCGGACGAAACGGTGAATGCGCCGCGGAGCTTCAGCCGCATATCTGATGTGACCGGCTCCTGTAGGGTTGCGGCTCCACCGGTCCGCACGATCAAACCGAACGACGGCCCGGACGTGGCGAATGCCAAGTTGTCCGAGCAGGGTATCAGATCCATGATTCCGTTTCTTGCGGGCAACGCATCATCTTCGACCACTCTTCCATCGAGCGCGAATTTGCGAAGAATGGGCCCCCCCTTGTCTGCACGGATAATATTGCCCCCCGCAAACAAATTTCCATCGCGACCCCAGGCAACAAACCTAAAATTTCCCTCCGGCATATCGCTCGTATCGGGCCTAGAATGCGTCTTGAGGGAACGAGCATCGATAATAGAGACACTCTTACCAAATTGATAGCCGATTCCGAGGTATGTTCCGGTCGAATCTACTGCCACCTTATGCGGGAATGCTCCGTCTGGAGCTTTGACTTTTATCGAGAGCTGAAGGTGTGGCGTGTACCGCCGAATGAACCCATCATAGCTCGTCGTAACGAGTCCCCCATCGGGGGTGAAGGCCAAGCCGAGGCTACTGCCTTCATAATTGCGATCGGCCATTACTTCTGTGCCGGCTGGCATATCGAGAATTCGAACTCCGCCCTTACCGCCGAGCCCCACCGCAAGTCGCCCATCTCCTGAATACATGAGAGCTGTCACTGGGTCTTCGAATCGGCCGACCGCGGATATTCTGCCTGTCAATATATCAACTAAATATATTTTGTGTTTTTCATCCTTGAAAGCTGCAGCATCAACGCCTCCCATGGCGAGCCAACGTCCATCCGGAGACATTGACACAGTACCGACCATGCCTCCTTGAACATCGCCGATCGGGATACGGATCGTCTGTTTCAGTCGCCCGTCCGGCAGGGACCACAATCTCACCGTCTTGTCCGTGGAAGACGTCGCCATCACCGTGCAGGCAGCATCAACTGCGATGCCAGTGATCGGGGCTGTGTGCATTCCGACTTCGATACGAAGGACCGGATCCTGGTCGGGGCAGGCCTTCTCGGCGTCGACCGTTGCCGGTGAAATCCTGCCGTCGATCGGGCCGCTGTAGCACTTGGCGTCGGTCAGGCGCTGCTGGAGCATCCGGATTTCGTCCGGCATCATCACCGTGAGGTCTTTCGCCGAGGCGCGCCCTCCGGCCATCCACACGAAGATGGCCACCAGTACCAACGCGGGTTTGAGTCTCCGGATCATCACTGCCTCCACCGAAGGCCCACGGTGCGGATCGCGGTATCGGAGGGCTCGGTCCGTCATACTGGCTCATGAAATTCGGACTCGTCGGAATTTCATGAGCGTCACGGCCCGACCGGCCGACGCCCGTTCGGGCTCGCTTTCGTTCACGAAGTTTCGAACAGGTCGAAACTTCGTGAACTCGCTATCACTTCCCTTCACCCGGATCCGCCACATATCCGGTGAGCAGGATGGTGCCGCTCGCTCGATGCCGCAACGCGAAGACGAAGGGTCTGTCGAAGGTCAGGTTGGTCGGCGGCTCGCCGACGCCGCGCGTCGCCATCCCGGCGGTCACGGCCGCGGCTTCCGTGCCCTCCTCGTTCACCTCGACGAAGGTCTTCTGCCGCACTGCCCCGAGCTTCAATCCCTCGGCGAAGCCCGACAACCCGCTCGCCGAAGCGAGCCCGGGCGCCAGACCGAGCCGGCCCAGAACCTCGAGAAGATCCCGACTTCCCGTGCCGGAGAACTTCGGCAATGACAACCGTACCGGCCCGCCCTTCAAGCCGGTTCCGGTCAGAAGTCCGGACGCCTCGGCGAAGTCCCGTGGGGCCGCCGGGGCGTCGACCGTCGTCACCACCACCATGGCGAAACGGCCGTCGGCATAGGGCAGTTCGACCGCCCGGAACCGGCCTCGGGCGCCATGCGCCAGATCGAGGGCGTCGAGCCGCATCGTCGGCCGTTCCACCTTCGTCCGGTCCAAGCGTTCGAACGGTCTGGCCGCCGTGTCCCCGGCATCGAACGGATGGCGCCAGCAGTCCTTGAAGTGGAAGGCGTCGATCGCCACCAGCCCCGGCGCTTCCCCGGGCTCGAGGATCGTCCGAATGCGGCCGCGGGTGCGATCGGAGGCCCACTTGTCGACGATCTCGACCGCCGCGGGCTTGGTGAAGTCGAGCATCTGCACCGGCGCACCGGTCTCCGCCTCGGCACGTTCGGCGATGCCGGGCTTCAACGGCACCTTGTCGTCGACGAACAGCGCGTCGGCGCTCGAGAACGGCGCCCCCGGCTTGCTCCCGATCACCGAAAGCTCCCGGGTCGTTCGACGGATCGCTTCGAGCCCGGCGCGGGGGCGCTTCAACCGAAGCGTCCGACCGATCGCCTCTGACATCGTCCGGTCGGCGCCGAGCGCCAGTTGCGCCAGAACCGCGGCGGCGCCCGAAGGCGACACCGTCGTGTCGGTCCTGCCCTCGCCCGCCACCGCGATCAGCAGCGACATCGCGAAGCCGGCCCGATTGGCGGCGATCGCCCGATCGGGACGCGCGGTGTCGATCGCCGTCACACGGCAGGTGTCCGCGCGAGCCGGCACCACACTCGCCAGCAACGTACCGGCAACCAGCACTCCGACCCATCGCCTCGAAATCGTCATCGAACCTGTCCTTCGTCGAGAGGGGGCCGGTGGGTCATTTCCAGGAGAACTCGACCCGCCGGTTCAGGTCGTCGATCTGTTGTTCGGTGTAGCCCGCATCCGCCGACAGCTTGCGTGGTTCGGTCTTGCCCTTGCCGACCACGCTGATCGACGCCTTGACTCCGTTCGCCTTGAGATGGTCGGCGACCCGCCGGGCTCGCTTCAAGGAGAGCGCCATGTTGAACTCGTCGCTGCCGACCTTGTCGGTGTGGCCGGTCACCGCGATCGTGTCGGGCGCGAGCTGCTGCATCGCCGCGACCAGGATGTCCGCCGCCTTGCGACCGTCACCGGTCAATTCGTCGGAGCGGAACTCGAAGAGGATCGGCACCGGCTCGCGGAACGCCTGCGCATCGCGGTTCGTCCCCTCGTTGAACACACCGCCGATCGCGCCGCTCCGTGTCACCGGCGGCTGCACCAGTCGGCCACCCGGCATCGTCGCCGCCAGGTGGGTCGCCTCTTCGGCTCGCCGCGTCAGGTCCACGAGTTCCACCTTGGTCGGGTCGGCTTCCGTCTCGGGTTCGCCATGAGAGATGGCCTCGGCGTTCTCCGCGACCTTGTTCAATGCCAGCTGCAGCGTCTCCGCCGCGCCGGCGTAGTCCTTCTCGCCCATCTGAAGACGGCCCAGCGCTTGCGCCGCCTTCCAGGAGACTTCCTGCCGGACGGCTCGGCGAAGCAGATCCGCCCGGCGGCCGGGATCGCCGCGAAGCCGCTCCGCCTCCTTCACCAGCGCCGAGGCGAGGATCCGCCGGGCGACGATCTTGTCGCCGGCCCGGCAGTCGAAGCCGGCGTTGCGAACCCGCGTCACTTCGCGCTCGGCGCCCTCGAAATCGCCCGCCTGCACCGCCCGGCTCAGACCGGCGAGGAGCGGCCCGCAATCGGCGTGGGCGCCTCCGGCCACCAGACAGGCGGAGACGCCGATCAATCCCATCACCCAACGCTTCATCGAAATGCTCCGGGTCTCGAACGCCGTCCGTCGCGTTCCGAGGGTGTCGAAACCGTCCGCCCTCGTAACTCCCGATCAGGATGCCGATGCCTCCCACCGGCGTCCAGAAGGCCGCCCCCCAATCGGATTGGGAGGCCCTGCCGTCACTGGAGGCGAAGAACCTGCGCCTCCTTCACATAGCCGAAGGGCTTGCCGTCGCGGGCGATCAGCGCCCAGCCAGCTTCGGTCTTCACGACACTCACTCGAGATCCCGCCTCCAACCTCCCGACCGTCGCACCGGAACCGGCGGCCGCAAGGACCTCCGCCGGGGTGATCACCACATGCGTCGCCCGGCCGGGCATCACCGGAAACTTGGTCAGAGCCAGATCGAGGTCGATCTTCGCCGCCGCTGCCTTCACACGATCCTCGGGATCGCCAGCGAGCTTCTCCCGAACCAGATCCGGTCGGAACAACTGTCCATGGACGATGTCGATCGGATAGACCTCCAGACCGCGTACCAAACTGAGGGCTTTCGCACCCTCGGGCGTCGCATCGAAGAAACCTTCCGGCGTCATGGAAATGTAATTGCCATCCGACAGCGGATATATCGTCAAGAGCGGCTTCCCTGTTTTATTATCCCATAGTTTGATTGGACCCTGAGGTCCATTTGTTACTACTTTGTCTGCACTGGGTGAAATAGAGATGTTTAATATACTTTCGGTATTCGATTGGATTTTCTCTATTTCTCTACCTTTCACCAAATCCCAGCTTTTCAAGCTGGCGCCCCCGCCAGATATCGCTGTTTTTCCATCCGGCGCAATAGCAACCGAGTTGATGCCATCGACATGTCCCTCGAGGGTATAGACTTCTTTGCCGGTCACCACGTCCCAGAGCTTCAACCGCCGGTCCAGGCTTCCGGACAGCACTGTCTTGCCATTCGGCGAAATGGCCATCGCGGTGATCATCGCTTCATGCCCGGTGTAGGTTCGCACTTCTTTTCCGGTCTCCAAATCCCAAAGTTTCATAGTATTATCGGCACTCGCCGACATGGCATGTTTCCCATCAGGTGTAACAGCAACGGAAGTGATAGAATCCGTATGCCCGGCAAACGTTCTGACGACCCTCCCCGTTGCGAGGTCCCAGAGCACCATTATATTTATTAACTTGTCGGGCGGGACAAAGGAGAACTCTGCCGAGACGAATTTTCTATTGTCTGGTGTGAATGCTACGGCACGGATCAGATCCATTTTGTCGGTGAACGTGTGAATATTTTCTCCCGTTGCGACAGACCAAAGTTTGATCGTAGCATCTCCACTTCCCGATAGGGCCAACTTTCCATCTGCCGATAGAACAACGGCCGAAACGTACCCAGTATGCCCCTTGAATTTCACAACTTCTTTGCCTGTGAGCACATCCCAAAGCCTGAGTGTCTCACCACTTCCGGCCGTCAATAACCTTCTTCCGTCCGGTGTAAATGCAGATGCGTTGATTCTATCAGATTTTCTTGAAAATTCCCGGACAACAACACCCGATTCCGAATCCCATAACTTCATTTCACCGTTGCCGAAGCTACCAGACAGAACCATTTCTCCATTCGGGGAGAAGGCAACCGAGGTAACTCTTCCGGAATGGGCGGCAAATGTGCGGATTTCGGTGCCCTTGGCAACATCCCAGAGCTTCAATGCTCCGTCTTCGCTCCCCGACAGGACTCTCTTTCCATCAGGTGAAACAGCGATGGCGGTGATCCCGCCCGAATGTCCCACCAAAGACCGGATTTCCCGTCCCGTTGTCAGGTCCCAGATTTTCAGTGACTTATCCGCGCTTCCGGAAATTATGGTTCGGTCGTCCGGTGCGAACAAAACAGCGCTCACCTCGAGTGAGTGCCCGGTGAACGTCTTCATCTTCTTCCCATTTTCAACATCCCAAACAACAATGGTACGGTCAGCATTTCCGGCAAGCGCCATCTTGCCATCTCCAGAAATGACGGCTGAATTGACCGAGCCGGTCGCTCCCTCGAGGGGGCCGAGTTTGCTTCCCGTGGCGGCATCGAAAAGCTCGAAAGAGCCTTTTGTCGTCCCAGCAACCATTACACTTCCATTTCTTGCAATCGAAATATAGTTGTAGTCCATATTTAATATGTCCGATTCATCGCCACCATTTACCGTCTTCAAGATTTTTCCTGTCGACACGTCGACGTATCCTAACCGCCGATCTTTTTGCCCCGATATTATATACTTTCCATCTGGCGAAAACACTGCCGATGGAAATGTCGCGCCCCCCATGAATGTGCGAACAAGTCTTCCCGTTCCGGTTTCCCATAGCATCAGTGTCGCGTCCCAACCTCCGGACAGCACGAACCTCCCGTCCGGTGAGAAAGCGACCAGCCCAATAATATCCCCTTCATGCCCGATCGGAGCAACAACCTCGACCGGGTAAACGTTCCACGCCTCCGCCTCAGCGAAGCTGAATCCCGAAATAACTTTAAATATTGCCAATATCAATACGGCAATTATATTTTTGCGAAGAGAACAGGAAAGATTATTCATGAGCAAATTCTCCACTTTTGCACCAACATCCGATCATAATAAGTTCTTAATACTTCATTGCACCCGGGAAATCTTGGTCTCCTCGACATACCCGAGTTGGCGACCTTCGCGACCGAGAAGTGCCCACCCGCGCTCGGTGAGAATGATGGTGACCAGAGTCCCGGCTTCGAGCCGACCGACCGCGGCACCGGAACCGGCGGCGGCCAGAACTTCCGCCGGTGCGATCACCACATGGGTCGGCTTCCCCGGCATCGCCGCTGGCGAGGCCGAAGTCGGCGCGTCGACGACGATCGCGGTTTTCGCCGCCAGCGCGAAGTTGTTGCCGGAGAACTTCGTCTGCGGGATCTGACGAAACTTGAATGCCCGATTCGAAAGGTCGGGAACCTCCTGGTCGAGGTACTGGATCAACTCCAACACGTCGACCTTGCCGTCGCCATTACGATCCGCCGCCGAAAGGCCGGAAAGGATCGCATATGTGAAGACCCCGTGGCCCTTGTAGCCCTCCAGCGCCGGCTTGTCGTCGGAGGCGGCGGCGATCGTCGTCCGGCCCATCGCTGCCGTCATCTTCTCCATCGCCACGGCCCGCTCGACGCCGCGCAGCGCCAGCCGGTCTTCGGTCAGCGAGCCGCTCTCGCAGGTGTCGAAGAGGAGTACGCTGCGCTGCGCCTTCACTCGTGACAACCAGTCCTGGAACTGCGACTGGCCGATACCCGACGCCGCGAAGGAGGTCTCGTCGCGGTAGCGGAAGTCGTGCGGTAGATAGTAGTAGCGGCCGTCGACCGTCTTGCCGTGACCTGCGACGAACATCACGAAGGTGTCCTGCGGTCGTGCCTTCGCTCCGATCTCGCTCAGCACCGCCTCGAACTTCTCCGGCGTCACCTCGGCATCGGTGAGAAGCCGGGTTTCGACCGCCGCGTAGACGTCGCCCCTCGCCGCCCGGAAACCGTCGACGATAGCCTTGGCGTCCGGCACCGCATAGTTCAGAGCCAGACGGCTGTCGAAATAGTCGTTGACGCCGATCGCCAGCACGAAGAGCCGGCCAGGGTCCGTGGCCGTCGCCGCCGTCGAGGTGATCTTCACCGTCTCCGGCCGCGAGGCGATCAGCCCGATGACATTGTAGGCCACCACCTCGATGGTGTTCTCGCCGGGGACGAGCGTCACCTCCTGGGTGAAGCGCCGGGCCTTGCCAGAAGCCGTGTTCGCACCGCTCGACGCCATGGGAACAGGATCGGTGCGGGTGACACCGCGGTTGCCGAGGCCGGTCACCACGCCGTTGACCCGCCACTCGATCCGGCCGATACCGCCGGCCCGGTCGGTCACCTCGACTTCGAGCCTCACGCTCACCGACGCGGTGCTCGCCGGCGCCCCGACGATCTTCACCGCCGGCGGCGCCCCCGAGCCGATCGCCTTGTCGAGATCGATCTTCGCCGCCGCCGCCTTCACCAGCCCCTTCGGGTCGCCGGCCAACTTCTCGCGCACCAGGTCGGGGCGGTACAGTTGGTCATAGACCTGATCGAGAGAATAGACTTCGACCCCACGCACCACGGCCAGTGCTCTGTTGGGGGCTTCACGCGACGGCGCATCGAAGAAACCCTCGGGGGTGAGGGTGAGATGGTCATCACCCCCCAAGGCGTAGAACGTCGCAAGAAATGTTCCCGATCCGACATCCCATAGACGAATCGTCCTATCCCAACTGACCGACAACGCCGTGCGCCCATCGGGCGAAATGAAATTGGAAATAGCGCTGTTCAAATTTCCGTTGAAGGTGCGGATTTCGTTACCAGACGCCAAGTCCCACAGCTTCAGGGTATGGTCTCTGCTTCCCGACAATGCCGTGCGGCCGTCGGGTGAGAAGCTAATAGACAAAATGGCATCCGAATGCCCCGTGAAGGTTCGAATCCGCTTCCCCGACGCCAAATCCCACAATTCCAGGATGCCATCTTCACCCCCCGACAGCACTGCGCGGCCATCTGGTGAGAACTTTACCGTAGAGACACCCAGCGAATTCCCTCTGAAGTCTCGGATAATTTTTCCCGATCTGAAATCCCAGAGCCTCAGCCTGCCACGGCGGTCCTTTCGTTGCACCCATTGATCCCCCCCCGAAAGCACCGCGCTGCCATCGGGCGAGAAGTCGACGCGATCAACATAAGTCAAATCCCAATAGAATGTGCGGATATTCTTGCCTGACGCAACATCCCATAGCTTCGTGCTATCGTCAAAGCCCCCAGACAGCGCAGTGCGACCATCCGGTGAAAAGGCGACAGATCGGATGATACCAGAATGTCCGACGAAGGTGCGGATCGTCTTGCCAGATGCAACATCCCACAACTTGAGAGTATTATCGTCACTTCCCGACAGCGCTGTACGACCATCGGGCGAGAAGGCGACGGATCGGACAATATTCGAATGCCCGGCGAAGGTGCGGGTCTCTCTGCCCGACGCCAATTCGAACAGCATCAGGGTCTTATCTTCACATCCCGCCAAGGCCGTGCGGCCATCGGGAGAAATGGCGACAGAGAGGAAACTGTTCGTTTGCCCGGCAAAGGTGCGGGCCTCCTTAACCGATACCACATCCCATAGCTTCAAGGTCGTATCGAGACTTCCCGACAACGCCATGCGGCCATCGGGCGAGAACACAACAGATAAGACCCACTCGGAATGCCCAGTGAATGTGTGGATCACCTTGCCCGACGCCACATCCCATAACTTGAGAGTATTATCTTCACTTCCCGACAACGCGGTACGACCATCGGGCGAAAAAGCGACGGATCGGACAATATTCGAATGCCCGGCGAAGGTGCGGATCTCCTTGCCAGACGCCACATCCCATAACTTGAGAGTATTATCGTCACTTCCCGACAGCGCGGTACGACCGTCTGGCGAGAAAGCGACAGAGAAAACCATTCCATCATGCCCCCCTAATGTCTTGATCTCCTTTCCCGACCTCACATCCCAGAGCTTAAGGGTCTTGTCAGAAATTCGCGACCCGGTATGAAATCGCGACTTATTAAGATCGGCACCTCCCGACAACACTGTGCGGCCATCCGGTGAAAGAGAAATGGATTCGATACTGGCTGAATGCACGGTGAAGGTGCGGATTTCCTTGCCAGAGGCCAAATCCCATATCTTGATGGTCCCATCTTCACTTCCTGATAGCGCCGCGTGCCCATCAGGTGAGAAGGCGACGGAGTGTATCTCCTTGGAATGCCCGGTGAAGATGCGGATTTCCTTGCCCGACGCCAAGTCCCACAGCCTCAGGGTGTGATCTGCGCTTCCCGACAATGCGATACGGCCGTCGGGCGAGAACTTCAGAGATCCGACATGATCCGAGTGCCCGTTGAAGAATCGGATCACTTTTCCCGACGCCACATCTGTGAGCTTCAGCCTACCGCTGTTATCGCCCGACAGTGCCATCCGGCCGTCGGGCGACAACGCGACCGACCGGACACCACCGAGATGCTCAATTTGCGGGACGAGCTCGACGGGATAATCAGCCTGGGTCGCAGTCTGCGCTTGTGCCCGAGTCGAAACGGGCGCACCGAGGACCCCCAGCAACATGATGGTTGCGGCCAGGAGCAGGCGAGCCATCAACCGAGTGAAGTCACATCTCAACGCGGCCATTCGGACGTCCATTGTGCTCCCCCGATCTCGAGCCGGACGAAGAACGGGCTTCGCCCCCCCCTCCGGCCGCCCCCTCACTTCGCCGGTGTGATCTGATAGACCTTGGTGGCTGTTGCTCTGTCGGTGGGCTCGACCCTGATCGGTTCGGCGGCGCGTTCGTCGAGTTCGGCGTCGACGATGGCCGAGATCACCTGTGCCAGATCGGGGATGACCTCGTCGTCGGCATGGGCGCGGATCGCCTCGATGATCTTCGGCTTGTCCGGCACCACGATCGCTCGCAGATGGCTGGTTCCCTGCGGCGGCCGAATGATGAAGCGGTAGCCCTGGTTGCGTTGCTCGTCGGAGGGGATCTGCAGGGTCTTGCCGGCCTCGATCCGCGCCACCTGCGGGTCCGACCCCGAAGCCGGGAAGGTCTTGGACGGGTAGATCTGCCGCGCCGTGCCGCCGGGGTTCTCGGCATAGATCACCACCGCGCCGGAGACCGACGACTGCACCCGCACGTCGATGTAGGAGTTCACCGCCACCCGGTCGCCCTGGACGATGTCGAGCGTCACCTGGGCGAGCTTGCTCGGCTTCGACGAACTCGACGCCCCGTCGGTCAGGGGCGCCGCGGCCGTCGCATCGGCACTCGGAGCCGAGGTCCTACCGACGAAGACGGCGTCGGGAACGCGCGAGCGGATCCACTTCTCGAAGTTCCCCACGGAGGCGTAGACGCCGTAGTAGTCGGCCCGGGCACAGCCCTTGCCCCAGCTGACCACGCCGGCCTGCAACACCTGGCCGTCGCGGTCGCGCACGAAGAGGGGGCCGCCGCTGTCGCCCTGACACGAGTCCCGGCCGCCGGATTTCTCACCGGCGCAGAAGTTGGCCTCGGTGATGCGATCGCCGCCGTAGACCGAGCGGCAGTCCTGCTGTTCGACCACGGGGATGTTGACCTGGCGCAGTCGCGTCGAACCCTGACCTCCTTCGGTGGTCAGACCGAACCCGGTCACGGTCGCCACCCGTCGCGGCTCCTGCGCCTCGTTCCGCTTGGTCTCGCCCACCAGCTTCTGCAGCGGAACCTCGCTGGTTCCACCGAGGCGGAGCAGTGCCATGTCGTTCAGTGTCGTGCCGGCGTCGTAACCGTCGTACATCGAGATGTTCGACACCGGCACGTTGCGACCCTTGCCGCCGCCGAGGTCCTGCGTCCCCTCGCGGATGAAGAAGCCAACCGATCCGTCCTGGCTCTGTGCCTTCTTCATCGCCGCCGCACAGTGGGCCGCTGTCAGCACCCACTGCTTGCCGATCACCGTACCGCCACAGAAGTTGAACGGCTGCTTGCCCTGACGCTGCAGGAAGATCGCCACCATGCTCTGCCATTGACCCGGGGTGGCCGGCTCGCCGCCGACGATGCGGCTGGAAGCCTGGCGGGCCTCGACGATCTGATCGATGCTCGGATCGGTCACGTAGTCGGGGGCGGCCCAGGCCGCGGTGATGCCGGTGACGAAGGGTCCCGCCAGACCCAGAAGGATCGCTCCGGTGGCGAACCTGTCGTGAAGAGGGCGCGTGCGCATCGCTCGTGTTTCCTGCTGCGGTTCAGCCGAACTCGGCCGGACGATCGCCTCACGAACCGGGTGGTGGCCGAGAAGGCCCGCCATCACCCGGTTTCCGTCGGAGCATCAGGGGAGGATGGTCAGCGTCGTCTGGGCGAGGCCGACCGTGCCGGCCGGCTTCGCCGCCACGACGGTGAGGTCGCGCTCGAGCGCCGCCTTGTCCTCGGCGGAGACCGTGTCTCCTGCCGCCTTCAGCGCGATCGTGTGAGGGCGCGCTTCGCTGGTGCACAGCGCGGTGATCACCTGCGCGCCCGGCGCTCCGGCCACCACCGACTGCACCGGCGTGCCCGAGACCATCACCGCCTGGCCAGCGGCAACCTGCGCGTTGGGCAGCGCCACGGAGGGGAAGAGGACCTGCGTGCCCTTCGCTCCGGTGCTCGATACCGTCAGATGACAGGCTCGGCTCGGGGTCACGGCGAGCGTGATCGTCTCGCCCACCCGATAGGTCGTCTTGTCGGTCGCGAGCAGCAGAGGGAAGGTCTGCGCCGGTGGCACCACCGGGGCGGCCGGCACCACCAGCACGCCCGCCGTCGCGGCCGGGGCCGAAGCGGCCGACGCCTCGCGGGCGGCGATGGTCTTGATCACCTGATTGACGATCGCGATCTTCGTCTCCGCCGGCGGCTTGGTCGCCACCACCTCGAGGTCGCGCTGGAGCGCCCCGGCATCGCCCTCGAGATTGCGGAACGGTCCCGCGCCCTGCTTCCACTGGGTGTCCGGGATCACCGCCAACGGCTTCGAAGTCGCGATCACCTTGATCAGTTCGGCACCCACCGGCCCCGCGACCTTGATCTGGGCTCCGCTCGCCGTCGAAGGGATCTCCACCGTCTCGCCCGCCTTGACCTTGTTGTCGGTCTGGGCGGCGTTCGGGAAGAGCTGCGTCACCTTGCCGGAGGCGCCGATGTTCAACACCGTCACATAGGCGTCCTCGTTCGCCTTGATCGCCAGACGAACCGTCTCGCCGACCGCATAGGTCGCATCCGCCCGGTCGAGCAGCGTCATCACCGACAGCGAACCGGGTTTCACCGTCCCGGCGTTGAATACCTGGGTCTGCTCGACCGACAGGTCGCGGACGGTCTGGGCGAGGCCCATCGCCGTCGAGCCGGTCAGAAGCACGAAGGCGAGAGGAGCGATGCGGAGAGTGGACATGGCGATGGTCATGGGAATGGTTCCTGAATAAGACGGTTGAAGGTCGGTCATCCGACCGTGCGGAGCCGTAGCCACGGACGGTCGATCAGATGGGAAATGCGAGGAGGATGGTCGGTGGGCGTCCTATTCGACGACCCGCACCGTCACATGGGTCAGCGCCCAACGGTCGCGCGCCGTCATCGCCAGCCGCGTCTCGAGCTGCGCGGCGAGCCCGGCACCGCTCGTCTGGATGTCGGTCGGCGTGGTCGTCGTGCCGCCCCCGGCGAAACCCGCGAACCGATCCCGTGTCGCCAGGAAGACGACCTCGTTGTCGCCCGTCGGCGCGCTCGCCCGGATCAGCAGACCCGCCTTCGGGACCTCGACCGCACGCTCCGCCTTCAGCGGCAGGTTCTCGACGAGAAGAACCGTCTTGCCCGAGCTGTTGACGATGTAGACATGCCCGAAACCCGACCGGTTCGAGCGGATCTGGAAGCGGATCGGCGAGCCGATCCGGATCGTCGACGGACCGATCGGCATCAGGCTGGCGTGGACCGGAACCTGCGCTTCCGCGGGCTTCGGTTTCGGCCGCGACGGTTTCGCGATCTCCGGAACGAGGTCCTTGCTCGCGGCTTCTGCCCGCGTCGCACCGACGAAGAGGGCTCCCGCCAGCATCGTCAGAAAATATCTGCGATCTCGAAACATCGCTCCAGTCCTCACCGCTCGAAATCCGCTTCGGTCACCTCGACCGAGCCTTCACAACAAAATCTATGGAAAGCCCACTCCCGACGGAAGTCCACTCCCTTCCTCTGCACTTGTACCCCTCCAATCCGATTGGAGGGCAGGTCTCCGGCGGGGCGAGTAGCCCGGGGGTTCACTTCTTGCCGTTCGTGTAGAAGCCCTGGAGGCCGATACGGCCGCGCGGATCGAGCGTCCGCTCGATCGCATCGACTGCGTCCAGCGCTCTCGGCGCCCCGTCGTCGAGCCGCCTGAGATCGGAGATCAGCCCCGTTATCGGCGTCGGACTGGTGACGAGTACGAACATATCGGTGCCAAAGGGACCGGTCACCTTCATGCGCCCGAACGAGTGGGCCCCAGCGATGGTCCGACTATCCCGCCGCTCTTCCAACGGATACAAAACCTGAACTGCACCAGAACCAGTTATGTCGAATAACGCATAGTAAAACTCATCCATACCAACAGTATTATCTGCTATACTGATTCGTACAGATTCATCTTCATAATATATACGGTCTTCCTTTCCCAGGGACAACTGAATCGGTCGACTCGTCGACATCCTCAACAGCTTTCTCATGGCGTATTCTCGTTCCGCGACTCCGGGCAACCCGTCCACTCCGATGTTCTCGGCGATGAGATCGTGCGTGGTGCTGTAGACCGATCCGGTCTTGGTGACATAGGAGAGATCCGTTCTTTCGGACTGACCAGCCGCGACCGGAACGATATCGAATGCTCCCTTCACATTCTGGGCCGAGGAAATCGGGGGACCATCCTCCGTTCGTACCCGGACCGTACGGATGTCTTCGACGGTCGGCCGTGCCACCGGCTCCGGAAGGTCGGACGCGCTTATGACCACCTGATCCGGATTCAGGCTGGGTTGCAGATCGGGATCCTGGTCGTTTGCGGCGTTCGAACGAACCGTCGCCGAGATGTAATCGAAGAGGAATCTCCGCGTGATCCGGCGATCCTCGGGAATTCTCGCGGTTCCGTCGACGAGTCGTGCGAACGAATAGGAAAGAGCGCCGCGCATCCGATCACCGCCTTGCGGTATCGCGACCTCGCGTACCGAATGATGGCGGTCGACGGCGGCCAACAGGGTCAGGTTCGGAATCTTGGTATTCGGGTCCACCGGGGTCGGGAGCGATGCATAGAACTTGGCGAGGGGATCCTGCCCCTCGGCGTAGGGCTTTCCGACGATCGCCCGGGCGACGAACTGGGATGGCAGGAAACGTCGGGTTCCGCCGCCTCCATGGCAGGCATCGGCGACGAAGACGATCCGAGCCCCTTTGGCGTTCAGTTTGGCGAACTTCTGATTGAGTTCGGTGCCCGACAGCCGATCTGCTGCATCGCCGCCTCCGGACAGATCGACGACCCCCTTACTGTTCGGAAGTACCACATCCGCGAGCAGGAAGACCTCGTGCTTGTCGCCCTCGCGAAGGCCGGGGGGACGGCTCTTGCCCCACACTTCGCTGATGCCGTGACCCGAAAACGTCAGAATCACCAAGTCATTCGGTTGGGCGCGCTCGATCAGGGCATCCAGCGCCGAGACGACTTTCGCGCGTGTCGCGTTCTGCTCGGTCAAGACGGTCAGATCTCTGACCTGTCTGGCCGCGAGCGCATCCGCGATGTCGTGAGCGTCATTGACGGCGCCGTGAAGCCACTGTTGGCGCAGGAGGTTCTTGTAGGTGTCGATGCCGATCACCAGAGCTCGGGTCTCTGCTTCGGCGCCCCCCATGGTCGCGACGAGGCCGGATGAGATACCGAGAATGAGTCGAAAAACGTGGCGCAACATTGAGACCCCCCCTCAGATCAATTTTCCGCCTTCGAACGACCTCTCTTACAAACAAAATATAGCACCGCAATAGTTCCGAAGCCGGATATCGACCTCTATTACAACATAAGAAATCATAAACTTTCGTTTTCGCAGATTGTCTTGTTTCATACGGTCTGCGCGGGTATCGACGTGCAAACATCAACGTCGAATCATTTTGCTTGCCCGCCGCTGCTCGCCTTCTTCAAGAGTAGAAACAGATCGTGTGCCGCCTCCGGAGACACGCGCTGAAACTGCTCGAGGTCGGGATCGTGCTTCGAGTCGAAATCCCTCGGACCTGCCGGATCGCGCGACGGAAGCAGATCCCGATTTCGATCGGAGGCCTCCAACTGACGCAGAATCCTGTAGACCAACCATGGGTCACGGGTGACCGCGGCGTGCAGCACCTCGTTGCGTTCGATCGCCGCCAAATCCGTGGTGCTGAAGATGGGATTCGGGGTCGTGAGCACGAGTTCCGCCTTCGCTGTCGAAGACAGTCCCAGCGACAGGGCCACCAGTACGGGAGCCACGGTCTGCGAAAGCCAGTGGTGGGACAACCGATCGAACACGAAGGGTCTGTCGTCGTCGGGCATGGGTTCGTCCGTTCATTCGAAATGGGTTCGATCGCGTCACGACACGACGGGCGCGGGATCGTGCCCGCTTTCGATACGTGACCGCAGATCGCGCATGACGCCACCGAAGACCTGTTCCATGATGCCGGTGGTCGTCACCAGCACGCTGCCGAAGGCCGAGCGCGTGCGCTCCAGGAAGCCGGCCTCCGAGGCGGCCACGACGAGTTTGCGGCAGGTCTCGGTCGACATGACCAACACGAGGAACCGTGCCAGATTGGATTGATCGAGGCGCCCCGGGTATTCTCGCCAAGTCTCGACCAACCTCTGCATGGTGTCCCCCGTGAAAATCGCGTCGAGCAGCCTCTCCATGCGTATGCCGAGCCGCTTCAGCTTCGCCTTGTCCTTACTGAGGTCGACGAGGTGCTGATTGTGGAAATCGGCCAGCATCTGGATCATTTCCATGCTTTCGATCTTCCTTGCCTTCAGCAGATAGAAGAACTCACAGAACTGATACATGGATTCGATCCTCAGACTGTCGAGCAGGTCCGGATTGCGCGATGTGCTCGCCGAAACCAGTCTCTCCGCGAGTGTGACCTTGGCCCACAGGAGTCCTTCGTGAAGAGCCAGATCCGCTTCGAGAGCAATTCTGTCTGCAAAAACGTCCTCGACGACCATGATGGCGGAAACCCCTCGATTGAAAAGCCCGAGGCCTCCAATCGAATTGGAAGCCGGATATGGCGCCAAGCCTTTCGACTTGTACCATTTCGGAGGCGAGGCCGAAATTCACCGACCTGCTGCGCCGAGCCTCCGGCCCCGTCGATACGTCGCACCGGCACCCCACCACTCCTCCATGCCGGTGGGTCCGGGCCGAACGTCCTTCTCGCCGATCGTGGCTACTGCCGACGCCATCCGGACGGTGACGGAAGGGTGCGGCGTCACGCCGATCATCCCGTTGCGGCATAGCCGGAAGGTCCAGATCCGGATCGACGACCTCGTCTACGCGCTTCGCCATCGAATCGACGCTGCTTCGACACGTCGAAGTGCCGGCGCCATGTCGCCACCCGCTACGTGGCAACGGCCGACCGCCATCTCGGCTTCGTGCTCATCGCCGCCATCCGGCCCTGGATGCGCGTAGGCGTCGGCAGGGCCCGAGGTCGGACGATCTCGGCGAACATCCTCGAGGCCCGCCGAACGAAGTCGGCGGGGCCGGACAATGCGAGCCATCGATCCGACTGTTTCCGAGACCGTCGCCACCGCAGCTTCGCGCCACGCGGCGGTGACGCGGCGAGACCGCTCGTCACTCTTCGAAGAACTTGTTCTCGACGAGATGAGTGATGGCGTTCATCGCCTCGTGCGCCTGGGGGCCGCGGGCGACGACGTGGATCGTGGTGCCGATCGAGGCGGCGAGCATCATCAGGCCCATGATCGACAGGCCGCCCACCGTCTGACTGTCCTTGGATACCTCGACCTCGGCATCGAACTGCTCGACGGTCTGGACGAATTTGGCGGAAGCCCGGGCATGTAGGCCGCGCTTGTTGGTGATGGGAAGGTCGCGCGCGAGGCCGTCCGTCACTTCACCGCTCACGTCCGCCTCCCCCCTGACGGGCACCCGGCCCGTCGTCCATCTCGCGCCGGCTTCAGCCCTGCAGCACCTGACTGGCCACGTTGATGTACTTGCGGCCCGCCTCTTTGGCCTCGACCACCGCCTCGACGAGAGCCCGCTCACAGCGCACTTTGGCGAGCTTGACCAGCAGCGGCAGGTTCATCCCCGCCACGACTTCGATCGAACCGCCGTTCATCACCGAAATGGCGAGATTGGACGGCGTGCCGCCGAACATGTCGGTGAGAATGGCGACGCCGGTGCCGTCGTCGACCGACCTCACCGCATCGAGGATGTCCTGACGGCGCTGTTCCATGTCGTCTTCGGGCCCGATGCAGATCGTCGCGACCCTCTCCTGCGGACCCACGACGTGCTCGAGCGCCTTGACGAACTCCTTGGCGAGATCCCCGTGAGTCACGAGGACGAGACCGATCATCAACAGCTCCCTCGACGAGGACGCGCGGCCCGTTCCGGGTCGGCCTCACGGGCGCGACATCGCCCCGCTTCCTCGGCAGACGTCGAAAAATGGTCGGGTCCGCGGCGAAGTTCAAGTGGCAAAATCGTGCTCGTGCGGAATTCGTCCCGCCTTTCCGTCAGCATCCGCCAGGGCGGCGAGAATGCGCACCACCGGCGAGGCGTCTTCGATCCACAGCGGCAGGCGCGGCAGCGCCACGTCGGCGATGGTGGTGACGAGATCGCCTTTCTCCCGGTCGGGCAGGCGCTCCGGACAGTCGCGCACCAGATCGACGACCAGACCGACGACCCCGGCCGGTTCGTGGGCGATGGCGAGGATGCCGAGGCCACGCGCCTCGATGCGACCGGCGAGCGGAGCGACGGCGCGGGCGACGAGCCGGCCGGATGCCGCCTCGAGCACCAGGCGGTCGTCGCCGATCAGGGCGGCGTGGGTGCCGATCCGGCGGGCCTCGGCGAGAAGTTCGAGTGCCAGCCGCGATTTGCCGGAGCCCGAGGCACCGCGCAACATAATGGCACGCGCGCCCCACAGGACCGCGGTGGCATGGTGGGTGGCGAAGCCCTCAGCCAACTTCCCCTCCCGGTAGCGACACGACGAAGCGGGCTCCGGCGATCGAGCCGTCGGTGCGCAGTCGGTTCTCGGCGACGATCGTGCCGCGATGAGCTTCGACGATCTGGCGGGAGATGGCGAGGCCGAGGCCGGAGTTGTTGCCGAAGCTCTCGCCCTCCGGCCGGTCGGTGTAGAAGCGCTCGAAGATACGCTCGATCTTCTCGGCGCGGATGCCCGGGCCGTCGTCCTCGACCACCACGTCGACGCGGCCGGTGGCGGCGGTGAGCGTCACCCTGACCTCGCCGCCGTCGGCGGAGAACGAGCGGGCGTTGTCGACGAGATTGGTGAAGACCTGACCGAGGCGGCTGTCGTGGCCGATGACGACGAAGGCGAGGCTCGGCGCCCCCGGCGGGGTCACCGTCAGGACGACGCGCTGGTCGCGGTCGGAGGCGAGATCGCTCTGCAGCGACACGACGGCGCCGAGCAGCGCCCGGACGTCGACCGGCTCGGCATCCTGGCGCGCGAGTTCGGCATCGAGGCGGGAGGCATCCGAGATGTCGGTGATGAGGCGGTCGAGCCGTTTGACGTCGTGCTGGATGACCTCCATCAACCGGCCCCGCGACGCATCCGACCTGGCGAGCGGCAGCGTCTCGACCGCGCTGCGCAGCGAGGTCAGCGGGTTCTTCAATTCGTGCGCCACGTCGGCGGCGAAACTCTCGATCGCCTCGAGCCGGCTGTAGAGGGCATTGGTCATGTCGCGCAGCGCTCGCGACAGATGGCCGATCTCGTCGGTGCGGTCGGGGAAGTCGGGGATCTCCTCACGCGCCTTGACCGAGCGGCGCACCCGGTCGGCGGCGGCGGCGAGCCGGCGCAGCGGCGCGGCGATGGTGCCGGCGAGCAGCATCGACAGGGCGACGATGACGCCGGAGGCGACAAGGAAGACGCGGATGATCGCCATGCGCTCGTCGCGGATGATGGCGTCGATGTCGCCGGCCCGGGTGGAGAGCTGCAGGGCACCGAGGACGGTGCGGCCGCGATGGATCGGCACCGCCACGGTGACGATCATCGCGCCGGCTCTGGTGACGCGGACGATCGGCATGGTGTCGCCGTCGAGCGCCGCAGCCACCTCCGGGTAGCCCTTGCCGTCGGCGATGCCGAGTTCGCGGTAGACCGGCAGGTTGCTGCCGCCGCGCAGCCAGCGCGACAGGGTGTCGATCGAGCGGTGGAAGACGCCGGGGTCGGCGGTCGGTGGCGTCGGGAGCGCCGCATCCGGGCCGAAGTCGCCGCGGCGATAGAGGGTGCGGCTGTCGACGACCAGGAAGCCGTCGCGGTCCCACACCCGGGCCGGGGTCCTGGTCGGCGAGACGAGGCGGCGCAGGATCGGCGTGACCCGCATGGGGTCGATCGGGAACTCGAGCGAGAACTCGTCGGTCGCCTCGTTCTTCTCGTCGGTCCGCGGGCGTTCCTCGCCGATCTCCTGCTTGAGCAGGGTCTCGAGGTCGATCGAGGCTCCGCCGGCGTCGGACTGGGTGGAGGCGGCGATGGCGGCGGCGATGATCTCGCCCTGGGTCTCGAGGCTCTCGACCCGGGCATCGATCAGGCCGGCACGGAAGCGGTCGAGGAAGAGAATCGCCGCCAGGAGCGCGACGAGGCCGGCGAGATTGAGCAGCACGATGCGGCGCGTCAGCGAGGAGAAGGCGACGGCCCGCAGGCCACGCAAGCTGCGCAGCGCCACGAGCCGCAGACCGCGCAGCCACCGGATCGGGCCGCGACGGCCGGCGATCGTCGGCGTCTCGTCGGACTTCACAGGCACGGGCGGGTCAGATCTCCTTGAAGCGGTAGCCGACGCCATAGAGCGTCTCGATCATCTCGAAGTCGTCGTCGACCGCCTTGAACTTCTTGCGCAGGCGCTTGATGTGGCTGTCGATGGTGCGATCGTCGACGTAGACCTGATCGTCGTAGGCGGCATCCATCAGGGCGTTGCGGCTCTTGACCACGCCCGGGCGCTGGGCGAGCGCATAGAGGATGAGGAACTCGGTGACGGTGAGCACCACCTGCTCGCCCTTCCAGGTGCAGGTGTGGCGCTCCTGGTCCATGGTGAGAGGGCCGCGTTCGAGCACCTTGGCGGCGTCGGTCGGTTTGGCCGCGCCCTCGCCCTTGGCGCCGGCGCGACGCAACACCGCCTTCACCCGCTCGACCAGAAGGCGCTGGGAGAAGGGTTTGCGGATGAAGTCGTCGGCGCCCATCTTGAGGCCGAAGAGTTCGTCGATCTCGTCGTCCTTGGAGGTGAGGAAGATCACCGGCAGCTCGGACTTCTGGCGCAGGCGGCGCAGGAGTTCCATCCCGTCCATGCGCGGCATCTTGATGTCGAAGATGGCGAGATCGGGCGGATTGGCCTTGAGACCGTCGAGGGCGGAGGCACCGTCGGTGTAGGTCTGGACCCGATAGCCTTCCGATTCGAGCGCGATGGAGACCGAGGTCAGGATGTTGCGGTCGTCGTCGACGAGGGCGATGGTGGGCATGCGGGCAATCACTCCGAAAGAGCCGATCCGCGCGCTTTCCAGCACCGCGAATATGCGCAAATCATGGCGGTGATCATAGCCGAGGCCCCGAGTCGCCGCCAGCGGCGGGGTGATCGCAGGACCGACGAAGCAGCGCGGCACAGGGTTCGCCGCGCCGGCGCTTCGGGTCGGCGAATCCGATCGACGACGACCCCGCCGGATCGCCGCTCACGACGAGGACCGTTCCATGACCGAATCCGATGCCTTCTCGCCCGTCGCCACTTCGCGCCTGTTGGCGCGCCGAGCCCGCACCGCGGCGATGTCGACACTGGCGCGGCGCACCGGGCATCCTTTCGGCTCTCTGGTGACGGTGGCCTGCGAACCGGACGGTTCGCCGATCGTGCTGCTGTCGACGCTCGCCGCCCACAGCCGTAATCTCGCCGAGGATCCACGTGCCTCGCTGCTCTTCGTCGAAGGCACCCTCGGCGATCCGCAGCAGGGCGGGCGAGTGACGCTGGTCGGCACGCTGGAGCGGGTCGACGACGACGCGTCGCAGCGCCGGCGTTATCTCACCCGTAACCCGGACGCCGCCCTCTACGCCGGTTTCGGCGACTTCGCCTTCTTCCGACTGGAGCTCGACGACTGCCATCTCGTCGCCGGCTTCGGTCGGGCGATGCGGATCCGGCGGGAAGATTTCCTGATCGACTGCAGCGAGGCAGCGGCGTTGATCGCAGCGGAGAGCCGGCTGATCGCCGGCTTCACCGAGACGCCGGGCCGGGTGGCGGCCTGGGCGGCGAAGCTCGGTGCGCCGGCAGGTGATTGGACGGTCACCGGTATCGACCCGGAAGGCCTGGATCTCGCCACCACGGCGGAGCTGAACCGCACCTTCCACCGGCTGGTGTTGGAGCGCCCGGTGGCGACGCCGGAGGAGCTCGAACGCGCGCTGAGCGCCTGGGAATAATCGTCCCCACTGCAAGGAATTTCTTCTAAACGATTCAATACGATAAGCAATCCATCCGACTATCGGCACACTTGTTCCCGACAGGGCGCGTGTTGTATTTTGCGCCTGCTCACATCGGCCGGGGCGGCCGATCGGCGGTCTTCCGTGCCGGGAAGATCGGGTGAGCGGGATACTTCGTGACGAGGCGTCCCGGGTCGATTCACCTTTTCGCGGAGGAGTCTTGCCCTCGAGTCAGACCGGTCACCGGGCTCGCAGCCCTGGCCTCGCCGAGACCGGGTCCGCCCGTCTCGCCGTCGTCCGAAGCGCCTCCGGCGCCGTCGTCTTCGTGTGAGATTCCGAAATTCGCTGGACGGCCGACGCCGTCTGCCGCCGTCAGCCGGCGGTGATCTCGTCCAACCCATCGGCCCACGCTTCTCGATCCCTTTCGAGCCGATCGTTGTCGTGACCCGAGCTCGTGCCCCCGTCGGAGAACCCTGATGTCCCATGCTCCCACCATGAACGCCAAGCTGATCGCCTGGGTCGACGAGGTCGCCAAACTGACCAAGCCCGACCGGATTCACTGGTGTGACGGGTCGCAGGAAGAATACGACCGCCTCTGCCAGGAGCTGGTCGACGCCGGCGTGTTCACCCGGCTCAATCCGGAAAAGCGTCCGAACTCGTTCCTGGCCCGCTCGGCGCCGTCGGACGTCGCCCGTGTCGAAGACCGCACCTTCATCTGCTCGGCGCGGCAGGAAGACGCCGGCCCGACCAACAACTGGGCCGATCCGGCCGAGATGCGCGAGACGATGCACGAGCTGTTCGACGGCTGCATGCGCGGTCGCACGATGTACGTCATTCCCTTCTCGATGGGACCGCTCGGCTCGAAGATCGCCCAGATCGGCGTCGAGATCTCCGACTCGGCCTATGTCGCCGTCCACATGCGCATCATGACCCGCATGGGCCAGAAGGTGCTCGACGTGCTCGGCAACGACGAGTTCGTGCCCTGCATCCACTCGGTCGGCGCGCCGCTCGCCGCCGGCGAGGCCGACAGCACCTGGCCGTGCAACGAGACCAAGTACATCGTCCACTATCCCGAGACCCGCGAGATCTGGTCGTTCGGCTCGGGCTACGGCGGCAACGCGCTCCTCGGCAAGAAGTGCTTCGCGCTGCGCATCGCCTCGGTGATGGCGCGTGACGAGGGCTGGCTCGCCGAGCACATGCTCATCCTCGGCGTCAAGAACCCGAAGGGCGAGAAGACCTACGTCGCCGCCGCCTTCCCGTCGGCCTGCGGCAAGACCAACTTCGCCATGCTGATCCCGCCGAAGTCCTACGAGGGCTGGGAGATCACCACGATCGGCGACGACATCGCCTGGATCAAGCCGGACGCCAAGGGCGTGCTGCACGCCATCAACCCGGAGAACGGCCTGTTCGGCGTGGCGCCGGGCACCAACGCCAAGTCCAATCCGAACGCGCTCGCCACCCTCCACGCCAACTGCATCTTCACCAACGTGGCACTGACCCACGACGGTGACGTGTGGTGGGAGGGTCTCACCGACGAGGCGCCGGCGCATCTGATCGACTGGACCGGCCGCGACTGGACCCCGGACAGCCCGCGCCCGGCGGCCCATCCGAACTCCCGCTTCACCGCTCCGGCGTCGCAGGTTCCCTCGATCGACCCGGCCTGGGAAGATCCGTCGGGCGTGCCGATCTCGGCCTTCATCGTCGGCGGCCGCGTCTCCAAGGCGTTCCCGCTGGTGTTCCAGTCGTTCGACTGGGCGCACGGCGTCTATCTCGCCGCCACCATGGGCTCGGAGGCCACCGCCGCCGCCGTCGGTCAGGCCGCGATGCGCCGCGATCCCTTCGCCATGCTGCCGTTCTGCGGCTACAACATGGGCGACTACTGGGCGCACTGGCTGAACCTCGGCCGCACCATCCCCAACGCGCCGGGCATCTTCCGCGTCAACTGGTTCCGCAAGGACGAGAACGGCAAGTTCATCTGGCCGGGCTTCGGCGACAACATGCGGGCGCTGGAGTGGATCGTGAACCGCGTCAACGGCCATGCCGGTGCGGTCGAGAGCCCCTACGGCTTCGTGCCGCGCTATGCCGACCTCAACTGGAAGGGCCTCGAGTTCCCGCGGGCGAAGTACGAGGAGATCGTCAAGGTCGACCGCGCCAAGGGGCTCGCCGAAGCCGAGGACCAGATCAAGCATTTCGCCCAGTTCGGCGACAAGCTGCCCAAGGAGATGGAGCTCGAGCGCCAGCTGCTCGTCGCCCGCCTCGAGCGCTCGCCCGAGGTGTGGGAACTGGTGGCCTGATCGCGGGCGCGAGATCCGCATGAAGCAAGACCGGCCCCGGGAGCGATCCCGGGGCCTTTTCGTCGGACCCGAGGCCGACGGGTCGGCCGGCTCCGCCCGATCCGACGACGACCGGCACGGGACCCGGTAGTGGGTCCGGCCCGCGGATCCGTGCTAGAATCGGAGCGCCGCCGGGGCGGGCGCCCGGTTCGGTGGGGCACGGAGCGCTGGGTCATGTACATCGTCGTCGCCTTCCTGACCGGAGTGCTCGGCATGGCCGCCGGATGGATCGGCCTCGTGCTGCTGGTCGTCTCGACTCTGCCGATGGGCAACGACGGCGGCGGCGCCATGGCCGCCATCTTCTTCATGGGACCGATCGGCGGGGTCGCCGGCTTCGTCGCCGGGGTGTTGGCGTTCCGGCGGTTCGGGCTCGCCCGCCCGGCGGCGCCGGAGGGTGAACCCGATCCGGAATCGGCGGCGCGTCGGCTCTCCCCGCCTTTCGCCGTCGTCGTCACGACCCTGACGGCCGTGCTCCTCGGATGGGCATGGTCGGAAGTGCTGCGTTGATCGCGTCCGCGACGGCGGCGAGATCCCGCCGTCGCATCGCGGTGCAGCCGCCGTCGGTCTCACCGCCGCGGGGCGACCAGGGCGAACATCGCGCCTTGCGGGTCGAACGCCTGGACGATCCAGGCGCCGCCGGGCACCTCCATCGGCCCCATGACCACCCGGCCGCCGGCCGCCGACAACCGGTCCACCGCCGCATCGAGCGCCTCGACGCCGAAATAGTAGAGCCAGAAGGGCCGCG
>ERZ1645187.1127-NODE-1127-length-25113-cov-17.036874_pt1 | contig 25113 bp, 25 predicted proteins | sample MGYA00575352_ERZ1645187 | MGnify/ENA primary metagenome ERZ1645187 (study PRJEB40837, sample SAMN11349314) | freshwater sediment metagenome | isolation source: river sediment | host: Sediment | place: India: Wazaribad , New Delhi | collected 2017-02-21 ...
TCCGGGGTGGAGCGCGCCGTTTGCTTTTTGCGGGAGCGATTCACGACCTCGGCAAGCGCAAGGGCGCTTAGCCGCGGCCGATCGCACCCTTTGCTGCGGGAGCGATTCACGACCTCGGCAAGCGCAAGGGCGCTTAGCCGCGGCCGATCGCACCCTTTGCTGCGGGAGCGATTCACGACCTCGATCGCACCCGTGTGCGATCACTTCAGCAGTCGTGCGAGCAGACGGCCCTTCTTGGAGTGCAGCTCGTCGCACTCGATGGTGCGGTCGCCATCCGGGTTGGCATGGTTGAAGCGCACGCGCACTTCGCGCAGGTACTCGCCGAGGTTCAGGCCCTTCAGCTTGATGACGTCGGCCTGTGCGAACGCCTTCGCCGACATGCGGCCGCCGAGCTCGTCCAGTTCCAGCGTGATGTCGCCGTCCTTGTTGAGCTTGCGGAAGGTCGCCTTCGCGGCGCGGAACGCTTCGAGCAGCGTCATCGAGCCGTCAGCGTCGGGGTCGATCGCGTTGAGCTCCGGGCACGACGCGACCTTCTTGGCCTTGTGCGAGCCAGCCTCGGCGGTCATCGGCAGCGCGGCGAAGAGCACCGCAGCGGCGATCGCGGTTTTGGAAAAGCGCATGGGAATCATCCTTCTATTTGCTTATGCCAAGATCATCTGTGAGTTCGCCGCCGCTTATATACCGCAACTGCACACATGACTAGTGCGCGGAATCGCCACCATTTGGCGTGGTTGATCATTTCGCTCCGGGCGACAAATGCTGCGCTGCGTCAGAGTTCGCGTGAAGCTGTCCGCCATCAGTTCGCCGCCGCACCATCAAATTGCGGACGGCTTTGGAGCGCACGGAAACAGGCAAGCAATCTCTGGCGGGTAGTGTGACGTGTGCGTCCCGCCCCAGTAAGGTTCTCAGCCGTGCGTGTTGCCGTATCCGTTCTCGCCCTGTGTGTCGCCGCCGGTCCCCTCGCGGGTTGCAGCTCGTACAGCCGCTACGAGCACGAGGAGCAACTGCGCCACGAAAGCCGCCAGCGCTGGAGCGATGACGACCGCGCGTACAGCCGCGAACGGCCGCGCCGCGAGGCTCGCGCGCCAGCGAAGCGTCCACCGCGCAAGGTGACCATCAGCCGGCCGGCGGAAAAGTCCGTCATTCCCCATCGCAGCCGTGCCGTCGAAACAGCCCGCCAGGAGCCGGCGACCGAGGCTCCATCCGCCAAGACCGCAGCGCCACCGCCCGCAACGCCTTCCCCCGTCGCCGCGCCGGCGAAACCTGCTCCGGTCGCGCCGGTTGCAGCCGCACCCGCAGCTGCCGGCGTCGCCGCCGCCGCCGCCGCGACCAGCAACAAATCCGCACCGGCAGCCGCTGCTCCGTCGTCCACTGAAGCCAGCGCCGCCCGCAAGGAAATCGCCGATGGCTATCGCCTGCTGCGCGCCGGCTTCGTCAAGAAGGCGCGCGAGCGCTTCGATGCGGCCATGGGCGCGGCAGCGGGAGACGCCACGCTCGGCCACGGCCGCTCGCTCGATCCGACCTATCTGAAGAGCGTCGCCTTCCCGGATGCCGAGCCCGACGCCGAGGAAGCGCGCAAGCTCTACCGCCGCGCCATCCTGCTCGGCAGCAACGAGGCCAAGACCGACCTCGAACGCCTCGAAAGCGCGACGGCCACCGCGCAGCCGTCGTCGTCTCCGGAAGCGCCAGCCAAGCCGGGCGGCTGAAGCACCGCCGCGATCTCGATATCTCACCAGAGCATCATCCGATCGCACGGAATCGCCTTCGACGATTCAGCGGTCGGATAAAGATGCTCTGGCAGCTTAAAGCCAGAGCGCTTCCATCCGATCAGTGAAGCAAGTTGGTTGCGTCTGATCGGACAGCGCATCTCAGGCGCCGTCCATGCGCATGGCGAGCCCTGCGTCCGCCATGTGCCGCTTGGCCTCGCCGATCGAATATGTGCCGAAATGGAAGATGGAAGCCGCGAGCACCGCGCTCGCGTGCCCTTCGCGCACGCCATCGACCAGATGATCGAGCGTGCCGACGCCACCCGAGGCGATTACCGGCACGCTCACCGCATCGGCGATGGCGCGCGTCAGGCCGAGATCGAAGCCGGCCTTGGTGCCGTCACGGTCCATGCTCGTCAGCAGGATCTCGCCGGCGCCCAGGGCGACCACTTCTTTTGCGTATCGAATCGCATCGATGCCGGTCGGCTTGCGCCCGCCGTGCGTGAAGATCTCCCAGCGTGGCGGCTCGCCCTCGCCCGAGACGCGCTTGGCGTCGATGGCGACGACGATGCACTGCGCGCCGAACTTCTCGCTCGCCTCTTTGACGAACTGGCGGTTGAACACGGCGGCGGTATTGATCGACACCTTGTCGGCGCCGGCCTCGAGCAGCTTCCTGATGTCGTCCGTCGTGCGTACGCCGCCGCCGACCGTCAGCGGCATGAAGCAGCGCTCCGCCGTCGCCTCGACGATGTGGAGAATCGTCTCGCGGTTCTCGTGGCTCGCCGTGATGTCGAGAAAGCAAAGCTCGTCGGCGCCGGCCGCGTCATAGGCGGCAGCGGCTTCGACGGGATCGCCAGCGTCGATCAGGTCGACGAAATTGACGCCCTTGACGACACGGCCGTCCTTGACGTCGAGACACGGAATGATGCGGACCTTGAGGCTCATGCCGCCTTGGTTATCGCCCGCCGCGCAAGCTGTCCAGCGGTCCCGATCGAACACCATGCGGGGACCGGGAGCGTCAGGCGCCTCGGAGTGGACGCGGGAAAAGCCCCATCGGCTGCCTACCATGACGATTGACCGGAGCCCCACGCGCTGACGCAGGATCGGCCGGACGCGGCGTGGTCCGGTGCTGCGTGAGGGCAAAGGCGACCACCAGCCAGACCAACGGATGGCGGACGATGAAATGCGACAGCCCGAATGCGGCAAGTCCGAGCAGCAGAAGCGGGAGGGCGACCAGCCCGGCCCGGCCACACTGCCGCAGCGTCGCATAGCCGAGCCCGCCGAGCGCGATCAGCGCCAGGATTCCACCCTGCATGAGCAGGTCGACGAGTGTGTTGTGAGCTTCGAAGTTCGGCGTGTCATCCCACTGCGGCTGGCGCAGATTGGCCGGCCGGCGCAGATGTGGTCCCGGCCCCAGCCCAAGAAAGCCGCTGGCCGCCGCCTCGTGGAGACCGAGCGCCAGCAGCTCGGTACGATAGCCGACATCGCGTTCGAGATTGGGTTCGAGCGTCACCAGCACCTGCCCGGCCGACTGAGCCGACATGGTGAACCGCTCGGCGAGCGTAGCAACTCCCATCGCGGCCGGCACGGCGAGAGCGAACGAAACCAGCGCGATGAAGGACGGCATCACAGGATGCCGCGCTGCCTCGCGCATTGCACGGGCCGCATGCACCGCGAGCAGCAGCGGGACTGCCACAGCGAGTGTCAGGATGAAGGCATCACTCTTGCTCAGCACGCCTGCGGCGACCGGCATGACGCTTCCCGCGAGTGCCAGACAGCGCGTCGTCCACCGTTGCGCAGTCTCCGCCAGATGCAGCGCCAGAAGGGTCAGCGCGAGGCTCAGAAGTCCGAGCTGATTGGCGTTCGTCGACCATCCCTCGAGCCGATCGTAGAACCAGATCTCGATCGGCAGATCGAACGCGCCGAACGCTTCCGCAATCTGCAAGGCCAGCGTGACCGAGCCGAGTGCCACCAGAATGGCGACCGTGCGCCGCAAGCGACGGGCCGCATCGCGTTGCGTCACCGCAAGCACGCTCAAAGCTGCCAGCATGGCGTAGGCCGCACAATCGTGCAGGAAATGCGCGCGACTGGTGCTCGCCGCGAGAACGAACGAAACCATGGTGCCGATGCACAGCGCTGCCGCGAACGCGGCCCAGAAGGCGGCCAGAACCCGCGACGCTTGCGACCACACGATGTCGCGCCGCGCCTCGCGCACCAACGTCACCAGCAGCCAGAGCGCGATGGCCGCCTCTCCCGGACCGATCGGCGCACCGGCGACCCGGAGCTTGGTATAGACAGCGAAGATAATGCCGAAGGCGAGCAGCGCATCGCGCAGCACGGTTGCATCTCCAGCGCTTGGCCGGCGCCTGGCCGCGGAACCGCATAGGCCGCGGCTCCGACGATCTGGCCACGCCGGCGGGTGCGATCAGTGACGCGTCAGACTCCACATCGCCCCGGCGCGCGACGATGCATTGTTCAGCCGCATATGGCGGCCGAGCCCCGGCAGCGCGCGATTCCCGTAGTACACCGGCCGCTCGGCGACATCGTCGAACATGTGATGCTCGAGCGCCCAGACGATCTCGTCGATGCCGTTGGCGACCGACATCCGCGGCGTGAAGTGAAGCCGGCTCGCAACCTTCTCGAAGCTCACCCTGTAGTTTCGCGGGTCCGCGCTGTTGTCTCGATAGCTGACGCGCCGGCCGGGAAGCCGCTGCGAGATCAGCTCCACGAGGCTGCGTTTGGTGAAATTGTTGCTGTCACCACCGGCATTGAAGATTTCGAAACGGACGTCGTCGATGGGAAATTCCAGAACGCGCGCGATCAGGCGGGCGAAATCCGATACGTGGCAATACGGCCGCCACGTGTCGGCATCAAACACCACCAGCTCGTGGCCGCAGTACATCTCTCGCGTGAACTCGTTGACGGTGAGATCGAAGCGCATACGCGGCGCGACGCCGAACGCCGTCGCGAAACGCAGTATGGTCGGCGCATAGTCGACCCTGCCCTTCCTCTCGAGGATGGCCTGTTCGGCCGCGACCTTGGATTTCGCGTACAGCGACAGCGGGTTGAGCGCAAAATGCTCGTCGGCCAGTTCATGCTCGCTGATCATCCCGTAGTTGGAGCATGTCGATACGAAGATGACCTTGTCCAGTCCGCGCCCGTTCAGCGTCTCGATGGCAGCCATGACGGCGTCGTCGTTGATGCGTGCCGATGCCTCGGGGAACGCACGCGTGATCGGATCGCCGACGAGCCCGGCCAGCAAGACGACATCCGTCACGCCGTCGAGCGCGCGATCCAGAACATCCCGATCTCCCATATCGCCAGCGACGAACTCGTAACGCGGATGCGACAGAAAGCCGAGCATCGCGGCGCCGTGATCGTACACGAGGCAATCGAGATTGCGCACGTGCGCTCCATGCGCCAGAAGATGCGCGGTGACGGGGCAGCCGATGTAGCCCGAACCGCCGATCAGCAGCACGCGCCGCTCGCGGTCCTCACCATAGCGGGCGGAACGACGTGCCGTCTCGGCCTCGATCCTGGACAATACTCCGGCAGGCAGTGCAGCGGTATCGATTGCGTCCATGAACATGCGCGGTCCTCCCTTTTGCAACGAGTTCTCGAAATCAGGGCGTCATCGGGCCGGCGAAGGGCGAGCGCGGGCGGATGCCCATCGCCTGGCCCAGACGCTGCGACAGGCGGCGCTCGATCAACCGGTAGAAGATCAGCGCGAATGCGATGGCGCATGTGACCGCAGCGACGAGGTAGAGTGCGATGCCGAACCACGAACCACCTGCGATCTCGGCCAACTCCTTCACCGGCTCCAGTACGAACGGATGCGACAGATAGAGCGTGTAGGAGGCGTCGCCAACCAGTACGAACAGCCCGACCAACGCCGAGCGTCGCAGCGGAACCGCCCATGATGCGAGGGCGAGTATTGCAAGAGCCGGCAGGCCATACAGGAGAAAGCGCGACTCGACGTGCGGCATGAGCCGCGCTGCCGACGTAGCGGCCAGGAGCGCGGCAACGACCGCTATCATCCGCCCCGTAGCAAGGCCACCGTCGCGCTGTATGAAGTAGAACGCGATGCCGAGCAGGAACTCGAAGATCACGGTGTCTCCCCACATCAGAGCCAGGGCGTCCGGCATCGGCACACCGGAGCGTGCCGCGAGATTGGAGACGGTAAAGGCGACAACGAGCAGCGCGAGCCCGATCCGGCGTGGAAACAGCAGCGCCACGGCGAACGCCAGATAGAAGAACATCTCGTACATGAGCGTCCAGCCGAGCGCGAGCAGCGGATGGATGCCACCTGTCGGTGCCACGTGCGGGATGAGAAGCAGCGACAGCGCGAGATGTCCGGTGTCGAGCCGGGCCGTCTCGATCCGCCCCGGCACCAGCACGATGGCAACCGCCAGCAGAAGCGTGAAGGCCCAGTACGGCGGCAGGATCCTCACCAGACGGCGAGCGAGAAACTCGCGCGGCGCATGCGGCTCTGCGAAACGCTCGCCGAAGGTCCACATCATGATGTAGCCGCTCAGCACGAAGAACAGGTCCACGCCAGCGCTCCAGACAGGCCAGTTCGCTATGTGCGCCAGAGTCCCCGTCGCGTCGTACACGCGCGCTTCGTAGATCGCATGTCCGGTGACGACGAGCATGGCGGCGAGCGCACGCAAGGCCTGCACGGCATCGAGCCGCTTGCGTGCGTCAGCGGTGCGCGTTTCCGCTTGTCCGTTCCGGACGAGGCGACAGGACGACCATTTCAACGTGCTGCCCAGGTTGTGCATCATAGCCCTCATGCCGGGCGGAGCAGGCCGGTGATCCCCGGCCACAGCCGCAGCGATCTCCAGATGTCGATGGCCATCACGGCGTTCCAGCCGACGATGGCGAGGGCCATGCCGACGGCTGCGCCGATCATGCCGAAAGCGTGTGCCAACGTCGCGCAGACGACTGCGCTGCCCACAGTCGCGGTGACGAGAATCCTTGCTGCGACGCGCTCCCGCCCGGTCATCGCCATGATGGTGAGCTGCGCCCCGGCGCCAGCCGCCACCAACTGGGCGACGAGCAGGATGCGCATCGGCGTCACGCCCCGCCCGAACTCGGGACCGAACCAATCGAGCAGCGCCGGCGCAACAGCGATCAAGGCTGCCGTGACAAGCGCGGCGGCAGCAAAGCCGATCGCGGCCGCGCGAGTCGCCAACGCCTGCACCGCGGCGGTCTGACCCTGCGCATGCAGCGAGGCAATCGTCGGTGCGAAAAATGTATCGATCGCCGTACGCGGCAGAATGGCCAGCATGGAAATGCTGAACGTCAACGCCAGAACACCCGCATCGGCGGCAGCACCGAGCACGCCGAGAACGAGCACTCCCATCTTGTCGAAAAGGACCTCGGCGGCGGTGACCAGCATCAACGGCAGTGCAGCGCTGCGCCAGACGTCGGCATCGTACGCATGGCGCGCGGCACGGACGCCGGGAGGCGCAAGTCGCGTCATGTTCAGTCGCGCGACCATGAGCGCCATCGCGGCTCCGGTGACGCTGGCAGCCAACGCCATCGGAGCATCGAGAGACGCACTGTGCACGGCGGCCACGACGAGAACGAGCCCGAGCAGGACCAGCTCACGCACGACACGCATTGGCACCAGAGCGCTGACGACGCCACCGTAGGCACGCGTCGCCGTTGCGTAGATCGTCGTCAGTGCGATCACAGGCACTGCCGGGAGCGCGACGAGAAAGGCGCGGCCCATATCGTCGGCAAACCCGTGCAGCAAGCCCACAAACGCGCCGGCGGCAATGATCAGCCCGAGCGCCGTCGCAATCGCATTGCGTTCCGCATAGCGCAGCAGGCCGGCCGCGTGCCCGAGATCGCCACTCGCTATGTAAGCCGGCAGAAACCTTAGCAGCGCGATGTTCTGCCCCAGCATGGCAACGTAGACGAACGCCGTCACCCAGGCCATCACGACAGCGTAGATGCCATAGCCGCCGGCACCCAGAGCTCGCGCGAGTACGAGCTGCGTGAGAAAGGCGAGGCCGTGGCCGAACAGGTAGATGGTAAGAGCTGCCGCGCCGCCGATCGCCAGGCTCTTCGTGCTGCCACGACGTGCGCCTTGCGCCTCGGCGGGCCTGGTCATGGCGCATCCATCGGGCGCGATGCCGCCTCGTCACCGCTACCGGGCGTACCGGGCGTCGCTACGCCGCGATACCGCGCGCGCCAGCCTGCCATGCTGCGCCACGCCGCCTGGCCCACCCGCAATGCCGACCGATGCAGCACGCTCATGCGCACGCCGCTCGTGATCCACTTCCTGCCGGACCGCGCCTGCAGCTCGATGCCGTCGCCAAACCGGTAGAGTGCATGCCGCCGCAACGGCACCTGGATCAGCACCGCAGCGAGCCGGCGTGCGCCGGTGATGCCTGGCTGATCGCTGCCTCGCAGGTGGCGGCTGGCGTTACGCGCGACCAGCCGTCGCGTGCCTCCCCATCGCAGCGTGAGGAGCACCGTGTCGGCCAGTGCCGCGAAGGTCGCTGCCTCCGCCCGGTCGAGGGCCGTAGGTCCGTCGATGACGAGGATGTCGTAGCTATTGCGCAGTTGTTGCAGCATGGCCGGCAGGCCGCGGCTCGCTGCCAGATTGATCGGATCGGCGGGAGCCGGCTCCATCGCGAGCACATCGAAGCGGAACGCTTCCGACTTCTGGATTGCCGACGACGCCGGAAGCCGCTCGAGCGCCACTTGCGTGACGCCTGCCGAATCGTCGAGATCGAGCAGACGGGCGACCGCCGGCGCGCGTACGTCGAGATCGATCAACAGCACGCGCCGCCCGGCTCTCCCGAGATACTCGCTGAGCGCGATCGCGAGGTCCGTCTTGCCATCGGCGGCATCGCTGGCGGTCACCATGATGATCTCGGCTCTCTTGGTCTCGCGACCGAGATCGAGGGCCATGGCAATCCTGCGCATCGATTCGGCGTAGGCCGCGAACGGCCGGCGCGCGACCAGACGCTCCGGCGCCGTCAACGCTCCCACCTGCGGCACAAGGGCAATGCAGGGCGCATCGACCACCGACGTGACGTCACTCGCGCTGCGCAAGCCCTGATCGAGTTGTTCGCGCGATATGGCGAGGAAGCAGCTGCCGACAAGGATCAGGAGCAGGCCGGGTGCAATGAACAGCGCCGGATGTGGCGAGCTGCGCCGCGACGGTACGCTGGCGCGCGAAACGACCGTCAGGTCCGGCGATACCTGCTCGAGACGCTTGCGCACTTCAGCCCTGCGGCCGACCAGATCGTTCATGAGTTGCGCATCGGCGCGCGCCATGCCCTTCAGATTGCGCAACTCGTGGCTCACATCACTTGCGTCCGATGCCAGCATCGACTGCAGGCGCTGCTGGCGCGCCTCCATTTCGCGGGCAAGAACGACGACGCGCTCGTCGAGATGCTCGACCTGCTCACGCAACGTCGTATTCTGGCCGTCCTGAAGCGTCGCGCGGTAGCGGTCGACTATTCCATTTGCGACTGCGGCGGCCTCGACAGCATCCGTCGACGTGTACCGGATAGCGATGATCCCCGACGACAGCATCTGACTGACGCCGACGCGCTGCTCGAAGTCCTCGAATGCGAGGTTGAGATCGGCCACGCTGGCAGCCACAGAAGGCCCCCTGCGGCGGACGTGCTCGTCGAACACGCTGTGCAGCAACTCGCGCGTACGCAGGCGCACGAGATGTGTATCGACAAGCATCTGACCGATGCGCGGATCGGCAAACCCGCCACGCTCCGCCGAGAAGCCCTGCGGAGACGCGATCTCGAGCTGGGCCATGGCCGTATACCGCGCCGGCAGGTACAGCGCGATTGCCGTCAGCAGGACGGCGCCAAGCGCGGTGACGACGACGATGCCTGGCCAACGCCGCCGCAGAACTCCGGCGAGATAGCGGGGCCCCAGCTGATCGCCATCATCGACGGCGGCACAGTCGCGACTGCCGTCCATGCTGTAGCATTGCAGCGGCGAACCACTGAGATCGGAACGCAGCTCGTTCATGCTGCGGCCTCGCCCGCTCCGCGCATCGCACCGCTGCAACGCGTACGCGCGAGTTCACGATAGATCCGCAGGTAACGTGCGACGGTGACGTCGAGGCTGTACTCCCGCTCGACAAGCGCACGGCAGTGTCCGGCCATTTCCGCGGACGTGTCGCGATGCTCGAGAGCAGTGACGATAGTATCGGCCAGAGCCTCGGGATCGCCTGGAGCGCACAGCAGGCCGGTCACGCCATGCCGTACGACATCGACACATCCCGGCATGGCGGTAGTGACGATCGGCAGCCTCGCCAACGCAGCCTCGAGCAATACACGCGGCACGCCTTCGCGCAGCTCGGTCGGGAAGGCGAAGACATCGGCCATGGCCAGCAGCTCAGGGATATCGGCGCGTGAGCCGAGCGGTAGAACGATGTCGCTGCTGGCGTCGAGAAGCCCCTGCGGAATGGCCTGTCGTCCCTCGCTCTCGCGCGGCCCGACCAGCACGAACCGCGCCGCCGGCCGACGCCGGGCAACGACGCGCGCCGCCTCGAGTAGAGTGGCGATGCCCTTGACGCGAGACAGCCGCGACACCGTGATGACGACCTCTGCCGCCTCCAGGCCGAGAGAGCGGCGCAGATCTTGCGCCGAGGACGAGACATCCGCGTGATCGAAGCGCGCGATGTCGACACCAGAGCCGGGAACAAGCTGCCCGCTGCCCTTGCGAATAATCTCGCGGGCTTCGAAGAACTCGAGATCGCTGCGGTTCTGGAAGACCGTGCGGGCCGTCATCGGTTCGGTGATGCGATGCAAGCTCTCGAACGCCGGACGAAGAGCGCGGGCCGTCGGCGAAGACGAGGAATAGATCCAGCCGAGACCGTTGACGGTCCTCACCACGCGTCCGACTCCTGTCGCACGTGTGGCGAACGGCGCGAGGATTGCCGGCTTGGTATCGAACGTCTGCACGATATCGGGCAGTCGTCGCCGCAGCATGTCGGCGAGACTGCGGTAGCTGTACACGTCCTCGACCGGCGACACGAAGCGATCCAGACGATAGGCGTGATAGGGAATACCCGCCGCCGCGAACGGCGCCGGATCTCCAGTACCCGCTGCTTCGACGGCAACCCCGTGGCGAGCAAGCCGCTCGAGGAAAGGAATGCGCAGAGCGTGATCCTCGCCGCCGACCACCAGCAAGCGCAATGGATCAGGCACGGCGTTCTCAGCAGTGCGCGAGACGGGCGGTCGCGCCAAGCCGACGGCAGAGCGTGCGCCGCCCGATGCACCCAAAACACGAAAGGCCGAGAGGTTCATGGCTCCAGCTTCCGCAACTGGCCGGCAACGGACGCGCGCGTCGCGCCGAGCGTCACCTCGACGACATCGCCGGGCAGCACTTCCGTGTCCTCCGTGGCATCGAGGCGCGCAATGCCTTCGGCGCCTCGGCGAAAGATGACGTAGGTTGCCACGCGCTTGCGATCACGGCTGTCGGCTCCGCCAAGACGGCCGATCAGCTGCTGCTTGCCAGCCACGCTCTCCAGCTTCGCCTCGGTCTCGGCGATCCGCGAGGCCGCCACCTCGAGTTGACGATGCAGTTCAGCAGTGCGATCCGCAGACAGCTTGAACTTCTGCAGCTGCCGCTCGCTCAGGATACGCTTCGCTTCGGTCAGTCGCACATTGGCTTGCAGAATGCGCGTCGACGAGAAGAGTACCGCCCGGCGCGTATCGGCGAAGCGTTGCGGATTGACGACGCCCTGCTGCTTCAGGGTCGTCAGGTTCCTCAATTCGGCAAGATCGGCTTCGTGTGCGCGCTCTTCTGCGGCGATCTGGTTCTCAGTCACTTTTATCTCCTCGCGCAACTGGGAGTTGATCTCGTCGAGCGACTGGTGCTCGCGGGCAGTGTTGGCCTTCTGCAGCTCGAGCTGGCTGGTCGCCATGTCCGTGATCGCGACGACATCCTGGCGTGCGACAGGCGCATCGGCAGGTACGGCATCGACCAGGGTCGTCGCCGGCGCGTTGCCGAGGCCGAGTTCCGACTTGATGCGCCAGGCGTCGGCGCGTGCGCGGACGAGATCGTGCCAGGAAGCGCGCTCCTCGGCATCGAGATCGTATGCGAGCATCGGCAGGTCGCGCCGCTCTATCGCGAGCGCCGGAAAGCCGCCAGCCAGCGCCAGGGCCTCGCGGACGGAGAGCGTGCCTCGGTAGGCATACTCACCTGACCGCGCCACATCTCCCTTGACGTAGATCGGGCGGAATTCAGCGACTGCCACGTAGATGTCGTCGATCTCGATCGGGCCGGCGCCGCTGTCGCTTTCCAGCGGCCGCAACGCATAGGCCCGGCCCGCTACCGCTGCCTGAAGGCGTGCGCGCATCTCCGAAAGCGTGAGGCCGCCGACGGCCACCGTCCCGACTCCGGGAAGCGACAGTGTGCCATCGACGGCAATCGGCGCGCGCCGCTGCAGCTCCGCAAGACCGCGCACGCTCACCTCGACGACATCACCAGGTCCTGCGCGGTAGCGTGAACCAGCATTGGTCGCTTCTGCGTGCAAGCGACCTGAGCCCACGGCGAGCAGCATCGCCATGAGACAGCCGATCGCGCGGCCGATCGTCGACGCCAGTTGCATGCGCGGCTCCAATGCAGTTGCGCTATCGCGGTATCGCCGTCGCGGCGACATCGCTGCCAAGCGGTGGCTCGATCTCGGCGACATAGCTCGAGACCGGCCCGCCCGCGCGTCCCCAGTTGCTGGCAAAGATCACGCGTGCACCGTCGGGCGAGGGAGACGCGTGGATCTCGGCGAGATAGTCGTGCGGGGCCGCGCGTGCGTGAGCGATACGGCGCACGGCAGCCCCATCGAGGCGCACGGCGACGATTTCGCTGTAGAACGGCGCGGGATAAGCCATGTCGCGCGTATGCTCGAAGGTTCCCGCGAAGCTGACGAACACCCATCCGGGATGTCCGGTATTTCTCGCCGAGACATGGCCAGCGTCTCCGTGCGGCAGCAACGCCGTGACGACACCGTCACGCAGTCGCCGCTTGATGACGCGGAACTCGTCCGGCCAAGACTTGCTGACACCGACGTAGACGTCCTCGCCATCCACATCGATCGCGACATCGCCGTGACCCGGACGGTGGTGCTCGGGCCAATGCTGGACCAGCTTGCCTTCGCTGGTGAACACATACGTCGGCTCGTGCCCATCCTCGGTCCGTTGGGCCACGACGACGTAGCGGCCGGACGCCGAGATCAGCACATGCTGGTTCGTGCCCTCCAGAGATCCGAGCGAAAAAGCCGGCAGCGGCCGACCGCTGTCGAGTTCCAGTACGAACGCGACGAGCCCGGCACCGCTGTCGATCGCCCGCACGGCGATGCGCCGGCCATCCTCCGAGATGTTGCCCTTGTAGGGGCCGAACTCGAGACGGCTTCGTGCGGAAGGTTCGTAGAGCGTGCGCCACGTGTTCGCGCGCGGCCGCCAGAGATCGACAGCATCGCTGCGAACGCAGACCATCGCCTCGGGATCGCGCGGATGCCATTTGCAGTCGTGATCTTTCCGTGTCTGACGCATGAACAGCGGAGCGAAGCTCTGCCCGTCGAGGAAGCAGAGATCGCTGCACCCCTTGTCGATCAGCACCAGGCTTTGATCCGCATTCCACGCCTGGGTGCTCGAATAGCGATGCCGACATACGCCCTTCGCACATCGCACGCCGGGCGAGAGAACACGGCCGGGCTCCGTGACGCGATGTATCGTCGTGCCGAATGCGGGATCGGTGAACGACGCAGCGTACACCGGCTCCGGCAGCGTCGGCGTCGAAAGGAGACCATCGTCGCGCGGTACTCCGGCTCCGGCGGCGATGGCTGCAATCACCAGCAGGCCAGCGGCGCGGAGCGGCCGACGCCGATGGTTGGCTGCGCGGGGCCGACGAGGTTGCATGTCAGGCCTCGACCGTTGCATGTGCTTCGTAGAGCGCACGCTCTACGGCAGAGCAGATTGCATCAACATCCTCGTCCGCGAGCAGCGGATGCAGCGGCAGTGTCACCTCACGGGTGGCGATCTCTTCGGTGACGGGCAGAGGCTGTCTCTGCGGATAGTTGCGCGTGTAGTGGGAGAACAGATGCGCGGGGGGATAGTGCACGCTGCTCTGGATGCCCTGGGCCAGAAGGGACTGGCGAAAGCCTGCGCGCCGACGCGGATCATCGAGCAGGATCGGCAGAATATGATGCCCAGAGTCGTCCGAGCGGTCGGCAAAGGGCAGCGATACGCCGGCCAAACCCGCCAATGCGCCGTGATACCGCCGCGCGAGCACGCCGCGGCGCCGGTTGTTTCGTTCGAGCTTCGCAAGTTGCACGAGCCCGATCGCGGCGGTCAGCTCAGTGGCGCGATAGTTGTAGCCGAGATCGACGACATCATAATCGGTCGCCCGTCCGCTCGCCTTGTCCCAGCTCGACTTGGTCATGCCGTGCGAGCGGCAGCGGCGCGCGATCGCCGCGATGCGATCGTCATTCGTCACCAGCATACCGCCTTCACCGGTCACCATGTTCTTGTTGGCGAAGAACGAGTAGCAGCCGGCATGACCGATGGTACCGAGCCTGTGGCCACTCCAGCGTGAAGCGCCGCCCGCATCATAGCGCGCCCCGACGGCATGGCAGGCGTCCTCGATCACGGCGAGGCCATGCCGCTCGGCAAGCTCCATGATGCGGTCCATGTGCGCCGCGTATCCAGCGAGGTGAACGACCATGATGGCCGACGTACGTGGCGTGATCCGCGCCTCGATCTCGTCGACAGATACGTTGAGATCATGCGGACCGGCAATGTCGACGAATACGGGAACAGCACCCTGATATAGAATGGCGTTGGCAGTCGCGACGAAGGTGTAGCTCGGAGTGATGACCTCGTCGCCGCTGCCAACGCCACACGCCTTGAGCGCGAGATGCAGCGCCGCCGTGCAGTTCGACACCGTGACCGCGTGACGTACGCCGAACTGTTCGGCGAAGCGCTGCTCGAAGGCCTCGGTGCGCGGACCGAGGGACAGCCATTTGCTGCGCACGACCTCGGCGACGGCAATTGCCTCGGCTTCTCCCATGTCGATGTCGGAAAGCTGGTAGCGCATGTTACCGGATCCTCGGCATGTCTTCGCGCAAGGGCATTGTCGCCTTCATGCGTTCCAGGGCGTGAAATGGGACAGGTGCTCGACGCTGGTGATCACAGCGACCGACCGCCCCATCAGACTCAGCAGAAGCTCGACACGGCCCTTTTCGTCGATGCTGCTGATGCTCCCGACCAGATCGCTGAAAGGTCCACTGGTGAAACGGGCGCTCTCGCCGACGTGGAACGCACCCTCACCCTGTCCGGCGCTCCAGTTGTGATGCTCGATCAGCGCCTCGACCAGACCTGCCGGCAGCGCCAGCGGCTGGTCGGCCGCGGCCACGAGTTGCACGATGCCGGCGGTGCCGTTGATGCAGCGCCATCGATCCATGGCACAGTCGAAGCGCACGAACAGATAGCGAGGGAAAAGCGGTCGGCGAACCGTCCTCACCGAACGGGCGTGACGGACGCGGCGGGCGACCGTCGGCGCGAAAACCTCGTATCCTTGCGCCTGCAGGCGTTCCGCAGCGCGAAGCTCGGCCTGCGGTTGCGTGTGTGCGGCGTACCAGCGCGGTCCATGCATGAGCGGAACCTCCGATCAGGCGTTGGCGGCATCTCGATCCGTCTCCGTCGGGCTCGTCACATCGATCAGCGATGCCAAGGGGCCGGGATGAACGAAGCGTGCGTAGATCTGCTCGAGCTTCGTCCAGATGCCGCGATTGCCGATCGAGTGCCATTGCACCTGTCGGGCCCAGCGATAGACGCGGCGATGACCTTTGAGATGCGACAGCTCGCGATAGCGCGACCACTGCATGCGATCGTCGAGCAGATCATAGGGATGCAGGTAGACTTGCGGAACGAACCCACGCTCGAATGCTCTGCCGAGCAGCCGCAGGATCACGGTGATCGGCAGCAACCGCATGTACGTGCCGCCGATGACGCGCACGTCGAGCCCCGGAAGCAGAGAGTGGCGGTAGATGTCGATTTCACGCAGCCGCCCCGTGACAAGGTTCATCTCCAGCGGCGCCGCCGGGTTGCCGTGGTGGTGTTGCGCCGTGTGGCTCGAGTCGTAGTCGAAGATGCGCGCCAATTCCTCATAGGCCCATGCGGCGCAGCGCTCGTCGATGGAAAAATCCGGCGCGCGAAATCCGCGAATGCGCTGTCCGGAGGCGCCGGCGAGATACGTCGTCGCCATATCGAGATTCCGCCTGAAGGTGGCGCGCGTTTCGTGCCAGATCTGATCGTGCTCGTAGTAGTGGCACGCGATCTCGTGGCCGTCCGCGGAGAGCCGGCGAACGATGTCTGGATAGTCGCGCGCCACCTGGCCCGTCGTGAAGAACGTCAGCCGTGCGCCACCCAGATGCGTCTGCGAGAACTCCTCCAGACGGGCACAGGCGCGCTCCAGTGAACCGGGATCGCGACGGGGATGCTCGACACCGAGGCTGCGCTGATAGTCGTGCGCGAAATCCTCGAGGTCGATCGACAGATAGCAGGGCTGCCGATGTTCGGCCCGATGGCGCGCGCCGGCGTCCGGCTGTCCGGAGCCGGACGAGGTTTCGCGCCCGACGCTCGATGTCGTCGCCATGAGCCACCTCAGGGAATGCCGCGTACGATCATCGGTCCGATGATGCGCGTCACCGGAACCGGCAGATGCTGCCATGCGCGGCGCGCCAGCCGAAAGCGATTCACGTCCGGACGCAGGCTCTCCGAGGTACCTCGCCTCACGTGGTAGAGCCACGGAATCCGAAACGGATCGGCGCCCCACTTGCGCTTGAACACATAGGTCGGCGCTTCGGGCGTACTGCGTCCGAAATCGATGACCCGCTGGCCGCGATCCAGCGCGCGCTCAATGGCGTTCCAATACATCAGGGAATTGGCCGCCGTGCTGCGGTAGGCGCGCAGCGATGCGGCACTCGGTATCTCGCTCTCTTCCGGGCCATGAACGACGAGACACGCCGCAACCGGCTTTCCCTGAAGATCGACCACGCCGATCTCGGCAGCCTCATCGAGACCAGCGAGCAGGTTGACGAACATGCGCCGGGGAAATACGGGCGTGCCGAGATCGCGCATGTTGTGCGCGAAGATGTCGTAGAAATCGTCAAGCAGCGTGTCGCCGCCCCACCTCATCGCGAGTGCAGATTTTTGCGCCTTGCGTATCTGCGTGCGAACCTCGCTCTTCAGGCGTGACCAGACCTGCTCGCGGTCATGGAGCGGCACGCGCATCTGCGTCTTGACCGTTGCACCCTCGACGAGCCGGTCGTGATTGAGCGGGACCAGCTGGCGGAGTTCGAGAAAATCGACATCGAGCCGTTCGGCGAGTTCAATCGCCTCATCGACGAGTTGCCGGCCAATGGCTGGCGTGTCGGCCACGGCGCCACCCCAGCTCACGTAAGGCAGGCTGACGAGATGCGCCCCGAACAATGCCGACTTCATATGGATCAGCGGCAACGCCCCGACGAGACGGCCGCTGCAGCAGCGCGCCTCGATCCTGTACGGCACCTGACGCAGGCCGTCTGCGAGTGCGTAGACGAAGCGGCGGCTCGCATACATGGTGGCGATACCGTGGCGATCGGCGAAGTCCCGCCAGTCCTGGTCATCCTGTACGGACGGTGGCGATAACAGCGCGACGGTGATGCGGGCACCCGTCGCCTGTCGTGACGGATCGGAGCGGCCTTCGATTCCCGGGAGCATCATGACACGCTCCTATTGCGCCGCGACCAGGGTGGGTTGCCAGCTGTTGTCGGACTGCAGGAATTGCTCCTTCAGCAACTGGAATCTTTCGGATGCGATCTCGTAATCAGCCGGCCGGCCGATATCGAGCCACTCGTTGTCGGTCAGGTGAACCTTCACCGGATCGCCGCCCGCGATCAGATCCTGCACGACAGTCGGAAGATCGACGTAGCTGCCGCGACTGTATGCGGCGAGCGCACGACGATTGAAGACATAGACGCCCATCGACACGTCGTAGGGAATTGTCGGCTTCTCGCGGTATCCCGTCACCTGCATGCGACCATCGAATTCGATGACACCCAGATCGACCTTGGTGTTGCAGCGGTGACAGGCGACGGTGAGTGCAGCCTTCGATCGCAGATGGACACGGTACAGCTCGGCATAGTTGAGCGTCGTCAATACGTCGCCGTTCATGACGAGGAAATCATCGGGCAGATCCTCGATCAGCAACAGCGGACCCGTGGTTCCAAGCGGGGCCTCCTCGCGCGAGTAGTCGATCCTGATGCCCCAACGCGAACCGTCCTGGAAATAGGCCATCAACAGCTCCGCGAGGTGGCCGACCGCCAGCGTCACGTGCGTAAAGCCCGCAAGCTTCAACTGGCGGATCACGATTTCGAGGATCGGCATGTCACCGACGGGTACCATCGGTTTCGGAAACGTGATGGTGTAGGGGGCCAGACGACGCCCTTTGCCGCCGGCGAGAATCACGGCTCTCATGTCGATCTCTCCCATTGTGTTGAAGACGAGGACAGGCTTCGGCGGCGCACCTGGAACGGCGCAGGGCAAGGGACCGAGCTCAAGGTGGCGGCATCAGGTCAGGCGCGCCGCGACGAAAGCGCGACGGGACGCCAGTTGAGGTCGGCGAGCACCGCGACAAGCGAACGAACGATCCAGTAGAGATCGCTGCGCCGTGTCGCATGCGTGTAGTAGTCCAGGTCGAGCTTGGCCTTGGCGGGGAACAGCACGTGCTCGTAGAACCGCATCGCGTCCGTTCCGGCCGGATAGAGCGCCGCTTCGTTGCGGAACTTGCTCTGGCTCGGACCAAAGATGCCGGGCTGGAACTCCAGCAGCCTCGCATACGGCCCGCTGAAGCAGTTGGCGAAGGCTTCGATCTCGGGTCGCGGCCCGACGATCGACATGTCGCCACGCAGCACGTTGACGAGCTGCGGAAGCTCATTGAGCTTCGTGCGCTCCAGCAGATATCCGACGCGGCTGTAGCGATGATCATGGAGCGACGTGAGCAGCGAACCTTCGTCGCTCCGCGTATTCGAGAACTTGCGGAATTTCAGGGTTTGAAACACGCGACCGCCGCGGCCGAGGCGGCGCTGGCGGAACAGCACCGGAGCGCCATCCTCGAGCCATATCGCCAGAGCGATCAACGCGAACAGGGGAGACGTCAACGTCAAGGCGACGACGGCAATGCAGATATCGAGCAGACGCTTCGAGAGCATGACGACACACCGCTTACGAGGCCGCGAAGCGATGCGAGGGCATCGCCAGGGCAGGTCGATCGGATCATGTTCTGATTGATTTGCGCAGGCTGCCGCACCGCAGGTGAAGCGGGCGGACTTTGATCTGCAGCGAGCATCGGACTCGCTTAACCGAGCGAACCATACCGCGCTTTGCAAAAGGTTAAACCGGACCGAGGTCCCTCAGACCATTGGACCTCGCCGCATCGACACCTGACGTAAGCCCATTCCGTCCGTCACCGATATCTCGGCGGCGCTCGGCCAGATCAGAGGTCAGCTTGAAGCCGTCAGTCGAGAGCAGCCGCAGATAGAAAGGCGTCGTGGCGAGCTGCGCGCTGCCATTGGGCGCGTCGAAGACCAGCTCCGCGACAACCATCGCGCAATGGAGGAACGCAGTCGCGCCTCTGCCAGACTGCAATCCCAGCAAGCCCTGTTTCTTGAGCAGGCCCGCGCACTCGGACGCATTGGTCTCTATCTTGAAACATCACAGGCTGCCGATGGCCCCGGTGGCCTCGCCGAACGCATCAATACCCTCAACGCCCAAGTGGCAGAGCTGGAACGCAGCCTCGATCCTGAGGCGCTCGAGGAGCGCGACATCACCGCCCTCAATCTCGTCTCCCTCTACATGACCGAGATCGCGAAGCAACTGAACCTAGAACACGGAAATCAGAGCATTCGTCTCGACCGGAAGAAGCTCACCATCGTCGCCGATACGATCAACGGACCGATCCCACTCTCCCAGATCGGAAGCGGCGAGAACTGGATCGGCTATCACGTGGCCGCCCACCTCGGCCTTCACCGGCTCTTTCTCGCCCGCAGCAGGCCCGTTCCTGGTTTCCTGGTCCTCGATCAACCTTCCCAAGCGCACTATCCGGCAGACGTGGAAGAAGGGGCAGCTCAGCCGAGCGACGAGGATCGCGCCGCCGTCATCAATCTCTTCAAGCGGCTATATGACTTCAATCACACTCACTCCGGCCGTTTCCAGATCATTGTGGTCGACCACGTCGACTTCAAGGAAGACTGGTTCGAGAAAGCCGTCGCGGCACGCTGGCGCAAGGGCATCAAGCTCATCCCTGCGAGTTGGCTTGGAGATGCCGGTTCAGCTGCCCCTGCTGCTGACCAATGAATCGTAGCCACTAAATGAGCAGCATAGTTGCGTCATCAGCATAGAACAGACGTGACGCACTCCGGGGGAGGGGCAATGTTCAATCTCATGATGTTCAATGTGGACTGGCAGTCGGGCAAAGCCACAATCCCGATCGGGCGAATGTTCGAGTACACCGACGACCATATTGCCGATCAGTTCCGGCAGAACGGGAACCCGCTGTTGGACAGACTGAGCGCGCTGCCATGTCTCTCTTGTGAAGAAGGGATCGAGAATGAAGTTGCTCACGTCGGTCAAATCAACAGGGCGCGTGTGGCCGGTGGCGAAGTTGTCCTGGAAATCGGTTTCGATGCAGAGGTGCCGGCGCTAGCGAACAACATGCTCTATGCCCACCGTCTGGAGCTAAACATGCCGCGTGACTTTGAGTTCTCCGTAAGCGGTGCACCGCGCCCACGTTGACGGGTCAGGCGGGGATCTTCGCGTAGGCCCAGGGCATCAGATCGTCGATGCGAGATTGGGGCCAGCGGTTGACGAGCTTGGTCAGGGTGTCGGCGAGCCAGGCGTGCGGATTGACGCCGTTGAGCTTCGCGGTCTCGATCAGCGACGCGATGATGGCCCAGTTGGCGCCGCCCTCGTCGCTGCCGGCGAACAGCGCGTTCTTGCGGCTGAGTGCGATTGGCCGGATGGTGCGCTCGACCGTGTTGGTGTCGATCTCGATGCGGCCGTCGTCGAGGAAGCGGCAGAGGCCCTGCCAGTGGCTGGTGCCGTAACGCATGGCCTCCGCGATCGACGAGCGGCCGGAGACGCGCTTCAACTGCTCATCGAGCCAGCCGCGCAGCGTCTCGACGAGGTGCCGGGTTCGGGCTTGCCGTTCGGCGCGACGCTCCTCTGCGGAGCGGCCACGGATATCGGCCTCGATCGCGTACAGCTCTCCGATACGGCGCAGCGCCTCGCTGGCAATCGGCGCCCTTGTCGAAGACAAGCCTTCGGCTTTTGGGCCACCCTTGGCGATGTCGTAGAAGCGGCGGCGGAAGTGACTCCAGCAGTAGGCGAGCATGAGCGGACCACCCGGCCGAGTCGCGTCGGCCTGCTTGTCGTAGCCGGCATAGCCGTCGACCTGCAACACGCCGGAGAAGCCGGCGAGCAGTTTGGTTGCGTGCTCGCCACCGCGTCCGGGCGCGTACGTGTAGGCGACGGCCGGCGGATCGGCGCCGCTCCATGGTCGGTCATCGCGTGCGATGGCCCATAGATAACCGGTTTTCGTCTTGCCGCGACCGGGATCGAGACCGGGGCAGCGGGTCTCGTCGGCGAACAGCTTGGTGGAAGCCTTCAGGATCGCAACGAGCCGATCGTGCAGCGGCTCGAGTTCATGCGCGGCGAAGCCGACCCAGTGCGCCAACGTCGACCGATCGATCTCGATACCCTCACGTGCGAGGATCTGTGCTTGGCGGTAGAGCGGGAGGTGATCGGCATACTTCGAGACGAGCACGTCGGCGACGAGCGCTTCGGTCGGCAGGCCACCCTCGATCAGCCGATTGGGGGCGGGCGCCTGCACAACGCCATCGGTGCAGCTGCGGCATGCGTATTTGGGCCGCCGCGTCACGATCACCCTGAGCTTGGCCGGGACCTTGTCGAGCCGTTCCGACACGTCCTCGCCGATGACGTGCAGAGCGCCGCCACAGCACGGACAGGCCTTGGTCTCGGGCTCGATGACGATTTCCTCCCGGGGTAGATGCGCCGGCAGGTGGCCGCGATTGGCGCGACGGGCTTTCGTGCCCTCGGCTCTGACGATGGCTTCGACCTTCTCCGCAGCGGCGTCCTCGGCTCCGTGCTGCGTCTCGACATCCTCAAGGGCCAACTCGATCTGATCGTCGCTGATGCGCTCCGAGCGACGACCAAACTGCGCACGCCGCAGAACCGAGACGATGTGATCGAGGCGCTCGTTGCGCGCCGTCAACCGAACGACCTCGGCGGCCAGAACCTGCCCCTCGCGTTCAAGGCGGGCGCGCTCGGCGTCGATCCGCGCATTGTCGGCGCGCAAGACGGCGGTCTCCGCCTGCGCCGCCAGGATCATCGCCTTCAGCGTCTCGGCATCGTCGGGCAGGTTGTGCGGCGCCAGCGTCATTCATCGAGAATCGCCGATTTGCCGCCAGCCGGCCACGTCACAACGCAACTTGCGTGTGGATCATTGCGTGGCTGTGGGACGGGCGACACGGCGAGAATGGACGCGGCTCCAGTCGAGACCCTCAAGCAACGCCGAGAGCTGCGCCGGCGATAGTCGCATCACGCCATCCTGCACGGCGGGCCAGCGGAACTTGCCGTCCTCGAGCCGCTTGGTCATCAGGCACAAGCCGGTCTGGTCCCAGAACAACAGCTTCACGCGGTCCGCCCGCTTGGCCCGGAACACGTAGATGACGCCGGAGAACGGATCGGCCTTGAACGCCTCCTGCACGTAAGCCGCGAGACCGTCCATTCCCTTGCGGAAGTCGACAGGCTTGGCGGCCACGAGCACGCGGATCCCGGTCGGAGGGATGATCACGCCAGCACCTTCAGCGCTTTCAGGACCAGTGCCAGTGTCTTGGTGTCGGCTGCGCCGCGAATGCGCACCGTGGCTGTGCCAATCGTGATCTCGATCGAGCCGTCGCTAGGACCGGCCGCTGGCAATGACACGGGCAACCCCGGTGCTGGTGCGTCGACCTGGACCGTTGCGAACGAGATCAGCTCCGGATCGCGGCGGCTCGAGGCAATCAGCGCCTCGGCTTCTTTGCGGAACCGGCGGCGCCAGCCAAAAAGCTGTTGCGGATTGATATCGTGCGAGCGGGCCAAGGCCGACGCGTTGACGCCCGGCTCCAGGCTCTCGGCGACAATCGCGATCTTGCTCTCGTCCGGCCAGTCCCGGCGCCGCTCGGGGCCCGTGAACACCTCGACCCGCCGGGGCCGCCTTGGCCTAGTATCATCGCTACTTTCAAACATACGTTCAAACCGATCCCGCCATCCGGCGTGATCCTGGGCGGTCAGCCGCGCTCAGGCAACGTGGGATCGGCGCATCGCTTACAGTTCTCCAGGAACCATTGGGCGATCAAGGATATAGACCTATACCGTTTCCTTCTTCGAAACGTCCGACCGCGTCGCCAGCGTCCAACCGTTTTTCAAATCCCGGAGCATGAGAGCATCGAATTGAATCTAGCGTCGGCTATGATGCCGTTCGACGCCGCCTTCAACCCCGTGTTCGACAGCATCAGACAAGCCGCAGAGGATGTGAACCTACGCTGTCGCCGCGCGGACGACATCTGGGAGAATGCCGCTATCATACAAGATGTAGTTGCTCTGATCGATCGATCGCGCGTCGTGATTTGTGACTGCTCAGGTCGCAACCCCAACGTTTTCTACGAGGCGGGCATCGCCCACACACTCGGACGAGAGGTAATACTCATCTCGCAGAACGACAATGACATCCCTTTCGACCTTCGCCACCTGCGCTACATTCGATATCACAACAACGGCGAAGGTCGAGCTGTCCTCAGTCAGGCTCTGACAAGAAGGATGCAGACGCTCCTCGGTCAGTGAGGCGCTCGCGGAGCACGAGGGGCGGCGTCCGCTGTCAGATGCGGAGCAGCCGCGCTTGATCGATAGTCATGTGACTGAAGACGATGTCACATCGAGTTCCGTTTCCTCTGCTCCTCGACCAAAGCTCGTTCCGAGTTCCGGCACTTGCTGTGCACGCTAGGTTGCCCCCTAGGTTTCCTTGCGCTTTGCGGCCATCGCTTTCGCGTCAAGATTTCTCACCACGTCGGCATTTGTTGTCGCCTTCGCTTTTGTAGGGGCTTTCGCTTTTACAGGCTTCACCGCAGCCGGAGCCGCTGTACATTCACCTCTTGCGATAGCGACCAGGTGTGGCACCGCCCAATCAGCTGACCTGTCCTTAAGTCTCGGGTTGTGCTTATCGAGCTTCTTCAGAAGCCCGAGCGCTTTTGCTGCTCCGAGGCTTTGCACAATCGAAAAAAATGCGCCGTCTCCTAGAGCACTGTGGACGCATCGCAGCCTCTCGATGTCTGCTCCGATTGCTTTGAGCTGTTTCTCAATGAGAGTTGGCACCGTCTTTGCCAAATCCTTTCGAACATCGTCGAACAGGGCCGCATTGCTACCGATCGCTCGGAGAGCTGCGAAAGAGTCAATCTCGAACGACATGGCGTCCTCCAAATGCTCGCTCAAGGGCGTCGCGACAGCGAACTGTTGATCTCATTCACCAGAGACTGCAACTCCGGCACAAGATTGCCCCACAAGCGCAAGAACAGCGGGAAGTTTGTTGCGGTCTGTTCCAGGGCGGCTGGGACTAGAGCCGCCTCGGGGATCATCGAACGGAATAGCTTGAAGTCCGGCTTTCGTCTTTGTGCCTGTGTCGTGAGTGCCGAGATCGTCTGCTGATGCGTCAAAACGTTCTTCTTCCGGGTGATCAATACATGCGGCGGGCGCTTGGGTGTGGGCAGCTTCCCGTCTGCATCCACCAAGTCATTCCAGACGTTCGACCGAAAGGCATTTAGCCCCAACACAGAGAGATAATCCGGAATTGTCGGCACAACGACAAGATCTGCGACGCGTATAGCAGCTTCCGTCATCAACGAAATTCCGGGCGCACAATCAATGAGAATGTATGCGTACCGCTTACGCAGCTCCGCGAGGTGTGATGCCATGATGGTGCACATCTCCGCCTCGATGCGGGCCATGTCATAGCCCGATCGCGTGAGAGCATGAATTAGACCCCTTTCAATGCCTCTCAGGGCCGGGCTTGATGCGATCAGTGAGATATTGAGCTGGGTGCCGTTATGCATCACGGCACTGACGTTTGGACGAACATAGCTCGTCAGCGCGCGATCGAGGCGCTTTACGAGCAAGTCTTCAATGAATGCGTCCGTGGTCAAGCCACCTTCTATGAGCTGACTGTGCAAGAGATCTCCCGCAGTGCAGAAGGATGCGCTTGCCTGAGCGTCTACGTCAACTATGACAACGCTACTAGCCGCATCGTCGGCAGCGAGCGCGTGACTGAG
>ERZ1645187.1130-NODE-1130-length-25094-cov-15.805543_pt1 | contig 25094 bp, 27 predicted proteins | sample MGYA00575352_ERZ1645187 | MGnify/ENA primary metagenome ERZ1645187 (study PRJEB40837, sample SAMN11349314) | freshwater sediment metagenome | isolation source: river sediment | host: Sediment | place: India: Wazaribad , New Delhi | collected 2017-02-21 ...
GCGTGGTGTCGGCGGACGATTTCGGGGGCTTGGCCATGCGGCGGAATATGGCCCGTGCGCGTGCGGGGGGCAAGGCGAGTGGTGGTCAATCCCTGCTGCCCTCGCTCACCTCGTTTCGGGCACTTTCCCTGGCAACATTGAAGCATCCATCGCAGGTAGTCTGCCAAGATAGTCTTGCGGTTACTACCGAATCACACAAAAATCAGGCGCTCACGGTATTTCGTTCGCCTGGGCGTTCTAATGGCGGCATTAGAGGATTGTCCCGACGCTCGCCGTCTGCCACTCGCCAATAAGAATTTCAGTGCAGTCGCCCTTCGCCAAATCGGAACTCTCATGGATCTTCAGTTCGACGTCGAAAAATATCGCAGCTCCCTTCCGAGCAGCCAGCAATACGGCCGTCAGCTTCACAGGCTGTCCAGCGCCGGCAAGGATACGCGATGTATCGACCATGCGATTGCAGGTGCGATCGAGAACTTGCGCGAAGACCATCGCTCGTTTGTGATCTACGGTGAGCCCCAGAGCGGCAAGACGGAGATGATGATCTGTCTCACGGCCAAGCTTCTCGACGAGGGCTACACGTTCGTTCTGCATCTTCTCAACGACAGTGTCGATCTGTTGGGCCAGAATCTCGGCCGGTTCAAATCGTCGGGATTGGCGCCGGCCGCCAGAAATTTCTCCGAGATCCTCGACCCTTCCGTAAAGATCAAAGGGCGTGCGCATGTCGTCTTCTGCAAAAAGAACGCCAACGATCTGCGCAAGTTATTGAACAAGATCGGCAGTCTCGAGCGCATTGTCATCGTCGACGACGAGGCCGATTACGCCTCGCCAAACGCCAAGATCAATCAGGGCACGCGCACGCCGATCAACGCGCTTATCAACACGCTGCTCGGCGATTCGGGCGCCTACATCGGCGTGACCGCCACGCCGGCACGGCTCGATCTCAACAACACGTTCAACAATGACAGCAATAGGTGGGTCAACTTCCCGCCGCACTCCAAATACACCGGGCAGGACCACTTTTTTCCGCTGGACAAAAAAAAGCTGGAATATCAGTTGGAGTTGCTGCCCGATAAGGGAGCCGAGCCGGAGCATGCGCGCCGCGCCGTTCTAAGCTTCCTGATCAACGTCGCGTACTTGAACTTGTTCGTCAACGCGAGCGAGAAGAATTATTCGATGCTGGTCCACACCAGCGGCATGAAGGTCGATCACAAGTCGGACTGGAACACGATACAGCGCGTTTTCGCGGCCTTGGACGACAGGGATTCGAAAGACTTCGCCAAGTATGTGCGTGCGCTTGTCCAGATCAGCGGCGAGCGCTATCCGACCACGGAACCAGACCGCCTCGTGCATTACGTCGTCGACTATGCGTCGCGGAACGCGATCATCATTTTGAACAGCGAGCGCGATTGGGCCGATAACGCCACCGCAGCCACCAATCCGACCAGCTTGTTCACCATAGTGGTCGGCGGCAACATCATCTCGCGAGGGGTGACCTTCGAGAACCTGCTGTCGATGTATTTTACGCGCGACGTGAAGCACAAAATTCAGCAGGATACCTACATCCAGCGGGCCCGCATGTTCGGCGGGCGTGGCGACTACCTGGAGTTCTTCGAGCTCACAATTCCGAAGAGCCTCTACAATGATTGGCACCGCTCGTTCGTCCTGCACCGGCTGGCGCTCTCGGCCATCAAGTCGGGCCGCGGCGCGCTGGTTTGGCTCGGCGACCATCGCATCGCCCCTGCGGCATCTTCGAGCATCGACAAGTCTTACGTCGACGTCGAGCGTGGTGAGATGACGTTTCCGATCTTCGATTTCAATCCGACGATCACCACACACATCGAGGCTCATACGAGCAATCTCGAGAAGGTCCGTGGACTGGCGAGAGCCCTCGGCTGCGATGCATTCCCGGAGTATCTCCTGAACTACATCGAAGAGGTTCTTCCGCACGGCGACGCCTCGATCATGCTGCATGCGCCGGTTTGCATAGCCGGACGCGGTGAGACGACCAGCCAGGATGAGATAACGACGTCGAAAGGCTTCTTCGGCGGCACCCAGCTGCGCGTGAAGAAGTCACCCGGCTCACACCATCTCGGTATCTTCTACAATGCCGCCGGCCGGGCACGACTGGTCTACCGCTTCACTGGCACGACGCAGTTTTTGAGAAACACCCGACATGATACCTGAGTACAAGCTCTATCATGGCGCCGTGCTCGCCGAACTGGTCGATGAACTCACCATCGACGTGAAGATCGGCGAACTGCGCGAGGACGGCAGGCTGTCGGCCTATATCATCGACAGCCAAGTCGGCCTCTACATCAAGCACTCGGCCTCCCGGCTTGCGCCGTGGAACTTCACTTTCACGACGGCAAATGCCCACGATCTCCTGGAATTGCGGCGTCGCTGCCGCGACGTGTTCATCGTTCTCGTCTGCTGGCAGGACGGCATGGTCTGCCTTGAGCTGACCGAGGTCATCGACGTGCTGCGTGCCGGGGCTTCGGACCAAGCATGGATCCGCATCGACAGGTTGAAGGGTTGCTCGTACTCGGTCATCGCCTCCGGAGGCGAACTGCCGCGAAAAATGTCGAAGGGCCTCGGACCGCTCCTCGACAGCATCGAGCCTTCCAGGGGATCGTCCGCCAATCGCGCGATGCCGCCAACGAATTCGACCACGTTGTCGGGGAAATAGCTCTCGAACTCGCAATTGGCGTGCTTTCCGGGGCCAGGATCAGCGTCGGCGTGGCGTCAGGCGATGCTACTGCAACATCACCGCCACAGCTCCTTGGCGCGGATTTCGGCGGCGAGGGCGGCGGTGACGGCGGCGAGGTGGGCGGGATCGCGCGCTCGCAACACCAGTTGCACTTGCGGGCGGCCGTCCTGGAAGCGCGGGTAGCTGCCCATCGCGACGTCCGGGTGCGCGAGTTGGTGGGCGGCGAGGATTTCGGCAACGTCGCCTTCGGGACGGTCCAGGTCGATGGCGCGCGAATGCATGCGGGCGCCGGTGCGCAGGTGCGGCGTCACGTTGGCCAGCATCACCTCCATGATGCTCGGCACTCCGGCCATGACGACGACGTTGCCGACCATGAAGCCGGGCGCGGCCGAGATCGAATTGGCGATGAGCCGGGCGCCGTGCGGAATGCGCGCCATTCGCTTGCGCATTTCGGTCAGCTCGACGCCGCGCCGCGCCGCGTGTGCCGCGATCAAGTCCAGCGCTTCCGGGTTGACCTCGAGCGGAACACCGAGCGCGTCGGCGATGGCGTCAGCCGTGATGTCGTCATGGGTCGGGCCGATGCCGCCGGTGGTCAGCACGTAATCGTAGCACGTGCGCAGGGCATTCAGCGCCTCGACAATCGCGGCATGGCGATCGCCGACGACGCGCACTTCCATCAGGTCGATGCCGATCGAGGTGAGGTGCTCCGCAATGGTGCCGATGTTCTTGTCCTTCGTGCGGCCCGACAGAATTTCATCGCCGATCACGAGCACGGCGGCGGTGACCGGATCCGGGCTGACGGTCTGATCGTATCCGCTCACCATGTTCTCTTCACCCTTGTCGCACTCTCGCGCTTGTGATCCGCTAGGCTACCCGAGGCCCATTGTGGTCAGGTCGGTCATGGCGCACATGCCGAGCGAGACGGTCACCGGACCCGGCCTCGCTCGATAATCTCAGTGATACGGTGGTTGCAATGATTTTGCGCACATCCGCCTTGGCCGTGCTGGCATCGACGACACTTGCGGCCGTGTCTCAATCCGCGGCGGCCGGCGGTCAGATGAGCCTGATCGAGCTGGAGCGCAAGGTATCTCGTGACTATCAAGACATTTCGCATGTGACACCCGAGCAACTGGAGGCGGCCATGCGGCGCCCGGAAGCATTGCTGCTGCTCGATGCGCGTGACGCTGAGGAGATTGCCGTCAGCCGCCTGCCCGGTGCGGTCGCGGTCGATCCCGACATTTCGACCGACGATTTCATGCAGCGCTTCGGCGTGGCGGCGCGGTCGAAGGATGTCGTCATCTATTGCTCGGTCGGCGTGCGCAGCTCCAAGCTCGCGACCCGGGTGCGTGCGGCGGTGCTGGCTACCGGTGCCCGGAGCGTGTCAAACTTGCAGGGCGGTATTTTCGCCATGCACAATACCGGACGCGCGCTGGTCGACGGTTCGGGTGCGATCGATTTCGTGCATCCTTACAGCAGATGGTGGTCCAGCTATCTGGATTTCGACGATCTTGCCCGTTACAACGCAGCCCGTCGCGCAACGCCCTTGCCGGCCACGGGGGCCGCCCCCTAACCTCGCTGCCATGCGATTCCCCTCTCCCCTGAAGCGCGGCCGCCTCGTGCGCCGCTACAAGCGATTCCTCGCCGATGTCGTACTCGACGACGGGCAGGAGATCACCGCGAGCTGCCCGAACACCGGCTCGATGCTCGGCCTCTGCGCGCCGGGCTCTCTCGTCTGGCTGTCGGAAAACGATAGCGCGACGCGCAAGTATCGCTACACGTGGGAGCTTATCGAGGACGATCTCGGGCGCGGGCGAGCGCTGGTCGGCATCAATTCCGGGTTGCCGAACCGCATTGTCGCCGAGGCGATCGCGGCGGGCGAGATCGCGCCGCTCGCCGGTTATGCGAGCCTCAAGCGTGAGCAGCGCTATGGGGCGAACAGCCGCATCGACATGCTGCTCGAGGACGAGGCCAGGGGCCGCGCCTACGTCGAGGTGAAGAACGTGCATCTGTCGCGCCGCGCAGGGCTCGCCGAGTTTCCCGACAGTGTCACGGAACGCGGCGCCAGACACGTCGCCGAGCTGGCAGCGATGGTGCGCGAGGGCCACCGCGCGGTCATGCTGTTCCTCGTGCAGCGAGGTGACACGGAGAATTTCTCCGTCGCCGGCGACATCGATCCGACCTATGCGGCGGGGTTGGCAGCGGCGATGGCTGCGGGCGTCGAGGCGCTGGTCTACGGCTGCAAGCTGACGCCCGAGGCGATCACCATAGATCGGGCCATTCCCCTGCAACTCGCCGCGTCGCCGTCCATGCCGCTGTCCATGTCGAGGCAGGCTGACAATGCCGTTGCCGGGGTTGCCAGTGCGACGAAACCCTTGCGCGCGCCGCGTCGTGGCGGAAAAATCGCGGCGCCCGGACGTGGCAGCTGACACCGGATATGCAACGTATTGCGGTGTGAACGGTAGCTCGCTGCAAGAGCGGTGCTCACCATGTCGTGATCGGCTGTACCGTAACGAGGGTATGTTCGATCGCGTACATGCCGATGAAACCATTACAGCGAAGCCGATGCGGGAGGACCCCGATGCCGAACATGGACCGCCGTACGTTCACTCTGACCACGCTCGGTGCGATGCTCGGCGTCTCGGCCGCCGCAACCGGCCGTAACGGGGCGATGGCAGCAACCAAGGAGACGTTTCCCGTGACCAAGACGCCGGAGGAGTGGAAGAAGGCGCTGACGCCGGAGCAACACTATGTGCTGCGCGAGCACGGCACCGAGCGCGCCGGAACGAGCCCGCTCGACAAGAACTATGCGCCGGGCAAATACGTGTGCGCGGGGTGCGGGCAGGAGCTTTATCTCTCCGACAACAAGTTCGACAGCGGCACCGGCTGGCCGAGCTTCTATCAGCCGGCGAGCGAGGGCTCGGTCGGCACGTCGACCGACAAGAGCTGGTTCATGACCCGCACGGAAGTGCATTGCAGCCGCTGCGGCGGGCATCTCGGCCACGTCTTCGACGATGGCCCGCAGCCGACCGGCAAGCGCCATTGCATCAATGGCGTCGCTTTGAAGTTCGTGCCGAAGGCGGGCAGCTGAGAGCGGAGCCGTTCCATGCGCGTCCGTTTCACCCACCTGTTGGTCCCGTTGGCGGTGGCCGCAATGGCGGCCATCGCTTCCGTCGAGCTTCGCCCTGCCGACGCTGCGTCGGCGAACGCCCCGGCCGCTTCTGCCGGGAGCGCCGTGGCGACCTTCGCGGCCGGCTGCTTCTGGTGCGTCGAGCGCGACTTCGACAAGGTCGAGGGCGTGCTTTCGACCACCAATGGCTACACCGGCGGGCACACAGCCAACCCTGATTACGACAGCATCGCAACGGGCACGACAGGCCATGTCGAGGCGCTGCAGGTGACCTACGATCCGCAGCGGGTTTCCTACGAGACCCTGCTGGCCGCCTTCTGGCACACCGTCGATCCCGTCGATGGGCGCGGACAGTTCTGTGATCGCGGCCCGCAGTACAAGCCGGCGATCTTCGTGCATACGCCCGAGCAGCGCCGCCTCGCCGAGGCGAGCGTCAAGGCGATGCAGAACAGCGGACTGTTCAACCGGCCGATCGCCGTCGCCGTGCGCGACGCTGTGAAGTTCACCACCGCCGAGCCGGAGCATCAGGACTATTACAAGCGCAATCCGATCCGCTACATGATCTATCGCTACGGCTGTGGCCGCGACCAGCGGCTGCAGCAGATCTGGAGCCACAAGGCCAGCGGCAAGCCGCGTCCGCCGACGATGTGACAACTGTCAACGACACCCAGTCACGCTCGGCCATCTGCAACTACGGGGCCGCGGTTTCTCCGCAGCCCCGTTTCGCTGCAAATCACGCCGCCGCCGGCTTGTGCTGCGCCAGCACATGATCGGCGAGCTTGCCGGTCAGTTCGGCGAGATGGTCGAACTTTGCCGTGAAGGTGCCGACGCCCGCCGTCGCCGATCTCAGCTCGACGATCAGATCGTCCATCTCGGCGGCGGGGATGTGCGCCAGCACGACGTCCCAGCCGGGCCAGCCTTCGCGCGCGTCGAAGCCGAGGATCTGGCCGCGCCGCTGCGGAATCATGCCGTTGATACGTGCCGTCGCTTCGGCCGGCACGGCGATCTCCACCGCCATGATCGGCTCGAGCAGCACGGGCGAGCATTTCGGCATGCCGTCGGTCATGGCGATGCGTGCCGCCTGGCGGAACGCCATGTCGGAAGAATCGACCGTGTGGAACGAGCCGTCCTTCAGCGTCACCTCGATGTCGACGACGGGGAAACCCAGAGGCCCGTGCGCCATGTAGTCCTTCACGCCGTACTCGACCGAGGGGATGTACTGGCGCGGAATGGCGCCGCCGGTGATGACCTCGTTGAAGACGAAGCCGGAGCCGCGCGGCAGCGGGCCGATGTCGACCAGCACGTCTCCGAACTGGCCGTGGCCGCCAGACTGCTTCTTGTGGCGTCCGCGTACCTCGACCTTGTGGCGGATGGTTTCCTTATAGGGCACGTGCCGGCGCTCGCGCAGCACCGGGACCGCGAATTTGCGCTCGAGCTTTTCGAGCGCCACGCGCATGTGCATCTCGCCCTGCCCGAGCAACAGCATCTGGTGCGTGTCGGGGTTCTGCTCGACGGTGAGCGAGGGGTCTTCCTCGGCCAGCTTGCCGAGCGCGGTGGTGAGCTTGACCTCGTCCTTGCGGTCCTTGAGGCCGACGCCGACGCCGAACACCGGCGCCAGCGGCTGCGCCAGATCGGCCTGCCCGATGGCGTGCTTGTTCGTCGTGATGGTCTCACCGGAGCGGATCGTGTCGAGCCGGCCGAGTGCCACGACATCGCCGGCCCGCGCGGTGGCCCGCTTCCTCGGCTCCTCGCCGAGCATGGAGAACAGCCCGGAGACGCGCTCCTCGTGGCCGCCCGCGCCGAGCACGGTGGCGCCGTCCGGCAACTCGCCGGTGATGACGCGGGCGAGCGACAGCTTGCCGCCGTGATTGGTGTAGAGCGTCTTGAACACGACCGCGGACGACGCCTCACCTGCGAGACCGAGACGCTGTGCGGCGCGCTCGACGCCCGGCGCTTCGTGACGCAGCGCCTTGAGCAGCCGCGAGATGCCGTGACCGTCGGCGGCCGAACCGAGCAGCACCGGACAGATCAGCCCCTCGGCGAGTTCTCGCGACAGGTCGTCGAAAATGCGGTCCTTCGGTGGCTCGATGTCGCTCAGCAACTGCTCCATCAGCGCGTCGTCGTAGTCGGCGAGCTGTTCGAGCATGTGGAAGCGCGCCTCGCGCTCGCGATCGGCCTGGATTTCCGGCAGGGGCACGATCTCGGAGACGGCGTGCTCGCGGTAGACATAGGCGCGCTCGGAGGCAAGGTCGATGAAACCCGTGGCGACACCGTTTTCCCAGATCGGGATCTGTCGCAGCACCAGCGGCTTGGTGCTCGCCGGCTGCAGCATGGGGATGATCTCGCGCACCGGCGTCGAGAAGGCGTCGATCTTGTTGAGGAACAGCAGGTGCGGGATGCCGCGGTCTTCGAGCTGTTTCAGGATCAGCTGCAGGGCGGGCACGCGTTTCGGGTCGGGTTCGCAGACGACGACGGCCGCGTCGCAGACCGACAGCGCCAATGCGCCTTCGTGCTGGAATTCGAGCGAGCCGGGGCAGTCGATGAAGGTGAAGTGATCTCCGAGGTATTCGACGTCGGCGACGTTCAGCGCGACGCTCATGCCGTGCGCGCGCGCCTCCGCGCTCTGGTCACCGACCGTGTTGCCGTCGGCCACGGTTCCAGCGCGCGTGATGGCGCCGCAGCGCTCGAGGATCGCCTCGAGCAGCATGGTTTTGCCGGCGAGATAGGGTCCTATAAGAGCAATGGCGCGAGCTGATCGGCCCGCGCCATTTGCAGCACTTGCTTGGCCCTTGGCTTCGCTCCGTTTGGAGTCACCTTTTTCTGGCATATCGCTTCTCCCGTTTGCCCGCTGTGCGGGATCGCCCCGAGGGGATGGGGCCAGTCCCGTTATCCGCCGGAGCATGTCCGGTCGGCCGATGGAGGGTGCCGGAAGGCAGCCGCCGACCAGCATTGCCGGCGAAAAACGCGCGTCGACTCGCGACCACGACTCCACGCCCGGGAGTGGAGCGCAGTATTCGCATGTTCGCGCCGCGCGGCGGCAAGCGCAAGGGTGCGAGATCAATTGCAGAAATCAGAGATGGCGGATCAGAGGCCGAAGTCCGGGTTCGCTATGGTGCATCGCAACATCGATGGAGCTGAATACTTTGCACTGCAACCTGCAGAAAAGACTTTCCGAGTAGAACGGAAAAATTACTTGACCTGCGTTATCCTTGCATCATCATGGATTCGGCGCCCGTTTCGGGAACCATTCCCGTCGCCTGTGCATTCGGTAGTCCGAGTGAGGCGAGAGGGCCGGGTGCCAGCGGTAGAGAGGCGTAGGACATGCGGATCAAGTCCCTGATGACGGCGGCGGAAGCGGCGGGCTACGCGATGGCCCCTGATGCAGATTATTTCCACGACTGCGACGACGTTGCTCCGGAGCTCAGTTCCGAACTCGTCGAGGTGGCCCACGGTCAGGAGCGCGCCGGCCTGCCGGCGGTCGTTTCGCGCACCGCGGTCGCCGAGACCTGGTTCCGCAGCGTGCTCGGCGGCTACCTGGGTCGCCGTGCGCCGGCCTGATCGCCGGCCGCGAACGCGTGATTTCCTCCTGAAGAACGAACCTGAAAGCGCCGGCATTGCTGGCGCTTTTTGCTTGTCCATTGCGTTGTCGAGACCTTCGATTGCGCGAAGGCTACGCCCCGCGGGGGGTACAGGCTGCTTCTTCCAATGCTTCCTGCCGCACCCTATGTTGCGGCGTGTGCGTAGAAACCGCTCGTTCGAGCGACTTCATCCGACCGGAGACCGATATGCTTCGTGCCCTGTTGCCCGCCACGGCCATCGCTGCAGCACTTCTCGTCCTCCCGCCATCCGCCGCTCAGTCGCAGAATCTCGAGCCGATCAAGGAACGCAAGGCGCTGCTCAAGGAGATGGGCAAGGCGACCAAGGACCCGGGCGCCATGCTCAAGCAGGAAGTGCCGTTCGATCTCGCTGCGGTGAAGGCCGCGCTCGCCGCCTATAAGGCCAACGCGCCGAAGATCGCCAAGCTGTTCCCGGACGACGCCAGGACGGGCGGCGAGACCGAGGCCCTGCCGGCGATATGGGAGAACAAGGACGATTTCACCAAGCGCTTCGACAAGCTGGTCGCCGATGCGACGGCGGCGGAAGGCAAGATCACCGACGAGTTCTCGTTCCAGGAGGAGTTCCCGAAGGTGGTCGGCAATTGCGGCGGCTGCCACAAGCAGTATCGCGAGAAGAAGTGACGCCTGCGCCCGCTCGAACGACGAAGGCCCGCGTCTCGCGACGCGGGCCTTTCTGTTGGTGCGCGTTCGGGCGGGCGGAGTTCAGCGCAGGTTGCCGCAGAAGCGCTGGATCCGCTTGCAGGCTTCTTCCAGCACCTCGGTTGCCGTCGCATAAGAGATGCGGAACGCCGGCGAGCCCTCGAAGGCGGCGCCATGCACGCACGCGACACCTTCTTCCTCGAGCAGGGCGGTGACGAAATCCTCGTCGTTGGTGATGGTCTTGCCCTTGGCCGTGGTCTTGCCGATCGCGTCCGCGCACGACGGGTAGACGTAGAAGGCGCCCTCCGGCTTCGGGCAGGAGATGCCCTTGGCCTGGTTCAGCATCGACACCACGAGATCGCGGCGCTTGACGAACACCTTGTTGTTCTCGGCGATGAAATCCTGCGGGCCATTCAGCGCCTCGACGCCGGCCCACTGCGTGATCGACGTCGGGTTCGAGGTCGACTGCGACTGCAGCTTGCGCATGGCGTTGATCAGCGACTCCGGACCGCCGGCATAGCCAAGCCGCCAGCCGGTCATGCAGTACGCCTTGGAAAGGCCGTTGACCGTGAGCGTGCGGTCGTAAAGAGCGGGCTCGACCTCGGCGGGCGTCGCGAACTTCAGCCCGTCGTAGATCAGGTGCTCGTACATGTCGTCGGTCATCACCCACACCTGCGGGTGCTTGAGCAGCACGTCGGTCAGCTTCTTGATGTCGGCGGCGCTGTAGGCGGCTCCGGTCGGGTTCGACGGCGAGTTGAACAGGAACCACTTGGTCTTCGGCGTGATGGCCTTTTCGAGCGCCTCCGGCTGCAGGCGGAAGCCCTGCTCCATGGTGGTCTTCACGAACACCGGTACGCCGCCGCCGAGTTGCACGATGTCCGCGTAGGACACCCAGCACGGCGTCGGGATGATGACCTCGTCGCCCGGGTTCAGGGTGGCCAGCAGCGCATTGTAGAGCACCTGCTTGCCGCCGGTGCCGACCGAGATCTGGCTCGGCTTGTAGACGAGGCCGTTGTCTCGCTTGAACTTGGCGCAGATGGCGGCCTTCAGCTCCGGAATGCCGTCGACGTCGGTGTACTTGGTCTGCCCCTTGTCGATCGCCGCCTTGGCCGCATCCTTGATGTTCTGCGGCGTGTCGAAATCCGGCTCGCCCGCCGACAGCGAGATGATGTCCCGGCCTTCGGCCTTGAGCTGGCGCGCCTTCATGGAGACGGCGATGGTGGCGGAGGGCTGGATGCGGTTGAGGCTGTCGGCGATGAAGCCCATGGGTCGTAAACCTTTCGCTAACCGGTCGTCTGGCAAACGCAGCACGCGCGGCGGGTGCTGGTGGCCTCGGGCGTGTCCGAGGCGCGCGGAAGCTACGCGCTCGCGTGCAGGCGCGCAAGCAAGCCTTGGGGAGAGCAAAAGCGGCGGACTGTCGCCTTGCGCTACGGACGATGCAGGGGCGCAGACGTGGCGATGGGGCAACTACTGCGGGATCGAGGACGCCCGCCCGGGCTTTTCCCGCGCCGCGCCATAATTGCGGCCCACCGGCGCCACAGGGCGCAGGTTTCATGCACATCGAGGACGTCGTGAGTTTACCGATCCGCTTGCGCCAGGGACGCGTAACGGGACACCAAGAGAGGGAAGACGACCGATGCGGCACCGCAAGGATATGTTGAACAGGGCCCGCCCCCGGACGGAGGCGCTGCGCGTCGCGCGCGACGGCTCGATCGCGCTCGGGCTGTTCACCATCGTCGCCGGGGGCAGCAGTCTCGCCAACGGCCCCGCCGCGCTGCTCGAAAGCCCGGATCGAACCGTGGCGACCGTGGTTCTGGCCGTCGTATTCGCCAGCGGTGTCGCCTTCAGCATGGCCTTTCTCCGCCATTTGAGGTCGCTCTATGCGGTCTCGCGGACCCGCCGCCGCCGCTGATGGGCCGGCGAGGGCCGCTCGCTCCGCGCGGACAAAGAATGAGCTGCGCGGGTCGCCGTCCTTGTGCACACAACCTTGAGCATGATCCTCCGCCACATCTTTGCCGTACGCATCACGCCCCCTATATTGATCGCGGGCTCCCCCGGTGATTTGCCGGGCAACGAGGCAGAGGCCACGACGATGACCGACGCGACGAAACAGAGTTCCGGGCACGCGCCGCGTGCCGCGCTTTTCTCGATTGCCCTGGGTCTCGGCGGTCTCGCCGCCGCAGCCTTCACCAGCGACATGAACTTCGCCTCGGGCCTCGAACGCGCCATCGCGGTGCAGGCGTCCGAAGAGGCGCGCCGCGTCGCCGGTCCGGTCGCCGCACCGGTGGTCGGCAGCGAGGCGTTCTGGCTGACGAAACCCGTCGGCGATGCCGCGACGGGCATCCAGCCGGCGGCGTTCGTCGCGAAAGTTGCGCGCGGCGATCGCTTCGACTTTGCCGGCGCGGGCGGCAAGCGCGTGCTCGAAGTCGTGGACGTGCAGGAAATCGCCTCCGATGCGCGCGATGGCGCCAAGCCGGGCAAGCCGCAACTGCTGATCAGCTTCAAGGATATCGCCGGCAGCTCGGCTCCCGCGGTGCGGATGCTGGTCGATGCCGACGCCCCTCTCGCCGGCCTCGCTCCGGTTTCGCGTGAGGTGGATCGCGCGCTATAAGGTCGTTCAGGGGCGCGCGAGCGGGTGGGGTCGCCCCGGCGGCTCGTCGTGGCCGCGCCATTGGCCTGCGGAGCATAACGTCATGCGGCTCAATCCGCCGACGATCGTGATTTTCCTGATCTCGCTGGTGATCGCCGTGGTGGCGTTGATCACCAAGCTTGGTTTCGTGCACATGCCGCGCTACCTGCCGCATCAGGAGTATTGGCTGGCGATCACCGCCTACCTGATCCTGATGGTCGGCACGCTGGTGCGCGGGCTCTGACGCCTGCAGCGGGGCTCGGCGCGCATCACCATGCAATCGGCTTCTTATCACGAAAGAAGCCGCCGCTCGGGCCGTCGTTCTCCAGAGTCGCCAGCCACACGGCCGTCTCGGCGCCGACCTCGACGCTACGCTCGGCGTCGGGCCCGCCCATGTCGGTCTTGACCCAGCCCGGGCACATCGAATTGACCTTGATGTCGGTGCCGGCGAGTTCGGCCGCCAGCGTGCGCGTCAAAGCGTTGAGAGCGGCTTTCGACATGCGGTAGGCCGGCCAGCCCTTGCCCATGTCGGCGAGCTGCCCCAGCCCCGAGGACAGATTGACGATGCGTCCATAACCGCCCTTCTGCATGACGGGCAAAGCTGCCTGCGTCAGCTGCAGCGCGCCGACCGTATTGACGCGAAACGTCTCCATCACCCTGTCCACGGGCGTGTCGAGCACGCTCGCCGTCGGCGCGCCGGGCCCATCGATGAGGATGCCGGCGTTGTTCACGAGGATGTCGAGGCGGCCGAACATGCCGACCACCTCGGCGACCGCCGAGCGGCAGCTCGCGGCGTCGACCACGTCGAGCGCGATGACCGGAACCTCGAGGCCCTCTTTCTGCAGGGTCTCGGCGGCCGCTTCGCCCTTGGCCTTGTCGCGCGAGCCGAGAGCCGCCATGACACCCCTGCGGGCGAGCTGGCGCACGGTTTCCAGGCCGATGCCGCGATTGGCGCCGCTGACCAGAGCGATGCGCATGTCCGCCATGTTCGTCCGTCTCCCCGCTTCATTCGGATCGCGAATTTGCGACTACCATAGACGGGTGGGAACGTCAGGCAACAACCGATGCTCCGCGCGGCTCGCCGTACGGAGCATGGCCGCGGCAAGGGGCGCGGCGTCAGGTTTCGGCAACGATCTGCCCAAGGGCGCGTTCGCGCAGAACGCGGCCTTCGATCTCGGCGTCTTCGAGCCGGATCTTGACCAGATCGCCGATGCTGACGATGCCCGCGACACGGCTTCCATCCATGACGAGCATGTGACGCACACGATCGTCTGTCATGCGGTGCAGGACATCGGACACGCGCTCATCCGGTTGGCATGTCGGCACGGGCGATCGGGTCGCGGTCGAGATCGGCTCGTCGAGGGCGGCGTTGCCGCGCCGGGCCAGCGCATGAATGATCGACCGGTCGGACGCGATGCCGAGCGGGGCCGTGTCACCGGGCTCGGTGACCATCACCGACGCAATGTTACGCTCGTCGAACAAGGCGATGACGTCCTTGATGGCCCGCGTTCTCCAGACGGAGACGACTTGTGATCCCTTCCGGGCCAGGACGTGACTGATACGCATTGGGGAAGCCTCCAAGGATGAGGAAGCGCCCGCACCGTCTGACCCTCATCTTGTCGCAAGACCGCCTTCGAGGGAAGCGGGATCGAATATTCGCTTTGGGCCACAGAAGCTGAAACAATAAACGGGCGGCGAGGCCCACGCTTCGCCGCCCGTGTCCTGAAATCGTATCCGGCGGGCGCGCAGAGCGGCTTACTTGTAGTAGCCGACCGCGCAGACCTGATCGCCGACCTTGGTGGCGAACGACACCTTCTGCACCGGCTCCTCGCTGCCCGGACGCGGCCACTTGTAGGCGACCTCGGAGATCGTACCTTCCTTGGCGGTGTCCAGGATCTCCGCGCCGAGCGCCTTGCCTTCCTTGTCCTTCAGTTCCTTCAGCGACTTGCCGGCGAGCTTCGGATGCGCGGTGAAGACGCCGTCCGCCGCGTTGGCGCAGAACGGGTAGAGATCGCGATCCTTGAAGCCGTCGGTGCCGGCGTTGAAGGCGGCGAGCGCCTTGGCCTTGTCGGCCTTCACCGCGGCGACGGCCTTCTCCAGCATGGCCTTGGCCTCGGCAGCACTGCCGAAATCGGCGGCCTGCGCCATCGAGGCACCGGCCCCGAAAGCGAGAGCAGCGGCGAGCAGGGAAACCTTGAGCGTCCTTGTCATGGCAATCCTCCGGTTATGTTTATGGTGCGATGAATGTAGGACGCGACCCGCCGCCCGCAAATACGACGAGGGCAGCGTTGCGCTCCGCGCGGTTGCCACAATCCCGGAGGGCTCGGACAAGGAACGGCTTTATTCGCTCGGCGAAAGCTGTTTCGCGCGCGCTTCTATCGCTTTGTTCCGGCCACATTTACCGAACGCGAAGGCTGCTCCGATAAAAAGCAAGGTGAACGGGTTTCATTTCGGAGTTCGGGTCGATGTCTGCCTACGCCACCCCTGGTCCCGCTGTCGCTGCCGCGGGAGACCGCAGACGCGCGTTTCTCGAGCGCCTCTACAGCGACAGGCGCGGGCAGATTTCGCGCCCCAAACTACTCGGAACGGTGGTCGCCGCCGATCTTGCTACGATCGCCGGAGTCGGCGCCTTCGCGCTGTCGGCAGCTTCGCGCGAGTTGTCGCTCACGGGGCTGGTCTTCCTTCTCGCCGCCAGCTTCGCCTTCGTCTTCGTCTTGCAGCAGACGTGGGCCTACACCATCCGCGGGCTCGGCGAGATGCCGGCACAACTCAGGCGCGTCATGGTTGCCGGCGTGTCGGTGTTCGGCGCCATCGCGGCGGCCGGCTTCCTGTTCGACATGGTGTGGATCGACCGGCAGGCGCTGGTGCTGTGGGCGGTGCTGGCGCTCTCGAGCGTGATGCTCATGAGGGTTGCGACGGCGCGCATCGTGCGCAGCCTCGGCGAGCAGGGACGACTCGTGCGCCGCACGGTGGTTGTCGGCGGTGGCAAGCACGCCGAGGAGGTCATCGATCGCCTGATGCAGCGCGACCAGGGTTCGATCCGCGTGCTCGGTGTGTTCGACGACCGCCAGGACGAGCGCTCGGCGGAAAGCATCGCCGGCTTCCCGCGCATCGGCACGTTCGAGGATCTCGGCCGCTTCTGCCGCGACGAGGGCATCGACCTGCTCATCGTCACCATACCGCTGACGGCCGAATATCGCCTGCTGCAGGTGTTGAAGCGTCTGTTCGAGTTGCCGGTCGACGTGCGCCTCTCCGCGCTGTCGTCGCAGGTGCGGCTCGACGCCAGCGCCTACACGTGGATCGGCTCTGTGCCGATGTTTCCGATCTTCAGCCGCCCGTTGAGCGACTGGGACCGCATGCTCAAAACCGTGTTCGATCGCGTCATCGGCACGATCGCCCTGATCGTGCTGTCGCCCGTGATGGCCGCGACCGCGCTCGCGGTCAAGCTCGACAGCCGCGGTCCGGTGTTCTTCAGGCAGAAGCGCTACGGCTTCAACAACGAGCTGATCGAGGTGTGGAAGTTCCGCTCCATGTACACCGACATGTCTGACGCCAACGCGGCGAAGCTCGCCACGCGCGATGATCCGCGCATCACCCGCGTGGGCCGCATTATCCGCAAGACCAGCCTCGACGAGCTGCCGCAACTCGTCAACGTCGTGCTCGGCACGCTGTCTCTGGTCGGTCCGCGCCCGCACGCGACGCAGGCCAAGGCCGAGAGCGAACTCTACGAGCACGCGGTGCATCACTACTTCGCGCGCCACAACGTCAAGCCGGGCATCACCGGCTGGGCGCAGATCAACGGCTGGCGCGGCGAGACCGACACGCGCGAAAAGCTCGAGCAGCGCATCGAGCACGACATGCACTACATCGAGAACTGGTCGCTGGCGCTCGACGTCTACATCCTCGCGGCGACGCCGTTCGCGCTGCTCAACACCCGCAACGCATATTGAGATGGGATCACCGTACGCCACCGCCGCACTGCCACGACCGCTGACGCTGAAGGCGGCGCCAACGGCGTTGGCACTGGCGTGCCTCGCCATGGTGGTGAGTGCGGTCGTCTTCACCGAGCCGGCGCCGGTCGACATCCTGTTCATGGGTTTGATCGTGCTGCTGCCGCTGCTTCGCCTCGTGGCGATCGGTCCGGTGGCGCTCGCCGGCTTCACGCTTTGGATGTTCGTCGTCGCCACCGGCTATGCGGCCGTTCTGCAATCGCCGACGCTCGCCAGCGCCACCATTCATCTTGCCGTGACGCTGTACCTCGCGGCCATGGCGATGGTGCTCGCGGGCTTCGTCGCCGCCGAGCCGCGCCGCGCGCACGTGTTGATGTGGGCGTACGTCGGCGGTGCCGGACTCGCGGCTGTCGCGGCGCTGGTCGGCTACTTCAACATCGTGCCGGGCTTCCAGGAGCTGTTCACCAACTACGGCCGCGCCCGCGGCACCTTCAAGGACCCGAACGTGCTGGGTGCCGCGCTCGCACCGGCCATCGCGTTCCTGGTCTGGCAGATGCTGCGCGCGGACCGTCGGCGCGCGCGGATCGCGATCGGCGCCAGCGGCGTGCTCTCGCTCGCCCTTCTGCTCAGTTTCTCGCGTGGCGCCTGGATCTCGCTCGCCATCACGCTTGCGATCATCGGTGTCGCCAGCCTCGCGCGCGCCCGCCGCCGCGATGATTTCCGTCGCCTGCTGGTGATCGCGATCGGCGCGCCGGTCGTGCTGGTCGGAGCGGCGCTCGCGGTGACGCAGATCGACGCCATCAGCGTCTTGCTGAGCCAGCGCGCGTCGCTGGACCAATCCTACGATCAGGGGCCCGACGGGCGCTTCGGCGGCCAGTCGAAGGCGTGGGCCTTGGTGCTCGACAACCCGCAGGGCATCGGCACACACACCTTCCGCGAGCGCCACCACCACGAGGAGGCGCACAACGTCTATCTCAGCATGGCGCTGTCATCGGGGTGGCTCGGCGCGTTCGCCTACATCGGCCTCGTCGCGCTGACGCTATTCGCGGGCTTGCGCGATGCACTCAGCGGGCGCGATCCGTCGGGCCTGCAACTGGTACTGACGGCGTCGTTCGCCGGCCTCGCCTTCGAGGGCGTCGTCATCGATACCGATCACTGGCGCCACTTCTTCATCCTGCAGGCGCTGGTGTGGGGTCTCGCCGATGCCCGGGCGCACCATTTCGAGCGCGACCCGGATGCGCGCCGCGCGGGCGACAGGCCGGCGGCCGGCTGATCCCGCGCAGTCGATCGCTCAGGATGGCCGGTCCTGCGACCGGAGCTGCGCGCGAATTTCCGCGAGGCGCTGCACGAGGCTGTCCGACTCGTCTGCTGCATCGCCGCTCGCGGCGGCCGTGGCGGTCGTTTCGGCTTCACTGTCGAGATTCGCCTCGCCGTTCTCGGGATAGAGGTCGTAGGCGGTCTCGAGTGCGTCGATGAAGGCGATGATCAACTCGGTGAGCGGCGACAGCGCGATGCGGCCGGCGACGAGGAAGCCGTCGTCGAAGGCGATGGTGCGGCCCTCCGGCAGGTCGGCTGCTTCGCTGTCGATCATGCCGCGTCGCCGCAGGAATGCGACGAGGCAATCGCCGGTGTCGAAATCGTTCGCCGTCGCATCGCCAAGCTCTGCGACCGCATCGACCAGCGATACGGTCGTCGCGGCGAACAGTTCAGCGAGGCGCGCGAACTCGGCTTCTGTGCGCGCCAGCTCCCGCGCCCGTTCGCGGGCTCTCAGCACGCGCGTCACCAGCACGGCTTCGAAAGCGCGCATGCGCTCGACGACGCGCCGTTCGCTGGCGCGCAGCACGAGCGTTTCGGCGGCCGTCTCCGTCAGGTGCTGCGCCGGCCAGGCGCGCGCCGCCGTCTCCAGGTCCTCGGCGGCGGCGAGCGCCGCGTCCAGGTGATCGGCCAACAGGTAGGCGACCGCCGGAGCTTCGGCGTCGTGGCGGCTCGGTCGTTCTTTCATGCAGTCCCCCTCAGACACCCGAAGCTTGCGGCTCGAAAGCACGTGCTCACCCGGGCGGTCGAGCGTCGGCCGGCAACGCGCACGGCACGGCCCGACAAGTGCGGGCAACATCAGGTGATTCGCGAGGCGGTAGAAAGGCTCCGTCAACCCCTGTACCCGGTTTCCACCGCCGCCACGTCGAGGGGTGGCCAGCTCAGCGGGTGGGGTTGCCGGGAATCGCGGCGGTCGGCCCGGTGAGGGAGCGGCGGACGCCCGAGATTTCCATCACGAACTTGCGGCGGATGGCACGCGCGAAATCGTCGTAGCCGTTGGCGACGATGACGAAGGCACCGGGGCCGGCCATCACATGGCGCTCGTACCACTGTGTCAGAGTCTTCGCGTCGCTCTTTGCGGGCAGCGGAAAATCGAGCTGGCTCGAGCCCGGAGCTCGGTTCCAGCGCTCGATCTCGTGGTCGATGCCGTCCTCGAGGATCGGCAGGCCGTTGATGGTGGCACCCTTCGCCAGCAGTTTGTCGCGCATCTCGCCGAGGTAGGTGAGCGAGGTGCAGTTGTCCGGCCCGTCCCCGGAGACATCGACGACCACGCGATCCGCCTTGCCCGGCATCTGTTCGAGAGTCAGTTCGCCGAGGTGCTTCATCATGCGGCCGACGCAGGTGTAGTCGCCGCCGATGGTCGGAAGCGAGCGCAGCATGGTCGCCACCGCGCGCGCGTCCGATGCGCTGGCGATCCAGGTCCATGGCAGCAGAACGCGGGCGCGGTCCGCCCAGCCGACCAGCGTCAACAGGATGGCCCCGCGCGCGCCACTGGTGACGACCCGCACGACCTCGGGGTCTTCGAGTGCCTGTGCGATGCCTTCCATCTGCAGCCGGTAGCGCGTCTCGTCGACCGATTGCGAGACGTCCACGGCCAGCACCAGCGCCGTATCGGCGACATCTTCAGCCAGGGCGGCGTGGCTCGCCATGAGCACAGCAATCGCCGAGGCAACCGCAAGAACAAATCTGGAAGTGAGGCGCACGCTGGCGGAACTCCTGCTTCTCTCGGGAGGCTCGGAGGTGCACCGTATCGGCGCGCGCCGCGCCGGGCAATTGCCGGAGAGTGCAAGGGGGCGCAGGACTTGCGCGCCCCCTTGCAGTGCGCGTGAAAGGGAATAGACGGATCGCGTCACCAGGCGCTGGCGTAGCGGCGCGACTTGCGTCCCGAGGTGGCGTAGCCCTTCGCGCGGTAAGAGCGCGCGTTGGCATAGCCCTTCGAGCGATGCGAGCGGCCGCTGGCATAACGCTTCTTCGAGGCGCGGCTGACGTAGCGGCTGCCGCCGCCGCCCTGGCACTTGTGGAAGCGGTAGCGCGGGCCGGTGTCGATGTGGATATGGTTCATGCCGCAGCTGTAGGTGCCGACGCCGCCGTTGTGGTTGGCCTTCAGCCACGACACGACTTCGGAGTAGCGTCCGGCCGGCGGGTTGAAGTCCACGGCGCGGCACGAGGCGTGGTAGCTGGCCTTGCCGGAGCCGGCGATGCGGGCGCCCGGCCGGTGTGCGGAGATCACCTGCACGGGGCCGAACTTGCTGCGAATGACGTTGAGCGTAGCGGCGAGCGCGCTCGGCATGCAGGCCGCTTCGGCGCGTTGGACCGGCATGCTGAACGTGCCCACGCCGGCGAGCATGATGAGCGCCGCGGCGCGCAGAAGGTTAGTAGCTCGAATGATCATTTTTCTATCGTCTCCCGTCTAACGGAACCTGTTGGAGAGGCGCCGGCTGATACCGGCAGGTCGCCGTTCGCGGGGAGCTGTGGCCAAGACAAGGCAAGGCCTCGAAGCTGCGTCGAATTGTCTTCAAATACAGCGTTTTCGCGTTAGATTCGGACATCAATCGTGATGCTCGTGCCACGCGGGAATTTGCCTCGGGCCGGGCATTCCCGCCCGCCGCCGGCTCACTGAGATCATCGCACGAGGCTGGGGAATGCGCGGCGCGGACGCTCGCTCGCACGGATCGGGCGCGCTATAAGCGGCGCATGAGCACACATGAGCCATTGCGGCCGAACGCCCGCGTGCGCGTCGGCAACGTCACCTTCGCCAGCGATGCACCGATCGCAGTGCTGGCCGGACCGTGCCAGATGGAGAGCCGCGCGCACGCGCTCGAAATGGCCTCCGCGCTGAAAGAGATCGCGGCCCGGCTCGGCATCGGCCTCGTCTACAAGACGAGCTTCGACAAGGCGAACCGCACCTCGCTCGGCGGCAAGCGCGGCCTCGGCCTCGACCAGGCGCTCGGCGTGTTCGCCGAGGTGCGCGAGAGCCTCGGGCTGCCGGTCGTCACCGACGTGCACGACGCGAGCCAGTGCGCGGTCGTCGGCGAGGTGGTCGACATCCTGCAGATCCCGGCGTTCCTGTGCCGGCAGACCGACCTGCTGATCGCGGCGGCGAAGACAGGCCGCGTCGTCAAGATCAAGAAGGGTCAGTTCCTGGCGCCGTGGGACATGAAGAACGTCGTCGCCAAGGTGACGGGCTCGGGCAATGCCAACGTGCTCGTCACCGAGCGCGGCGTCTCGTTCGGCTACAACACGCTTGTTGTCGACATGCGCGCGCTGCCGATCATGGCCGAGACCGGCGCGCCGGTGATCTTCGACGCGACGCATTCCGTGCAGCAGCCGGGCGGTCAGGGGACCAGCTCCGGCGGCGACCGCCGCTTCGTGCCGGTGCTGGCGCGCGCCGCAGTCGCGGTCGGCGTGGCGGGCCTCTTCATCGAGACGCACGAGGACCCGGACAACGCGCCGAGCGACGGCCCCAACATGGTGCCGCTGCGCGACTTCGAAGCCCTGCTGCGCGACCTGATGGCGCTCGACAAGGTGGTGAAGGGGGTAGGCTAGCGTTAGCCGTGGTGACCTGCCTCGACCGAAGTCGGCCCTTTGCGGCCTCCTGCACACTGGTCCCAAGAGCTGCAGCTTGTTGCGTGTGTCCGCAAATCAGCGCGACGCACCGATCGCCATGAAGAGGCCGATGGCGAGAACCAGCAGGCCCACGACGTCGGCAATGCCGAACTGCATCAGAATGGCCGGTGGTTCGCGCATGCGCGGCGCGAAGCGGATCAGTCCGAGAGTGCCGAGGCCGATCCAGCCGAGTATCGCAACGGTGACACCCGCAGCGGCGTCGGGGATGTGCGGCAGCAGGTAGACGACGACCAGCAGTCCGATCGCGACGTGGGTCGCGAAGACGACGAGGGCCACCGCGCTCTTCTTGATGAATGCACGAGTAAAGCGTGGGTCTGTCAGTATTTGCACGACACCCGACACGATGACCGCGAGCATGATCGGGATCATGTACAGTTTGCTCATCGCGATAGCCCTTGCGTTTCGGGGCGTATCGGTCCCCTAATTCGGCAGGCACTCGCGCGCTTCCAATCCATCTGGATCGTCATACGCGCTTGTGAAGCCACCTCTCGAGAGCCGTCGACGTCCCGGGTGGATAATTTAGCGCACGGCGCGGGCTCGTTCGGTCCGGGTCAGTTCGAGCTGTTCGATTGCCCCGGCATTTCCCGGATTGATCTCGAGCACCTTCTCGAAGTCTGCGATGGCCTTGTCCCACTGCCTCGTCAGCTTGTAGATGAGCGCCCTGTAGAAATAGGCCGGAAACGATTTGGGATCGAGTTCTATGGCTCGATCCACATCCTTCAGAGCAGTCGCAAAGTCATTGCGGCTCGCATGAACGCGGGCACGATTGATGTACGCCTCGATGTTGTCTGGCTGCAGTACGATCGCACGATCGAGGTCGGCGAGCGCCTTCGGATAGTCGGCCTTGTACATCAACGCCTCGCCGCGCATCGTCAGGAGGGAACTCTCCCGCCCCTTGAGTTCTCTGTTCCGGCACTCATCTCGATGCTCCGGGAATACCCGGACGCATGCTGTCCTGAGATGGAGTGGAATGGCGGTCGTGAGATCGGCAATGGCCTCATTGTAAGCTCCCTTGAGCAACAGGATTTCGGCCCGATCCTTCAGGTACATCGGCGAGAGATCGGAGTTGCCGTCCAGTCGAATGGCTTCATTGAAGTCTGCCAAGGCTCCGTCGATATCCCGCTTGAGACGTTTGCGAAAGAATCCGCGCTCGTAAAGCGATCTCGCCCGCCATCGGGGCGACGGCTCCAGCGCGATCGCTTCGGAGATCACAGATAACGCCTTTTCAGGGTCGCTGTTTTCATCCAGCAAGAGTGCTCTCCAGGCCATGATTTTAGCCGACGCATCGACGTTCGGCTTCGTGTCGTCGGTTGAATCGGGAACCAGTCCGCCTGGAGGGGTGGGGCGAGGTGACAGGGGTGACGGCGATCTGAGCGGCGCAGGCGCTGGCGCAACAGTTGCCCCTGAGGGCGTCGACTTCGAGGACGTTGCCCCCGCGGGCTTCGATCCGGCATCCGGCCCCGCGGCGACGGTGCCGGCGGGACGCGGCACGTTCGTCACCTTGAATTCCGTGACATGCCACGCGTCGCGCCGCGCCTCCGGCGATGCCGCGTGGATGCCGAGCAATTGCGTGCCGGCCGTTGGCTCCCCTTCGAAACGATGCACCGTCACGTCGTTGATACCGATCGTCGCCGTCCGCCCCTCCGCCGTGAGCCGGATGCGGTTCGCTTGCCCTGCCCGCAGAGCCGGGCTGCGCTTCCACGGAACGATATCGACCCTTCTGGCACCCACTTGGCGGTGAATCCGGAAGAAGCCGTCGCCTGAAATGCTGACGACATAGAAGCTCGATTCATTTCTCCCCCAGAACGCAAGTCCGGCATTGCTGGAACCGGCGTTGGTGGCTTCGGCAAGCATCAATGTCATGCAGACATCGAAGCTTCCACCCAGAGGCGTGGAGTTCCATCGCAGCAGTTCGGAGTACGGCGCGGGGGTGACGACGAGCTTGCCGGTGGAGATGCGGCAGTCGTCCGAAGTCGGTCTGCAGATCCCGGTTTGCCCCGCGAACCGGTCTTCGAGAATGACGGTGTCACCCTGACAAGCCCACCCGGCAACGCAGGAACCAAGCAATGCAGCAAAGCTGCATGCCGTCGTCACGAACGTGTGAGCCATGCGCCCACCTCCAAGGAAATACGGGCGTCGGCTAAGGCCGACACAACCGGGGTATTTGAGCATTGACGCCCGTCAAGGAAGAGACAAGCCATTCTTGCCGGCGAGAGCAGAAATTGACCCTCGTCATGGGCGCACTTGCGGAAGGAACTTTAGAGTGAAAAGTGATAACTCCGGCACTCACTGGGGAGCTGTTCATGCTGAAGCATCTGACGTTGGTGATCGCTGCATTGGCAATATGGCTTGGCAGCACGCCGGCCACGGCCTGCAAAGGCGACAAGGTTCTCTTCGATGATGATTTCTCGACGCTCGACCGCGCATGGGGCGCGCAGAGCGAGCATTTCAGTGTGAAGGACGGCAGGCTCGTGGTGAAGCCAGCGTCCAACATGGTCTTCTGGAGCTGGAACCCGGCCTTCACTTTCGATGATGCTGATGCGTGCCTGACCGTGACGCTCGTCGAGACGAGCGATCCGACCAACAGCAGTGCTGGACTGATGTTCTGGGTCAAGGACAACGCCAACTTCTACGTCATGAACATCGCCTCGAACGGATTCTATAAAGTGAACCGAAAAGTGGCAGGCAAATGGGTCGCAGACCCAATTGCCTGGACACAAACCGATGCGGTCAATCAAGGACCCTCCCAGCCGAACGTACTTCGTGTGACCACCAAAGGTCAGTCGGTGACGCTCGTGATCAACGACAAGGAGGTGGCGCGTTTCCGCGCCCAAGCGCCGGACGGACCATCTTATGTGGGCGTATTCGCGACATCGGCGAAGCCTGAAACTGACACTTGGGCCTTCGCAAATCTGAAGGTCACGAACGTGCGACCCTGAGGAACCTGCGGCATCAACTCGTCGGCGACGCTCGAGCACAAAGCTGCTATTCGCGGACGGCGATCGTGAAGGTGTGGACGATCATCGTGGACGTGCTGTCGCCAGGACGGCCGTACTCGAATACGAGCCGGATAGGTCCGTTTTCCAACGGAGTTACCAACCAGCTTTCGATGGCTCGGGCGCCGACGATGGCCTGACCATCTTCGCAGGGGGGTGGCGATACGCCTACGTGCTCAATGGTCACGCGTTTGATGCCCGTACTCGACTTCGCATCGATATGCCATGCGTAGCCGGTCGACGGATTGGCGATCAATGCAATTTCGAACGGGATGTTCAGCTCAGCTTCGCGCCGGGTTTGTGTCTTCTCGATCTGGTCGGCGCGCAGTGATGTCGCGCCAGCAAGGGCGAACACAAATGCTATCGCTGTGTGTGCGACCGTTCGGCTGATCGACATCATGATGCTCCAACTCGCAGCTTGGGCTGTCGTCGAATAGCCGAGCGCGCGGCGAGCTGCATTGATTCTGCGTAAAGACCGATAGCTGCAC
>ERZ1645187.1131-NODE-1131-length-25083-cov-18.194262_pt1 | contig 25083 bp, 22 predicted proteins | sample MGYA00575352_ERZ1645187 | MGnify/ENA primary metagenome ERZ1645187 (study PRJEB40837, sample SAMN11349314) | freshwater sediment metagenome | isolation source: river sediment | host: Sediment | place: India: Wazaribad , New Delhi | collected 2017-02-21 ...
TCGTCGTCGCCGACGCAGCAGATGTTGGGCGAGCCTTGCGCCAGCAGGCGCAGCCACAGGTACTGGGCGACGTTGGTGTCCTGGTACTCGTCGACCAGGATGAAGCGGAAACGGCGCTGGTAGTCGGCGAGTACGTCCTTGTGCTCGGTGAAGAGCCGCAGGCACTCGAGCAGCAGGTCGCCGAAGTCGCAGGCGTTGAGTTCCTTCAGCCGCGCCTGATAGGCGGCGTAGAGATCGCGCCCCTTGCCGCCGCCGAAGCCGTAGCCCTCGCCGTGCGGTACCTTCTCGGGCGTCAGGCCGCGGTTCTTCCAGCCGTCGATGAGGCCGGCGAGCTGGCGCGCAGGCCAGCGGTCCTTGTCGAGGTTCGCGGCCTCGATCACCTGCTTCATCAGCCGCAACTGATCGTCGGTGTCGAGGATGGTGAAGCCGCTTTTCAGCCCGACCAGTTCGGCATGGCGGCGCAGGATCTTGACGCCGATGGAGTGGAACGTGCCGAGCCACGGCATGCCCTCGACGGCGCCGCCGACCAGCTTGCCGATGCGCTCCTTCATCTCGCGCGCGGCCTTGTTGGTGAAGGTGACGGCGAGAACCTGGCTCGGCCAGGCGCGGCCCGAGGCGAGGATGTGGGCGATGCGCGTCGTCAGCACGCGCGTCTTGCCGGTGCCGGCTCCGGCCAGCACGAGCACGGGGCCGTCGAGTGCCTCGACGGCGGCGCGCTGCTCCGGGTTCAGGCCCTCGAGATAGGGCGGTCCGGCGGCCGGGCGGCCGGCGGCGCGCATGGCGCGCTCCGAGATCGACAGCCGCTGCGGTTCGCCCTCGGGCACCGGATCGTGCGCGGGGTCGTGACGGGGCGGCGGTGGAGGCGGCAGACCGGGCGACGAGAACGGCAGCCGGCCGGGTGGGCCGCCCGCTTTTGCCGACGTGCCAGCGGGGGAGGCAAGTGCGGCGTCTTCTTTCGCACGCGAGCGCGCACCGCCGCGACCGCCGCCCGCGGGGCGCGCCGGCGCTTCCGGCAGGTCGAACGGCAGATCCTCGAACAGCGGGTTCGCGCCGCCCTCCGTGTTCCCGCTTCGTTTGCGATTCATGGCCATCCGTCGGGACTATACCACCGCGGCGCTGGCCGGAAGGGCCGGCGGGCCACGCTCCACAAATGGGTGGCCGCGAGAAAAATCAAAAAAGCGCGTTAAGTATCACGGGGAACTGAGCGAATGCCGGTTCGGGCCTACAACTGGGGTCATCAGATGGAACGAGGCCAGACGGCCTCACCGACCAGCCCGCCAGCCCGAGCCCAGGAGTCGCCGCCATGACCAAGACCTTCGCCAAGACCGCGCTTTCCGCCCTCGTCGCCGCCGTCGCCCTCGCCGCCCAGACCTCGGGTGCGGCCGCCATCTCCAACAGCGTCAAGTTCGCCTGCATGGCCGACTATTTCTCCTACTGCTCGCAGCACAGCCCGGAAGGCTCCGGTGTCCGCCAGTGCATGCGCGCCAACGGCCTGAAGCTGTCCAACCGCTGCGTCAACGCGCTGGTCGCCGCCGGCGAAGTGTCGAAGGCCGAGGTGGCAAGCCGCCGCGCGAGCAACTGATCCCCAGCCCTTGGGCACGGGTGGCTGGAAAGGGGGTGGCCGCGTGGCCGCCCCTTTTGCTTTAGCCGCGCGCATCTTGCTTCCGTCGGGACGAAGCGGCGCGTTCAGCGGTGCTCCTCGACGCTTGCGGCGACCAGCGCGGCATTGAAGGCATCGAGTGCGCGCAGGCGGTCAGCCCAGCCGACGACGCGGCTGGTGTCATGTTCGGAAACGACGGCGATGCGGTTCTCGCCGGTCGTGTCGAAGGCGCGCAGCGCCCGCTCCAGCGTATCGGAGGGGAGCAGCCACGCGCCGCCCGCCGCAGGATCGAAGCGGTCCGGCGTGTCCGTGCCGGCACCGTCGCTCTCGGACATGAAGCTCGCCACGGTCAGCGAGCGCACGATGCTCTTGTGCGGCCCTTCCCGCAGGAACAGGCCGCGCCGGCCGAGCTGCCAGTGGAAGAAGCTGGCGCCGAGCAGCGCCTGCGTCAGTGCCACGGCAATGGCGACGGTCAGCAGCAGCGCGATGGTCATGTCGTAGCCGCCGGTCAGCTCGAAGCAGATGAGCGTCGTCGAGATCGGTGCTCCGAGCACCGCGGCGGCGACGGCGCCCATGCCGAGGATCGCATAGAGGCCGTGACTGGCGCCGACCTCGGGAAACGTCGACGTGGCGATCACGCCGAACGCAGCGCCGGTCACCGCGCCGAGATACAGCGACGGCGAGAAGATGCCGCCGGCGAAGCGCACCGCGAGCGAAATTGCGGTCGCCGCCGTCTTGGCGAACAGCAGGGCCAGCAGGGTGAGCAATGGCAGCTTTTGATGCAGCGCCGCGTCCGTCGTCTCGTAGCCGACGCCGAGCACTTCGGGAAAGGCGAGTGCGATAATGCCGACGGCGAAACCGCCGAGGCCGGTGCGCAGCGCGAGCGGCATCTCGAAGCGCCAGACGATGCGTTCCGCCGCCATGATCGACAGCTGGAACAGGATCGCGACCACCGCGCACGTGAGCCCCAGCAGGGCGAAGGCCGGGAACTCCCAGTAGGTCGTGATCTGGTAGTCCGGCACGGCAAAGGCTGCGAAGTTGCCGAGGTGGATACGGCTGACGATGCCGCCGGCAACGCTGGCGATGACGATCGGCACCAATGCCCGCATGGCGTAGTGCCCGAGGATCACCTCGTGCGCGAACAGCACTCCCGCGATCGGCGCGTTGAAGGACGCGGAGACGGCGGCAGCGACTCCGGCGGCGAACAATGCGCGGCGGCTGGCGGCGGGCAAGTGGAAGCGGTGCTCGAGCCACGAGGCAATGGCGGCGCCGAGATGCACCACGGGGCCTTCGCGGCCCGCACTCGCGCCGGAGCCGAGCGAAAGCACAGCGAGCAATGCGCTCCAGAACCCGACCTTCGGCTCGATATGGCAGTCGCGCAGCGCCCGCGTCTCGATGACATCGGCGACGGCATGGGCGCGCTTGCCGGGCATATAGCGGTCGAGCAGATAACCGACCAGCACGCCGCCGAGCATCGGCGCGAGCAGGATGTTCCACCACGGCACGGCTGCCGCCGCCGTGACCACGCGCTCGCTCATGGTGTGCAGCCACGGCAGCTGCACGATGCCGATGGCCATGCGGAAGCCGAGTGCGGCATAGCCGACCGCAACGCCGACCACCGCGGCCAGCAGCCAGACCAGCAGCAAGCGCTCGGCCGTGATCTCGGCGAGGCTGGCGGATATTCTTTCGACGACGGCTGTGCGCAGGCCGCCGAGCATGCCCTCGGGCCCGGGATCGCCGCTTCGGGCGCGATCCGGAGCGGTTCCGTTGCTGTCGCGTCCCCCGCTCATCCTGCCTCGCTCGGGTCACGGGAGCCGTCCAAGGTCAGACCCTTCCCTGTGGTCAGGGTGCCCCGGCATCGGCCGGCTCGCAACGCCCGAACGGGCAGGGTCGGCACGCCGGGTGGATTTATGCCGGCGCCTCGCGCATTGTCGTCCGGCCGAATCAGGCCCGGATCGGGCCGGGCGTCGGCGCGACAGGTTCATTGAACGCCCGGAGGCAGTGCGTTTGAACAGCCTGGTGATGTGGATCGGCGGACTTCTGGCGGCGGTGCTGGCGGCACTGTTCGCGGTGCCCCTGTTCGTCGACTGGAACGGCTATCGCGGCGTCATCGAGGAGGAAGCGTCCCGCATCCTCGGCCGCGACGTGCGCGTCGGCGGCAACATCAACGTCCGTCTGCTTCCGACGCCGTATCTGCGCTTCGAGAAGCTGCGCATCGCCGACATCAGCGAAGGCGCCAGCGAGCCGCTGTTTCGCGCCGACGCCTTCACGCTGTGGCTTTCGGTGCCGCCGTTGCTCAAGGGCGATCTCGAGGTGCGGCGCATGGCGCTCGAGAAACCGGTGGTGACCCTCAAGCTCGCGTCCGACGGCGTCGGCAACTGGGCGAGCCTCGGCATCGAGACGCGCCGCCTGCCGTTCGTGCCGCAGAACGTCGCCCTGCAATCGGTCGAGATCGGCGGCGGAGCCATCGTGCTGCATCATGCGAGTGCGGGCGAGCTGGCGCGGCTCGACGACATGTCGGGCGAATTCGCGGCCGAGTCGCTCGCTGGGCCCTACAAGCTGACGGCCGACGCGCGCTGGAACGGCGCCATGCGCGAGCTGCGGTTGGCGACCGGAGCGATGGACGCAGCCGGCACACTGCGCTTCAAGGGCTCGGCCCGAACCAGGACCGGCGCCGGCGAACGTGCCGGTGTGTCGGCGCAACTCGACGGCGCCGTCGTGGATCTAACCGGGCGGGCGCGGGTGGAGGGGCAGGTCGCCCTGCAGATGCCGTTGCCCGAGCTGCCGGCTGCGACGGTCCAGGCGGCGGTCGGTGCTGCGCCCGAAACATCGCCGGCTGCCGGGTCGTCGGGCTCGGCACCGATGCCGGCGTCTCAGGCCCCGGCGCCTCCCGGCGATGCCGCGCCGTTGAAGCCTTCCGGTCCGGTCACGCTCGACATCAAGGGCCGGTTGCTTGCCGACGCGCGTCAGCTGACGGGGGCCGATCTCGTCGCCAGCGTCGACAACGTCGGCCAGCCGCAATTGGCGACGGCGGCGGCGAGTCTCGCCTGGGGCTCACCACCGCGTCTGGATTTCAGCGCGGCCTCGCGCTGGCTCGATTTCGATCGCCTCGCCCCGTCGAGCGGGCGCGCTTCTCCGGTCGAAACGCTCGGCGCGATGGCGCGCGGGCTGCTGGCGGCGCTCCCGGCCGGCGCGATCGTACAGGGCAATCTCGGCATCGAGCAGATCACGCTCGGCGGCGAGGCGGTGAGCGGCCTCGACATTGCCGTGAAGCGCGATGCCGCGGGACCGCTGCGAATCGAGCGCGCCTTCGCGGAGTTGCCGGCAGGCGGCCGCGTGTCGCTCGACGGCCGGCTCGACCAGGGTGACAGCGCACTCGCTCTCGACGGACGCGTGACGGTTGCCGGACCGAGCCTCGAACGGCTGGCGCGCTGGGCGGCACCCGGTACGCTGGCCGGTCAGTTGGCGCCCGATGGCGCCTTCTCGCTCGACACCGCTGTGGGCATTTCCGCAGGCGTCCTGAACTTGAAGGACGCGCGCGGCAAGCTCAACGGGCATGCCTTCACGGCAGCGGCGGCGGTGCCACTGTCGGGCACGGGCTCGCTGTCGATCGCGTTCGATGCGGATGTCATCGAGAGTAACTGGTTGTGGAAGGGCGGGCTTGACCGCCGCGGCTTCCTCGCGTGGCTCGACCGGCTGTCGCAACTCGCGTCCGCGACGCCGCCCCAGGGGACCGCGACTTCGATGCGCGACGTGGCGCTGCGCCTGCGCACAGGACAGCTCCGTGGTCCCGACCGCACGCTCGACGATGTTGCCGCCGAGATCGAGGTGCGCGACGGCGTGCTGCGGTTCAAGCAACTCGCAGTGCGTTCGGGCGATGCCTTGCGGCTCGATCTCTCCGGCGAGATCACGGCGAGCGCAGTGCCTGCCGCGGCGGGAACGGTTGCGGGACCACAGAGGCGCGGGCGGATCGACGGCACCGTCTCGGTCGCCGACACGCTGAGCGTCGCCGCGCTGTTCGGCCTGCTGCAGTTGCCGGAGAACGATCGCACGCGCCGGCTGGCGACGCTGGCGCCGATCGCGCTCGCCGGGTCCATTACAGCCGCCGAGCGGACGTCATCCGCACTCGACGTCCGTCTCGACGGGACACTTGGCGGCGGTCGCGTCACGGTCGCCGCGCTGCTCGACGGCGGCCTCGAAGACTGGATCGGCGCCCCGGCCGAGATCACCATGTCCGCCGAGAACGCGCCGATCGCCGAGCTGACGGCGCTGCTCACCGGAGCCGCGAAGCCGGCCGAGACGCGCCCGCGCGGCGATGCCAGCCGTATCGCCAGCAACGCTTCGCTGAAGGCTGTCGGAGCGCCGCGGCAGGGTCTGGTCACCGACGCCGTCGTCAGCGGGCGCGGCGTGCAGATCGCCTACAACGGCCGCACCGTGCTCGATGCCGACGCGCGCCCGGCGCTCGACGGCATGCTCGAGGTGGCCGCCGACCGGCTCGGCGACGTGCTCGCCATCACGGGGCTCGGGCAGGCCGGCAGCGGTCTCGAACAGGCGGTCACGGGAACGCTCGGTCTCGCCAGCGTTGCGGACGGAAAGTTGCGCCTGTCGCCGAGTGGATTGACGATTGCCGGAGCGCGCGTCGACGGAGCCCTGCAGGTCGCGCGCGACGACCACGGCAGAGCGCAGATTGCCGGCGAGATCGCCGTCGATCGTGCCAGTGTCGGCGGCCTGCTGAGCGGCCTCGTCGCGGGCGCACCGCGGCCCCTGCCGGTGACGCCGCCAAGGAGCGTGGCAGCAGCGAAGCCCGCGGACGTGCAAGGGCTCCCCGGCCCCAGTCCGAGCCCATGGTCGGATCAGCCGTTCGCCAGCGAGGCCTTCGACCGGTTCGACGGCAATGTCACCTTGCGGGTGGCACGGCTGGCGCTGGCTCCGGGGCTGGCTGCGGCGGACGCCCGGCTCGCCGTCGAGTTCGCGCGCGGCCGCGTCGTGGCGGGGCTCTCGGAAGCGAAGGCGCTGGGCGGTCGGTTTGCCGGCAACCTGACGCTGGAACAAGCGCCGGCCGGCGTGCGTGCAACGGGCAAGCTGGCGGCCGACGGCGTGTTGCTGGCGGACATCGCGCGGGCGGCCTCCAGCGCCTCGGCGAGCGGCAAGCTGTGGGCCGATGTGACCTTCGCCGGCCAGGCGCTGAGCCCGCGCGCGCTGATCAATGCGTTCGAGGGCAAGGGCCGGATGACCATAGGCGAGGCCGAGATCGGCGCTCTCGCACCGGAGGCGATCCAGGCCATCGTGACGGCGGCGTTCGCCAAACAGATCGCCACCGACGAGGCCTCGATCCTCGCAGCGGTGAAGGACAAGCTCGGCAAGGGGCGGATAGCCCTCGGCCCGCGCGAAATCGCTATCGGCATCGACGACGGCGCGGTGAAGCTCGATCGGTTCGAACTGCGGAGTGGTGGCGGTCGCGTCGAGGGTATCTTGACGGTCGATCTGGCCACCTTCGACGCAGAGGCCGAGTGGCGTACCGTCGCCCGCAACGAGGAACAGGGACGCGCCGACTGGCCGCGCATCAGCGTGTTCCACGTCGGCCCGCTCGCCGAGCTCGGCACAGTCGAGCCTCGCGTCGTGCTCGGCGGTTTCGAGCGCGAACTGAGCGTGCGGCGCATGGAGCGCGAGGTCGAGGAACTGGAACGCATCCGCAAGGAGGACGAGGAGCGCGCGCGTCAGGAGCGGGAGCGCCAGCGCGCCGCCGAGGCGGAGCGCAAGCGAGCGGCAGAGGCTGAACGCCAGCGCCTGATCGAACTGGATCGGCAACGCCGCATCGAGCAGCAACAGCAGCGCGAGGCGCCGGCCGGCCAGTCCAGCCTGCAGCCGACGCACAACCGGCCGCCGCCAGCAGCGGGAACGCCAACAGGGGCTGCGTCCGAACCCGTCGGTGGCGCCGTGGTGCCGGATGCGCAACAGACCGGCCAGCAGGGTGGAACGCCGCCGGGCGCTGGCGACGGGCCGTCCTCAACGGCAGGCACCTGGACACCTTCGACGACGACGGCCGGATCGCCGGCTGATCCAGCCTCGCCCCCGATGCCGAACGCGCAGGGCACGATCGCCCCGCCCGTGACGACCGACGATCCGGTCGTGCCACGACCGCGCGCCGCCGCTCGTCCGCGGCGCGAGCCTTCAGCATCCGATACACTGCTGAAGTCGTTCAGTCCGTCGGCGAATTGAGGCGGGTGCAGCGGCGATCAGCCGGTGTGGCCGGGCACGGATGGACGACGACGAAACCAGGCCAGCACGTAGAGGCGCACGGCCGTCGACAACCCCGTATCGTCGACACGGCTGGCGTCGATCTCGCCGACCAGTACGCCGAGACTGATGCCGCGCTCCAGCGCGATCTCGCGCAAGGCGTCCCAGAACTCGGCTTCGAGCGAGATCGAGGTCCGGTGCCCTTTGATCGAGAACGAGTGTTTGGTCGGACGCGCCATCGGATGCCGGCTCAACCTACGCGCGTCGGATGGCTTGGTGCGGCGTCGGCCTCCGGCGGCTCGGGTGCGGCGTCGCACGCGGTTGCGGGGGAGGCCGCCGACACGGGCGAAAGCCGCAAGCCTTCGTGCGCCGCGAGGCTGCGCGCCTTCTCGGCGGCGGACATCGTGCGCTCGGTTTTGCTACGGCCGAAGAGAACGCGGTTCTCGGCGGCGCGCTGTTCCTTCTCGGCTCTCGCCTTGGCCTTGCGCGCGCGGCGCAGGTTGACGATGTCGGCGCTCATCGCGGTTTTCCTCGGAACTCTTTGCAGCGGCGCCGGTTGTCGGCGGGAGATCTCGTGGGGGCCGCAACGCATTTTTTTTCCGCGACCGGCCTGATCAGCATATCGTCGAATCGTGGGGCTGGTGCTAGCCTTACCTGATCCGGACTTCGTCGTGGGAGATCGTTGGCTCATTTGCCGTCCCGTTCATCGGACGCTGTGAGCACATGCAGCAATGATTTCTGAGGCGGCGGCACCGGCGTAGCAACACTCTCGTAATTCGTCGTGGTTTAGCCTTCGTAATCGCCCGTTCGACAACGGGAACGCCCGGACCGGAGACCGCCGCATGCACCGCCGCTACCGTTTCGCCCCCGCGCTCGCCACCGCCGCCCTCGGCCTCGCCGCTCTCGCCGGTACTGCCGGCGATGCAGCCGCCGTGTCGCTGTCGGTACAGCGCGCCTGCATGGGCGACTATCTCTCGCACTGCAGCCAGCACGCCATCGGCAGCTCGGCCGTGCGCAGCTGCATGTCCAAGGCCGGTCCGAAGCTGTCGGGGCGCTGCGTCAGCGCGCTGATGGCGGCCGGCGAGGTTTCAAAGGCCGAGGTGCAGCGCCGCCGCGCCGCTTCGCAGTAATCGCTGCCCCCGCGCGCGGACGCGCCGCGCGCGCCACATCCCCGAGATCGGCGATCCAGCCGAACAGATGGCCCTCGCCTGCGATGATGGCGAGTGCCGCTTCGTGAAGCGCGGGCTCCGACGCCGCGCAGCAGTCCGCAATCGTCAGGCACCAGTAGCCGCGATCGACCGCATCGCGCAGCGTGGAATGCACGCAGCATTGTGTGGTGACGCCGCACATCAGCAGATGATCGATGCCCGACGCGCGCAGCACGTTGTCGAGGCCGCTGGCATAGAAGGCGCTGAAGCCCGCCTTGTCGATCACGGTCTCGCCCGGTGCGGGCTGCATCTCGTCGAGGAAATCATGGCTCGGCTCGCCGCGGATCAGCGAGCGGCCGAGATCGCCTTCGTAGCCGACATAATCGAGCGTCGCGCGATAGGCCGAGACGTCCGACAGGTCGGGCGCGTAGCCCTCGCGCGTGTGGATGACGCGCATGCCCGCTTTCCGCGCGACCGTGACGAGGCGCGCGACGCGCGGCACGATCTCCAGCATCGGATTGGGATCGTCTTCGGAGGTCGCGAAGAACTCCCGCTGCATGTCGATGACCAGCAGCGCAGTACGAGTCGGCTCGCACGTGAAGGTACGCTCGTGGTGGCACGCGATCGTCAAAGAGGGTACGGCGGCGTGGCGCGGCATGCGTGGCTCGGTGGCTGTTGAAGCTGTGCGTCGCGCCGATCGGCGCCTTCAGACATGGCTCACTCGTAGCATAGCGCCGGCCCGGAACGGCGCGGGGGCGAGCGCCGCTGCACTGCAAAAATCAACGAAGCTCGAAATTCGCGAGCATTTCAGGCAAAGCGGCGTGCGGAGGGTGTCGCACTGAAAGCAATTGCGAAATATCCGACCGCGCAAATCGACTAAAAATTATTGTTTTGCAAGCACTTAGAGAATTGTCGCATTCGAATATCCCGGGTTACGCTGAGCCGAAAGTGAGGCCAGCCTGTCCAAAATGGCGTGGGCCGTCCAACGAGACGGCGCTTCCTCCCGGCTGAACGGGAGCGGCACCTCGCACTGTCCCTGCGCCGGCAGCAACTATCAATCAATCGCGAGGAAGCAGCCCATGGCCGAGTCACAGACGGGAACGGTGAAGCGCACCTATCGCCGCTTCAAGGACGGCGAGACGCCAAACGACTGGAGCAGCCTGCAGGATCGCATTTTCCAGGCGGACCGAAGCTACAAGTGCCCGACTTACGTGCATCGCACGCCGCCCTGCCAGGGGAGCTGCCCCTCGGGCCACGACGTGCGCGGCTGGCTGTCGATCGCGCGCGGGCTCGACAAGCCGCCGGTCAAGGACATGCCGTGGCAGGAATATGCCTTCAACCGCATGGTCGAATCCAATCCGTTTCCGGCCATCATGGGCCGCGTGTGCCCGGCGCCGTGCCAGGACGGCTGCAACCGCAACGAGGTCGACGATTTCGTCGGCATCAATTCGATCGAGCACTATGTCGGTGAGTGGGCGATCGCGCACAAATTGAAGCTTCCGGCCGCCGGCCCGCCGACCGGCAAGAAGGTGGCAGTCGTCGGCTCCGGTCCTGCCGGTCTCGCCGCCGCCTACTTCCTGCGTCGCAAGGGCCACGCGGTGGCGATCTTCGAAATGCGCTCGCAGCTCGGTGGCATGATGCGCTACGGCATCCCGGGCTATCGCACGCCGCGCGATGTCCTCGATGCGGAGATCCAGCGCATCCTCGATCTCGGCGTCGCAGTGGTGACGGGCAAGCGCGTCGGAACGGACATCCCGCTGGCCGAACTGGAGAGTGAGTTCGACGCCGTGTTCATGGCGATCGGCGCCCAGTCCGGCTCGCCGCTGACCATCCCCAATGCCGACAAGGTCCCCAACTGCATCAGCGGCATCGCCTTCCTGACGGCCTTCAACGACGGACGCCTGAAGCACTCGGCCGCGCGCGTGCTGGTGATCGGCGGCGGCGATACGGCGATGGACGTCGCGGCGGTGGCGCGCCGTCTCGGCCATATCACCCATAAACACGAGAGCGATCGCCCCGAATACGTGGTGCTGGGCCAGACCGCGCACGACGTCGCCTCGATCGCCAAGCGACAGGGCGCCGACGTGACGGTCGTCTATCGTCGCCCGATCGAAAAAATGCCGGCGGCCAAGCAGGAGATCGAGCACGTCATGCAGGAGGGCGTCGAGATCCGCGGCTCGCTGGTGCCGCTCGAGGTCGTGCTCGGAGAGGACGGACGGGCGAAGGCGCTGCGCGTCGTCAAGGTCGAGTGGACCGGCAACAAGATGGTCGAGCTGCCGGACAGCGTGCACGACATCGAGTGCGATCTGATCGTCGCCGCGATCGGTCAGGCCGGTGACTTCAACGGCATGGAGGCGCTCAACAACAACAAGGGGTTGATGAAGGTCGATCAGCTGTACCGCTTCCCCGGCAAGCCGGGCATTTTCGTCGGCGGCGACATCATCAAGCCACATCTGCTGACGACCGCCATCGGGCACGCCGCCATCGCTGCAGAGAGTATCGATCATTACGTTTCGGGCGAGCCGATCGACAAACGCCCGAAGGTCGACGTGCATCACTTCCGGCTGCTCGACGAACTGCAGCAGCGGGGCCTCGCGCCGGCAACGGCCGAGGAACCGGTGGTCGTCGGCACCGACAGCTCGAACGTGGCGATCCACAATTTCGAGGATCGCTCAGCCTCGCAGATCATCCCGCACGACATGCTGTTCCTCGGCCACTTCGGCATCGAGCCGCGCCGGATTCGCGGTGAGAAGCATATCGGCGAGAGCGACGTGCTCGGCAACTTCGAAGAGCGGTTGCAGGCGCTGGCCGAGAAGGAAGCCGCCGACGAGGCCAAGCGCTGCATGAGCTGCGGCATGTGCTTCGAGTGCGACAACTGCATGGTGTTCTGCCCGCAGACGGCGGTGGAGCGCGTGCCGAAGAAGGAGCGCGCGATCGGCCGCTACGTGACGACGGTGTACGCGAAGTGCATCGGCTGCCACATCTGCGCCGACGTCTGCCCGTCGGGCTACATCCAGATGGGCCTCGGCGAGTAGGTGTGCTCGACGACGAGTGTCGAAGATACCCGGCGCGATCCGGCGCCGGGCATCTTCGTTCCGGTCTCGGCGATGCGGCGCATCCGCAAGTGTCACCGCGCCTCGGTGATCTCGTAGACGAAATTCCAGGTGCGCTGATCGGTGCTCCAGAAAATGCGTTTGGCGGCGATGTCGATGCGCACCCAGATCGGGCCGGTCGAGCGCTCGCCGTCGTACAGAAGGATCTCCTGCGCTGTCGCCGAGAGTTGCTTGTGGTTGAAGGTCGTCGCGCGCTTTTCATTCGACGACTGCACGAGTTCGGTCCAGCGGCCGGCATCGATACGCTTGAAGCTGCCGAGCGTGACGCGCCCGTCTGGCCATGACTGGCGGAACGAGATGACCTGCGCGCCTGTGGGCGCTGGCGTTGCGGCTTTCGTATCGGGGCGGCCAGGATTGAAGTAGATGGCGTGGCGCAACGAGTTGTGATCCCACGGCGCCTGCCGGCCACCGGTCGCATCGTAGACGTCGTTGCGCACGCGGCGCAGCGTGGTGATGACTTCGTCCCCGGGGGTGCGCATGTGCTTCAAGAGGGCGCTGGCGTAGGGGGAGTTGCGCCCATCGCCGTCGAGTGCGACCGCTCCGGGTTTGGTCGAGAAGCCGATCAGCAGATCGACACCCTCTCCGGCGACGTCGGCGAGACCGCTGCCGACATCGAGAGAGCGCGACAGCCCGCGCAGCCGGCGTGCCAGAGGATTGTCGCGGCAGGCGTCGAGCAGGATGAGGCTGTTGAGCGCCTGCCGCTCCATGTGGCGCAGGACAAGGTGCAGGGAAATGGTGTCGAATTCGACGTCGCTCTCGTGTTCGAGTTTAGCGTCGATCGGCACGAGGTAATTCTTGCCGGAAACCTGCAGCGCGTGCCCGGCATAGAAAAACACCGCCAAGTCGGCGCCCGTCAGCGTGCGCGCGAAGCGCTTCAGGGCGGCGTCCATTGCCGCTTTGTCGAGATCGAAGCCGGCGACGACGTCGAAGCCGAGGCGCTTCAGTTCCGCAGAAATATCGCTGGCGTCGTTGCGAGGGTTCTTGAGCGTGGTCGTGTGCCGGTAGTCGCCGTTGCCGACCACCAGAGCGACGCGCCGTTCGGCGAGCGCGGGTACCGATGCGACCGCAAGCAGACCGAGGAGAGCGAGAAGTTGAAGCGTTAGCCTGCGCTTTCGGGGCACTGTGGCAACGGCGCGGAGTGATGAAGCGGCACGCATGTCGGTCCCCCGATCAGAAGGTGTCGACTGGCTTCGTCTCGTAACTCCACGATACTGGCCGCAGATGGCAGCGTCCATCTGCGTTGGCTGCCTGAGTACGGGAAACGCCCGCGAGCGTCGGCGCGCGGGCGTTTCAATCGTGCCATCGATCAGAAGGTCTCACGCCGGGTCGGGGCCGATCATCTTTTCGGGGCGCACGATGGCGTCGAAGTCCTCGCCCGCGATGCCGAGTGCAATTGCTTCCTCACGCAGCGTCGTGCCGTTCTTGTGCGCGGTCTTGGCAACCTTCGCGGCGAGGTCGTAGCCGTACTTTTCCTTGAGCGGCGTCACCAGCATGAGCGAGTTGGCAAGTCCGCGCGCGATGTTGTCGAGGCGCGGCTCGATGCCGACCACGGCGTTGTCGGTGAACGACACGGCGGCGTCGGCGAGCAGGCGCACCGACTGCAGGAAATTGTAGGCCATCATCGGGTTGAACACGTTCAGCTCGAAGTGGCCCTGGCTGCCGGCGAACGCGATCGCGGCGTTGTTGCCGTGAATGTGGGCGGCGACCTGCGTGATGGCTTCGCACTGCGTCGGGTTGACCTTGCCCGGCATGATCGACGAGCCCGGCTCGTTCTCGGGCAACGCCAGTTCGCCGAGGCCGGCGCGCGGGCCGGAGCCGAGGAAGCGGATGTCGTTGGCGATCTTGAAGCAGCTCATGGCGACGGTGTGGATGGCGCCATGTGTGAACACCATCGCGTCGTGTGCCGCGAGCGCCTCGAACTTGTTCGGCGCCGACGTGAACGGCAGGCCGGTGAGCGCGGCGATGCGCTCGGCGACCTTCTCCGCAAAACCAGCGGGCGAGGCGAGGCCGGTGCCGACGGCGGTGCCGCCCTGTGCCAGCTCCATCAGCGCCGGCAGCGTCAGCTCGATGCGCTTGATGCCGTTCTCGATCTGCTGGGCGTAGCCGGAAAACTCCTGCCCGAGCGTCAGCGGCGTCGCGTCCTGCGTGTGCGTGCGGCCAATCTTGATGATGTGGCCCCAAGCCTTCGCCTTGGCGTCCAGCGCGGCGTGCAGGTGGCGCAATGCCGGCAGCAGGCGGCGGACGACTTCCTCGGCGCAGGCGATGTGCATGGCCGTCGGGAAGGTGTCGTTCGACGACTGGCTCATGTTGACGTGATCGTTCGGGTGGATCGGCTTCTTCGAGCCCATCTCGCCGCCCAGCATCTCGATGGCGCGGTTCGAGATCACCTCGTTGGCGTTCATGTTCGACTGCGTGCCGGAGCCGGTCTGCCAGACCACCAGCGGAAAATGATCATTGAGCTTGCCGTCGATGACTTCCTGCGCCGCAGTGACGACGACGTTGCCGAGTTCCGGCGACAGCTTGCCGAGCGCCATATTGGCTTCCGCCGCCGCCCGCTTGACGATGCCGAGCGCGCGCACCACCGGCGCCGGCTGCTTCTCCCAGCCGATCTTGAAGTTGCCGAGTGAGCGTTCCGCCTGCGCGCCCCAGTATCTGGAGGCGTCGACGTCGATCGGGCCGAAGGTGTCGGTTTCGGTGCGGGTGCGCTTCGTCTCGGTCATGGGCTCTCTCTGCTGGACACGCGGAGCCTCGGGCTCGCGCGGAGATGGCGGTCGCGAATGCGGCGCTCCGGGGAGGGCGCGCGCCTCAGCTAGCACGCGCAAGGCCGGCGGCTCCAGTTGAACGGAAGTCGCCCGGACGCGACGGCACGCGCCGGTCGTTGCATGGGCAAATGCCGGAAACGAGGTTAACCAATTCTAAATATTGCCGTTTTCGGCGTGCTCCGTGGGTGGGTCAGCGTCGTGTCGAGTCGCGTGGGGTACCGGGACCGGGGAGCCCGGACGAGGTGAGTGAATTCGGACAACGACAGGGGACAAGCGTCATGGAACCGAAAATCATCGTCATGATCGTAACGCTGGCCATGCCGAACGGCGACAGCGGCGTTCACGTGAAGCCCATGCAGACGGCCGAGGTGTGCCGCGCCGCCGCCGACATCGAGGCGACCGACCCGTTCGTGCGCCACGTCGAATGCTCGGAACTCTCCGATGGCAAGCTGCTGCTGGACTTCAAGTACGGCACGACGGACGACGACAACGCGGCGGCAGCGCCGGATAAGAACAGCGACAAGACCGCGTTCCGCAGCTGACCGCGAGACTCCCGGCCGTCAGCCGCCGAAGCGGGTGCGGATGATGGCGGCGACGCGAGCCAGTTCACCATCGTCCTCGGGATAGGGAGGCGCGAACTCGTCGATGGCGATCCACAGGTGGCGTTCATCGGGTGCGATGTAGGCCGCCTGGTCGTCGACCAGCAAAGCCTCGTGCGGGGCAACGTCGGGGATGAAGGAGAGGTGCTTCACAGGCCCGCTCCATGCCACTTGCGGCACGAGCGCGAACCAGTCCGGCGCGACACCTTCCTCCACCAGCAACTGCTGGATCGTGCGCACGCGGGAGGCGGAAACGGCGGTGAAAAGCACGATGGCGGGCGCTGACGCGCGGCAGCCTTCGAGGAAGTCACGCAGGCCGGGGCGCGGAAAAATGCTCAGCGCATTCGAAATCAGCGTGCCCTCGAGATCGAGGGCAAGCACGCGTGGTCTGGAAGATATCATCGAGCGGTGGCCGCCAAGGCTGGCAGTGATGTCCGATCGCAGTGACGTCCGGTCAGCGCTTGCGGAAGGCGTCGAGGCTGACCACTTTGGCCGCGCCGTCCGCGTTCTGCTGCTGCGGCGCTGGCTCCGCCGGGGCGAATTCGGCGGCAGCCGGCGCGCCGTGCGGGGCCGCCACGCGCTCCGGCCGGCGCTCGGGTTCGGCGGCGGCCTGCTCCGGCTTGGCGTCCTTCTCGGGCGAGGCGGCCTCGGTTGCGCGCTTGCGCTGCGGGCGTGCCTTGCGCGGGCCCGACGAGCGGCTGACGGTGGCGTCGCGCTGCTCGGTTGCCTGTTCGTCGCCCGCCGCCTGCTGCTGTTCGGCGCGCACGCGCGGCTCCGGGCCGATGTCGGCGATCTCGAACTGAAGCCCGAAGCGCACACTCGGATCGACGAATACGCGAATCGCCTGGAACGGGATGACGAGACGTTCCGGGATGCCATCGAACGTCAGGTTCACTTCGAAGCGGTCGTCGCTGACGGTCAGCCCCCAGAAGCGGTGCTGCAGCACGATCGTCATCTCGCGCGGATACTTTTCCTTCAGGCGTCGCGACAGCGTGACGCCCGGGGCGCGGGTGTTGAAGGAGATGTAGAAATGGTGCTCGCCGGGCAGACCAGTCTTGGCCGTCTCCGTAAGCACGCTACGAACAAGACCGCGCATCGCCTCCTGCTGCAAGGCGTCGTAGTCGATTGTCGGCCCCGAGTTCATCCGGCTTCCTGGTTCCCGCTTCGTCCGTGCGGCCGTCGAGGCCGCAGAATGAGTGGAGGGCTTCTGTTGCCCGGTGCCCTCCGGACCGCGCCTTACCCGGCTAGGAGCAAGGGCTTTAGTTCAGGCATTTCGCGCCGCATTACGCAGCGAGAGCAGCCTCAGCATAGTTGTCATTGGCAACTATTCTGGTCGGTCCGATAACGGTGGAACCATACCGGGCGAAAACATACCCTTTACACCTTCGTCGATGCTATTTCGCCCCCATCAGCAACCCACCCGCTGCCCCGATACGATCGGTCGAGCGAGGCGGATGGGTTGATGGTGGAGGCGCCGGGTACCGCCCCCGGGTCCGATCGGCTTATTCCGATAGCCATTTATCGCCATAGCTGGCCGAAGCCAGCCCGAGCAATATAGGCCCGGGAACCGGCAAATGAAAGTGCCGCTCCTGCCGCAGTCCAACGGATTCGGACGCGCGCGAGATCACCCGCGAGAGGAACAGTCAGGATGCTGCCGGTAGAGCCGCAGGGTGCGGGAAGCGATCGACACTATGGTCATTTGCTCAGCGGTCCGCCGGCTTACCGGCCGCATACGCCATGGCCGCCGCTGATGGCAGTGGCGGCGACGCTCCTCATTCTGATGGTTTCCATGGTCGCGGCCGTGACCGCAGCGGAATGGGTGGGAGGAGCCGGGCAGGGCGGCGACATCGTCGCTTCGGCCGGGCTGCCGCTGGCGGCCTCGCTGGTCGGCAGCCAGACCGCAGCCGTGCTGCTCACCCTGCTCGCGGCCCGGGCGTTCGGCGGCCAACCGCGTGCTGTGCTGGCGCTCGGGCCACCTGCCGGGGGGCTGTCGGTCTACCTCGGCGCCTTCGCCCTGATGGTGGCGCTGACGAGTGCTTTCACGCTAGCGGTGTGGATGCTCGATCCGGAGACCGTGGCGGGGGATCTGGCGCCGTTCACCGGACTGTTGCGTTCGCCGTTCTGGTGGCTGGCGCTGCTTGCCATCGGTGTCGGCGCGCCGCTGATGGAAGAGTTGATCTTCCGCGGCTTCCTGTTCTCCGCCCTGGCGCAGAGCCGGCTCGGGATGCCTGGTGCGAGCCTCGTCACCTCGGCGGCGTGGACCGTGCTGCACGCGAGCTATTCGCTCGCCGGACTCGCCGAGGTGTTCGCAATCGGGCTGTTTTTCGCCTGGGTCGTCTGGCGCACCGGCAGCGCCCGCGTCACCATCTTCTGCCACGGTGCCTACAACACGGCGGTCGCGCTGTTGTTGATGACGGGCGCCTTTCCATCCCCAGCCGGGGCGGGGACGGGCTGACGCATGGGCTCGAGAATCGGTCTAGTTGTCCCCGATCGACGAGGGCCGGCAGCGGGAGAGCGGCATGCAGCAATACCTCGATCTGTTGCGGCACGTGCGCGACACGGGCAGCGAGAAACGCGACCGCACCGGCACCGGCACGCGCTCGGTGTTCGGCTACCAGATGCGCTTCGATCTGGCGCAGGGCTTCCCGCTGGTGACGACCAAGAAGCTGCACGTGAAGTCGATCGTGCATGAATTGCTGTGGTTCCTCGCTGGCGATACCAACATCGGATACCTCAAGGCCAACGGTGTCGGCATCTGGGACGAGTGGGCCGACGACGAGGGCAATCTCGGCCCGGTCTATGGCAAGCAGTGGCGCTCGTGGGCGGCGCCCGACGGCAGCACAATCGATCAGATCAGCCAGGCGGTCGAACTGTTGAAGCGCGATCCCGACAGTCGCCGCATCATCGTGTCGGCGTGGAACCCGGCCGATCTGCCGAAGATGGCGCTGGCGCCCTGCCACTGCCTGTTCCAGTTCTACGTGGCGGATGGGCGGCTCTCGTGCCAACTCTACCAGCGCTCGGCGGACATCTTCCTCGGCGTGCCGTTCAATATCGCTTCCTATGCGCTGCTGACCATGATGATGGCGCAGGTGACAGGACTGAAGCCGGGCCATTTCGTGCACACGTTCGGCGACGCGCACCTCTATCTCAACCACCTCGAACAGGCGGACCTGCAACTCGCGCGGGCTCCGCGCCCGCTGCCCGTCATGAAGATCGACCCCGGCGTGACGTCGATCTTCGGCTTCCGCTTCGAGGACTTCCGCCTCGAGGGCTACGATCCCCATCCGCACATCAAGGCACCCGTGGCGGTCTGATCGCCCCAAGCGGCCCGGACGAGTGCCCACATGGCAGGCATTTCGCCGCTTGGCTGCCTCACTTCGATGCTTGAACTTCGGCGCGAATTGGCCGCCTATGCGCCAGAGTGCAAGGGGCCGCCGGGCGGCGGAAAATCGGGCTGGGGGCGGACGGACCGTTGCGATCCTCGTTACACATTCTCGCAGTTGTGGTGAGCGCGGGACTGCTGCTCGCGGGCTGCGGTACGTCGACGAGCAACGTGCCGGCGCAGCGCCAGTCGCAAGCCTCCGTGTCGCAGCAGGTCGGCATCGATACGCCGGGCGTGCCGGGGGCGCAGTGTACGCTCTCGTCGGTGACGGTCGGCCGCCAGACGGTGACGACGCCGGGCTCGATCGAGGTCGACCGCAGCCCCGAGATCATCGTCGTTCTGTGCCGCAAGCCGTGCTTCCTCGACACCTCGGCGATGATCACGCCCGAGGGTCTGCGCAAGCCGGACGGCTCGGTCGTCTACGGCTATCCGGCGGAAACCGCTCTGACGATGCGCCCGGCCAAGAGCTGCGACGCCACCGCATCGCGCGCCGGCGGCGGCGCCGCGCCGTGACGCGGGGGCTGTCTCCCCGGAGCTTCGGCAAAACAGCAATCTGTTCATACGGCCTTGCGGCGACTGGATTTCGCCGTTTGCTCCCGCTACGGAAGGTGCGGCCTCAGAGGGAGGCGAGCAGTACGCTGTTGCGGGCAGGGGGTGGTCATGGTTGCGTCGGGGTGGAAGTTGGCGATCACGGGCGTGGTTCTCGTCGCGGCAGGCTGTGCGACGATTACGAAGGGCACGACGCAGTCCGTCGCCGTCACGACGCCGGGAGCTCCGGGCGCGACCTGCACGCTGTCATCCGCCGGTATCGGTGGCACCAAGACCTTGACCACGCCGGCAACGATTACGCTCGACAAGAGCCAGGACAACATCCAGGTCGTGTGCAAGAAGGAATGCTATCAGGATGCCGTCGGCATCATCGCCTCGCATACCGAGGCGATGGCGGCGGGTAACATCGTGGCGGGCGGCGTCATCGGCCTCGGCGTCGATGCGGCGAGCGGCGCCATGAACCGCTACAACGCCGATAACCAGTTCGCGATGGTCCCGATTCAGGGATGCCGCGCCAGGACCTGAGACACCGAGCCAACCGAGAGGCACTCCCCTTGCCGGCCGTCATTACTTTCGTGGTTGCCGTCGCCCGAAACGGAGTGATCGGGCGCGACGGCCAATTGCCCTGGCGGCTCTCGACCGATCTCAAGCTGTTTCGTCGGCTGACCATGGGCAAGCCCATCGTCATGGGCCGCAAGACTTGGGAAACGCTGCCAAAACGGCCGCTCGACGGGCGCGACAACATCGTCGTGACACGCGATGCCGCGTTCAGGGCCGAAGGCGCAATTGTCGCGCATTCGGTCGACGATGCCTTGCGCATTGCCCGCGATCTCGCTGACGCGCGCGGTGTCGACGAGGTGGCGGTGATCGGCGGTGCCGAGATCTACCGGGCGACGCTCGCGGCGGCCGGACGCATCTACCTGACCGAGGTCGACGCGACGCCCGAGGGCGATACGCTGTTTCCCGAACTCGATCCGGCCGTCTGGCGCGAGGTCAGCCGCGAGCCGCTGGAGCGGGGACCGCGCGACGAGTTCGGCGCCGAACTCCGGGTTCTGGAGCGAGCGGTCGGCATGGCCAGCAGCTGATCGGCGCAAAGGCCGGGACGGGGCGGGCGAGTGCTGACCGAGACCTGCCGGCGGGTCGTTGCGGGAGGCCCCACGGAGGTTGCCGCCCTTGAAGGGCAGGGGCCGAATACCATTTGTCGGTCATTGGTTTGCACGAGGGCATTGGCTGCCCTATAAGCGGTGCGACTTTCGACGGGAGGCGAAGGGCGCGCTTTGAACCGCGGCCCCTTGCAGCCCGTAAACCTGCCGATTGGCCTCATTCCCCCGCAGAAGCGAGAGATCCCGATAGATGCCCTGGAACAATCAGAGTGGTGGTGGCGGCGGCGGTGGCGGTTGGAAAAGCGGCGGAGGCGGTAACGGCGGCGGCCCCTGGGGCCAGGGTCCGTGGGGCCAGGGTGGCGGTTCCGGCGGCGGCGGCGGTGGCGGCCAGCAGCCCGACCTCGAGGAAATCCTGAAGCGCGGCCAGGACCGCATGAAGCAGGTGATGCACGGCGGCGGCCTGCCCGGCCCGGTGTTCTTCCTGCTTGGCGCCGTCGCGGTGGCCGTGGTCGCGTTCTACGCCTTCACCTTCTCGGTTCGCCCGGACGAGCAGGGCATCGTGCTGCGCTTCGGCAAGTACGACCGCTGGGAAGGACCGGGCCTCCACTTCAAGCTGCCGTATCCGGTCGAGGAGGTCATGCTGCCGAAAGTCACGCGCGAGAACTCGATCGAGATCGGTATGCGCTCGGCAGGATCGCGCGCCGGCGTCGCCGTGCGCGACGTGGCCGAGGAAAGCCTGATGCTGACCGGCGACGAGAACATCGTCGATGTCGATTTCGTCGTCTTCTGGCGGATCAAGACCGGCTTCAAAGACCCCAAGACCGGCGAGACGGGTGCCGAGCAGTTCATGTTCAACATCCAGAACCCGGAGACCACCGTGAAGGAAGTCGCCGAGAGTTCGATGCGTGAAGTGGTCGGCCAGAACGACATCACGCCGATCCTGACCGGCGCCCGCCAGAAGACGGAAGCGGCGGTGCTGAAGCTGATGCAGGGGACGCTCGACATGTACGGCGCCGGCATCGAGATCACCCGCGTGCAACTGCAGAAGGTCGATCCGCCGCAGAAGGTGATCGACAGCTTCCGCGACGTGCAGGCGGCGCGTGCCGACCAGGAGCGTCTGCAGAACGAGGCGCGCTCCTACGCCAACAAGGTCGTGCCGGAGGCGCGCGGCGAGGCCGAGCGCATCCTGCAGGGCGCGCAGGCCTACAAGGAGCAGACGGTTGCCGAAGCGGTCGGTCAGGCGGCTCGCTTCGAGAGTGTGTACAACGAATACAAGAAGGCCCCCGACGTGACGCGCAAGCGCATCTTCCTCGAGACCATGGAGCGGGTGTTCAGCGGCACCGACAAGATCATTCTCGATTCGTCCGCTGGTGGCAGCGGCGTCGTGCCGTATCTGCCGCTGGGTGAGCTGCAGCGTCCGCAGCAGAAGTCTTCGACGGGAGGCAACTGATCATGCGTCCGCTGCTTGCTTTCCTCGTCATCCTGATCGGTGCCGCAGCCGTCGGCATCTATCTCTCGGCGTTCATCGTGCGCCAGACCGAGCAGGCGATCGTCCTGCAGTTCGGCAAGCCGGTGCGTGATCCCATCACCAAGCCGGGTCTGCACTGGAAGATCCCGTTCGTCGAGACCGTCGATTACTTCGACAAGCGCATCCTCGATCTCGACAACCCGTCGCAGGAAGTGATCGCGGCCGATCAGAAGCGACTCGTCGTCGATGCCTTCGCGCGCTTCCGCATCACCAACCCGCTCGAGTTCTACAAGACCGTGCGTGACGAGAACATCGCTCGCCAGCGCCTGGGTGCGATCCTCGAATCGTCGCTGCGCAGCGCGCTGGGCGGGTCCACCTTCCAGGACGTGGTGCGCGACAAGCGCGAGGCGCTGATGCGCCAGATCCGCGAGCAGGTGAACCGCGAGGCCAACAACTTCGGCATCGAGGTCATCGACGTGCGCATCAAGCGCGCCGATCTGCCCGAGGCCAACAGCGAGGCGATCTACAAGCGCATGCAGACGGAGCGTCAGCGCGAGGCGGCCGAGTTCCGCGCCGAGGGTGCCGCCGCCGCCAATCGCATCCGCGCCACCGCGGACCGCGAGGCGACCGTCATCAAGGCGGAAGCGACCAAGAAGGGTGAGCAGATGCGCGGCGAGGGCGAGGCGGAGCGCAACCGCGTGTTCGCCGAGGCGTTCGGCCGCGACCCCGACTTCTTCGCGTTCTACCGCTCGATGCAGGCCTACGAGCAGGGCCTCAAGTCCGGCGATACCCGCATGGTGATTTCGCCGAACTCGGAGTTCTTCCGCTACTTCAACGAGGCTGGCGCCGCCAGCACGATGAAGCCGGCGCAACCGGGTGCACAGCCGCAGCCGCCGCGGCAATGAACGACCTTGCCGTCGCGTTCGGCCTCGTGCTGGTGCTGGAAGGGCTGATCTGGGCCCTTTCACCGGCGACCGGCCGCCGCCTTCTGGCGCTCGCCGCGATGACCCCCGAGGCATCGCTGCGGAGCGCAGGCTGGGCGGCCGTTGCGGCCGGTGCGCTCGTCGTCTGGCTGGTGCGCGGTTGAATGAGACGCCGCGACACGGCATCCCGTCGCCGAGAAGGCGGAACACGTGTGGCGTTTCACCGGCCCCGCCTGCAAGCCTCGCCGCGTGACGCGCGGCCGGATTCATGGCAGGAGACTGCCCGGACCGCCAGGATGCCGCCTCCTGCAGGAGACAACCACATGCTCGAGACGCCGAACGCTCTGCGTGCCGTCGCTTTGGCCGTGCTCGTCGCCGCCGTGACGGTGCTGGCCGGACCGGCCCTCGCCTACAAGGGCCCGCAGTCTGTCGCGCCCGTCGCCGAGCCGCTGATCCCGGCGGTGGTCAACATTTCGACGACGCAGACGACCAAGGGGCCGCAGGGCCTGCCGCTTCCTGACATTCCCAAGGGTTCGCCGTTCGAGGATCTGTTCGAGGACTTCTTCCAGCGGCGCGGGCAGACGGTGCCGCGCAAGGTGTCTTCCCTCGGCTCCGGGTTCGTCATCGACGGCAAGGAGGGCCTCGTCGTCACCAACAACCACGTCATCGCCGACGCCGACGAGATCATCGTCAACTTTCACGACGGCACCAAGCTCAAGGTCGACAAGGTGATCGGCCGCGATGCGAAGACAGATCTCGCGCTGCTGAAGGTGACGCCGAAGAAGCCGCTTCCCGACGTCAGGTTCGGCTCCTCCGGCAAGCTGGCCGTCGGCGACTGGGTGATGGCCATCGGCAATCCGTTCGGCCTCGGCGGCACGCTCACCGTCGGCATCATCTCGGCCAAGCAGCGCGACATCAACTCCGGCCCCTATGACGATTTCCTGCAGACCGACGCCGCCATCAATCGGGGCAACTCGGGCGGCCCGCTGTTCAACATGGACGGCGAAGTGATCGGTGTGAATACCGCCATCATCTCTCCGACCGGCGGCTCGATCGGTATCGGCTTTGCCATTCCCTCCGACACGGCGGTCAGCGTCATCGAACAGCTGAAGGCGTTCGGCGAGACGCGGCGCGGCTGGCTCGGCGTCAACCTGCAATCGATCGGCGACGACATCGCCGAGGGCCTCGGCGTGCCGGCGAGCGTCGGGGCGCTGGTCGCGTCGGTGACGCCCGAGAGCCCGGCCGCGAAGGCCGGCATCAAGGCCGGCGACGTCATCGTCGAGTTCGACGACAAGGACGTCGCCAGCATGCGCGCGCTGCCACGCCTCGTTGCGCAGACTCCGATCGGCAAGTCGGTGAACGTGGAGTTCGTGCGCGACGGCAAGCGCCAGAGTGTGACGGTGGAGATCGGACTGCTGGTCGACGACCAACCGGACGCGATGCTGCCGGACGACGGCCACGAGGGGCACGACGAGCGCGGCGGCAAGAGCGATGCCCCGGAGGCGACGCAACGGATCCTCGGCATGACGCTGTCGCCGCTGACCGACGAATTGCGCTCGCTCTACAATCTCGACGCCAAAGTGACCGGCGTCGTCGTCACCGAGGTCGACGCCGCGAGCGCCGCCGCGTCGAAGAGCATCAAGCCCGGCGACGTCATCGTCGAGGTGGCGCAGGACCAGGTGGCGACGCCCGCCGATGTCCAGCGCAGTATGGACAAGGTCAGGGGCAGCGGTCGCAAGGCGGTGCTGCTGCGCGTCGAGGATGGCAAGGGCGATCTGCGTTTCGTCGCCGTTCCGCTCGGCTGATAGAGATACTCAAAGAGAAGGCGGGGGCAATCCGCGTGGCGAAAGAACACGGACTGGTTCAAACGATCCTCGGCAGCCTGGTGCCCGTGCACCAGGACGGCCACAAGTTCATTCTCATCGCCGCGGTCGCCGCGGCGGTGATGTTCATGCTGTGGGAGCCAGTCGGCTGGGTGCTCGTCATCGTGGCGCTCTACATCGCTTACTTCTTCCGCGATCCGCCGCGGGTGACGCCGCTGCGCGAAGGCCTCGTCATCGCGCCGGCCGACGGCATGGTCTCGTCGATCGAGCTGGTGCGTCCGCCGATGGAACTCGGCCTCGGCGAGCAGCAGCGCGTGCGCGTGTCGACGTTCCTGTCGGTGTTCGACGTGCACATCAACCGCACGCCGGTGCCGGG
>ERZ1645187.1132-NODE-1132-length-25070-cov-29.925924_pt1 | contig 25070 bp, 16 predicted proteins | sample MGYA00575352_ERZ1645187 | MGnify/ENA primary metagenome ERZ1645187 (study PRJEB40837, sample SAMN11349314) | freshwater sediment metagenome | isolation source: river sediment | host: Sediment | place: India: Wazaribad , New Delhi | collected 2017-02-21 ...
TGAACTTCACCAGGGCGAAGTCGGGCTCGATGCCGGTGGTGTCGCAGTCCATGACCAGGCCGATGGTGCCGGTGGGGGCAACCACCGTTGCCTGGGCATTGCGGAAGCCATGGGCCTCGCCCAGTTCCACCGCCCGGTCCCAGGCCTTGCGGGCATGAGCGATGAGCGCCTGGTCGGGGCAGGCGGCCTCGTCCAGCGGCACGGGGGCCACATTCACGCCCTCATAGCCCACCGCCGCGCCATAGGCGGCGCGCCGGTGATTGCGCATCACCCGCAGCATGTGCTCGCGGTTCTTGGCAAAGCCCGCGAAGGAGCCCAGCTCGCGCGCCATTTCCGCCGAGGTGGCATAGGCCACGCCGGTCATGATGGCCGAGAGCGCGCCGCAGATGGCCCGGCCCTCATGGCTGTCATAGGCAATGCCGGAGGTCATCAGCAACCCGCCGATATTGGCAAAGCCCAGACCCAGCGTGCGGTAGTCATAGGACAGCTTGGCGATTTCCTTGGACGGGAACTGCGCCATCATCACCGAGATTTCGAGCACGATGGTCCACAGCCGCACCGCATGCTCATAGGACGCGATGTCAAACCTGCCGGTTGCCGCATCGCGGAACTGCAACAGGTTGAGCGAGGCCAGATTGCACGCCGTATCGTCGAGGAACATGTATTCCGAGCACGGGTTGGAGGCGCGGATTTCGCCCGACGCCGGGCAGGTGTGCCAGTCGTTGATGGTGGTGTGGAACTGGATGCCGGGGTCAGCCGAAGCCCAGGCGGCATGGCCGATCTTGTCCCACAGTTCGCGCGCCTTGATGGTCTTGGTCACCTTGCCGGACAGCCGGGCCGTCAGGTTCCAGTCGCCGTCCGCCTCCACGGCCTTGAGGAAGCCGTCGGTGACGCGCACCGAGTTGTTGGAATTCTGGCCGGAGACGGTGCGATAGGCCTCGCCGTCCCAGTCGGTGTCATAGGTGTCGAACTCCAGTTCCTTGTAACCCTGGCGGGCGAACTGGATGACGCGCTTGATGTAATTGTCGGAGACCAGGTTGCGCCGGGCTTCCTTCACGGCGCGCTTCAGCGCCGGGTTCTTCTCGATCTCGAAGCAGTCATCGCCGGGGCCCTGGCAGTTGACGCAGGCCTTCATCACCGCCTGCAGATGCTTCCTGACGATCTTGGAGCCGGTGACCAGGGCGGCAACCTTCTGCTCCTCCTTCACCTTCCAGTCCACATAGTCCTCGATGTCCGGATGATCGACATCGACCACCACCATCTTGGCCGCGCGCCTTGTGGTGCCGCCCGACTTGATGGCGCCCGCCGCGCGGTCGCCGATCTTCAGGAAGCTCATCAGGCCGGAGGACCGGCCGCCGCCGGAGAGCTTTTCATTCTCGCCGCGCAGATAGGAGAAGTTGGAGCCGGTGCCGGAGCCATATTTGAACAGGCGGGCCTCGCGCACCCACAGGTCCATGATGCCGCCCTCGTTCACCAGGTCATCGGCGATGGACTGGATGAAGCAGGCATGCGGCTGCGGATGCTCATAGGCCGACTTGGACTTGACCAGGCGGCCGCTGTCGGGATCGACATAGAAATGGCCCTGGCCGGGGCCGTCAATGCCATAGGCCCAGTGCAGGCCGGTGTTGAACCATTGCGGGCTGTTGGGCGCGCATTTCTGGGTCGCCAGCATGAAGGACAATTCGTCGTGGAAGGCGCGGGCGTCCTCCTCGCTGTCGAAATAGCCGCCCTTCCAGCCCCAATAGGTCCAGGTGCCGGCCAGACGGTGGAACACCTGCTTGGCCGAGCGTTCGCCGGTGAAACGTTCCTTTTCCGGCAGGGTGGCCAGCGCCTCCTCGTCGGGGGCCGAGCGCCACAGCCAGGACGGCACGGATTCTTCCTCAACCCGCTTCAGCACGGCGGGCACGCCGGCCTTGCGGAAATACTTCTGGGCCAGAATGTCGGTGGCCACCTGCGACCAGGCCGACGGCACATCAATGTCATCCAGCCGAAACACAATCGAGCCATCAGGGTTCTTGATCTCGCTCACCGCCCGGCGGAAGTCGATCTCCGCATAGGCGTCCTGCCCCGCCTTGGTGTATTTCCGTTCGACCTTCATGATGCCCTCGAAGTCTCTGTTGCCTGTTCTGCCGTTGTTGCCATGGGCGCAAAAACGCACCCACAGGTGATCTGCCCGTGTTTGACAATCTGCCCTGCAGTGAGGTTTGGATCCCCACCTGGTTCTGGCTGGTTTTAAGGTTTTTGTACTCTCTGCGGTCCGGCGACTGGCCGTTTCCGCGCCCCAACGTCCATGGTCAAAAACGTATCAAAGGGGGCGTGCGGGCGTCAATAGCTAGTGTGTTAACGAATTATTACCACAACATATTGATCCACAGCCCGCTTGTCGCTGTGGATAACGGAGTCATCATCCGATTCTGGGGTGAAGCTCAAGCAGTTATGGGAACTTAAGCGCAGCGCCCTTTGCCGCAGCCCCGGTTTCATCCCTTTCCGAAGCCTTAAGGTCAAGGCGCAGCCCCTCTCCTCACAAAAAATATTTTCCCCGTGACCACCTGTGGTGAGACGCCACACCCGCCGGACACTGGGCCCGTGTTCTGGTCATGTTCATGGGGGATTGCCCCCTTCATCCGCCCATGAGGGGCCACAGCCTGGAGATGGGCGGGAATCACCGGCTCCGAGTCGTGCCTGCGGCCGGTGCCGCCCCCGGCAACCGATTCCGCCTTGGCCTTGCCCGGCTTCTTCCCATATAGCGGAAAGGCGTCACCCCCCTCAGCAGGGTCCATGGATTATCTTCAGCCCTATCTCGACTTCTTCACCACCCATCCGTTCTGGGCGCTGGCCGTTGTCTTTCTCATTGCCTTTGGCGAGGCGCTGCTGATTGTCGGTCTGTTTGTGCCCTCCACCACCATTCTGGTGGGGGCGGGCATGCTGGTGGGCACGGGTCACCTCGGATTCTGGCCGGTCATGGCGGCCACCGCCCTGGGTGCCATATTGGGCGATCAGGTGTCCTACTGGGCAGGGCGGCTTTATGGTCCGCGGCTCAAGCGGATGTGGCCGCTCAATCTCTATCCGGCCCTGGTTGAAAAGAGCGAGCTGTTCGTGCGCGACCATGGCGGCAAGTCCATTGCCATCGGCCGCTTTGTGCCCGGCGTGAAGGCGGTGGTGCCCGGCATCGTGGGCATGGTGGGCATGCGCGAAGGGGCCTTCCTCGCCGTCAATGTGGCCTCCGGCATTGTCTGGGCGGCCCTTCATGTTCTGCCCGGCGTGCTCATCGGCAAGGGACTGGCCATGGCGGGCGATGTCTCGGGCCGCCTGATGGTGGTGCTGCTGGTTCTGATCGCGGTGCTGGCGCTGCTCGGCTGGCTCATCCGGCTTGCCGCCGCCGGCATCAGCCCGCATGTTGATGATGTTCTGCGCTGGCTGTCGCGCCGTGCCCGTGGCGCGGGCTTCCGCCCGCTGCACCGTCTGGGCCGGGCGCTCGATCCCGCCAACCCGCGCTCCACCCTCATTCTCATTTTCATGCTGCTGGCGCTGGCCGCCGTGGTGGCGCTGATCGACCTGCTGTCCGGCCTGATGCTGCGCCAGGCCGTCTCCAACATTGATCTTTCGGCCCGCACCCTGCTGCTGCAGCTGCGCAACGCCCCCGCCGATGCGCTGATGCTGAAACTGTCCATGCTCGGTGATGCCGGTGTGTCCTATGCACTGGCGGCGGTCACCGCCTTCTGGCTGGTGTGGCGCCGGAACTGGCGCGCCGCCGCCGCGGTGCTCCTCACCATGCTGTCGGCAAGCCTGGTTGTGGCGGTGCTGCACAGCCTGGTGGCCCGGCCCGCGCCGGGGCTGGCGGTGGCGGTGCTGCACAACAGTTTCCCGGCGGCCACCGCCGTGTTCGCGGCCGTGGCCTTCGGCATTCTCGCCAGCGTGGCGGGCCATGCCTTTGGCGTGTGGTCGCGCGCTGCGGTCATTGCCGCCTGCAGTCTGCCGGTTCTCGCCATCGGCTTCTCCGAGGTCTATCTCGGCACCGCATGGCTGTCCGATGTGCTGGGCGGCCTGCTCATCGGCGTGCTGCTGGTGTCGGCCTTCGGCATGGTCATTGAGGCGCTGCCGCCCCGCCGCATCCTGCCGCTTGGCCTGCTCGCCGCCTCGGCGGCGGCCTTTGTATTGGTGGGGGGGCTGCACATCAGTCATGGCTATGGCCGCACCGAACGCGCCTTTGCCGCCATGGACCACAGCCCCGCCATGACCGCCGACGCCTGGCTGGCCGGTGGTTATGACCGCCTGCCGCTGCGCCGCATTGATCTGGCCGGCCGGCCCGAGGAGCGCTTCTTTGCCCAATGGGCGGGCAACCTGGCGCCGCTGTCGGCCACGGCGCTGGCTGAAAACTGGCTGATGGAAAGCCGCTGGCGCTGGCCCTCCGGCCTTGCCTATCTCAACCCGCACGCCAGCCTTGCCGATCTGCCGCCGCGGCCGCTGCTGCATGAGGGTCTGCCGGCCCCAATGATCTTCATCATACCCGCCAGCGAGGATCCGCCGCACCGGCTGGTGCTGCGCGCCTATCGCAGCGGCCAGTCGCTGGCCGGGGGAGAAACCATCCACCTCCTCAGCCTGACGCGAGAAACCCTGCAGAAGCGGCCCAATCTCTACGCCCTGCCGGTGGTTACCCCGGCCACAGCGGCGGATGAACAGGCGGTGCTTGACGCTCTGGCGGGTGCTCCGGCGGTAAAGCGCCTGGCCGCACCCCTGCGGGAAGGTGTTGCCCTGCCGCTCTTTCTTGTGACGCCCTGACCGGCAAGGGCCGCGGCAAAACCCGCAAAACCGCCTGATTCCGCCTTTACCAATGGCCCCCCATGAGCCATAAGGCGAAGGACGCGGTTCGAGGATTCAGCATGCTGTTTATCAAGCAGTTTCTCACCTGGTGGAACGGTCAGACCCTGGCCACCCGCTTCTTCACCTGGCGCAAGGGCGAGTTTGTCGGCCAGGATGAATTCGGCAACAAATACTACCGCGCCCGTTCGGCCATTCCCGACTCCATCCCCGAGCGCCGCTGGGTCATCTATAACGGCTATTCCGAAGGCTCCATGGTGCCGCCCGGCTGGCACGGCTGGATTCACCACCGCGTGGCCGAACCGCCCAAGGCCGGCGACTACACGCCGCGCGCCTGGGAAAAGCAGCACCAGCCCAACCTGTCCGGCACCCCCGCTGCCTATCGCCCGCCCGGTTCCATCGCCGCCGGCGGCAAGCCTGTTGCACCGGCCGCCGACTATCAGGCCTGGCGTCCCTGAACCATGGCCGAGGCCCACAGTTCCAGCGCTGAAACACTGATGGGGGCTGCCGTCATTGCCGTGGCGGTGGCCTTTGCCGCCTATGCCTACAAAACTTCCGGCGTGGCCGCAGGCTCAGGCGCGGGCGGCGTCCGCATCAGCGCCGACTTCGACAATGTCGAGGGCATCAATGTCGGCAGTGATGTGCGGCTGGCCGGTGTCAAGGTCGGCACCGTGGTGGGGCAAGGGCTGAACCCCGACAATCTGCAGGCCCATCTCGATATGATGATCGACGCCAAGGTGCCACTGTCCGATGACACTTCGGCCAAGATCACCGCCGAGGGCCTGCTGGGATCGAAATTCGTGGCGCTGGAACCGGGCGGCTCAGACGTCAAGCTCGGCGACGGCGGCGTCATCAGCTACACCCAGGGCGCGGTTGATGTGTGGTCGCTGATCAGCCAGTCCATGTTCGGCAACAAGACACCCAAGGCCGAAGGCGGCGCCCCCGCAAGCCCCGCCGCGCCAGAGGCTCCGCCCGCGCAATGACCCGTGCTGTGCCCGTGCTGCTGGCCGTTGCTGCCTGCCTTGCGCTGGCCACCCCCGCCATGGCCACGCGGGTGCAAAACCCCATTGCCGTGTTTTCCGGTCTGGACAAGATCACCGGTGTCACCACCACCTTTGAGGCCAAGGTGGGCGAGGAAGCCGCATTCGGCGGCCTCATCGTCAAGGCTGCGGTCTGCCTCACCAGCCCCATCACCGAGGAGTCAAAGACCGACTCCTTCGTTGAGGTCGATGAGGTGAGCAGCGACCAGAAGCGCACCCGGATTTTTTCCGGCTGGATGTTTGCCGAAAGCCCCGGCCTCAACGGCGTGGAGCATCCGGTCTATGATGTGTGGCTGTCGGGCTGCCGCGACCCCAACGCCCCGCCGCCCGTGACCGAAGCCGCCCCCGACCTGTCCACGCTGCAAAACCAGCTCGACAACGAAGAGCAACCGGAGGATTGAGCCGCGCGACCCACGCGAAGTGCCGGTGGCACTTCGCCGTGCGGCGAAAGCGGGGGAGCTGCCGAAGGCAGCGGGCCCCCCGCAAGACAGGCGCAAAATTGCAGCGGGCCCCCGGCAGGGCAGGCGCGACCCACGCGAAGTGCCGGTGGCACTTCGCCGTGCGGCGAAGGCCGGGGGTGAGGTGTGACGGAGCGCAGCTCCGGAAAATCGATCCAGTGGATCGATTTGAACACCGAACGCCCGCAGCGCAAGCGCAGGGCCGCAAGGCCGAAGGCAGCGGGCCCCCCGCAAGACAGGCGCAAAATTGCAGCGGGCCCCCGGCAGGGCAGGCGCTCCATGTGGCGATCCGGTGGATCGCCCTTCACCGCCAATCTCTCACCGCTCACGCGGCAGGGCCCATTTCAGAACCTCTGCCGGGTCATCATCGCCGGTGAAGGCATAGAAGTCGGCCTTGGCCTGCAACGCCGCTGGCAGCAGCGCCATGAACGCCGCCTTCTTAATGGGCCTGGCCCCCAGCGTGGCGATATGGGCGTTCATGAACTGGGCATCGAGCATTTTGAAGCCGCCGCAGTTCAGCCTGGCCACCAGATGCACCAGCGCCACCTTGCTGGCCCCCGTAACCCTGGTGAACATGCTTTCGCCGAAGAAGGCCCCGCCGATGCGCACGCCATAAAGCCCGCCCGCCAGCGCGCCATCGTGCCAGGCTTCCACGCTGTGACAGGCCCCCATGTCATGCAGCTGGCCATAGAGTTTGCGGATCCGGCCATTGATCCAGGTGGAGCGGCGCTCCGGGCGTTTTTCGGCGCAGGCGCCAATCACCCCGGCAAAATCCGTGTCCACCCGGATGTCAAATACCCGCCGCCGCACCAGCTTGCGCAGGCTTTGCGACACATGCAGGTCAGCAAGCGGGAAGTGGCCGCGCTCCTCCGGCTCCACCCAGTAGAGGGCGTTGTCCTCGGCCGATTCCGCCATGGGGAATATCCCGGCGCGGTAGGCATCAAGCAGAATGCGCGGCGTGATGGTGGTCATGGCGCGCAATACCTCAGCCCTTGGCGAGATATTTCTCCAGCCAGTGGATGTCATAGGTGCCGTCGATGATGTCGCTCTCCTGGGTGAGGCGGCGCAGCAGCGGCAATGTCGTTTCCACCCCGTCCACCACGAACTCGTTGAGGCAGCGGCGCAGCCGCATCATCGCCTCCTCGCGCGTCTTGCCCAGAATGATGAGCTTGCCGATGAGCGAGTCGTAGTAGGGCGGAATGAAATAGCCGGAATAGAGCGCGCTATCGACCCGCACCCCCAGCCCGCCGGGGAAGTGAACCTGATCGACCCGGCCCGGTGACGGCGTGAAGGTCACGGGGTTTTCGGCATTGATGCGGCACTCAATGGCATGCCCGGCGAATTTGATATCCTCCTGCCGGAAGGGCAGCTTTGCGCCCGCCGCCACGCGGATCTGCTCCTGCACCAGGTCAAGCCGGGTGATCATCTCGGTCACCGGATGTTCCACCTGAAGCCTGGTGTTCATCTCGATGAAATAGAACTCGCCATTCTCATAGAGGAACTCCACCGTGCCCACGCCCTCATAGCCGAGCTTGGCCATGGCGCGCGCCACCCGGCCGCCAATCTCCTCGCGCTGCTGGATGTTGAGCGCGGGCGAGAAGGCCTCTTCCCAGATTTTCTGGTGGCGGCGCTGCAGCGAACAGTCGCGCTCGCCCAGATGCACCGCATTGCCCTGGCCGTCGCCCAGCACCTGCACTTCAATGTGCCGGGGCTTTTCCAGATATTTCTCGATATAGACTTCCGGATTGCCGAAGGCCGCCTTGGCCTCGCTCTGGGCGGTGTGCAGCGCCACTTCAATGTCATCGTCGTTGCGCGCCACCTTCATGCCGCGCCCGCCGCCCCCGGCGGTGGCCTTGATGATGACCGGATAGCCGATGTCGCGGGCGATTTTTTTCGCCTCGCCCACATCGGACACGCCCCCCGCCGACCCCGGCACCACCGGAATGCCGAGATCCTTGGCCGTGCGCTTGGCCTCGATCTTGTCGCCCATGGTGCGGATATTTTCCGCCGAAGGCCCGATGAACTTGATGCCGTGCTCGGTCAGGATTTCGGCAAAGCGGGCATTCTCCGACAGAAAGCCATAGCCGGGATGCACCGCTTCGGCGCCGGTGATCTCGCAGGCCGAGACAATGGCCGGAATGTTGAGATAGGAGTCGCGCGCGGCCGGCGGGCCGATGCACACGCTCTCGTCGGCCAGCCGCACATGCATGGCGTCGGCGTCGGCGGTGGAATGCACCGCCACCGTCTGAATGCCCAGTTCCTTGCAGGCGCGCAGCACGCGCAGTGCAATCTCGCCCCGGTTGGCGATGAGGATCTTGTCGAACATCTTACTCGATCACCACCAGCGGCTCGCCGAATTCCACCGGCTGGGCATTTTCGATCATGATCTGCGTCACCGTGCCGGACTGCGGCGCGGCAATCTGGTTCATGGTTTTCATCGCCTCGATGATGAGCAGCGTCTGCCCGGCGCGCACCCTGTCGCCCACCGCGATGAAGGGATTGGCGCCGGGGGCAGGGGCCAGATAGGCCGTGCCCACCATGGGTGATTTCACCGTGCCCGGCTGATCGCCCGCAGGCTTTGCCGCCGGTGCCTCTGCCGCCGCGGTCATGGCCGCCGGTGCCGCCACCGCCGCCACGGGCGCTGCCACGCTGGCCGCCACCGTCACCGACTTGGCCACCCGCACCCGCGTGCCCTTCTGGTCCAGTTCGATTTCAGTCAGGCCTGTTTCATTGAGGATCGCCGCCATGGCGGCAATCAGGTCCAGTTCCGGCGCGCCACGGCTGGCGGCCTTGCTGACGGTCTTCACAGGCGTGCTCTTCTTGGCGGCCATTCCGGTCCCTCTCATTTGCCCTTCAGAATTTCGACAAGGCCGTCCACGGCCAGTTCATAGCTGGTGACGCCGAAGCCCAGGATAATGCCGCTCACCGCGCCGGAAATATGGCTGTGGTGGCGGAAGGCCTCGCGTTTGAAAACATTGGACAGATGCACTTCAATGGCCGGCACATCGGCCGCCTTCAGCGCATCGTGCAGCGCCACCGAGGTGTGGGTGAAGGCGCCGGCATTGATGATGATGCCCAGGCCATTGCTGCGCGCCTCGTGAATCCAGTCCACCAGCTGGCCCTCATGGTTCGACTGGTGGAAGCGGATGTCAAAACCGTGGGTTTTGGCGCGGGCGGCACAGCGCCGCTCGACATCGGCCAGCGTTTCGCTGCCATAGATGTCGGGTTCGCGGGCGCCCAGCAGGTTCAGGTTGGGTCCGTTGAGAATATAAATGGACTTTTTCACGGCCTTCCCCTGTCGCGTTCAGCCGTTCTTATAGGCGTTCACGCTGCCGCTTGGAAGCGCTGCCTCCGGGGTGTGGATGGGCGGCTCAGCAGAATTTGCAGCCGCGGTCGCGCACATCCTTCAGGGTCTGCTCCAGCCCCTCAAGCGGCACGGCGCCGGGAATCACCACATCGTCGAGCACAAAGGCCGGCGTGCCGGTAAAGGCCATGGCGCGGGCCAGTACTTCATTCTGGGCCAGCTTGGCCTTGACCGCATCGCTTTTCATGTCGGCCTTCATCTTGGCCACATCAATGCCCACAGCCTTGGCCGCCTCGTCAACGGCGGCCGCCGTCACCTTGCCCTCATGCTTGAACAGGGCCTGATGCAACTCCCAGTATTTTCCCTGGGCCTTGGCGGCGATGGCGGCCCTGGCGGCATAGTCCGAATCGCCGCCGAAGATCGGCAGCTCCTTCAGCACGATGCGCAGGTCCTTGTCCTTCTCGACGAGTGACAGGACAGACGGAAAGCTGTGCTTGCAGTAGCTGCAGTTGTAATCGAAAAACTCCACCAGCGTGATCTTGCCCTTGGGGTTTCCGGCCACAAAGTCGCCTTCATCCTTGAACATGGCATCCTTGTTGGCGGCCAGCGCCTCGCCGCGCTGCTTGTCCTCGGCGGCGCGGTCGGCCTCCTGCAGGGCCTGGGCCATGTCGCGCAGGATCTGCGGGTTCTGCACCAGATAGTCCTTCACGATGGCCTGGATCTCGGCCTTCTGGGCATCGCTGAATTCGGCCGCCTGCACAGGCGCCGACAGCGGCAGGGAGACAAGCGTGGCGGCAACAGCAAGACGGGCCAGACGGCGCATGGAAAACCTCATTGTTTTGGTGCCTTGTGCCCGGATAAGGGCACCTTGGCAACCTACTTCTTGGCGGCGAACGTCACGATGTCGTTGGCCTGCAGCCATTCCGGGCTGCCGTGCTTGAAATGGTTCTGCAGGGCCTTGGCCTTTTCCACTGCCAGTTTGCGGTCGCCGGTCATGAAGGCATATTGGGCGGTGGCCAGTTCGGCCCGGGCCACATCATTCTTCTGGCCATAGGCCTGGGCCATGAATTTATAGATGGCGGGCATGTCGCTCTCGGTCTTGCGGGCCAGCACCAGGAGTTTCAATGCCTGGTCGGCATCGCCGGATTTGCCGCGGTCCAGATGAGCCTGGGCGGCGAGAATCTGGATCAGGCCGTTGTTGGGCAGCAGCTCGCGCGCCTTGGCCAGCGGCGCCAGCGCCTCGCCCGACCGGCCGCTCTCCAGCAGCGCCTGGCCCTTCAACTCCCAGAAATAGGGATCCTGCGGCAGATCGCGGATCAGCCCCTCCATGACCGGCAGCGCATTCTTCATGTCGCCGCGCCGGTACATGGCAATGGCGCGGGCATAGCGGGCGGGCAGCGACGTGTCGGAGGAGGGGTATTTCTGATAGACCACCTGGGCCGATTCAATGAAGCCCGTGAGCTTGGCCTGGGCCAGCCTGTGGCGCAGCACCAGCGCCTGGTCATCCCGCCGGTCGAAATTGGGGCTGCGGTCGGCGTCGCTCTCAAGGTTGCGGATGCGCTCCAGCGGCATGGGATGCGACAGCAGATAGGGATCGACATTGGCCGCCGTGGCGATGGAGGCGTTGGCCAGGCGCTGGAACATGTCGAGCATGCCCTTGGGGCTCTGGCCGGTGGCGTTGAGATATTTCAGCGCCGCCTGATCGGCGGCCGATTCCATTTCGCGCTGATAGGAGAGGATGGAGCGCTGGGCAAAACCCTGCGACCCCATCAGGATCCCCTGACCCGCCTTGGCGGCACCGCTGCTGCCTGCCGCCGCCCCGCCCACCATGGCGGCAGCGCCCAGCAGCATGCCGATGATGTTCTGGGTCGAGGCGCGCTCCATCTCAATGCCCATGCGCGCCAGATGGCCACCGGCAATATGGCCCGTTTCATGGGCCAGAATGCCGATCACCTCATTGGGTGTCCTGGCCTGCACAATGGTGCCGCTGTTGATGAAGATGCGCTGCCCGCCAGCCACAAAGGCGTTCACCCGGCGGTCATTGATGAGATAGACCTTCACCGCATTGGGGTTGATGCCCGCCGCCTTGAACACCGGCTTGGCATAAAGCCGCATCAGCCCCTCGATCTCGGCATCGCGGATAAGGCGCGGCGCCTCGGCCTTGCGGCGCGTGCTCTGGGCCTCAGCCGGCAACAGGCCGGAAAGGGCCATGACGGCGGCCAGCACCAGACGGACCAGAACGGAAAACAGCGGCTTTTTCATGGGTTCAATCAGAAGGGTGGTTGGGTCTGACTATCTCCGGCCCAAATGCGGCACCCATGAGGCAGTTTCACGGTTGGCGGCCCCCGTGACAAAAAACCCCCGCCGGCAAGGGCGGGGGCATGTCTTCGTCAGCCGCTTACGACTTCTTGGCCCACCAGCCGGCCTTGGGCTTTTCCACCTTCTCGGCGGAAACCGTAGGCGCGGGCGGGGTCCACTTGCGCGGCTCCGGTTCGGGAATGAAATCTGGAATGATAATGGGCGGCGACGGATTGGGCGGCGTGGTGGACAGCACCGGGCCGCGGTCCTCACGCGGGCGGCGTTCCCGGCGTTCGCCCCGGTCATGCCGCTCGCCGCGCTCGCGGCGTTCGCCCCGGTCGCTCCTCTCGCTGCGCTCCCCGCGCTCCGGCCGTTCGGCCCGTTCCTCCTGCGGCTCCTCGCCGGGACTGGCCTCGCGCGGTTCGCGCTCGCGGCGCTCACCCCGGTCACGGCCCCGGCCACGGCGGCGGTCACGGTCGCGGCCCCGGCGCGGACGGCGCTCGCGGCCCTCGTCGTCATCGCTGCGGGCGGGGGCGTCATCGGCGGAATCGCCGTTCAGCGTTTCCACGCCCTCATCCTCGCTGTGCGGCACATCTTCCACCGCGCCCATGGCCTCGCCAGAGTCGGCATAGCCAGAGTCGGGATCGCCGGACATGGCATCACCGGCTTCGGCATCCTCAGCCGGGCCTTCCGCCACCTCTGAGTCGTCACCGGAAGCAGCCTCGGCGCCCTCGCGCGGCCCGCGCTCACCATCGCGCTCGCGGCCCCGGCGGCCACCACGGCGGCCCCGGCGGCGGCGGCGGCGGCCATCGCCGTCCTCGCCACGCGCTTCGGCCTCGCTGGCCTCGCTGTCCTCGCTCTCGGCGGCCTCCTCGGCCACCGGCTCCTCGGCCTCGTCGTCCACCGTCACCGAGTCGATCTTCACCGGCGCCACCACCACCCGGCGCTGGATGTGTTCGCGCTCACCGGCCCGCTCAATCACCGTCTGCGATCCCTTGAGATCGTCGGACGGCACAATGAACACCGAGATGCCATAGGCATGTTCGATGGCCAGCAGATTGTCGCGCTTCTCGTTCAGCACATAGAAGGCGGTCTCGCGCGCCACCTTCACCGTCAGGTTCTCGGCCCGCTTGCTCATCAGATAGTCTTCGATGGTGCGCAGCGTCGACAGCCCGCATGACGAGATCGACCGCACGATGCCCCGGCCTTCGCAATGCGGGCAGGGCCGCGACGAACCCTCGAGCAGGCCCGGCCGCAGCCGCTGGCGCGACATTTCCATCAGGCCGAAATGGCTGATGCGGCCCACCTGGATGCGGGCCCGGTCGTTCTTCAGCGCCTCCTTCAGGCGGCGTTCAACGGCGCGGTTGTTGCGGTTCTCCTCCATGTCGATGAAGTCGATGACCACCAGACCGGCCAGATCGCGCAGGCGCAACTGCCGGGCAATCTCGTCACAGGCCTCAAGATTGGTCTTCAGCGCCGTGTCTTCGATGTTGTGTTCGCGCGTTGCCTTGCCGGAGTTGATGTCGATGGACACCAGCGCCTCGGTCTGGTTGATCACCAGATAGCCGCCGGACGGCAGGGTCACGGTGGGCGAATAGAGCGCGTCAAGCTGGGTTTCCACCTGATGGCGGGCAAACAGCGGCCGCGTCTCCTTGTAGAGCTTCACGTTCTTCGCATGCGAAGGCGTGAGCATCTTCATGAAGTCCTTGGCCTCGCGGTAGGCGGCATCGCCCTCGACCTGCACCTCATCCACATCCTTGGTGTAGAGATCGCGGATCGAGCGCTTGATCAGGCTGCCTTCCTCATAGACCAGCGCCGGGGCGGTGGAACTGAGGGTCAGGTCGCGCACATTCTCCCACAGGCGCATGAGATAATCGAAATCGCGCTTGATTTCGGGCCGGGTGCGGTTGGCACCCGCCGTGCGCACGATGAGGCCCATGCCCTGCGGCACCTCCACGTCGCGCGCCACTTCCTTCAGGCGGCGGCGGTCGCCCGCATCGGTGATCTTGCGCGAAATGCCGCCGCCGCGGGCGGTGTTGGGCATCAGCACGCAATAGCGTCCGGCCAGCGACAGATAGGTGGTCAGCGCCGCACCCTTGTTGCCGCGCTCCTCCTTCACCACCTGCACCAGAATGATCTGGCGGCGCTTGATGACTTCCTGGATCTTGTAAACCTTGCGCGGCGCCCGGCGTTGGCGGCGCTTCGGCACTTCTTCAAGGGCGTCCTCGGCACCGACCGAGTCAACCTCCTGCGCGGCGGCTTCCTCCACCACTTCCTCCACGCCATTGCCCATGGCGGCGGGCAGGCCGTGTTCGGCGGCAGGCAGCAATTCCGTTTCGCCTTCGGGGGAGGCGTCCTCACCGGCCTCGTCACCGGCCGGCGCCGGTTCGGAATGTGCGGGCTCTGCCGCGGCCGCCAGCGCCATGGCGGCGGGCGGTTCCTCCGCCGGTTCGCCGCCGGGCGCTTCGCTCTCGTCGGCCTCGCTCTCGTCGGAGTCGTCTTCGCCGGAGTCGCTGTCCGGCTGATCGGCGTCGGCCACCGCCCGGGTTTCACGCTCGGCGTGATCGTCGTCGTCGTCCTCGGCTTCGGCGCGGGCGGCCTCCTCCTGCTCCTCGATCAGGGCCTGCCGGTCGGCCACCGGAATCTGATAGTAGTCGGGATGGATTTCAGAGAAGGCCAGGAAGCCATGGCGGTTGCCGCCATATTCCACGAAGGCGGCCTGCAGCGACGGTTCAACCCGCGTCACCTTGGCCAGATAGATATTGCCCTTCAGCTGCTTGCGGGTGGCGCTTTCGAAATCGAATTCTTCGATGCGGCTGCCGCGCACCACGACCACGCGGGTTTCCTCCGGGTGGGTGGCGTCGATGAGCATTTTGCTGCCCATGTTATATCCTCGGGCAGGCATGGCGGCGGGGCGTTTCGCTTCTCACTCCGGATCAGAGATGGTGGAGCGCCCGGCGGGCATGCCCGCATATGGGAGGGTGTCTGGTGCTGCGCCATCGTGTCCTGCCAAAGTCCCCAGGCTGGATAACCAGCGGTGGACGGCACACTCGGGGCGGGCGAAATCATGACCCTCAATTGACCTTTGCCGGAAGTTCCGGCGGTTTGACTCATGCGCCACGGCGGCAACGATCCACCCATGGCAATCGCCTGATGTCAGGCGCTTACGTCGCTTCGGCGGGGGCGAACCCAAATGGTTTCCGGCGCCCGCGCCGCGCGAAATTCAGTGCTCGGCGGGAACCGGATGACCGTAACCGGACATCGAGTCACCCCGTCGAGGCTGGCCCCGTTGTAGGGATCGGCTGCCGCCTTTGCAAGGAAACTCGTAGTGATTGCAACCAAAAGGTGAATTTTATCCGCCAACAACCCGGCCTGCCCCCGCAACGGGGGGTTAACCAAAACCCGCCTAAGCTGGCCCGCGGGATGGTCCATGCCCGCTTTGGGTTTTGACGTAACGGTCGGATATGTTTGTAGAATTTTCAGATCAGGGGCACGGCAGCGAAACCCGTCACCGCCTTCACATGGTGCTCGACCATGTGCTGCTGGTTCTGATCCTCATTCTGTTCGCCCTGGCGCTTATGCCGGGCACGGCCGCCGCCGAGGTGGTGGCCAAGGGTGCGCGCCTGGGGGGTGACGCCAGCCACACCCGCTTCACCGCCGACATCTCCAAACCGGTCAGCTATTCGGTCTATGTCCTGCCCGATCCCTACCGGGTCATCGTCGACCTCCCTGATGTGAGCTTCGATCTCGTCCCCGGCTCGGGCCGCAAGGCCATGGGCCTCATCAGCGAATACCGCTATGGCGGGCTGGGGCAGGGCCGGTCGCGCATCGTGCTGGACGCCACCGGCCCGGTGCTGATCGAAAAATCCTATCTGGTGCCCGCCAAAAAGGGAGCCTCGCCCCAACTGGTGGTCGACATCATTCCCACCAGCGATGAAGCCTTCCGGGCCTCCTTCGCCAGGGACAATGGCCAGCCCGCACCGGACGATGGCATGGCCGGGCTGATCGCCGCCACGGCCCGGCCCGCCGCCGCCCCGCCGGAGCCGCCCGCCGCCCTGGCCGCGGAACCGGCACCCGCCCCCGGCCGCAAGGTCATTGTCATTGACCCCGGCCACGGCGGCATTGACCCCGGCGCCATAAGCCCCGGCAAACTGCGCGAGAAGGATGTGGTTCTGGCCGTGGGCCATGAACTGCGCAAGGCGCTTCAGGCCACCGGCCGCTACGATGTGCGCATGACCCGCGAGGGCGACAGGTTTCTGCCGCTGAAGGCGCGCGTCCAGTTTGCCCGCGACAGCAAGGCCGACCTGTTCATCTCACTGCATGCCGACATGGTGCGCGGCCAGTCGGTGCGCGGTGCCACCCTCTATACCCTGTCCGATACCGCCTCCGACGCCGAGGCCGAAGCGCTGGCCCAGAAGGAAAACCGGGCCGACATCATTGCCGGCCTCGATTTTGGCAATGAGAATCCGGAAATCACCGGCATCCTCATCGATCTGGCCCAGCGCGAATCGAAAAACCACGCCGTGTCCTTTTCCAAGAAGCTGGCCGCCGAAATCGCCCCCGTCACCGAAATGACCGGCAAACCCCTGCGCGCGGCGGGTTTCGTGGTGCTGAAGGCCCCGGATGTGCCCTCGGTGCTGATGGAACTGGGCTTCCTTTCCGACCCGGCCGATGCCGAAAGGCTGGCCTCGCCCGCCTGGCGCAACCGGCTGGCGGCGGCCATGGCGCGCGCCATCGACAGCCATTTTTCTCCCGCCCTGGCGGCGTCGCGGCCCTAGGGCCCCGCCACACTCTCGCCCCATCCCGCCGCCACACCGGTTTTCTGGTCGTCCACAACGGGGGGCTGTGCGGGCTGGCAATTCATGCTATCGCCCACCGGTTGGGCCCGTTCGGGCGTTGGGATTGATTGGGCGGAATGCTGCGGTTTTTCGGTTGGCTGTTTGCGGCGCTGTTCACGGTCATCATCGGGGTGGCCGCGGCGGGGCTTTATGTGCTGTGGGACGTGTCGAAAAACCTGCCCGACACCCATGAGCTGTCAGCCTATGAACCGCCGGTCGTCACCCGCATGCATGCCGCCGACGGGTCGCTGCTCGCCGAATTCGCCGTGGAGCGCCGCCTCTTTGTGCCCATTTCGGCCGTGCCGAAGAAGCTGATCCAGGCCTATGTCTCGGCCGAGGACAAGACCTTCTACAGCCATGCCGGTCTGGACTGGCGCGGCATTGCCGCCGCCGCCCTGCGCTATGCCCAGGTGAAGTTCACCGGCCGTGGCCAGATTGTCGGGGCCTCCACCATCACCCAGCAGGTGGCCAAGAACTTCCTTCTCTCCTCGGAACAGACCATCGAGCGCAAGATCAAGGAAGCCCTCATTGTTCAGCGCATCGAACACACCTTCAGCAAGGACCAGATTCTCGAACTCTATCTCAACGAGATTTTCCTTGGCCTGAACTCCTACGGCATCGCCGCCGCCTCGCTCAATTATTTCGGCAAGTCGCTCAATGACCTGTCGCTCGAGGAAATGGCCTATCTTGCCGCCCTGCCCAAGGGGCCCAACAACTATCATCCCTTCCGCCACGCCGACCGCGCCGTGGAACGGCGCAACTGGGTGCTCGGCCAGATGTTCGAGAACGGCTACATCACCGAAAAGGAGATGAAGGACGCTCAGGCCCGGCCGCTCGTGGTCAATCCGCGCCCCTTCGGCGCCCAGCTTTTCGCCGCTGAAGGCTTTGCCGAGGAGGTGCGCCGCGAACTGGTGCAGCTTTACGGCAAGGACGACCTTGCCAAGGGCGGTTATTCGGTGCGCACCACGCTTGACCCCAAGCTCCAGATCTATGCCCGCCAGGCGCTGGCCCGCGGCCTCATCGCCTTCGACCGCAAGCGCGGCTATCGCGGCCCGGTAAAAACCGTCGACCTGGCGTCGGCAGGGGACTGGGGCAGCCTGATTGCCGAACCGAAGGTTCCCGATGATGTGGCCCCCTGGCGCATTGCGGTGGTGCTGGAAGTATCCGACAGCCAGGCCACCATCGGCCTGCAGCCGAAACTTCTGCCTTCGGGCGCCCAGGACCAGACCCGCGAAAACGGCGTCATTCCGCTGAAGAACCTGCAATGGGCCCAGAAATATGTCGATGGCACCCGCCTTGGCCCGGCCATCACGGCGGCCACCCAGGTGCTGCACCAGGGCGATGTGGTCTATGTGACGGCGGCCCCCGATCAGGGCCAGTTCCATCTGGTGCAGATGCCCGATGTGGAGGGCGCCCTCGTTGCCATGAACCCGCAGAGCGGCCGCGTCATGGCCATGGTCGGCGGTTTCTCCTATGGAGAAAGCCAGTTCAACCGCGCCGTTCAGGCCATGCGTCAGCCCGGCTCGTCCTTCAAGCCGGTTGTTTATGCGGCAGCCCTCGACAATGGCTACACCCCGGCCTCGGTCATTCTCGACGCGCCCATCGAATACAAGCTGCCCAACGGCGACGTGTGGAAACCCAAGAACTACCAGAACCGCTTCTACGGCCCCTCCACCCTGCGCCGCGGCATCGAGCAGTCGCGCAACGTCATGACCGTGCGTCTGGCCGATGATCTTGGCATGACCAGAATTGCCGATCTGGCCGAGCGCCTGGGCATTTACAGCAAGATGCCGCGCCAGCTTTCCATGGCGCTGGGCGCGGGCGAAACCACGCTCCTGCGCATGGTCACCGCCTATTCCATCATTGCCAATGGCGGCCGCAAGGTGGACGCCACCCTCATTGACCGCATTCAGGACCGTCACGGCAAGACCATCTTCCGCCACGACAAGCGCGACTGCGCGGCCTGCAGTGCCGCCCAATACGCCGGGCCCGACACCGAACCCAACCTGCTCGACAACCGCGATCAGGTGATGAACCCCTATACCGCCTATCAGATCACCTCCATGATGGAAGGGGTGGTGGAACGCGGCACCGGCAAGCGGGTGCTGCTGGTGGGCAAGCCGGTGGCCGGCAAGACCGGCACCTCCAATGATGAAAAGGACGCCTGGTTCATCGGCTTCACACCCGATCTGGCGGTCGGCGTCTATATCGGCTTCGACAACCCCAAGCCCATGGGCAAGAAGCGCACCGGCGGTGAACTGGCCGCCCCCGTGGTCACCGATTTCATGCGCCTTGCCCTGCGCGACAAGGCCGCCATTCCCTTCCGCGTGCCGCGCGCCATCGAACTCATCCCCATCAACGCCAATACCGGCCGGCGCGCGACCTTTGGTGAGGAGGGGGTCATTCTCGAAGCCTTCAAGCCGGGCGATGAACCGCCGGAAAACACCAAGGTGATCGGTGACATGGCCGCGGACTCGCCCGCCGGCCGGGCCCAGGGTGAGGGCGTGGTGCTGACGCCACCCGCCCAGCCCGCTCCACCGCGCCCGCAGGCGCCGCCGCCGCCGGTGGAACAGCCCCCGTTGACGAACGGCTCCAACGGCCTTTATTGAGCGCCTTCTCTTGAGGAATTGCCATGCGCGCAGAAATTTCATCGCTGGTTGAAGACATGCAGCAGTCGGTCGGACTGCTGAGGAGGCATCTTTGACTGGGACAATGCTGTCCGCGAACTTGCCGAACTGAACGCCCGATCGGAAGATCCGGGCCTGTGGAATGATCCGGAAAAGGCGCAGGCCGTTATGCGCAGGCGCCAGGATCTGGATGGCCGCATCAGCGGCGTGCTCCGCCTCGAACAGGCCATTGCCGACCATGTTGAACTGATTGCCATGGGCGAGGCCGAGGGCGACCAGGCCATCATCACCGAGGCCGAAAAGGCCCTTCAGGCCCTGAAGCACGACCTTGCCGAACAGGAAATGGCGGCCTTGCTGTCGGGCGAGGCTGACGGCAATGACAGTTATGTCCAGATCAACGCCGGGGCAGGGGGCACCGAAAGCCAGGACTGGGCCTCCATGCTGATGCGCATGTATGTGCGCTGGGCCAACCAGAACAAGTTCAAGGTGGCGGTGCTGGACGAGCATGAGGGCGAGGAGGCGGGCATCAAATCCTGCACCCTCGAAATCAAGGGCCACAATGCCTACGGCAAGCTCAAGACCGAATCGGGCGTGCACCGTCTGGTGCGCATTTCACCCTATGATTCCAACGCCCGCCGCCACACCTCCTTCGCCTCGGTGTGGTGCTATCCGGTGGTCGATGACAACATCGACATTGTGGTGAACGAATCTGACCTGAAGATCGATACCTACCGCGCCTCGGGTGCCGGCGGCCAGCACGTCAACACCACCGATTCGGCGGTGCGCATCACCCATGTGCCCACCGGCATCATCGTGGCCTGCCAGGCCGAGCGTTCGCAGCACAAGAACCGCGCCACCGCCCTCAAGATGCTGAAGGCCCGGCTCTATGAGATGGAACTGCAGAAGCAGCAGGAAAAGATCGACGCCGCCAACGCCAAGAAAACCGATATCGGCTGGGGCCACCAGATCCGCTCCTATGTGCTCCAGCCCTATCAGCTGGTGAAGGATCTGCGCACCGGCCACACCTCCACCAGCCCGCAACTGGTGCTCGACGGCGACCTTGATGATTTCATTCAGGCATCGCTGGCCCAGCGCATCCATGGCGGCGGCCCCGGCCAGGTGGAAGACATCGACTGAGCAGGCCTGCATCAGCACAGCAAAAAGGCGGGTTCAAAAGACCCGCCTTGTTCATTTTTGGCTGGCGCGGTTCAGCGCGGCCTGACCACGCGGATCGGCTGAATGTTGCCCAGCGGATTGGCCTGCATCTCCATCGACCGGCGCAGCGGCGACTCCTCGCGCCGCCCGGCGGCGGCAAAGGCGTTGACCGCCTCGCGCGCACTCGACTCAAAGGGCATGGCCGGCAGCGGCTCCGGCTCGGCCGTTGGTTCCTCGGCCATCCACTGCGAGGGGTCGGTGTGGTGGATGGCACCCTGAATGAAGGCGCCGCTTTCGATCGACACAGTCTCGTTGTAGATGTCGCCTTCAACCCGGCCGCCGGGATAGACATGAACGTGGCGCGCCGTCACCGGCCCGAACACCTGGCCATAGACATGCACCTCATCGGCCTCGACGCTGCCACTGATGACGCCGTTTGCCTCAATGACGCAGCACCCCGCCTGCACCGTGCCGTTGATGGTGCCGTCGACATGCAATTCGCCGCTCAGCGTGACATTGCCGTCCACCGTCAGATCATGGGCAATGATCGACGGTCCGGAATATTCCTGACTATTGTCGTTAGTGTGCCGCGCCCGCCTGAAAAACATTCCGCTATGCCACCCTGTTTCGGAAGCCTGGCAAAGCCAGACACCCAACGCCAACCCCACACCCTGCCAACGTCTCGCGCCGGATGCTCCGGCCACCCCTTGCAGGTCTTCTTTGAGACGCATACAGCACTGCCGCACCCGCCCCCGGGCCAGCCGTGGCCGGACAATAACCGGTTGCACCGGGCTTGTCATGGACCTTTTCATCATTCTGTTGCCAAAGCCGGGGCAAGCCGCCCATGGCCACGCTGCCGTGCCCCATTGCCGCCACCGCTGACTTTCGGAGCCGGGCCGCATTTATCCACAGGCCGGCCCGGCCGGTGACCACCGTTGCGTGTAAATGCCTGTGGGCCGCTGCCATTCTTTGGCCCATCTTTACTGGCCAAAGGCGCGGCATTGACCGCATGATGGTGGCGGAACGCAGCCGGTCCGGCACCGCCGGGCCTGCGGCCCGTGGCGTGACGGAGAAGGTGGCATTTGAAACGCCGTATTGCCAAAGCAACGGCTTTGACCCTGCTGTCGCTGATTGCCATTGCGGTAATCATGGCGGCGGCCTTCTTCTGGCGCCTGTCCCGCGGGCCGGTGGCGCTGGATTTCATTGGCCCGCGCATTGAGCAGGCCCTCAACAGCCAGCTCAAGGGCTTCACCATCAATGTTGGCGGCACGGTGCTGGAACTCGACCGGAACTCGGGTGTGCCGCACATCCGCTTTCGCGATCTGGCCCTCAGCGACAGCAGCGGCAATGTCATTGCCCGCGCCAACCGGGCCGCCGTGGGCCTCGACCGGGGGGCTCTTCTGCGCGGGGCGGTGGTGCCGCGCAGCCTGGAACTCATCGGCTCGCGGGTGCTGGCCAAGCGCAACCTGAACGGCAGCTTTGAACTGGGGATCGGCGGAGCGGCCGAACCTGCCCCCAGTGCAGAATCCGCCCCGGCCGAGGGCAAGGCCGACCTTGACGCCATGCCCGCCCCGCAATCCGCCGACCAGACCCAGATGATGCCGGATGGTGTTCTCACCGGCGCGCGCATTGTAGAGCTGCTGGCCCAGGAAAGTGACGGTGCGTCGCTCTCCTCCATTGAGGACATCCGCATTGTCCAGTCCTCCATCCGCCTGTTTGATGAGGCCAACGCCGCCGAATGGTTTGCCCCCAGCGCGGATCTGACCTTCCGCAAGATGCCCTATGGCTTTGTGGTGGTGACCAAGGCCGACGTGGCATCGGGGTCGGCACCCTGGCACGCCGAGGGCACGGCCTCCTACCGTGCCGACCAGAAAACCTTCTCGGTTTCGCTGCAGTTCAACGATCTGGTGCCAGCCCAGGTTGCCCAGCAGGTGTTTGCGCTGTCGCAGCTTGCCCGCTTCAACATTCCCATGTCGGGCCATGCTGAAATGGAAACCGATGCCAGCGGCCACATCACCAAGGCAAGCATGGAATTTGCCGCCGCCGCCGGCGTCATTGACCTGCCGGACTATATCGCCCGCCCCATTGTGGTTGATGAAGGCGCCTTGCATTTTGAATATCGCGCCGAGGACGGCATCTTCCACATCGTCGACTCGTCAATTCTGGTGGGCGGCTCGCGCGCCGAATTGACCGGCACCGTTCTGCCCCTGCGCGACCCCCTGGGCAAGCTTACCGACGTGGTGCTGGACCTCAAGGCCAACAACGTCAACGTTGACACCCAGGGTTCGGTGCGTGATCCGGTGAAGATCGACGCCATCACCCTCAGGGGCAAGGCCGCCGTCAGTGCGGCGCGCTTTGACATTGAGGATCTTCAGGTCGTCTCCGGCGGCGCCGGGGTCCGGCTGAACGGGGCCATCACCGGCGGCCCGGAATCACCCGGCCTGCAATTCAATGGCCGGGCCACCAATGTCTCTGCCGATCTGCTGAAGAAGCTGTGGCCGCCGGTGGTGGCGCCCAAGACCCGCAGCTGGGTCACCGAAAATGTGGTTTCCGGCCGCGTCACCGATGGCACCTTTGTCATCAATCTGCCGGTGAACGGCATGGCCGAGGCCAAGCGCAACCACCGTCTTGATGACGCGGCCGTGGACTGTCATTTCACCATGGCCGATGTCACCACCCGCTATTTCCACGACCTGCCGCCCCTGCAGAAGGCCAGCGCCACGGCGCGGCTTTCCGGCAACAATTTTGAAATCACCATCGATCAGGGCCAGGCCGTCATGCCCTCCGGCAAGCTGGCGCGCCTGAGAAGCGGCAGCTTTTCGGCCCGTGAGCTGATGGCGGTGGAAACCCCCGGCGTCATCACGGTGGAGGTGGCGGGCGATACAGCAGCACTGCAGGAATTTGCCAATCTGCCCGATCTCAATCTGGTTCAGCCGGGGCTCGATGGTGTGCCGCCCATCACCGGCGATGCCGTGGCCAAGGTCACCATCAAGCTGCCCCTCATCAAGGATGTGCCGCGCAACCGGGTTCAGATCACCTCGGCCATCACCCTCAACAATGCGGCGGTCACCGGTGTCATCCCGGGAGTGGATCTGAGCAACGGCCAGTTTGCCATTCTCTTTGACAGCACCGGCCTGTCGATCACCGGCCCCACCAAGCTGAACGGTGTGCCGGCCACCATTGAATGGCACAAGGCGCCCGGCAAGGATGCCGTGCAGCGCGCCGCCATCACCACCACCCTCGATGATGAGGCCCGCCGCCGCCTGGGCATCAAGATCGATGGCCTGAAGGGGCCGGTGCCGGTGTCGATTGACCTGCCCGACATCCGCAAGGCGTCCAACAGTGTCACCATCAACGCCGACCTGTCCAAGGCCGCCATTGCGCTGCCGGGCCTGGGCTGGAGCAGGCCGCCCACAGCGGGCACCAGCGCGGTGCTGACCCTGGTCAAGGACGCCAAAGGCGGCCGCGATGTGAAGGATCTTTCGGCCAAGGGGCCGGGCCTGGTGGTCAAGGGCGATATCGATCTCAACCCCGACAACAGCATCAATGCCATTGCCCTGAGCCAGCTGCGCATCGGCGACGAAAACAATTACGCCCTGCGTGTCGAACCCCGCAGCGACGGCTACAAGGTCACCATCACCGGTCAGACATTTGACGCCCGGCCCTATATCAAATCCATGATTGCCCCCGCCGCCGGCAGCAGCAAGCCTGCCGCCCGCGGTGGCCCGGTCATGGAGGTCAGCGCCCGCTTCGCCCGCGTTTATGCCCATCGTGGTGAAATCGTCCAGAATGTGGTGGCCGATTTCACCGCCGCGGGCAGCCGCATCACCAGGGCCGACATCACCGGCATGTATCTTTCAGGCCAGCCCGTGACGCTGCGCGTCATTCCCGCCAATGACATGCGTGAGCTGCGCCTTGCATCCACCGATGGCGGCGCCACGCTGCGTGCCGCCAACTTCTATTCCAAGATTGCCGGCGGCTCGCTGGAATTCTCGGCACTGATGAACAATGACGACAATTCGTCGATCCGCCGCGGTGAACTGACCATCCGCCAGTTTGAGGTTCGCAACGAGGCCGCATTGGCCCAGCTTGACCAGCGCGGCCGGCCGCGCAAGTCCGGTCCGCGTCAGGGCGGCATCACCTTCAAGCGCCTGACCATTCCCTTCACCACCGATGCACGCCTGGTGCGCATCGGCGATTCCATCATCAAGGGCGATGAACTGGGCGCCACCGCCTCCGGCCTCATCCGCAAGTCCGACAATGCCATGGACATCACCGGCACCATCATTCCCGCCTATGCCCTGAATTCCGCCATCGGCGATATTCCGCTGGTCGGCGACATTCTCACCGGCGGCAACAATGAGGGCATCTTCGGGCTCAGCTATTTCCTCGGCGGCACCATCAATGAGCCGCGCTTCCAGGTGAATCCGGTGTCGGCCATCGCCCCCGGCATTCTGCGCAAGTTCTTTGAGTTCGGCAGTTCCAACCCGTCTCAGAAAATGCAGATGCCCACCCCCGGCGGCAATCACTGA
>ERZ1645187.1134-NODE-1134-length-25036-cov-6.287498_pt1 | contig 25036 bp, 29 predicted proteins | sample MGYA00575352_ERZ1645187 | MGnify/ENA primary metagenome ERZ1645187 (study PRJEB40837, sample SAMN11349314) | freshwater sediment metagenome | isolation source: river sediment | host: Sediment | place: India: Wazaribad , New Delhi | collected 2017-02-21 ...
GGTGGGGTGGGCGGGTGGTGGGGCAGGCAACCTGACGGTCAGCTGCGCTCCGCACATTCAGGCACATGCGGCGGAATGGACGCCGACGCGGCCCTGACCAGCCCGCCATATTCGACAAGGAGACGAGCCTTGACCTCGCCACAACCGAGCTATCCTGCCATGCTGCCCCTCTCGAAGATCGTGAAGGGCGACAATCCCCGCCGCTATTTCGACCGGAAAAAGCACGACGAGATGGTGGCTTCCATCCGGCTACGCGGCATAATCCAGCCCATATTGCTTCGCCCGAGGGGCGATGTCTTCGCCATCGTCGCCGGAGAGCGCCGTTACCGGGCAGGGCTGGAGGTCTACGGCCCCGACGGCGAAGTACCGGTCATCATCCGCGAGATGACGGACCAGGAGGCGCTCGAAGCTGCGATCGCCGAGAACGACGACCGTGACGATCCTTCGGAGACCGAGCAGGCGGATGCCGCCGTCCGCTACCTCGCTGCGTGCCAGGGCGACCGGGCCGAGGCCATACGGCGGCTCGGATGGTCCCGCGACAAGTTCGATTGCCGCCTCGCGCTCGCCGAGCTTTCGGACACCGTAAAGTGCGCGCTCGACGAACGCAGGATCAAGCTCGGCCACGCCGAACTACTCGCCGCGGTTCCCGGCGACAAGCAGGACAAGGCCCTCGAAACGATCCTGAAAGCCGGTCTCGACGTGAACAAGACGCGCGAACTGCTGATGCGCGTCACGCAGCACCTTGGCAGCGCATGCTTCGACAAGAGTGAATGCACGACCTGCCCGTTCAACTCGGCCACGCAACGCGCGCTTTTCGAAACCCATGTCGACGACGGCTATTGCACCAACGCAGCGTGCTTCGATCTGAAGACGGAAGCCGCAGAAGTGATCCGTTTCGAACAAGAGGAGCGCGCGGCGAAGGCAGCACGGGCCGCGGCTCCGCCCCACGTCGAGACAGTCGAAGGTGACGAAAACGATGATGTGATCGACGAAACCGTATCATTGACCGACTCTCAGCCGCTCTCGGAAGATACGACCTTGGACCTGGACAGCATCGCGATGCGCGCGCCTACGCCCGCCGCGCCGGTCAAGCCCGCGACCAGCGCCAGTGCCGCGGACAAAACGGCCGTCACCGCCAAATCGATTGCAAATCGTACCACCGAACTTCGCGAAGCGACTTGGCGGACTGCGCTCGCCCGGGCGCTGGCAGGCAATGCCGCGCACGCGCAGACTACCATCCTTGTCGCCGCGATGTCGGGTACGCTCTCGCAGATCAAGCCTGACACGCTGACGTCGCGCGCCGGCATCCTGGTCGGCGCCTCGTTTCCGAACCTCGACTATAGCGCCAAGATCGCGGCGATCCGCGCGCTGCCCGACGCCCGGGCGGCGAACGTGCTGTCCGTCATCGGCGCCGCTTACGCCAAAGATGTGGCCAGCTTCGGCCATGTCGCCGATCTCGCGAGGATATTCGAGGTCGACCTGCGCGACAGCTGGAAGGTCGATCAGGCGTTCCTCGAGCGATACACCAAGGACGAGCTCAAATTCATTGCCCGGGAATGCGGCCTCATCGCGCATGTGGGCGAAAAGCGGTTCGCCAAGATGCTCGCGTCGAAGAAGCCCGAGCTGATTACCGGCATGCTCAATCGCATCGGCTTCGATTGGGCTGGGCGCCTGCCGAGCGCGATGACCCTCGACGGCACCTATGGCCCGCCCCCGGATCGCGCTGTGCCGCACGCCAAAGCGCCGATCCCGGAACTCGCTGCCTGACCCGCTTCCCCACACTCCCAGACAAAGGACTACCGACATGCTTGTTACAAGCCTGCTCCCGCTGCTCGCCCGCTATTCGCTCGGCCTCGACCTCGTTGCCGGACCCGACGAGACCGTCACCCTGACCATCATTCCGCGCAAGGCGGACCCCAAGTCTGCCGCACTCGACGCCAGCGAGACCCGGCCGATCTCGATCACGGCCAGCGCGGCGGAGATCGATGCGGAATTGGCCCGTGGCGCAGACGGCGCGCTGGGCCAACTTATCGCCACGCGCAGGACGCTCGCCGACCAGGTCGCGGAGCAGCGGCAGGCTGACGAGGACGCGAAGGCCGCCGCCGCGGAAACTGCGAAGGCAAAGGCTGCCAAGACTGCGGCAACCAAGCCCCCAGCGCCGACCAGCCCTCCCAAAATCCAGACGCCGACCAGCCCGCCGGCCGACGCCAAGCCGGATGAGCCCGCCACCCTGTTCTGAGCGGCGCCGTTCGCACTGTCCCATCATCAACACGGAGGTTCGTATGCAGATCAATCACCTCAGGCGCGCCTATCGCTACGATGGCATCGATCTTCCGGTGCCGCCACACCTCGCGGGCGACCCCGATGCCCTGCGTGCCTACCACGCGACGCTCTATCCGGCGATCCTCAACGCCGAGATGATCGATGGCGGCGTAACCGGCGGCGCGCACGTCACCGAGTATCGCCGCGCGGTCGGCACCAAGGGCTGATCGATGCCGCAACGCAAGCGCGCGGCCATCCCGGCCGCACCCCACAGAAGCCTCATCGAATGGATCGAGAACGATGGCAACTCGACCGATATCTCCCAGCCTGCCTGCAGCAGCCAAGCCCAGGCGCTCCATGCGCGGATCCTCTCCGATCCCAGCAACGGAAACCGCGAAACCCCCGAACCGCTTGCATCCCCATCCGGCTTGCGCCTCCCGCCGCTCGGTTGATCTTGCGGGGCGTGTCGTCGCGATCTCGGCGGATGTCCCCGCGATATTCGATGCGCCGCTGCCGCCACATCACAAGCTGATCGGCCGCTGGGTCGCCGCGCGGGAAACGTCGTCGGAACTGTACACGCGCGCGGCTGCCCGTCGGCATATCGAAGGCGTTTTCAACGCCGCCGTGCTCAAAATCCTCGATCCCATTGAAATCGCCGATTTCAGGGTTGCCGTCATTCTCAACGAAGAGGACGGCACGCCGGCTATTGCCGTGATCTGCCACAGCCTGGGCCAGATCGACCTCGGGTGGATCGAAACCGGCAATGCCCCCATTTCGTGGCGCGCCTCCGCGTACAGGGCGCTCGAGCAGTGCCTCGGCCGTGTCCTTCCGATCTTCGGCTACCGGGATCTCTTCAACGAGATTTCAATGTACTATTGGGACGGCGAGATCGACGACGAGGGCGCCCGCCAAAGCCTGATAGCCTATCACGGGGCGGGTGCAGACGAGCTCGATGAACTCACGCTGCCGTCCGAGATGAACGCGCGGCGGCCCGAATGGATGATCGAGGCAAACGCGGCGCCACCGGCGCGGCTCCCAGCCGGTCTGCGGCAGAAGCTGGCGAGATTGCGCACGGCGCATAAGGCCGTCGGCTCTCTCCGGCCCGAACGCAACGCCTGGGACTTCGATTTGCAGGTCGCCTACGACTATATCCCCGGCATCGAGGAATGCTCGTCCCTCCCACCACTCACGCTCGTTCCCTTCGACCACTTCGCGCGCGAACTGGATGACGTCGGCCGCAACGGCATGGAGATGGGCTTCATGGAGGTGGCCGGGCTCTGCCCACTGCCGGATGCAAACCACATCGACGACTGGTTCGCGTCGCTGCGGCTCGGCGCGGAATTCCTGCTCGCAGCGCAAGAGCTGATCCAGCTCGATCCAGCCCAATTTTGAGGTATCTCATGTCCGAACATTCAACCCAGTTCGAAGCCGCTGGCGGCGGTCTGGTCCTGAGAGGAGCGATCCTGCTCTACCGCAGCGAGGGTCCGCGTAATTTCAGTTCCCATGGTCCCCATCGCGGGGATGCGGCGGCGTTCGCCAGCATGCACGCCGTCGAGCATGACGAGGAGGGCCGGCCGACGATTGCGGCGGGCGTCCCGTTGTCGCGCGCGCATCTGCGGCAATGGACTGAAGCCCTCGGGCGGACGGTCCGGCCGGAACTTCTTCCGGAAAACGTGCTGGTCGCTCACCCCGACATGCTCGCATGGTGGGTGCCGGAGCAGGTGCGTCCGGCCTATTTCGACCTGTCGACGCGCTTGGCGGGGCTTCGGGTCCTGACGGAACGAACCGTCGTGCCGGTCCCCTATCCCGCACATCTGTTCATCGCCACCCGGTCGCGTCTCGGCGTGTACGCGCTTCCTGTGAACGAGCGCCCCACTGCCGACACCCGCGTGCTGCACTCACCTATCCTCAATGTCTTCGTCAACGGCTCACTTTGCTGGGGCAATATCCCGATACCGAGAGCGATCGCCATCGCGTCCATTCCGGAGTTCGAGCGAGCGGTGTTCGACAGCTGGTCGACGCACCCCAATCCGGGACAGGAGTTCACCGTCAGCGGCAAGGGCGGCCTGGTCAGGCTCTGGGACGATCTTGCCGCCCGCCGGGCGAAGCGCTTTCCGGTCGGACGTCTCAAGGCCTTCGGCGCCGGCGCCCGAGGGCCTGCGCGCCGAGCCTCGGTCGAGCCGATGACCGTCGGCAAAATCATCGGAGGCGCGAAATGACGACCCTACTCGCCGACGATCCCACGGCGGCCGCGCTGCTTGCCGATGTGCCCTGCTATCCGGTCCCGCTCCAGGGAGGATCGCCCGCCCTCGACGCGCTTCGCGCCGCTCGCGTCGGACACGGCCTCGCCGTGGGGAATGACGGCGTCCTGCTGATTCTGCGCCGTCCATGGCTCGCGCTCGACATCCCCGTCACGCCGCCGATCGCCGCGCACCTTCCTTATGGCAGTGTCAGCGGCCCCAAGGCAGACCTGCGCTGTGGATTCATCCCCAGCGAACATCTCGCATCGATCCTCGATTTTCTACGCGCCGCTCTGCCGAATGAGGCGGCGGCATTCGTTCTCTGGAACGAGGCGACGCGGGAGTTCGCCGTGGAATTTCCCGTCATTGACGAGGCCACGCCCTCGCGCCTCGTCTACCGCACGCCGGTCCTGTCGCCGGACTGGCACATGATCTGCGACATCCACAGTCACGGGGCGGGCGCATCCTTCTTCAGCGCCACCGACGATGCCGACGACGCGCATGCGACGAAGATATCGCTCGTGTTCGGCCGGTTGGACCAGCCCGACGGCCCCACGAGAGCGTCGCGCCTCTGCGCGGGCGGCATGTTCATTCCGCTGCCGCGCAGCCCATTCGCAGGAGACCATCATGCCGCCTGACACCAGCGACCGCCATTTTCTTCCAGCCGCATTCGGCGACCGCATGCTTAAGGTTCTGCTCATAGGCTGCGGCGGCAACGGCGCACAGATGCTTATGGGACTCGCCTCGCTCGACACGGCGCTGCGCGCGATCTCCTCGCGATCGCTTCATGTCACCGTGGTCGACGACGATATCGTCACCGAGGCCAACCTCGGCCGACAGCCCTTCTTCCGCTGCGACCTCGGCAACCCCAAAGCGCGGACGCTGACCGAGCGGATCAACCTCGCGCATGGCCTCGCCTGGAAGGCGGTTCACGGACGCGCGCCCGGCAAGATCGGCGTCGAAGGCGCCGATATCCTCATCACCTGCGTCGACACGGCCTCGGCCCGCCGTGCGATCGGAGCAGCACTCGCCGAGGAAAGGAACATTCCCGCCTACTGGATGGACCTCGGCAATCGCGCGAGCGACGGTCAGTATCTGATCGGCTGTCCGGGCCGCGCCGCGGCCAAGGATCGCCCACGTCTCCCGACCGTGCTCGAATATTTCCCCGAGCTCGCCGACGACGGCGTGCCCGACGACAATGCCCCATCGTGCTCGGTCGCGGAGGCGCTCGAACGCCAGTCGCTGTTCGTCAACCGCGTCATGGCGAGCCACTCCCTCGCGCTGTTGTTCGATCTGCTTGGCCGCGGTTCGATCGGCCACGCCGGCGCCTTCATCAATCTCGCGAGCGGTCAGGCCGTCCCGATCCCGCTTCCGCGCGGCGACTGAGACTACCTGCATTGCCCTGTGCAAGCCGGTCCCATGCCGGCCCAAACCGCACGTCAATCCGGCGGAGCGACGGAAGAATCTTGCCCCCAAAAACCCACACAAAGGAGACCATATATGGCTTCAGTTCAGGAAAATGGCTGGACCCTGCACTATACTATTGGCCGCGTGCTGGCCGCCAAGGTGAGGCCGGGTGATATCGTTCACATGCCGGGCGGGCGCGGCGATTTGATGGTGCTCGGCGGGCGCGCCCCTCAGCGCGCCAACGACCGCGGCAGCGTGCTCGTGCGTGATCCGCTCGCCGAGTCCAGTGATGGCATGGAAATGCCACTCCGCGCATTGGGGATGGTCTGGATCAGCGCCGCCGGTGGCTGGTCGGAGATACTGGCGTGAGAGGCTATCATGTCCATGTCTTTACGACGATCAGGGTCAAGGTTGCGGTGACCGCCGAGGATCATGCGGACGCCATGCGGCAGGCTGACGCTATTGTCGGGTGCGGGATTTTCCCTGTTCGTCTGTTTCCGAATGTCGCTGCCGTGCTGTACGCGGAGCCAGCCGAGGAGGTCACCGGCTATCTGGTCGACGAAACGGACGATCCCGAATTCGAGAACAGTCGCTCCTACGATGCCGAATACCGTCCTTGCGGCGCGGACGACAGTTCGGGCTGCCCCTGAGGAAGGGGAGAGGGGATGGGGGAGGTGCTCCGCGTGATGGAGCAATCTGGAGAACCCCCATGCAAATCGAACTTCGGCGCATCTCCTATAGTGCCGCGCTATCGCAGGAAACCGCTGCTTTTACCGCAGAGGTCTGGATAGACGGCGAGCTTGCTTTCCATGCGCGCAACCAGGGATCGGGCGGGGCGGACTTCTATCATCAGGTCGGCCGGTGGACAGAAACCGACGTCGATGCCTGGCTCACGGCCAACCGACCGCCGCGCTGCCTCGGCGATATCGCCTGCGATCATGATCTCGAGATCGAGGTGAGCGATCTTCTCCTTCGCGCCGTCGAGGGCCGCCGCCTGAAGCGTCTGCTCCGCACTAATCTGGTCACGATTGAGCGTGATCAGATACTGCAATATCCGCTGCGCAAGCGGCCACTCGCGATCGTTGCCCGCGCCGTGCGCGCCACCAATCCCGATGCCGTCATCGTCAACGACGCCGGCGACGATGTGTTCGCGCGCGCCCTGGCCGTGCTGCTCGCCAGCCGCTGACACGCCGGATCGGAGATCGCCATGACCGACAGCTTCGATCCCGCCGATGCGGGATGCTGGATGGCGCACGGCCGTCCGGCCCACCAGGCGCATGCGCTCGCCGACGCCTGGCGCCGCTTCCCCGATCTGCCGAACGACGCGCCGCTCGACGAGCGCATGGCGCGTGCCCGCGAGCGTGTCCAGGCGCTTCGCCCGCTCAACGAGGCGATCCGACTGGAAACCGAGCGCCAGCGCACGGCCGCGAACTTCGCCTGCATCGAATGCCAGATCGCGCAGGGCAGCACTGACAGCCGCAATCCCGCCATTCTTCATGCCCGCGACGTTCATGGCTATGGTTGGGACGCTGCGGTTGCCTATGCCGATGGGAAGTATGCAGCCGTCGCGGGCTGGCCAGCGCGCCCACCGTCGCCGTCCCGCGCTGAGCAACAGGATGTTCGCCCGCCGGCATACCAACAGGGATTTCTCGATGGCGGCGGCCAGCCCGATGACATCTTCGACGTCGCGCGACGATCTTTCGCCGCCACGCCGTCCGAGATCGACCGTCCTGACAACCCGCGCGTCGCACGGCCGCTTCCCAGCCAGTGGCCAAGCCCGACCGACATGCCCGCGCCCGTATCATGGCAGCGGCGCCTGCTCCTGCTCGGCGCTTCGGAACGCGAGGCAGGGACGATTGGAATCCTCGCAATGCTGCGCGAACGGCCTGGACATGAGGCTGCGGCGCTGTTTGTGGTCGACGCCGAAACCGGGCTGCATCCGCCATCGGGTTTGCCGGCCCCGCCGCCCGGCGATGACGCCGCGCTCCGCCAGATCCTGCGCCAGGGCGACTATACCGATATCCTGATCGTCGCCGACCACGCGGAGCTCGCCCGGCTCGATGCCGACGCCGATATCCTGCCACTCGCGCGAACGATGGAGCGAACCCGCAATTCGGTGCTCCAGCAGCGGGCGCAGTTCCGCCTCTGGCTTGCCCGCGGCCGTGCACCCGATGAACAATTCGCTGCCGGCCACATCCGATGGAGCAAAATGGCCGCCGGGCTCTCGGGACGCCTCGGCGATTTCACCGCCCGCTATGCGGGGCCGGCTAGCCCCCGCGGCCACCGCATCGTCGTCGAGGACGCAAGCGGCGACCTCGCGCGTGGCTATCGCACCCCGGTCGGCCAGGAACTCCATCCCGAGATCGTGATCGGCAACAAAGCGCATACGCGAACCGCGATGGCCGACCTGTTGCGCCAATATGCCGCGTCGCTTCGTCTGGGCTGAACCAACGCCGGACCCGACGCCCGGCGCGAGGCTCCGCGCCACGCCCTGACACCCGACCCGCCTGACATCCGACCGGGCCGCCGCGCCGTGCCCGCAAGACCACCGAAAAGGAAGCATTCCATGCGAAACAGTGCATCCGCGCTGGCTCTCCAGCTGTGCCTCGACTTCGACCAGCCGGTCGCACCAGCCAAGCCAGTCGGACCCGTGGATCCGGAGCCGACACTCTTTACGGCAACCATCGTCGATACCGCCCGACCTTCGGTCGAGGCAGCTATCGACTTCTCCTTAGCCGCGGGACGGACCCTGGCGCCCTCATGGAAGGAACGCGCACGCGACAATGTCGAGGCGATCAGGCTGCTGAACCTGCTCGATCGAGAGCAGCGGTCTGCATCGCCGGCCGAGCAGGAAGCGATTTCCAGGTTCATCGGCTTCGGCGCGTCGGAACTTGCCAACAACATGTTTGCCCGTCGCGAGCATGAGTTCCGCGAGGGTTGGGAGGAACTGGGGCAGTCCCTGGTCGCCGAGACGACCGATGTCGAACTCCAGTCGCTCAAACGCGCGACGCAATATGCGCATTACACCCCCGAATACATCATCCGGGCCATGTGGGACGCTACCCGGACCCTCGGCTTTGCCGGCGGGCAGGTTCTGGAACCGGGATGCGGCAGCGGCCTCTTTATGGGGCTCCGGCCGGATGCGCTGTCCGAGGACACGGTGTTCGTGGGCATCGAGAACGATCCCGTCACCGCGCGGGTCGCAAGCGCGCTTTATCCAAACCAGGTCATCCGCTGCGTCGATTTCGACAAGGCATCGCTGCCGGACGACTTCGACCTCGCAATCGGCAATCCGCCCTTCTCGAACCTCACCATCCAGAACCGGACCGAGCTCGGGAAGCTTGGCCTATCGCTTCACGATTATTTCATCGCCAGATCGCTCGAGCATCTGCGCCCCGGCGGCATCGCCTTGTTCGTGACCTCACGCTATTCGCTCGACAAGAGCGATCCCAGGGCCCGCCACCATATCGACGGCATTGCCGATTTCCTCGGCGCGGTGCGCCTTCCGGGCAAGGCGATGCGACAAGAGGCGGGCACAGATGTCGTCGTCGATATCCTGCTCTTCCAGAAGCACACCCCCGATGCCCTTCCGCGCACACAGAACTGGATCGAGCTGGCCGAAATCCCCGACAGCGACGAAGGTTTCGGGCCGCTTCGGATCAACCGCTACTTCCTCGACCATCCCAATCATGTGCTGGGGCGCCACGAATGGCGAAGCGGGCAGTTTGGCATGGACTATAATTGCGCAGCCGAGCCCGACGTAGACCTCCCGGTCGCCCTCGCGGCCACATTGTCCGCGATCGCGTCGAAGCACGCAGGCGCCTGCAAGCCGATCGAGCGCGCGACCTCGCTGCGCGACACGCTCAAAGTCACGCAGGATGTGCAAGTCGGCACCGCCGCCGACGAAGCCGAGTTCAAGGAAGGCAGCTATCTCGTTTCTGGCGGCGTCCTGCATCAGATCGTGGGTGGCATCTCGACCGTCGTCGGCGTCAAATCCGGCCGCGGCGGCACCGGCCTGTTTCCCAAGCACGCCGCCATCATCAAGGCCCTCATCCCAATCCGCGATACGGTCCGCGCGATCCTGCGCGCGCAGCTCAATGACCGGCCCTATGCCGCACTTCAGGAGACGCTGCTCAACCACTACCGGCAATTCGCCAAGAAATATGGGCCGATCAACCGCACCATCACCAGCATTCGTACCGATCCGGAGACAGGGGCCGAGAAGGAATATCAGCGCCGCCCGAACCTTCAGCCTTTCCTCGACGACCCGGACGTTTGGCTGGTGGCTTCGATCGAGACCTATGACGAGGCAAGCGATGCCGGCACGCCCGGTCCGATCTTCACCGAGCGCGTCGTCAAGCCGCCGGTAACCCATGAAATCCACTCGGCGCAGGATGCACTTGCGCTCTCACTCCATGAGCGCGGCCGCGTCGACGTCCCCCTGATCGCCGGCATGCTCGGCGTCACCGAGGCCGAGGCGCTCGCCGATCTTGCGGGTGATATCTCTCTCGACCCCATCCGCAGCACACCGCATTTCGATCACTGGGTCACGGCCGACGAAGTTCTTTCGGGTCCGGTCCGCACCAAGCTCGCCCTGGCGCGCGAGAAGGCCGAGACCGATCCACGATTCCTCGCCGTCGCAACCGCGCTCGAGGCTGTCCAGCCGGTCGATCTCAAGCCGAGCGAGATCACCGCGCGCCTCGGCGCCCCCTGGATTCCGGTGGACGTCATCGAGGCGTTCATCCTCGAAATCATGGAGGTCGAGACCCGGATCCTGCATACCGTGGAGCTTGCCAGCTGGACGGTCGACAAGGCTCCGTTCGCAGGGCACGTCAGTTCGACCTCGACCTGGGGCACGGCGCGCCGCGGCGCCGCGGACCTGCTCGAAGATGCGCTCAATTCCCACATTCCCAAGATCTACGACGTACACCGCGAACCGGACGGTTCAGAGCGCCGCGAACTCAACGTCACGGATACCGAAGCCGCGAAAGAGAAGCTTGCGAAGATCAAGTCGACTTTCGAGACCTGGGTCTGGCAGGACAGCGAACGCGCCGACCGGCTCGTGCGCATTTACAACGACGCCTACAACAATCTCGTGCCCCGGAGCTTCAACGGCCAGCATTTGAAGCTGCCGGGCGCATCGACCACGATCCGGATGCGCGATCACCAGAAGCGCGTCGTCTGGCGGATCATCGCTTCGGGTTCGACCTATGTCGCCCATTCGGTCGGGGCGGGCAAAACCTTCAGCCTGTGTGCCGCCGTGATGGAGCAGCGCCGCCTCGGCCTGGCCAACAAGCCGATGATCACGGTGCCCAACCATTGCCTCGCGCAGATTGCGCGCGAGTTCCTGATGCTTTATCCGACCGCGCGCATCCTGGTCGCCGACGACACGAACTTCGTGAAGGAAAAGCGACAGCGGTTCCTGGCGCGGGCGACGACGGGCAATTGGGATGCGATCATCATCACGCACGATGCATTCAAGTTCGTGCCCACGCCGTCATCGTTCGAGAAGAAGCTTATCGAGCACCAGCTCGACAGCTACGAGGTGCTGATCACCGGCATCGACAGCCAGGACCGCGTCTCGCGCAAGCGCGTCGAACGCCTGAAAGAGGGACTCAAGCAACGGCTGGAGAACCTCCAGTCCCGTAAGGATGACCTCGTCCATATTGGCGAGATTGGTATCGACCAGATTGTCGTCGATGAGGCCCAGCAGTTCCGCAAGCTGACCTTCGCGACCAATCTCGGCGACTTGAAGGGTGTGGATCCGGTCGGCTCGCAGCGTGCCTGGGACCTCTTCGTGAAGAGCCGATATCTCGCCGGGACCAATCCCGGACGCGAACTGATCCTCTCTTCCGGTACTCCGATCACCAACACGCTGGGCGAGATGTATACGCTGCAGCGTTTCATGCAGCCCGACGAGCTATACGCCAAGGGCCTGCACGAGTTCGACGCCTGGGCGGCCGCGTTCGGGGACACACGCACCGAACTCGAATTGCAGCCTAGCGGCAGCTACAAGCCGGTCACCCGCTTCTGCGAATTCGTCAACGTCGCCGACCTGATGGCGATGTACCGCTCCGTCGCCGACGTCGTGCTCAAGGACGACCTGCGGCAATATGTTCGGTTGCCCACCGTCAAGGGTGGAAAGCGGCAGATCATCGTCGCCAAATCGGGCGCGCCGTTCAAAGCCTATCAGCGCGTGCTCGCCCAGCGCATCAAGGCCATCGAGAATCGCAGCGGGCGCCCGCAAAAGGGCGACGACATCCTCCTGTCGGTGATCACCGATGGCCGCCACTCGGCGATCGACCTGCGTTTCGTCGACCCGATGATGGGCGACGAGGAGGGCAACAAGCTCAATCTCCTGATCGAGAACGCCTACCGCATCTGGGAAGAGACGGCCGACCATCGCTACATCGATCCCGAGACCGGGAAACCCTATCCGCTCCCCGGTGCCGTGCAGATGATCTTCTCTGATCTCGGCACCGAGGCCGCGCTCGAAACGCGCGGCTTTTCCGCCTATGTCTGGATCCGTGATCGCCTCGTCGCGATGGGTATTCCCGCCGACCAGATCGCGTTCATGCAGCATTACAAGAAGAACAGCGCGAAGCAGCGCCTGTTCAACGACCTCAACCAGGGGCGCAAGCGGTTCGTCCTGGGGTCCACGGCGACCATGGGAACCGGGGTCAACGCGCAGCAGCGCCTCAAAGCCTTGCACCATCTGGATGTGCCCTGGCTGCCGTCCGATATCGAGCAGCGGGAAGGGCGGATCGAGCGGCAGGGCAACCAGAATGACGAAATCGAGCTTTACGGCTACGCGACCAGCGGCTCGATGGATGCGACCAACTGGCAGATGCTCGAGCGCAAGGCACGCTTCATCAACATGGCCATGTCGGGCGACCGCTCGATCCGCCGGATCGAGGACGTCAGCTCCAACGTCAACCAGTTCGCGCTGGCCAAGGCTCTCGCATCCGGAGACGACCGGCTGATGAAAAAGGCCGGGCTCGACGCCGAGGTCGCACGGCTCCTGCGCCTGCGGGATGCCCATACCGACGACCAGTATAATATTCGCAGGACCATCACGCGAACGACGCGCGAGATCGAGGACTGCCACAAGCAGATCGCCAGACTGGAGGCCGATCTTGCACGTCGTGTTCCCGCGAAGGCAGATGAGATTCTGTTCGATTGCGACGGCACGATGATCACCGATCGCAAAGCCGCCGGCGAACGGCTCCTCGGATATGCGCACCGGATGCGGAAGGGCCGCACGGAGGTTCGCTGGACGCTGGGCACCTTCAACGGCATCGGCCTGGAACTCTCCGGCTACGAGGCCCTGAACACCGATGGAAGGCGCTACCTCTGCACCGTGATCGCGGTGCAGCACCACGGCGAGCACTCCGAATTCGAGGTTACCGAAAAGACGCGGCCGGGCACGGCGATTGGCCGGATAGAGTCTTCCATCCGCGATCTCGACACCGACCTCGCCGCCGTCAGAGCCAGCCTTGAAGCCAATGAACGCCGCCTCCCGGCCTTCGAGGCGCGCCTGGGGCAGATATTCCCCGACGCTGCCTTGCTCGACGAGAAGCTTAACGAACTCGCCGAACTTGAGGCCGAGCTGGCGAATACCAAGGGGGAATTCGAACCGGGGAACGACGATGCAGCGTCCTCGGCGGAATCCGAAAACCACGATGGCACGCCGGTGCCGCAAGCGGCCTGAGCCTATCCGCACGGCGCCGCGCAGCCGATCCGCGACCGCCGCCTTCCGCCCGCACATTGAAGGATATCGCCATGACATATCATACGCTAACCGCGCATCGCGCGCTGCTCGAGCGCGCCAGGGTGGCCCTTGCCACCGATTGCGAAGTACCCGCCGACAGGGCGGAGATCATAGCCGATCTCGACGCCGCGATCGAACGTATCGACCGGACCCCGGTTCCCTGGTCCATCCCTGTCTATCTCGCCACCATCGGCCATGGCCATGGAACAACTGTCCTCGCCGCCGTCAGTCGCAAGGGCTTGATGAACCAGGTCGCGGTCTTCTGCCGGGCGCAATGGGGCGAGATCAACGACAGCCGCGATCCCACCCGAATCGAGGATGCCATCGTCGTGCGCGACTATTTCAACCTTCATCCCGAGGACCAGCTTCTCAGCCGCATGGAATGGATCGATCCGGACCTCGGCTACGATCCCGAGCGTCTGGAGATCGGAAACTATATCGCATTGTCGTCGTCCCACGTTTCATGGACGACGACCCTGACGATCGACGAGTGGATGACATGCGAACCATCCGACCGCCCCGTCAGCATTGCCGATACCCATTATGGCTGGGTGATTTGCGCCACGCCGTCGTCGTTCGGCGTCCGGTCCGCGATTCCAGGCGACCTCCTCGCCGTGCTGACATTCGCGCGGGAACAGGGGTGCGACTATCTGATCCTGGACCGCGATGCCTCCGCGACCGACCGGCTGCCCTCTTTCGAATGGTGACAGTCCGGCGGGAGAGAAGGGGGAGGGAGTAGGCAGGCCTGTTCAAATGGACCCCGGACCATCACGGCCGAGTGTCCGCGGGACAGGCCCCCCTTTTCCCGGAGGCTTTTCCCATGACAATCCCCAGATCCGCGCCATGGACGGCGCAGGAAATCGCTGCGCTGCGCGCCTATTATCCGACCGAAGGGCACAATGTCGCGCGGCGGCTGCCGGGCCGGAGCGTGCATGCCCTTCAGGTCAAGGCCCACAAGCTCGGCCTGAAGACCACCCATAAAAATCCCGCGCCGAAGCCGCGCCTCCAAGGCGAAGCCGTTGAGGAAGCCATCAGGCTGCGCGAGATCGAAAACTGGTCGTTCAGCGCGATCGGCAAGCATTTCGGCGTCTGCGAAGCCAGCGCCTGCAACGTGGTGACGATGGCCCTGTGCGTCCGGCGCGGATACCGCCCTGCGGAGCGCGACCAGCATGGCCGCCTGACGGCCGAAGGTATCGAGCGGCTGCGCTACGCGTTGAAGAAGGGCTTCAAAGGCATCGAAATCCAGCTGCGTCTCGGCGTGTCGGCGGCCTGCGTATCCGAGCAGCGCCGCCGGTACAACCGTGACCTTCTGGCACGCGGCAAGGCCCCGCTGCCCCCGCCCGGCGGCGGTCAGGCCTATAGCGGCGTCAAGCTGTCGTCGGCGAAGCGCAGGCAGGTCGAGGACCTGTTCCGTGAGGGGCTTGGCACACAGAAGATTTCCGAACGCACCGGCGTGTCGAGAACGAGCTGCACGCGCATCAGGACCCGACTCTTTCGTCGCCTGCGCCGCAAAGGCGAAGCTCTCCCCGGATGCGATTCCGCCGGGGTCCGTCATGTCCATGCCGAAAGCATCCGTTTCGTCACCGATGAACAGAAGGCCCTGCTGCGCGCGGCCCTCCTCGATCGCACGCCCGTCCAGCGCGCCGCGCGCGAACTCGCGATCGGCGCCTCGACGGCCTATCGTCTTCGCGACGCGATCGCCGCCGAACTGGCCGGCGAGGGCCGGATCCTGCCGCCGCCCAGGCGCCCTGGCAGGGTTCGCCGTGAGCCCGCGCGCGATTCATCCTGGCCTCCGGCTTCACCTCAAGAGATTTACGCGTTTCGGCGCCTCCTCGCCACCATGGGCTTCGCCGAGGCGAAAACCTATTGGCAGGATAGCCGGCGGCAAGCCGCAAGGGCTGCGCGGGAAGCCGCTGCGACGCGCCGGCTCACTTTCGAGGAGCAGCTCGCCAGAGTCGGATCCGGCGAACTGCGCATCACGCGCGGCTTCGTCCGGAACCATCTCGAGCCGAGGCTTTCGGAGTCCTGGTGTGCCGAAGCGAGATGCTGACCTTGTTTCGAGTGGTGACCATCCGGTCGGAGGGAAGGGGGAGGGATTGAGGCGGGCGTGCTGATGCGCTCGGATTTCAGGAGCAGCCTCCCATGTCCTATGATGTTTCCCTTCGGTTTCAACAGGCACTCGATCCCTCGGCGCTGACCACGCTTGCCGGAGGGCTGAACGCTCTGGTCCAGGCGATCGACGAGTGCCAACGCAACCGAGCCGATCCGGAGCGCGATCCGGCAGTCCTGCTGTTGGCGCGGCATCTCGGCGATATCGCCGTCGAGAACCGTCCGTCCCAAGCCGAGCTGCGCCGCGCCTGCATCGAAGCTGTCGGCGCCGTCGTACGCACTCCGCTACTGGTCACGCTCGCTCGACGCGGCGTCAGCTATGACAATGACGCGAAGGACGCGTTCCATAGGGAAGGACGCAAGGCCATGACGCGGCTCGCAACCGCCCTCCGCCTCCAGCGTGGCCAATTCCAGGTGCGCTCCAACATGGCGGGGATCGCCGTTTCCGGCGAAATCATCCTTCACAGTGATGAGGTCTACGTCCAGCTCAGCATCGGCGGCATGGGCCCCGGTCGTGAAGTGATGTTCCGCCGTGTCGCCGGTCGCAAGGACTACTGCGGGGACCGCAACCATTGGGGCGACATCGCTGAATTGATGGCGCCGGACACCTTCGCGGCCCGCATCCGCCGCGAACTGCATCTTTCCGATCCCGACACCGCCCCGGCGCGGCTCCTCGCGTGAGGACAATCATCATGGAAATCATCGTCACCCGTTCCCGCATCGCGGGGACGCTCCCTCACTATGTCTATCGCGCGCTGGTCCCTGTCGACAGGGTATCGTCCGAACGCCGGAAACTTACCGGCACGGTTGCCGGACCCACGATCGTCGGTCGGATCCCATGCGTCCGCATCGGCCCGCTACTCGCACCCGAGCGCTTTTACGAGATGGCGCATCACGAGCGAAGCGGACTCGCTCCGCGCATTGGCGCGCTTGCTCGCCGGATCGAGACGCTGGTGATCCGAACCAGCTTTCCCGAGATGACCGCCGCTTCCACGCCAATCGTGTTCCAGCTCGACACTGATCTGGGCGATGCCTGCATCTGGAGCGATATCGACGACCTGACCGCCGCTTTCGATCGTCTCCAACCCCGATCCGACCATCTTACCAGCGCCGATCTCGGACTTCGCCATAGCGATGGCCGCCGCGCCGCCTGATCGCCGCCACTCATCCCGTCATCATTCATTGCATGGAGACTCAGCCATGGACATTTTCGTCGTCACCGGAACACATTTCTCGCAGCCCTACACAGTCACGAGCTATCACGCCGACGAGCGCGTCGCGGACGTCGCCGCCACCGATCTGGTGAACTTGCTGCGCGCCGATCTCGATCCTGAGACCTTGCCGCCGGTCGATGCGAGCAACTGGCGACTGGGGCTGGTTGCGGCCCAGTGCCGGCGGCTCGCCATACAAGGCATCGATGTCGGAGATATAGACCACGACGCCTTTGCCGACACCGCCGGATTCGACGTGTGGGTTGAAAAGGTCGAAGCCCGCGGGCTATCGGCGCTCGCCGTCGACGATCGCGAACTGGCCACTGTCGTTGCCGCCTTGCGCGGACATCAGCGCCGAACTTGCCCGCCCGATCTTCTCGACATCGCCACCAACGGCGGCGCCTATGTGCCGCTGACCGACGATGAGATCGATGGCCTTTGCGAACGGCTCAGTTGCGGCACGCTAACCCCACAGGACGTCAATGTCGTGGTCGAGCTCGATGGCGGTCTTGTCGAGGGAATCGTCGCCGACCGGCCGATCAAGGTGCGCGTCGTCGACTATGATGTCGAAGGCGCCGATCCCGATGGCCTCGTCTTGGTTCCTCAGGACAAGGGCGATTCCATTCCGGCGGCCGCAAGCGGTTGGGGCGTCGACAGCATCTGCGTCGATGCGGAGTGGATCACCCGGCTCGATGCCGCGATCGCGTCCGAGAACTGAACCGTGCCGCAGTTCCATGTCGACGCGTCCTACCGCACGCGGGGCGGCAATATGGCGCTCTGGTCGACCTCGATCCTGGCGGCGGACATGCGGTCTGCCCAGCGAGAAGCGTATCGCGCGATCACGTCCCGGCACCGCGGTGCCACGAAAATCGACCTCAGGATCGTGGTCGACCCACTGTCGTCAGGCCCGGATCACAGCCCGGTGGTTCCAGGCCGCCTCGCGATGACTTCCGTTCAGAACGACCGCTGACACCGTCGGCCTGTCTTCCCGTCACGAACCTCCAATCGCCCGCACGAAACGGCAGCGCGAACAGCAGGAGATTTTTGTCATGACCGTTATCGGACACAATCACATTCGCAGGGTCGAGAGCTTCGATGGCTATGAGATTCTCGCCCACCCGCTTCCCAGCCGCGACGATCGTGTGTTCCACCGTGGCGAGTCCGACACCTCGCGCGTTTCGATCACCTACGCATCGCACGATGTTCGGATCGCCCGACCGACCGGTATCGGAAGCAAGGGCCGGCTCGCTATTCTCATGCACCATGGGGGCGGACGCCATGTTCTCGAATTCTACGAAAGCGCTTTGCCGATCGCCACTGCGATCCTCGCCCTTCCGGAACGCGAGCAATATGCCCTCGCATATACGATCTTCGAGCAAGCCGATGAATGCTCCGACGGCGCTCGCGCGGCCGAGGCGAAGCGATGGGCCGATGCGTTCGTCGACGGCCGTATCCGCAAGCGCCGCAGCTGCGGCAGGCGCTACGTTCATATCGAAACGCCGGATGAGAAGGCACGTCGACTTTCCTGACCCGGCGCAGGTTCAGGTTTCCGCCGGAAAGAATGATCGCCTGTTCGCCGCCAGGCGATCTCCCAGATCATCACACCAGCCAGGAGGACATGCCATGGATCGCCTGCCTTCGCCGGCGAGCATCTGCCAATTGCCCGTCATGACCAGCACCGATGCCGAGAGCATCGGCTTTGCCATCTTCAACCATGTCCCGACGCTGCCGATCGACATTCCGGATGGCGGCTTCACCGTGAGTGCGAAAACCAGCGAGGGGCTGCGCGTCACGTTCTATTTCGGACCTTCCCGGACGGGCGGCCCGCCTTGCTTCATCGATATCCAGTACCACGATTCGGGCATGACCGTGCCCGATGGCGGCGGCTCGCCAGCACCCGTGTTCGAGATGTTTACGATCGCGGAGAAGGGCTGCCACACCTACGACAGCCGCGAATCCGATGTGTCCGAAAAGCCGTCGATCGCTGTCCTGCTGCTCGGCAAGCCCAGAGCTACGGACCCCTAACCGTAATGATCATGGCGCGCATATCGGCCGCCGAAAAAACGACCTGAAGGCGACCTTCCCGAAATTTCCGGTGCGAATGGTCGGGCGCACCGGATCGTATCGTCCGCACCGCGGGCTGTTCCCGACGACCATCCCTCCACAGTCAGGAGCATTTGCATGAAAACCGACGATATCGACACCGCAACACCCGAGCAGCTTGCGCCGGTCCTCTTTGCCGCCCTTCAACGCCTGGGCCAGCTCGGCCGCACCGGGGCCGTCGCGCTCGCCGCGCTGGTCGATGACGAGGATGCCGATTTCGAGGAAGCGGCCTCGTGGGTCGGTGACATCGCCGCGGGAGACCTGCGCGAATAGTTCTCCACCACCGACATTTCTACCCACTCACGAAGCCCGGCCATCGCGCCGGGCTTCGTGATTCTGGGAAATGCAAATGCACCGATCTGCCCCGGCACATGATGCTGGCGGGCGCTTGAAAGGACCATCAATGACCAGCTTCACCGCGACATACAGCCCGGAGGACAACAAGATCCGCCTCTATGCATCGTCCCGCCTCGATGCCGAGACCTATGCCCGTGTCAAGGAGGCGGGCTTCAAATGGGCTCCGAAACAGGAGCTGTTCGTGGCTCCCAGATGGACGCCGCAGCGCGAGGATCTCGCCGTCGAACTGGCGGGCGAGATCGAGGCCGAAGAGATGACACTGGCCGAGCGCGCCGCACTCAAGGCCGAGCGGCTCGAAGGCCTTTCGCACAAGCGGCATGCGCAGGCCAATGCCTTCGCTCGCCGCGCTGACGAGCTCTCGCAGGCGTTTTACATGGGCCAGCCCATCCTCGTCGGCCATCATAGCGAGCGCCAGGCGCGCAGGTCCCAGGAGCGCATGCACTCAGCCTCGACCGCCGCCGTGAAAGCTGAAAAAGCGGCGAACTACTGGCTGGGTCGCGCGAGCGGCGCGGAGCATTTCGCCAACATGAAGAACGAACCGCGCACGCGGGCCAACCGGATCAAGACCCTGCTCGCCGAACTGCGCGACCTCCAGCGTGGAATCAACAGAGCCCATGCGGCACTGGCGATCTGGGAGGAGATCACGACCGACGAACAGATCCGCCACGCGCTCGGCAACATGGATTCTCGCATGATCTGGTCGAACTACGATCTCTACTACAAGGTCGATAGCGGCGAGGTCACGCCAGCCGATGCCCGGCAACTTTGTATCGAGGGCGCAATGCTGGCCGTCGACGGCCCCAACCGCCGCCGCTGGATCGAGCATATCCTGCACCGGCTCGCCTTCGAGCGTTCCATGCTGGGCGACGTGCCGCGTTATGACGGCGAGCTGACCCCGGTCATCATCCAAGCCTTCGCCCGCGAGCATGGCACCGAAAGCCCCAAATCCACCGTGATCGACGCCGAGCGCCTCCTGCTCGAAAGCCCGGTCCCGCTCCCGGCGCATATTGCATCGGATACCTCCCTCGAGCTGAGCGAGGACGACTGGCGCGACCTGATGCAGGCGTGCGGCTACACAGTGCCGGAGAAGAAGGCCCGCCGGGCCTCGGCCAAGCCGGACACCGCGCCGCTGATCAATCCATCGCGCGAACAGGCCGAGCAACTCCAGGCGATCTGGAACCTGCGCATGGTCGCGGCCTGCAAGGGCAAGCGCAGCACCGCCAAGCCCAACGAGGTCTACGCGACGACACAGGCCACCTATTCGGCCAATTCGAAGGGCGACTACGATCCGTTCAAGACCGTCGAGATCGCCGCCGACGGCCGCCGCGTGCGAATGGAATGGAAAGGACATGAGCGCGTGCGCTCCGGCGAACCTGTCGCCCGCATCCGCATCTCGGCGATCGGCGGTGAACTCTACAAGCCCGACGCGGTGGTGATCATCACCGACAAGCCGACCAAACCGCTGCCGATCGACCTCGACACCCTGGAGACGGGCGCCCGCCAAGCCGCGAACGAGGAGGCCGCAGCATGAAAACCGGCGTCTATTCCTGGCCCGCAGAGCCATCGCCCATCGCGGTCCCGTGGCCCAGCGATCTTGAGAAGGTCGAGATCACGCCCGCTGCGCAAAACCAGGACGGCGCCATGCAGGCGGCCACTCTCGAATCCGCGCTCGAAACCGCCGCCTGCCTCTGGGAGGCGGTGCTGACATTGCGCGATCATCCCGCCACCGATCCGGACGCCATCGCCCTGGCGCTTGCCATCAGGGAAACCTGCAATGCCGTCGGCACGGCTGACGTGCGGTTGACCGTCGTGAGCTGGGCCAGTGCCGTCGAGGCGGCCTGGAGCGCGGTCGCTGACAGCTACGACCTGTGTTTCGACTGGGACTTCGTGCCGGACTGGATCATCGACCATATCGACTGGTCCGATCTCGCCCATCCCACGATCAGACCAGAACCCGTGCCGCAAGATCCCGATCCCGCGGCGACCAACGAACCTGTTGCCGCCCCGCCGCCCAGCTTGCAGCCCTCTGCAGACGAGAGGAACTGACCATGGGGCGCTCGGTATCCTACCCCAGCGGGGCGCATGTCGCCTTCGCGCTATGGGACGCGGGCTGGATCGAAGACGAAGACGATCCCGATACCCGCCATTTCGATCAACTCGCGGCACAGGACGATTGGGACTTCATCGTCGAGGATTTTCGGGAGCAAGTGCTCGCCCTCTATCCTTCGACATGGACCGCGAGCGGCTGGATCGGCCGCGAAGACCGTATTGTCGCCATGAACCGCTATGCCCGCTTCGGCATCTCGGAGTATTGCGGCTGCATCGCTTATTGGGTGGTCCTGCGCGACGACATCGATCCCGGTCAGGAAGGGTTGGCGCAACGCTGGATCGACCGGATCGCGGTCGGTTTCAAGAAGCGGTTCGCGACCCTCGTCCGTTTAGGCGTGTTCTCCAACGGCGAGGCTATTTTCGAACGGATTGCTGCCTGACTACGCCGCTCCCTGATCGCGTCCTTCCTACCATCTGACGACTCCATGATGCCGCCGAATCGCCACCGCTCGGCGGCGCGACCGGGCCATGGAGCGAAGGGAGAGTGATGGGGGTGCGGCGATGAGGTCGCGGCAATCCAGGAGACTCCCATGACTTTTCCCACCACGATCCAGGCCACGGTCGGCCAGTCGATCATCCATAAGGCGACGCGTCTTTTTGCTGGCTGCGTGGCCGACGCTCTCCACGAGCTTCTCCAGAATGCCCGCAGGGCGGGAGCTAGCCGTGTCGACATCCGCCGGCTCGACCAGGATCACGGCACGATCCTGCGCATCCGCGACGATGGCAGGGGCATTGCCGATCCGACGAAGCTTCTCGCGCTCGGCGACTCGGGCTGGGACAGCGACATTACTCGCAATGAGGATCCGGCAGGCATGGGGGTGTTCAGCCTCGCCGGCCGCCATGTCGTCATCCGTTCGCGCACTGACGACGCCGAGGACGGATGGCAAGTGACGATCCCGCCGCAGGCGTGGGAGAATGGGGAGCCGCTCGATCTTGTTCCGGTAGTGATCGCCAAGGGAACCGAAATCGAAATCGAATTGTCCAAGGCATGGGCGGACGAGCTTGGACAAGCCGTGAAAAGCGCCGCACGGTTCTATCCGATTCCGGTCTTTTATGGCGAGGAGCGGCAGGCCCATGAAGGCTTTCTGAAAGAGGCCGCGTCGAAAACTGGAACGGGTGTCGCATTGGCGTTTTTCTCGACAAGCACGCGCCTCATCGCGAACAGGCCCGGATCAACTTCCACGGCCTCACCGTCCCATGCCGCCTGCCGCATGTTCATGACGCCGATGGCGGTCGGGGCTGGTATGCCAAGGTCGATGTCGTCGACGCGGGAAATCTCCAGTTTGTGCTTCCGGCACGCAAGGAAATGGTCCAAAATTCGGCGCTCGACGCCCTGCGCGAAGCCTGCGAAGCGGCGATTTTCCGCACTATCGCTCGCGAGGGCCATCATCGGCTTTCCTATACTCAATGGCTGCGTGCGCGAGACCTAGGCATCTCGCTGCCCGAGGCGGCGCCCTTCTTGCACCTCTGGACTCCCCGCATCGCCGAGACGAATGACATCTTTCCGGGTGAGCGGATCGCGGGGGAACCGATGATCATCATGCCCACGCAATCCGCGAACATAGAGCAGTGCGTCAACCGCGCGCTGAAATCCGGCGATGGTCTCGGCGGCTCGCCCGTTCGCGCGATGCCCGAATTTGCCGGATATGGCTGGTAAAATGCGCTCCCCCGCGTCCTGGGCCTCTCCTTTCAGGTCGAGACGGACGACGAGACCTTCCACTATGATGAAGGTGCATCGGTTCCCGAGGACCTCAGCTCCGGACGCGTCGGCACGATCACGCTTGAGCTCGCAGCGCGGGCCACGGCGGATTCCGAGGAGCCCGCAGACATCCTCGCACTCCCTGCCGATATGCTGATCGTCCCGACCGACTGTCGCAGCGACCTCGACGACGTCGCCATCCTACTCGGCACCGACTGCGCAATCACGCCCGGCGAACTCGCCTCGCTGCTCGAAGCCTCCTGCTTCTGGCCCAATGAGGATTGTGACGCCGACAGCCATTACACCCAACAGGCAGCGTTCGAAATGCAGGCCCGCTTTGCCGCGAACATGCTGCTGCTCGGCGAGGATGCAGCGGTACTCGAGCGAGTCCGCGAGGCGATGCGCCAGCATGTCACCTGGCTGATCCCCAAGGATCGCGCGATCAGCATGCACGCGGTCAATCATCTGGTCGAGGCCGTCTTCGCGGACAATGACGACGCGCTTTCGGTCGACGCCGCCGAGTAGCCAACCTTTTCTCTTACGCATGTCCGGCGCGTCGTTTCGCGCGCCGCGTCGGGCCACGTCCACAAGGAACCGTGCCATGACCCAGAATCCACCCTTCACGAAAATCTTCGACGGCGTTGCGACGCGCGAGCAGATGTTCGAGCTGCCCGGGGGATCAAATCAAGGACACGCAGGCCCCTACGAAACCGTCGTGTCGGTCTTGTGGGATCAGGACTCGTGACGGCCTGGATCATCATCAACAGGACTGACCCCGATTTGGGATGGAATGCAGCCAACCAGACCTGGGAAGCGGACGACTACGACACCTTCTCAGACGATGAGAAGGAGAACTCACAAGATCCCGCTCTCATGCCTGCAGATGGCAAGTGGATACCCGTTCCATGGAACACCGCTTAGCCGACGCCTCCTCGCAGTCTCGAGATAACCACACCCATTCCCGAGCATTCGCTCAACACGGAGAACATCATGACCGTCCCGTCACCACTCCGGGCGCAGCTCGCTTCGTTCGACCATGCGTATTCTTTGGCGATCCGCAAATGGGAGACCACTGGACGCCCTCAGTTCGTCCTGCGCACGGGCGATCCGATTCAACCGTTCCGTGTAACGGAAGCCCGTCCGGGAAAGGACGAAGGTCTGGTCCTGCACGTCGCCTGATCACGATTCCCATCATCATGGAGGCAAGCCAATGAACGCTGCCGATCAATATCCCATCGAGCCTGGCATGTGGATCCGGACCGAGGAGGGCGAGAAGCTCTTTTTCCTGCGATACTCATCGACCGGCCATTGGGGCTTCTTTTCAGATGACCGTCATCACGCCGCACGGGAATACAAGCTCCCGCTCGCGGGCCTGAAACCCTGGCACAAGGAGCGCCGGACATGAAAACGCATCCGATGGCGAGCGGCCTTCGCGTCACGCTGACGAAGACGGAATTGCAGGCCTTGTTCAAACTGGCGCGACTCGCCGTCGATCAGCTCCCGGCCGCTCGCCATTGCGACATTCTGGCCCAGCGGCAGGTCGATGTGGCGGCAGACGTCATCAAGGGCCTCGAACTCGGTCTGACATCCGTCCAGTGGAAGCAGGCGGAAGCCAAGGCGAGACGCGAAGCGCCCAAGCGAGTGGCCGAGCGCCGCGCCGCGCGCGAGCATCACGCATTGATCGACGGCTATACCGTTTGGGGAACGCTAGGCGACTGGGCCGATCTCTCCGACGATCCCGACCAACGCCGGTGGGCTGACATGTTCT
>ERZ1645187.1135-NODE-1135-length-25010-cov-33.952715_pt1 | contig 25010 bp, 27 predicted proteins | sample MGYA00575352_ERZ1645187 | MGnify/ENA primary metagenome ERZ1645187 (study PRJEB40837, sample SAMN11349314) | freshwater sediment metagenome | isolation source: river sediment | host: Sediment | place: India: Wazaribad , New Delhi | collected 2017-02-21 ...
AGCTTGTAGGCCATGCCGGAACAGCCGCTGGTACGAACCCCGAGGCGCAGCCCGACACCCTTGCCGCGCTTGCTCAGGTAGTTGGCGACGTGCTTTGCCGCCTTGTCGCTCAAGGTAACGCCCATGCTTATTCTCCGTGCTTTTTCTTGTAATCCGCCACGGCTGCCTTGATGGCATCCTCGGCCAGAATCGAACAGTGAATTTTAACCGGCGGCAGCGCCAGTTCTTCAGCGATTTCGGTGTTTTTGATCGACAGTGCCTGATCGACCGTCTTGCCCTTGACCCATTCGGTCACCAGCGAAGACGAAGCAATGGCCGAACCGCAACCATAGGTCTTGAACTTGGCATCCTCGATCACACCGGACTTGTTCACCTTGATCTGCAACTTCATCACGTCACCGCAAGCCGGTGCGCCGACCATGCCGGTACCGACCCCGTCATCTTCCTTGCCAAAGGAACCGACGTTGCGTGGATTTTCATAATGATCAATGACTTTGACGCTATAGCTCATGTTAATTCTCCTTTAATTTCTTTAGTGCGCGGCCCACTGCACGGTGCTGAGATCGATGCCATCCTTGTACATTTCCCACAGCGGTGAAAGTTCGCGCAACTTGCCAACTTTCTTGTGCAACAGATTGATTGCGTAGTCTATTTCTTCTTCTGTCGTGAAGCGGCCGATGCTGAATCGGATCGAACTATGGGCCAACTCGTCGTCGCGCCCAAGCGCACGCAGCACATAGGACGGTTCCAGGCTGGCCGAGGTGCAGGCCGAGCCCGAAGACACCGCCAGATCCTTGATCGCCATGATCATCGACTCGCCTTCGACGTAGGCAAAGCTGATGTTCAGGTTGTGCGCCACACGCTGCGTCAGATCGCCATTGACGAAGGTCGCTTCGATGTCCTGCAGGCCCTCCAGCAGCTTGTCGCGCAACTTGCCGATACGGACATTTTCTTCAGCCATTTCTTCCTTGGCCAAACGGAAAGCCTCGCCCATGCCGACGATCTGGTGCGTTGCCAGCGTGCCGGAGCGGAAACCGCGCTCATGGCCGCCGCCGTGCATTTGTGCTTCAAGGCGAATACGCGGCTTGCGGCGCACATACAGAGCACCGATGCCCTTGGGGCCATAGGTCTTGTGTGCAGAGAAACTCATCAGGTCGACCTTCAACTTGCTCAGGTCGATATCGACCTTGCCGGTAGCCTGCGCCGCATCGACGTGGAAAATGATGCCCTTCTCACGACAGATTTCGCCAAGTTCGGCGATGGGCTGGATGACGCCGACTTCATTATTGACATACATCACCGAGGCCAGCACGGTGTCCGGGCGAATCGCTGCCTTGAAAACCTCGAGATCGAGCAAACCGTCTTCCTTGACATCAAGATAGGTCGCTTCAAAACCCTGGCGTTCCATTTCACGCACGGTGTCGAGCACCGCCTTGTGTTCGGTCTTGACGGTGATGATGTGCTTGCCCTTGGTGCCGGCGTAGAAATTGGCAGCGCCCTTGATGGCGAGATTGTTGGACTCGGTGGCACCGGAAGTCCAGACGATTTCCTTCGGGTCGGCACCGACCAGCTCGGCGACCTGTTCGCGCGCCTCTTCAACAGCCGCATCGGCCACCCAGCCGAAGCTGTGCGAACGCGAGGCCGGATTGCCGAAGTGCTCGCACAGGTAGGGAATCATTTTTTCCGCCACGCGCGGGTCGACCGGGGTGGTTGCCGAGTAATCCAGGTAGATGGGGAGTTTCATCGTCATTCTCGCTAGGCCGGGTTGTTCAAACGGCAAGTGCCGTCAGTCCTTGCAGGCGTCCGACCGTAGCCCGCAAGGCGTTGATGAATTCGTCGATATCCGACTCGCTGTTGCCGGCACCGAGGCTGACGCGCACCGCGCCGCGCGCGATTTCCGGCGCCACGCCCATCGCCCGCAAGACATGCGAAGGTTCCGGGTTGGCACTGGAACAAGCCGCGCCGCTGGCAACCGCAAAACCTGCGCGATCCAGCTTGCCGACCAGGGTTTCGCCGTCGATATCGGGCACCGCGAAATAGGTGGTATTGGGCAAGCGCTCGCCGGCAGCGCCAAAAATCGTCACGCCTAGCCCGGTCAGCGCGCTTTCCAGCCGCTGCTGCAAGGCTTTAAGGCGCTGCGGAAGTTCGGCAACACGCTGCGCCGCAAGTTCCGCCGCCAGACCAAATCCAACGATGGCAGGCACGTTTTCAGTGCCGGAACGCAGGCCGCGCTCGTGACCGCCGCCGGCAATCAGCGGCTGCAATTCAACACGCTTGTCGAGCACCAATGCCGCCGCGCCTTTCGGGCCATAAGCCTTGTGCGCGGAAAGCGTCAGGGCATGGACACCGGCCAAGTTGAGCGCCCGAAAATCGATGGGCAGCTTGCCCAGCGCCTGCACTGCGTCACTGTGGAACCAGCCACCGCAGGCCTTCGCCGCCGTGGCCAGCGCCGGAATATCCTGCACGACGCCGGTTTCATTGTTGGCAAGCATCATCGACAGCAACTGCGGGCGTGCCGCGACGACTTCGGCGAAGTCCGCGAAATTTGCCCTTCCAGCAGGGTCGACCGCAACAGTCCTGACCTGCCAGCCATTGCGCGCCAACTGGGCTGCCGGCTTGAGGATGCAGGGATGCTCGATGGCGCTGACCGCCAGCAAACCCGGCTTGAGCGACGCCGCCGCGCCCTTGATAAACAGATTGTTGGCCTCGCTGCCGCCGCTGGTGAAAACCACCTCGGTCGGGTGTGCATTGACCGCCGCCGCGACCTGCTGCCGCGCCTCATCGACCGCCCGCCGTGCCGCCCGCCCATACTCGTGGCGACTGGAGGCGTTGCCGAACTGGCTTTCGAGCCAAGGCAACATGGCCCCCAGCACCATCGGGTCGATGGGCGTCGTGGCGTTGTGATCGAGATAGGCAGGCTGGAACATGGTGGGCGTTGGCCGATCAGGCGAGCGCAGCTGCCTTGTCGCGCGTGTTGCGCGGCCGTGGATGCGGACCGATGCGCTTGTCTTCCAGCACGACGGCGATGCCCAGGCTGGCTTCCTTTTCGTGCTGACGCTCCACCAGATCGGCGAGCGTTACGGAAGACAGGTAATCGTACATCTTGGCATTCAGCGTAGACCACAGCTCGTGCGTCATGCAGCGATGTTCGTCCTGGCAATTTTCGCGACCGCCGCACTGGGTCGCATCGAGCGGTTCGTCGACAGCGCGGATGATGTCGGCCACCGTCAGCTTGTCGAGCGGCCGGGCGATGCAGTAGCCGCCCCCCGGGCCGCGCACGCTGTCGACCAGGTTGAAACGGCGCAGCTTGCCGAACAGTTGCTCAAGATACGAGAGCGAGATCTGCTGCCGCTCGCTGACGCCAGCCAGCGCCACCGGGCCGTCCGCCCCGCGCAAGGCCAGATCCATCATGGCAGTGACCGCAAATCGTCCTTTGGTTGTGAGTCGCATTCCTTACCCCTGGCAAATAACCTACTGTTGCAGTCAACTATATAGAATCCCGAGTAAATTAGTCAACAATTTTGCTCAGGTATTTCGGATCGAAACAATCTGCCGTCTGCACTTCCTGGTCGCACTTGACCCCGGCCGCTTCCAGCTCCTTGAGCAACGAGGCCAGACGGCGGTCGGTATCGGCCGCGTGATCGAGCAGGCCATGAATCGCCTTGGCCAGCGGGTCGTCCTGGTCGCGTCCGACGGCATAGGCGGAAAAGCCCAGCTTCTCGGCCTGCGCCTCGCGCTGTTTGCTCTCGTCGGAATGATCGAGCACCCGCGCCGGATTGCCGACCGCCGTTGCACCGGCCGGCACCGGTTTGGTCACCACGGCGTTAGAGCCGACCTTGGCCCCGGCTGCAATCGTGATCGGCCCCAGCACCTTGGCGCCGGCACCGATAACCACGCAATCCTCCAGCGTCGGATGGCGCTTGCCCTTGTTCCACGAGGTGCCGCCCAGCGTCACCCCGTGATAGAGCGTAACGTCGTCGCCGATTTCGGCCGTCTCGCCGATCACCACGCCCATGCCGTGGTCGATGAAGAAGCGGCGGCCGATGGTGGCGCCGGGGTGAATCTCGATGCCGGTCAGAAAGCGGGAAATATGCGCCACAAACCGCGACAGCCAGCGCAGGCGATTCCCCCACAGCCAATGGGCGAGACGATGCATGATCAGCGCGTGAATACCCGGATAGCAGGTCAGCACCTCCCAGAAAGACCGGGCGGCCGGGTCGCGGTCGAAGACCGCACGAATATCCTCACGCAAATGCCGGAACATGAAACAAAATTCCCCTGAAGTTTGTGGGGCGAATTTTAAAATACTCGACTGAATTTGTCAGCTATTTACCAAAACCCGCCGGAAAAAGACAAAGGGCCAGTCAGCGACCGGCCCTTTGCACGAAAAACGCTCGAAGCGCTTATTCGCCGTAGAAATTCACATCGTACGGATAAGGCTTTTGCGGCACCTTGGAAGCGGCATTGGTCGCCGTGGTCTGGGCATCCTGCTTCTTGTCCCACCACAGCGCGCGGCCGGCCTTCTGGTCTTCAACCCATTCCGGATTTTTCTTCAACTGCTCGTCGATCCACTTGGTGTGATCGGATACGTAGCTCGTATTAACGTCGCCCATTTGGCTGCTTTCCTCAAGCTGATCAAGACAGATGCGGATTCTAGCACGGTGCCGACGCGCCAGATGCGGGGCGCGGCATTTGAAATTAGCCCATTTTTCGGCGTCGACCGCAACCGGCAAGTCCCTGCGCACATGATCCAGCCTCAAGGCCCATCGTGGCCGACTAGCGTTTCGTCATGGCTTGGCGTTATTCTTCCGGATTCGCGCCTGACGCACCCAAAACCATTCAAACGGAGAGACAACGTGCCCGCCCTGCTTCCCCAGCCCGATCCCGAAGGCCTGCTCGAATACTCGGTGGTATACACCGACCGCGCCCTGAACCATATGTCGCAACGCTTCCAGGGAGTGATGAAGGACATTTCGCGCATCCTGAAAACGGTCTACAACGCCAAGTCCGCCGTCGTCGTGCCCGGCAGCGGCACTTTCGGCATGGAAGCAGTGGCGCGCCAGTTCGCCAGCGGCCAGAAGGTTCTGGTCATTCGCAACGGCTGGTTCAGCTTCCGCTGGACGCAGATTTTCGACATGGGGAAGATTCCGTCCGAAAGCATCGTCCTGAAGGCCGGCCAGACCGGCCCCGGCGCCCAAGCGCCCTTCGCTCCGGCGCCGATTGAAGAAGTCGTCGCGGCCATTCGCGAACACAAGCCCGCCGTCGTCTTCGCGCCGCACGTCGAAACCGCTTCCGGAATGATCCTGCCGGACACCTACCTGAAAGCCGTCGGTGAGGCGGTGCGTGCGGCAGGCGGGCTGTTCGTGCTCGATTGCGTCGCTTCCGGCACGGTCTGGGTCGATATGGTGGCTAACGACGTCGATGTGCTGATCAGCGCCCCGCAAAAGGGCTGGAGCGGCTCACCGTGCTGCGCGCTGATCGCGCTCGGCGAACGGGCTCGCGAGCGCATCGAGACGACGACCAGCACCAGCTTCGCCTGCGATCTCAAGAAATGGCTGCAGATCATGGAAGCCTTCGAGAACGGTGGCCACGCTTACCACGCGACGATGCCGACCGACGCGCTGGCCGCCCTGCGCGACGTGATGCTGGAAACCGAGGCCTACGGTTTTGCCAGAGTCTGCGCAGAACAGCAGGAACTCGGCCGGCGTGTCCGCCAACTGCTCGTCAGCAAGGGTTTCCCGAGCGTGGCGGCGCCGGGTTTCGAGGCGCCGGGCGTGATCGTCAGCTACACCAGCGATCCGGATATCCAGACGGGCAAGAAATTCCTCGCCCTCGGTGTCCAGACCGCTGCCGGCGTGCCGCTGCAATGCGACGAAGGCGCCGATTTCCGCACTTTCCGCATCGGACTTTTCGGGCTGGAAAAGCTGCACAACCCCGCGCAGACCGTGGATAACTTCGCCCGCGCGCTGGCGGCGCTGTAAGGCAGCAAATTGCCGCCTTTTGGGCGGTCGACCGCAACCGACCGCTCAACCGAGAATCGTGACTTTCAATTTCTGGTAGAAATTAAGGCCCGACCACCAGCGAACGCCGTTTTCCCGAAAACGGATACCGGCGTCGCTCAGGGTCAGCCTGATGGCGCCGAACTCGGTAGCGCCGCTATCGACGACGAAGCCGCGATCCATCAGGAATCTGGCGATGGCCGGCTGCACCTGCTGGCCGCTGAGCGTCCAGCGCGTGCCGTAGCCATCGTCGGCGCCGCGCAGCATGAGGATGGGCTCATGCTGCGCGATCAGCCGTAGCACCTGCAAAGTTTCGGCGCGCCGGGGAATGTCGCTACCCGGAAACGAGATCATGGCGCGCCACTATCGCCTATTTTGCCGGGCTGACGCCGCGCAGTTCGGCGAAGCGCTTGGCCACCAGCAGCGACCATTTGTCGAAAGCGTTCTTGGCGTAGGCCCAGGCCTGGAACGAATTCACGTAACCGCTGGCCCAGGTCTGCGCCGCACCGACGGTTGAGCCGTTGACGTCGGCAGCGTACTTGCGGCCGATCTGGGTATCGCGGCACTCGGCGATGACCTGACCGCTGGCACCGTCGCGGAATTGCATTTCCATCCCGGTTTCGCCCAGGTAGGGCGTCGACCCGGCCGGCCGCCCGGTGGCGACGCCGGAACCTGCTTCGGCGATGAAGGCATAGGGAATCAGCGTACCGGCCAGGCTGTCGGTCACGGTAGTCGGCACCAGGTCGGTCAGCGCAATGCGGATCACGACGACCCCCGGCCCGGCCTTGTCGACAACCTGCATCTGCGGTGCCAGCGCCTTGACCAGCGAAGCATGGAAGTAGTCGGTCAGCGTCTTGAGATCGCTGGGATCGATGGTCGTCTGCTCGCCCTCCTTGTCCGACTTGGGCGGCGCAATCGAAACGAGAATGCGCGAAACCATCACCTTGTCGAATTTCTTGGCATCCAGTCGCGGGTCGCGCCAGCACTCGATGCCGCCGAGCGCGGCATTCGGCTTAAGCCGCGCATAGTCGGTCAGGAAACCGCTCTTGGTAAAGCGCGCCGCGTCTGTCGCCGTCACGCTTGCGCCGCTGCCCAGCACGGCATCGGTCGTCTGACAGCCGGACAACAGCGTCGTTGCCCCCGCCACGAGACAAACGCCCAGCGTACGTACTGCCAGCGTCGATGTGCTTTTTTTGAATTTCATGTCGATCCGTTTCCTTGTCGTGATTCGAAAGAGCCAGCCGTCACTGGCATGCCAAGCGACAGTGTAGCGCCGGCCGGCTAATAATCGCCATGCCACTTTTTCTCGCCCGCCGGTATCGCAAACGGCAACCAGTTCTCTGGCGGCGGCAACGGACAGGTGGCGAAGGGCGTAAAGGCGCACGGCGGGTTGTAGGCAAAATTGAAATCGAGGCAAATTTTGCCGTCGACCGCAACCGGCGCTTTCAGGAAGCGCCCGGCGCCGTAAGTTTCGCGGCCGCTGCTGCGGTCGCGAAAGACGAAGAAGACCTCGCGCTCGCCGACCGCCATCGGCAGCAGCGTCAGCGTCTCGCCGGCATGCGCGAACACCGCCCGCTGCGCGACCTGTACCGTTTTCAGTTCCCCGCTGACGTTCGGCACCTCCATAGTCAACGGCGCGTCCAGCGTTTCCCAGCACGCCTCGATACGCCATACCGGATCGTAGTCGTAGCAAGCAACACCGTCGAAACGGCGCTTGGCAGCCCAGTTGCGGTCACGCACGCGCGCCGCCAGGCGCCTGTCGCGGTCGACGATGAAAAATGCGGCATTTTCAAGCTCGACCGTCGTCGGCTGGCCGGCATGGTCGGTTTCCAGCTCGACCGCCGCGCCAGCCGCCGGCTGCCAGCGAATCCGCCCCGCTTCCCAGTTCAGCTGGCCCTGCTGCGCCGGCCCGCCCGGCAGCTTCACCATGGCGTCGTCAGCGCTCCCGACCGCATTGATACCCGGCTCCAGCCAGTAAAGCCCGGTCAGCCCCAGCCAGCTTTCCGGTCCCGCCAGTTCGGCGTGCCGCGCCGTCTGCCAGCGGCGGTGCGATTCAACTTTATCCATTCTCGATCCCTCCTGCCCGATTGCCGGAAATGTAGCCTACCCTCCCCCTCGCTACATTGAAAGTGGCACGCGGAACTGCCACAATCGGCGCGACCATTCGTTCCCGAACCTGAAGGAGATTTTGCATGAAGCGAGCACTCGTTCTGGCGCTGATTGCCGGACTGCCGATCCTGGCATCGGCCAGCGACCTCAATATCAACATCGGCAGCGCCCGCATCCAGAGCGGCAACACGACGATCACCTTCGGCGACCGCGACCGGCGCGGCTATTACTGGGACGGCAACACCTGGCGCGACCCGGTGTATTGGGAAAAGCACCACGGCAAGGGCCAGGGAAACCCGAACGCACCGGGGCAGAACTGCCCGCCGGGCCAAGCCAAAAAAGGCAACTGTTGAGCTGAAATCAGCGTACAACGAATGCGGACACTGATCGGTGTCCGTTTTTTTCGCCATTGCAGCGACTCCGGGGGGCTTCTCCGGCTATCCAAATTTAATTCGCACCGACGGAATTACCGATGAAAATCGACCTGCGCTTGACCCTGCACTACGGCCTGACGATCTTCCTCAGCGCCTTCCTGCTCTTCCAGGTTCAGCCGATGATCGGCAAGATGATCCTGCCGTGGTTCGGCGGCTCCGCCTCGGTGTGGACGACCTGCATGCTGTTCTTCCAGATGACGCTGCTGCTCGGCTACCTGTATTCGCACTGGGTGGTGCGTTTCCTCTCGCCCTACCGCCAGAGCATGATCCATCTGGCACTGCTGCTGGCCAGCCTCGCCCTGCTGCCGATCAGCCCCAGCGAAGCCTGGAAGCCGACCGGCGCCGAAAACCCGACGCTGCGCATTCTCGGCCTGCTGCTGGTTTCCATCGGCCTGCCCTACTTCGTGCTGTCTACCACCGGCCCGCTGGTGCAGGCCTGGTTTGCCCGCGAACGGGCCGGCATGGTGCCCTACCGGCTGTTCGCGCTATCCAATTTCGGCTCCATGCTGGCCCTGATCGCCTATCCGCTGGCCGTCGAGCCGGCTCTGCCGACGCAATGGCAGTCCTATATGTGGTCGGCGCTGTTCGCCTGCTTTTTCGTTTCCTGCGGGTTGCTCGCCTGGCGCGGGCGCAACAGCGAATCCGGCGCGCTGCATGCCGATGCCGGCCAGCCGCTCGCGCCGCTGCAACCGGCGCAGATGCTGCTGTGGATCGCCCTGGCGGCCTGCCCGTCGATCCTGATGGTGGCCGATACCAGCTTCCTGACCGAGAACATCGCGCCGATCCCGCTGCTCTGGGTGGCGCCGCTCGGTCTTTACCTGCTGTCTTTCATCCTTTGTTTCGAGCGCCACGGCTGGTACCAGCGGCGCATCTTCCTGCCGCTGCTCGCGCTGGGCCTGCTGGCGCTGGCCGTGCTGCCCACGCTCGGCCTCAACACCCTGCCCATTCACCTCTCGATGGCGATCAACCTCGCCGCCTTTTTTGTCGCCTGCATGGTCTGCCACGGCGAACTCGCCCGCCACCAGCCGCACCCCAGCCACCTCACCGCCTACTACCTGATGCTGGCCATCGGCGGTGCGCTCGGCGGCCTCTTCGTCGGCGTCATCGCCCCCTATTTCTTCAACAGTAATTTCGAACTATCGATCGGCATCGTGCTGACCGGGCTGGTCGTCGCCGCCGCCGTCATCCCCGACCTGAGTTTCCCGCGCCCGGCCTGGCGTGCCGCCGCTATTGCCGGCACCCTCGCCTTTCTCGTTCTCCTGTCGGGTATCCGCGTCGCCGACCATCATGAAGAAAACAGCGGCGCCGAGGCCACCCTGCGCAATTTTTACGGCACGCTCAAGGTCTTCGCGCGTGAGGAAAATGGCTACCGCAGCATGCTGCACGGGCAGATCATCCACGGTCGACAGTTCCTGACGCCCGAAAAAGCCATGCTGCCCACCGCCTACTACAGCGCCGAGGGCGGTGCGGGCAAGACGCTGCTGACCAAGGCGCAGCAAGGCCCGCTGCGTGTCGGCGTGGTCGGCATCGGCATCGGCACGCTGGCCACCTACGGGCGCCCCGGCGACTACTACCGGCTCTATGACATCGACCCGCTGGTCATCGAGGTTGCGCAGACCCATTTCAGCTTCCTGAAGGACACCCGGGCCAGCACCGACATCATCATCGGCGATGCCCGCCTGCAACTCGAACGCGAGGCACCGCAGCAGTTCGACGTGTTGATCGTCGATGCCTTCTCCGGCGATTCGGTGCCCATCCATCTGCTCACCCGCCAGGCTTTCGAACTCTATTTCCGCCACCTCAAGCCGGATGGCGTGCTCGCCGTGCATATCACCAACCGCTATCTCGATCTGCGCCCGGTCATCAAGACCGCCGCCGAGCATTTCAAGCGGCCGGCCCGCATCGTCGATTTCGACGGCGACGCCGAGCGCGGGCTGTTCCGTTCGCGCTGGGCGATCATCGCGCCCGACGACACGTTCTTCTGTCACCCGGGGTTCGAGGAATCGAAGCTGCTGCCCGACCGGCCAGGTTTCAAGACATGGACCGACGATTACAGCAGCCTGTTCGCCGTATTAATGTAAAAACGGGCGCACCCGGCATACTCAGTTTTCCGGTTTGGCCGCCAGCGTGGAAAAAGCGTCGTTGACCGAAAGAAAAACGCGCCCGCTCAGCGCCGGCCACAGCGGCGAACGGCTCAGACGATCCTGCACCGGCCCCTTGACCTCGGCCAGATGGAGCCGGATGCCGCGTTCGCCGAGGTCGCGATTGGCATCGCACAGCATCGCCATCGCCGTGGTATCCACCCGATTCACTGCACTCATCACCAGCACGATGTCGTGAATATCCGGCGCCTCGGCCAGTTCGCTGGCGATTCTCGCTTCGACGGCGCTCAGATTGCCGAAAAACAGGCTCTCGTCGATGCGCAGGAAGACGACGCCGGGAATCGTTTCCACGGCGTGGCGGCCGGTATTGCGGAAATGCTCGGTGCCGGCAATGCGCCCAAGCCGCGCAATGTGGGGGGTACTGGCGCGCACCAGCAGCGTGGCAAGCGAAAGCAGGATGCCCAGCTCGATCCCGCGCTCCAGCCCCAGAAAGACGACGCCGCCCGCCGTCGCCAGCCAGGCCAGCGCATCGGCGCGATCATAGGCCCAGGCCTCGCGCAGCGAAGCGAGGTCGATCATCGTGAATGCCGCAACGATGATGCTGGCCGCCAGCACTGCCAGCGGCAATTGCGAAAACGATGCCGCCATTCCCGCCACAATCGCCGCCATGACCAGCGCCGAAACGATGCTGGCCAGCGGCGACTGAGCGCCGGCCGCTACATTGAGCGCCGAACGCGACACCCCGCCGCCCACCGGCATGCCACCATAAACCGCAGCCACCATGTTGGCTGCGCCAAGGCCGAGCAGTTCGCCATTGGCGTCCACCCGCTCGCGCCGCTTGATCGCCAGTGCCTGCGCCATCGCAATGTTCTGCACCATCCCGATCAGCGCCATCAGTGCCGCCGGCACTGCCAGTAGCGAAATCTGTTCGAGCTTGGGGAAGAACCAGTTGAAAGCCGGCAAACCGGCTTCGACTTTGCCGACCACGGCAACGCCGCTGGCTTCCAGATTCAGCACGACGACCGCGCCCGTTGCCGCCGCCACCACGACCAGCGGCATCAGCCGGACGATGGATGCTGCCCAGCCATCCGGCACCCTGGCCCGGCGCAGCAAGCCGGCCAGCCAAAGGCGCGAAAACGCCAGCACCGCCAGCGAAGCCAGCCCGATCACTGCTGCCGGATGCAGGCCACCGGACAACTGCCGTAGCAGGCTCGCGGCCAGTACCGGCCAGTCGCCAGCGCTGCCTTCCAGCGCCAGCAAATTGCGCAACTGACTGACGACGATCAACATCGCCGCACCCGAGACAAAGCCCTGAATCACCGGCCGGCTGAGCAGTTGCGACAGGAAGCCAAGTCGCAGCAGGCTGCCGGCACACAGCAACAGGCCCGACATCAGCGCCAGACAGGCTGCCAGCACCACATAATCCGCACTGCCCGGCGGCGCCAGCGGTTGCAGCACACTGAAGGTCATGATCGCGGTAATCGCCACCGGCCCCACTGCCTGCACCATCGAACTGCCGACCCAGGCATAGGCGATCACCGGCAGGATGCTGACGTACAGCCCGGCCTGCGGCGGCAAGCCGGCCAGCAGCGCATAGGCCAGACTTTGCGGCAAGGCCAGCACGGCGACGATTACGCCGGCAAGCAGATCGTCGCGCAACAATCGGCGCGGATAGCGGGCAAGCCAGGCAGGCAGCAGGCGAGTGGGAAAACGACCGGAAGCGGACATGGATCAAAGGCTACATCGGGGATCGCTAATGCTATTCCATTCCGAAGAATTGGCGAGATGTATTAGAATACGCTTATGCATAAACCGATGCGGTCAAATTCGATACCGCACATTCAACCCAGGAGAACACGATGTTCAAACCCGCTCATGAATTGGTTCTGGAAGCCAAAAAATCCGTCAACGAGCACTCCCCGGCCGCGATTAACGACCAGATCAGTACCGTTCCCGACACACTGCTGATCGACGTGCGCGAACCGGACGAGTACCGCCAGGGCCACCTGCCCGGCTCGATCAACATTCCGCGCGGCATGCTCGAATTCCGCATTTCCGGCGAGCCGCAACTGCAGAACCTGAGCCGCCCCATCGTCGTCTATTGCAAAACCAGCGGCCGCGCAGCGCTCTCAGTCGTCGCCATGCAGACGATGGGCTTCACCAACGTGCTTTCCCTGGCCGGCGGCTTCGACGCCTGGGTGGCCGAACAACGCGCCGTCGCCAAGCCGCACGAGATTTCCTTCGACTAAGACGAGTCGGCATATAACTGCCTGCTAAACGGGCGGCAAGTAAAAACGGCGAGGTTTTCACCTCGCCGTTGGCTTTTCAGGGCGCCGTAATCACGCCTTGGTAAAGCGCATGATGCCGCCAGTACTGGGGTCGCAACTGACCTTGATCGTATCCTTGGGCCCGAACTTGCCCTCGAGAATCGCCTTGGCCAGCGGGTTTTCGATCTGCTGCTGGATCGCCCGCTTGAGCGGCCGGGCGCCGAACACCGGGTCGAAACCGGCCTGCGCCAGTTCGGCCAGCGCGCTGTCCTCGACGACAATGCCCATTTCCAGTTGTGCCAGCCGCTTTTCGAGGTAGCCGAGCTGAATCTTTGCGATGCCGGCGATGTGCTTCTCGTCCAGCGCGTGGAAGACCACCACTTCGTCGATCCGGTTAATGAATTCCGGGCGGAAATAGGTTTTCACCTCGGCCATCACCGCCATCTTGATCACGCCGTAGTCGTCGCCCGCCATCTGCTGGATCATCTGGCTGCCGAGATTGGACGTCATGACGATCACCGTGTTCTTGAAATCGACGGTACGGCCTTGGCCATCGGTCATGCGGCCGTCGTCGAGCACTTGCAGCAGCACGTTGAAGACATCCGGGTGCGCCTTTTCGACTTCGTCGAGCAGGATCACGCTATAGGGCTTCCTACGCACGGCTTCGGTCAGGTAGCCACCTTCTTCATAGCCGACATATCCCGGCGGCGCGCCGATCAGGCGGGCGACGGAGTGCTTTTCCATGAACTCGCTCATGTCGATGCGGATCAGGTGATCTTCGGCATCGAACATGAACTCAGCCAGCGCCTTGCACAGCTCGGTCTTGCCAACGCCCGTGGGGCCAAGGAAGAGGAATGAACCATAGGGGCGGTTGGGATCGGACAAGCCAGCGCGCGAGCGGCGGATGGCATCGGCGACCAGACGCACGGCCTCATCCTGCCCGACCACCCGCTTGTGCAGGCGCTCTTCCATCTTGAGCAGCTTGTCGCGCTCGCCCTGCAACATCTTGCTGACCGGGATGCCCGTGGCGCGGCTGACCACTTCGGCAATTTCCTCGGCACCGACCTGCGTGCGCAGCAATTTGTTTTTCTGCGGTTTTTCGGGGTCGACCGCATCAGCCGCCTTCAATTGCGCTTCGAGCTGCGGCAGCTTGCCGTATTGCAGTTCGGCCACCTTGTCGAGCTTGCCTTCGCGTTGCAGGCGGATGATTTCAGCCCGGAGCTTGTCAATTTCTTCCTTGATCTGCGCCGAACCCAGGACAGCAGATTTTTCCGCCTTCCAGATTTCCTCGAGATCGGAATATTCCTTCTGTAGCTTGACCAGTTCTTCCTCGATCAGCGCCAGACGCTTCTTTGAAGCCTCGTCCTTCTCGCGCTTGACCGCTTCGCGCTCGATCTTGAGCTGGATCATCCGGCGGTCGAGCTTGTCCATCACCTCCGGCTTGGAGTCGATTTCCATCTTGATGCGCGCTGCCGCCTCGTCGATCAGGTCGATGGCCTTGTCGGGCAGGAAGCGGTCGGTGATGTAACGATGTGAGAGTTCAGCCGCCGCGACAATCGCCGGATCGGTAATGTCCACGCCGTGGTGCAACTCATACTTTTCCTGCAAGCCACGCAGGATGGCGATGGTGCTTTCCACCGAGGGTTCCTCGACCAGCACCTTCTGGAAACGACGCTCCAGCGCCGCATCCTTCTCGATGTACTTGCGATATTCGTTGAGCGTGGTCGCGCCGATGCAATGCAGCTCGCCACGTGCCAGCGCCGGCTTCAGCATGTTGCCGGCATCGATGGCACCTTCGGCCTTGCCGGCACCGACCATCGTGTGCAGCTCGTCAATGAAGAGAATGATGCGCCCTTCGTCCTGCGCCACTTCCTTCAACACGGCCTTGAGGCGCTCCTCGAATTCGCCGCGATACTTCGCACCCGCCAGCAAACCGGCCATGTCGAGCACCAGCACCTTCTTGCCCTTGAGCGTTTCCGGCACTTCGCCATTGACGATGCGCTGCGCCAGGCCTTCGACGATGGCCGTCTTGCCGACGCCCGGCTCGCCGATCAGTACCGGGTTGTTTTTGGTGCGGCGTTGCAGGATCTGGATGGCGCGGCGAATCTCGTCGTCGCGGCCAATCACCGGGTCGAGCTTGCCCTGCGCCGCGCGCTCGGTCAGGTCAATACAGTATTTCTTCAACGATTCGCGCTGCCCTTCGGCTTCCTGCGAATCGACGCCCTCCCCGCCACGCACGGCCATGATCGCCGCCTCCAGCGCCTTGCGGGTCAGGCCATGCTGCTTGGCAATGCGGCCGGTTTCGCCCTTGTCGTCCGTCAAGGCGAGCAGGAACATCTCGCTGGCGATGAACTGGTCGCCGCGCTTCTGCGCTTCCTTGTCGGTCAGATTAAGCAGGTTGGCCAGATCGCGGCCGATGGAAATATCGCCGCCATGACCTTCCACCTTGGGCAAACGGGTCAAGGCCTGCTCAAGGTCGCGCTTGAGCACCGGCACACTGACCCCGGCGCGGGCCAGCAACGACGTCGTGCCGCCATCGTCCTGATTGATCAACCCCAGCAGCAAATGCTGCGGTTCGATGAACTGCTGGTCGTTACCATTGGCCAGACTTTGAGCGTCGGCCAGCGCCTGCTGGAACTTCGTTGTGAATTTTTCGATGCGCATTTGAGCTGTCTCCCTTCGGGAAGTTTTGCGATACCCAGAAGATGAGGACAAACCGGGGAATTTCAAGCAGTTGCTGATAGCGCCATGAAGCAACTAAACTGAACACCGTGGAATCAAGGTGATCGACATGGGCTATGCGGAATTCATCGACATGCTGAAAACATTGCCGCCCGAGCAACAGGCGGAAGTTTTCGACTTTGCCGAATTTCTGGCGACGCGCAAGCGCGCTGCAACAGGAAACGAAAAGGAAGCCACGAAATCTCTGGCCGATCTGCTCGCCCATCCACTCGAAGTCAAAGAGGGGTTCAAGGTCATGCAACGGGACGAGTGCTACGACCGTGCCGGCCTTCGTTGATACCAATGTCTGGGTCTAGGCCCTGACCACCACGGACAAACCCCGCCAACGGCAGGCCGAAGAACTGCTTCGATCGCTCGACACCCCATGCATCAATGGTCAGGTGCTGCGCGAACTCGGGCGAGTTTTATTGCAAAAGCAAGGCATCAGCGAAGCCGCGTTCAGGGAACTCATCCCGGTCATTCTTAGTTCGTGCCGGCTGGCTCAAGATACAACCGCCTTGCTGTTGCTGGCGAGCGACCTGCGGGAACGCTACAGATTCGCCTATTGGGACAGTCTGATTGTCGCCGCCGCGCTTGATACCGGCTGCGATACGCTCTACACGGAAGACATGCAGCACAAACAAGTGATCGACGGACGGCTAACGCTCATCAATCCATTTGCGACTGCATAACCCAACCGTTGCCGCCAAGAACGTTTCAATAGCGACAACGCACACCATTCCGGGAACATTCATGCCGAAATTTTCACAGCGACACGGTTACTCCTCACTCGAACAAGCGTTCCAGAGAGAGTCAATCGACTCGGCGCTTCGAACAAAGCTTTGGAATATCTTGAAGGTCACGATATGGGATTGTTATCGCCAAGGCAATCGTGACTACGATGACGTCACGCGTCGTATCGACCAATTGGTTCGGCGGCTGTGGTTCCATTACTTCAATCGAGACTTGGACAGCTTACCCGAGTTCTACGGACGTTATGGGAACAGAGGGGCTTATGACGTACTGAAAGATTACTTTTCAAGTTGTCAGTGGTTTGAAGTCTATGACCTCCTTGAAGAGATTGCCACCGATCAAAGCGAATTGATATCTGAGAAAACGCGTCAGTGGATCAACAGCACGTTGGAACAGCACAATGCAGCATACCGATTTGTCGGAACCGAAATAGCGGAAATTACAGACAAAAACGAAATCCAAGCAATTGAGGCTGCCTTGGGCGCATCCGCTTCTCCTGTTCGAACTCACCTTGATTCAGCCCTGCGCATGCTCAGCGACAAAGAGGCACCTGACTACCGAAACTCTGTGAAGGAGTCGATATCGGCGGTGGAGGCGGCTTGCCGCCTGGTTACTGGAAACACCTCTGCGACGCTTGGCGATGCACTTAAACGCGTAAAAAACCTCCACCCAGCTATGTCACGCGCGTTTAGTCAACTATATGGATACACCAACGATGCCTCTGGAATCCGTCATTCACTTATTGACGAGGCAACCATCTCCTACGCGGACGCGAAATTCATGCTCGTCACATGTTCGGCTTTTGTTTCATATTTAACAGTGGCTGCCAATGCTTAATTCAGATGTAGTACATCTGCTTTTTTCATACTCGTGCTCAGCTTCAGGGATTCAGGTTACTCAAACAACTTGTCTGGCGGCCTCTCATAGTCTTAGCGACTAACCTCGAGAATCTGCACCCTTCCAGCGTGCCGCCGCACTATCATCCGTCTCCCGCGCATCCACCCAGCGCGCGCCATCCGGCGTCGTTTCCCGCTTCCAGAACGGGGCGCGGGTTTTCAGGTAGTCCATGATGAATTCGCAGGCGGCGAAGGCTTCGCCGCGATGGGCGCTGGTGACGGCGACGAGCACGATCTGGTCGCACGGCTTGAGCGGGCCGACGCGGTGGATGACCAGCGCGCCGCAGATTTCCCAGCGGGTTTGGGCTTCCTCGACGATGGCGGCGAGCGCTTTTTCGGTCATGCCGGGGTAGTGTTCCAGCGTCATTTCCGAGACGCCTGCACCGTCGTTGATGTCGCGCACCAGGCCGACGAAGCTGGCGAGCGCACCGATCCGGGCGTCGCCGGCTCTTAGTGCTGTCAGCTCGGCATTGAGGTCGAAATCCGCCTCCTGAACTCGTACGATCATCGGTGCGCTCATCTTCAGCCTCCGGTCACCGGCGGGAAGAAGGCGATTTCGTCGCCATCGCGGATCGGCGCGTCCGGCCCGGCCATGTCCTGATTGACGGCGCAGCGCAGGTTTTTGGCGCTCGCCAGCTTGTCGCTGCCCTGCCCAACCAGCCAGTCGCGTAGCGCGCCGACGGTGGCGATGTCTTCCGGCAGATCGACGCTTTCACTGGCGCGCCCGAGGGCTTCGCGCAGGCCGGCGAAGTAAAGAACCTTTACGCTCATGCCAACAACTCCGCAAATGGAATGAAGCGCACGGCGTCGCCTTTCTTGACGGCCTGCCCCGGCGGGTTATCGACCAGGCCGTTGGCCCAAGTCAGCGAGCTTTGCACGCCGGCTCCCTGATTGGGAAACAGTTCGACCCGGCCAGCATCGTTTAGCCGGGCGCGCAGGAATTCGCGGCGCACGTCGGGGCGCGGCCAGTCGTAATCGGCGACCAGCGTCAGCGCCTGCGGCATGACCTTGCCGACGCCCTGCAAGCGCAGCACGAAAGGGCGCACCATCATCATGAAGGTGACGATGGCGGACACCGGGTTGCCCGGCAGGCCGATGAACCAGGCCTTGCCGTCGCCACTCCCGGTGCGCGGAATTTCGCCGAAGGCCAGCGGCTTGCCGGGCTTGATGGCGATCTTCCACATGTCGAGCTGGCCTTCGGCTTCGACGGCGGGCTTGACGTGATCTTCCTCGCCGACCGAAACGCCGCCACAGGTGACGATCAGATCGTTTTCGACGGCTGCGTGGCGCAGGGCTTCGCGGGTGGCGTCGAGGCGATCCGGCACGGTGCCAAGGTCGCGCACTTCGCAGCCCAGCGCTTCGAGCAGCGCGCGCAGCGCGTAGCGATTGGAGTTATAGATGGCGCCGGGCGGCAGCGGCTCGCCGGGTTGCACCAGTTCGTCGCCGGTGAAGAAGGTGCCGACACGCACGCGGCGGCGTACCGGCAATTCAGGCAGGCCGGCGGCAGCGGCCAGGCCAATGTCCTGCGGACGCAGGCGGATGCCGGCGGGCAGGATGTCGGCGCCGAGCGCGATGTCTTCACCGGCCGGGCGGATGTTTTCCTCGAGACGCGGAACATGATTGATGACGACGCCCGCTTCGCCATGTTCGCAGCGCTCCTGCATGATGACCGCGTCGGCGCCATCGGGAATCGGCGCGCCGGTAAAGATGCGGGCGGCAGTGCCAGCTTGCAGCGGTGTGCCGACCGTGCCGGCCGGAATGCGCTGGCTGACCGGCAAGCAAACGCCGGCAACGGTCACGTCGGCAACGCGCACGGCGTAGCCATCCATCGCCGAATTGGCGAGCGGCGGCACGGCCACGCCGGATTGCTGAGCGCTGGCGAGAATGCGGCCGGCGGCGGCGGTCAGCGGCACGCGGCGGATTTCTTCCACCGGCTGCGCGGCGGCGAGCAATTGGGCAAGGGCTTCTTCGTAGGTCAGCATGGGCGTTCCTGCAATTCGAGGGTGTTCATGACGAAGTCGGCGATGGCGACGAAATCGTTCAGCGGCAGTTTGGGCAGATCGGTGGCGATGTCGGCATCGGTGGCAATGGCAACGATGTCCGGGCGTTCCGGAAAGAGTGGCGGCTTGCCGTTCTCAGGCCGATAGACTTCCAGCTTGGGCACCGGTTCCTGCTTGAAGCCCTCGATCAGCACCAAGTCGCAGGGCGACAGGCGGGCCAGCAGTTCGTCCAGCGTCACCTCGGCTTCGTCGCGCCGCTCGTGCATCAAGGCCCAGCGGTCGCTACAGGAGAGCATCACCTCGGTCGCGCCGGCTTCGCGGTGACGGTGCGAGTCCTTGCCCGGGCGGTCGATGTCGAAGCCGTGGTGCGCGTGCTTGATGACCGAGACCTTGAGGCCGCGCCCGGTAAGTTGAGGGATAAGTTTTTCCAGCAATGTCGTCTTGCCGGAGCCGGAATAGCCGGCGATGCCAAAGATTTTCATGGCGGAATTTTACTCGCTCAGGAAAAGAAGACCGGGGCAAAACCGCCGCCCGGCGTGCGGAAATTGGTGGTCTGGCCTTGGTACAGGCGAGCGGCGACGAGTTGAATTTCGCCCGCGTAAACGTAGCAGCGGATGTCGGCCTTCATGCGCTGTTCGGTGCCTTCCACAAGCACGACATGCTCGGAGGGCGGCGCGATTTCCTGGGCGATGTAGCCGCCATGCAGGATTTCCTCGAACACGCGCTTGGTCAGCTTGTCGCCACGATAGGCGGCGCGGCTACCGAAACCGGCCGGCGGCTTGAAGAACCAGCGTTTGCGCTCGGCCCAGAAAATGGCCTCTTTTTCGGGGTCGACCGCAACCGTTCGCGGAACGCCGGCCAGCAGCACGGCGCGAGTAGCTGAGTCAGCACCCAGCGCCGTCAGCGCCGCCTCATCCGAAAGCAGCATCAGATTGCGCTTGTCGGCGTACAGTGCGTGCGCCTGCGGGTGCGGCGTCAGCACCACGGCCCCCGCCTCGCAGGCGGCGCGAATGTCGCGGTCGACCGGAAAATCGAGGGCAAAATCGGTCAGGCGGTTGTAGATCAGGTCGACCGGCTGGCCGGCGTGCAGCAGATGCTGGCCATCCCAGCTTAGTTCCTGCGGGTCGGCGATCACGGCGGCGATGCCGTGCTCCTCGAACAATTGCCGGAACAACTCGAACTCCGGCGCCAGAAACTGCTCGGCCGGGTTTTCATCGACGATGGCGATGCGCTGCAAAGGCACTTCACCGCGCGCCAGCCGCCACTCGGCACGGAACATCTCGACATACGCCGCCCGCACCGCCGCACCGGCCGCGCGCTGCCCGTGCGCCGCCAGCAGGTAGGCGTTGAGCAAGCCACCGCCGGCATTGGTGTTGATTTCGATCAGCCGGGGGCCATCGTCGGTCAGATGAAAGTCGTAGCCCATGAAGACGCCGCGCGCCGCCATTGGCACCCGGCAAATGGACGGCGCCTGCGCCAGCGCATGGGCCTGATAGGCCGGCAGCGCGATGACCGCTTCGCAAGCGGCGATGACCTCGGCCATGCCTGCTTTTGCGGCAGAAGGCAGATGCAGATCTGCGTTCGAGAAGAGTTGCGGCTGCTGCTGGCGCAGCCTGTCGAAGATGATATTCATCGGCTGGCGAAAAAATTCAGCACTTCGGAAAGTTCCTTGGTCCGTTTCATCGGCGGCAGACTTTGCCAGACGCGGCGGCCGTAGGGCTTTGATATGAGTCGTGGATCGCAGATCATCAGCACGCCCCGGTCGGTTTCGTCGCGAATCAGCCGGCCTGCGCCCTGTTTGACGTTGATGACGGCGCGCGGCAACTGGTATTCGATGAAGGCGTTGCGACCCTGCTGGCGCATCTGCTCGATGCGGGCCGAGAGCACCGGGTCGTCGGGCGGCGCAAAGGGAATCTTGTCGATGACGACCAGCGACAGCGCCTCGCCGCGCACGTCGACGCCCTCCCAGAAACTCTGGCTGCCGACCAGGATGGCGTTGCCGAGGAGGCGGAAACGTTGCAGCAGATCGTTCTTGCTGCCCTCGCCCTGCAACAGCAGCGGCATGTCGTGGCCTTCGTCTTCCAGCCGCGCTTTCAGCAACTCGTGCGTGCGACGCATGGCGCGCAGGCTGGTGCACAGGAAGAAGGCGCCACCGCCAGCCGCAACGACCGCCGGGAAAGCTGCGTCAACGACAGCATCGGTGTAGCCGTAGGAATTCGGCTCCGGCATGCCAAGCGGCGCGTAGAGCACGGCCTGCTTGCCGTAATCGAAGGGGCTGTCCCAGCAGGCCGATTCCGGCTCGCCGAGGCCGAGTTCGGCGCAGTAATGGTGAAACTTGCCCTGCACGGCCAAGGTTGCCGAGGTGAAAATCCAGGCGCGCGGATGGCCGCCCATCTGCTTTCTGAAAATCTCGGCGACATCGAGCGGCGTCAGGTTGAGTTGCAGCGACTGCGTGAAGGCTTCGGCCCAACGCACGTAGCCGTCGTTGCTCGGCTTTTGCCACTGGCCAAGACGCTGCACCAGCTCCAGCGCCCGCTGCCAGCATTTCTCCAGCCCTTCCGCACGCTCGGCCTGGGTTTCGAGGATGGCGGCGAACTTGGCGATTTCGTCTTCCAGCAGTTTCAGCGCCGGGGCAAATTCGGGCTTTTCCAGCAGTTGACCGTAAGAGAAGCGCCCGGCATCGATGCCGACGGCCAGCCGCAAATCTTTGGCGATTTTCTCCAGCGCCTTGCTGCCGGTTTGCAGATCGAGGCAGTCGCGGGCATTGGTCAGCCCCTCCGAGCGCGCATCGCGGGCCAGATCGAGAATCTGCGCGGTCGACACCGTATCGCCGAAGAACAGCGTCGCCACTTCCGGCAACTGGTGCGCCTCGTCGAAAATGACCGTGTTGCAGGCCGGCAGCAACTCGGCCATGCCTTCGTCGCGCAGCATCACGTCGGCAAAGAACAAATGGTGATTGACCACCACCAGATCGGCCGCCATTGCCTCGCGCCGCGCCAGCATGACGAAGCAGTCCTTGTAATCCGGGCAATCCTGGCCGAGGCAGTTTTCGCGGGTGGACGTGGCGTGGTTCCAAACCGGCGAGTTTTCCGAAACCTCCAGGCATTCCGCCTTGTCACCGCTCTTCGTCACCTTGGCGAAAACCGAAATGCGGCGCGCGTCAGCGGCATCCTCACGGGTCAAAAACCGCCCGTCGGCGAGCGAGCGCTCAAGATGGTAGGGGCAAACGTAGTTGGCGCGGCCCTTGAGCAAGGCGATTTTGACCGGCGCCTTCAAGGCATCGCGCACCATCGGCAAGTCCTTGTTGAACAATTGGTCCTGCAAGGTCTTGGTGCCGGTGGAAACGATCACCTTGCCGCCCGAACGCAAGGCCGGCACAAGGTAGGCGAAAGTCTTGCCCGTGCCAGTCCCCGCCTCGGCGATAAAAACCGAGCAGCCGTCGATAGCAGCGGCGATCCGTTCGGCCATTTCGAGCTGCTGCCCGCGCACGCGATAACCGCTGATCGCCTGCGCCAGCGGGCCGTCGGGAGAGAAAATTTCCGGGAGGGTGGACAAGAAGATGCGCCTGAAAAATTGGGGCGAATCTTAGCAGATGGGGCGTCGATTAACGATTCGCGGGGCGGCGCGCGAACGCCGGTGGCAATTAGTCGATCATTGAAAATAGCACCAATCGATGCTATTTTTGATGCCTAACGAAACAGGAGGCCCCATGCGCACTACGCTTGCTCTCGATGACGATTTACTCGCCAAAGCCCAGACCTTGACCGGCGTTTCGGAGAAAACCGCCTTGATCCGCGAAGCCCTGCGCGCCTTGATTCAACGCGAAAGTGCCAAGCGACTGGCGCTGCTCGGCGGTTCCGAGCCGCAACTCATCGCCCCGCCAAGACGCCAAGCCGAAGCGCCATGATTCTGGTCGATACGTCGATTTGGATCGACCATCTGCGCCAGCGCGACGAGCGCCTGAGTGCGCTACTCGATCAAGGGCAGGTACTGGCACATCCCTTCGTAATTGGCGAACTCGCCCTGGGCAACCTGCAGAATCGCGACGCCATACTCGGTGCCTTGCAGGATCTGCCGCAAGCGCCCGTCGCCACGGATGCCGAGGTGCTGGGTTTCATTACCGGAAACGCCCTCTACGGCATGGGCATCGGTTACATCGACGCCCATTTGCTAGCCGCAACGCGCCTAGCGCCGGGGGCGATATTGTGGACGCGCGACAAACGACTGTTGGCGGCCGGCATTAATCTGGGGCTGGCGGAAAACCCTGTGCATTGAGCGGAAGGTTGGTGACTGCGCAGCCAACTTTGCAATAGCTGACTGGCTTATGAATCTTTACGCCGCCGACTTGTAATTCGCATCGGCCAATTTTGATTTTTGGCCTTTTTTCGCCGTCGACCGCAACAAGAGGCTGGGAAATGGCATTAAAACTCGTCACCCGCACCGTTTTTTCCACGGAAAAAGACAAAACGACAAATGAACTCGACATACGCCCAGCTCAAAATTATGCTGTGGCACATGCAAAACCCCGTCTCGCATACTTTTCCTCTGAGACAGGCCACTTTAGTCCAATGAGCTTTCCGGTTCACTCCCTTTAACCCGCATAGCATTTCTGGAAGCAATCTCCATGATTCGCAGCACGCCAGAATGGTTCCGCCTAAGCGAAGAAGCCACACCACTTGTGATGGCAAGAATTGCCGACGCCACGAGGGCGTGTCAGATGTCGATGCAAGTTCGCATGTCCCCGATGCTTGCACATTGGTTCATGCTCGACTCCTTGTTACTGGCAAATCGCGCGAATCGTGAGGGAATGCACGCCAATGCACTTTCCCTCACTCGGCAGTGTTTGGAGTCTCTGACAGTCATTGAACTCGGAGTCTGCCGCCACGCGGAAGCAGAGGCTAATCTTCTAAAGTGGGACTGTGATGCTCTAACTGCAGGAAAGCTTCGTGCATGGTTGGAGACAAATGTCTGGCCACAGTACGGCTCAGGGTTATGGACGGAACCATGGGCTACTTTCATGCGGGAATTTGCTGCGGCTCTCCAGCCCTACGCGCACTACAGTTCCAAGCTAGCCCAATGGCAGGTTCGGCTCGTGCCCGGTGTGGCAAGCAGTGACGATTCGGCGGCTTCAACCGCTGCGTTGGTAGAGCTTCGTCCTCGCGCATACGACGCACAGAAGGCTACGCGAATTACACTGTTTCATGCAATCCTCGTATATGTGCTTGGCCGTATATGGATGGCGAGTAACAGCGCAGATACTGAATTTCGCGAGACTGTTGCTCGCCTTGGCACAGCGCTCGGCAATTCGCGGTACTTGGACGGACACTCGACCAATTGGGGACAGCAGTTCTGGGCGATGGTTTGGTCTAAGGATGGAAGCACTATCCTTGAGTAAAATGGTGCTGCTGCCCGTGGCATGGATCAAACGGGCCGGGCTCGGACAAACAAGCAACAACCGAGAACAGACCGCAGTTTCCCTCTCCCCTGTTGTGGTCAACCCGAAAAAATGGGCAAAAATGAACCGGGTTTCCGGCAATGCTGCCCTACCGAATTAACAAAAACCCTGCGCTGCCCGCAGTCATAAACTGCGGTTTTGTGGATTGGGCGCTACTTGCCTCCCGGCGCCACCTTTTCCCGTAACTGGCGCGAGCTTTCCTCGGCCTCCTGCGTCAGGCGATAGGCGGCGTAGTACTTGTAGATGTTGCGCACATAGGTCGTGGTTTCCTTGC
>ERZ1645187.1136-NODE-1136-length-24981-cov-16.712308_pt1 | contig 24981 bp, 22 predicted proteins | sample MGYA00575352_ERZ1645187 | MGnify/ENA primary metagenome ERZ1645187 (study PRJEB40837, sample SAMN11349314) | freshwater sediment metagenome | isolation source: river sediment | host: Sediment | place: India: Wazaribad , New Delhi | collected 2017-02-21 ...
CTAGTCAATGCCCCCATGAGCAAAGCCCCGCAGAAGCCGATGAAAAAATCCACCGCCGCCGCACCATCGCTGACGAAGACGATGACCGTGGGCAAGGCCCACAACACCATCCACGTTCGCGGCGCCCGCGAACACAACCTGAAGAACGTCGACCTCGAAATTCCGCGCGACGCCCTCGTCGTGTTCACCGGTTTGTCGGGATCGGGCAAGTCGTCACTTGCCTTCGACACCATCTATGCCGAGGGCCAGCGCCGCTACGTCGAGAGCCTGAGCGCCTACGCGCGCCAGTTCCTCGAGATGATGCAGAAGCCGGATGTCGATCACATCGACGGCCTGTCGCCGGCCATTTCGATCGAGCAGAAGACGACCAGCAAGAACCCGCGTTCCACCGTCGGCACCGTGACGGAAATCTACGACTACCTGCGCCTGCTGTTCGCGCGCGTCGGCGTACCCTATTCGCCGGCAACGGGGCTCCCCATCGAGAGCCAGACCGTTTCGCAGATGGTCGATCGCGTGCTGGAACTGCCCGAAGGCACGCGCCTCTATCTGCTCGCGCCGATCTCGCGCGGCCGCAAGGGCGAGTTCAAGAAGGAGCTGGCGGAGTTCCAGAAGAAGGGCTTCCAGCGCGTCAAGATCAACGGCACCTTCTACGAAATTGCCGATGCGCCGAAGCTCGACAAGAAGTTCAAGCACGACATCGATGTCGTGGTGGACCGCCTCGTGGTGAGGAAAGACCTCGGCAATCGCCTCGCCGACAGCTTCGAGACGGCGCTCGGCCTGTCCGACGGGCTCGCCTTCGCCGAGTTCGCCGACAAGCCACTGCCGAAGAGCGACACCGAAGGCGCCAACAAATCGAAGAACGAGACGCACGAGCGCATCACGTTCTCGGCGCGCTTCGCCTGTCCCGTGTCCGGCTTCACCATCGACGAGGTCGAGCCGCGGCTGTTCTCGTTCAACGCGCCCGCCGGCGCCTGCCCGACCTGCGACGGCCTCGGTACCGAATTGCAGTTCGAGCCCGAGCTGGTCGTACCGGACGGTTCCCTCTCGCTCGCCGACGGCGCCGTCTATCCGTGGGCCAAGACCGGCGCCACCTCGCCCTATTACGAGCAGACGCTGGAAAGCCTCGCCAAGCACTACAAGGTGAAGATGGACACCGCCTGGGAGCGGTTGCCGAAACATGTGCAGCTCGCCATCCTCTACGGCTCGGGCGACGAGGAAATCGCCTTCACCTATTGGGACGGCGTGCGCAACTACACCACGTCGAAGACCTTCGAAGGCGTCATCCGCAACATCGAGCGGCGCTGGCGCGAGACCGACAGCGAGTGGGTGCGCGACGAACTTTCCCGCTACCAGGGCTCGCGGCCGTGCGATGCCTGCAACGGCTATCGCCTGAAGCCGCAGGCGCTCGCGGTGAAGGTCGGCGGCAAGCACATCGGCGAGGTGACCGACCTCTCGATCCGCAAGGCCAACGACTGGTTCGCCGAGCTGCCGAAGACCTTCACCAGGCAGCAGCGCGAGATCGCCACGCGCATCCTCAAGGAGATCACCGAACGCCTGCAATTCCTCAACGATGTCGGCCTCGAATACCTGACGCTGGCGCGCTCGTCCGGCACGCTGTCGGGCGGTGAATCGCAGCGTATCCGTCTCGCCTCGCAGATCGGCTCCGGCCTCACCGGCGTCCTCTACGTTCTCGACGAGCCCTCGATCGGCCTGCACCAGCGCGACAACGATCGCCTGCTCGGCACGCTCAAGCACCTGCGCGACATCGGCAACACCGTGATCGTCGTCGAGCACGACGAGGACGCCATTCTCGCCGCCGATTACGTCGTCGACATCGGGCCCGGCGCTGGCGTCCACGGCGGCGAGATCGTCGCCGAGGGGACGCCCGCCGACATCATGGCCGACCCGAAAAGCCTCACCGGCCAGTATCTCTCGGGCGAGCGCCAGATCCCGGTGCCGAAGAACCGCCGGCAGCCGACCAAGGGCAAATCCCTCACGGTCGCTGGCGCGCGCACGAACAACCTGAAAAACGTCACCGCGGAAATTCCTCTCGGCCTGATGACGTGCGTCACCGGCGTGTCCGGCTCGGGCAAGTCCACCCTGCTCATCGACACCGTCTACAAGGCCGTCGCGCGGCGCCTCAACAATGCGCGCGAGCATCCCGGCGAGCATGACAAGATCCTCGGCCTCGAACACCTCGACAAGATCATCGACATCGACCAGTCGCCGATCGGCCGCACGCCGCGCTCGAACCCCGCGACCTACACCGGCGCCTTCACCCCGATCCGCGAGTGGTTCGCGGGGCTCCCGGAGGCCAAGGCGCGCGGCTACGAGCCGGGGCGCTTCTCCTTCAACGTCAAGGGCGGGCGCTGCGAGGCCTGCCAGGGCGACGGCGTCATCAAGATCGAGATGCACTTCCTGCCGGACGTCTACGTCACCTGCGACCAGTGCAAGGGCAAGCGCTACAACCGCGAAACGCTGGAGGTGCGCTTCCGCGACAAGTCGATCGCCGACGTGCTCGACATGACGGTGGAAGAAGGTGCGGAGTTCTTCAAGGCCGTGCCATCGATCCGCGACAAGATGGAAACGCTCGCCCGCGTCGGCCTCGGCTACATCAAAGTGGGTCAGCAGGCGACCACGCTGTCGGGCGGCGAAGCACAGCGCATCAAGCTGGCGAAAGAGCTGTCACGCCGCGCCACGGGGCGCACGCTCTACATCCTCGACGAGCCGACCACGGGCCTGCATTTCCACGACGTTGCGAAGCTGCTCGAGGTGCTGCACGAACTCGCCGACGCCGGCAACACGGTGGCGATCATCGAGCACAATCTCGAGGTCATCAAGACGGCCGACTGGATCATCGACATGGGCCCCGAAGGCGGCGACGGCGGCGGCACCGTCGTCGTGGTCGGCACGCCCGAGGACGTCGCCGCGTGCAAGGACAGCTACACCGGCCGCTACCTCAAGGACCTCCTCGTCCGCCGCGCCAAGGGTGCCGCTCCCGGCAAGGGCCGCAACGGCAAGAAGCAGGCGGCGGAGTGAACGCAGCGACAACAGCAGCAAACACTGATACGCTTCGATCATGGAGATGCTGATGAAGCTCACGATCGACACAGAACAGGAAGACGACGGTCGCTGGATCGGCGAGGTACCCGAGCTTCCCGGTGTACTCGTCTATGGAGCAACGAGAGACGAGGCCATGGCTAGAGCCGAGGCTTTGGCCTTGCGTGTTCTGGCCGAGCGGCTTGAGCATGCTGAAGCGCGCGCCGTAGCTCTGACGATCACTGTCGCTGCTGAATGACGGCGTTCGGTGCGACGAAGGCACGCCGCGTGCTTGCCGCACTTTTGCGGATCGGCTGGACCGTCAAGCGCCAAACAGGCTCTCACAAGACGCTCGTACGTGATGGATGGCCCGACGTGACGTTCGCGTTTCACGATGACCAGGAGATCGGACCGCACATGCTCTCCCGGATCGCGCGAAACACGGGCCTACGACCCAGCGATCTTTGAACCCATGAAAGATTGCGCCGACACACTAGCGGGCTTCCGCCTGGAGGTTCTGCAGCGGGAGTTTCCCCAGTCGCAATATGGCTGGGATCGAGGTTGGCTCCGTGCGCCGGTGGCGCTTTCACGCGACACTCCCCATTCGTCACGTTGCTGGCATCCCGGTGCGGATCGCGGATTGCACCGGCTCGACGAACCGATCGAGCGACCACGCTCCGGCGCCGTGCTTCATCAGGTAGAGCAGCGCCACCGCCCACACGCCGTGCGTATCGAAGGCGTTGGGATAGACGAACACCTGGATCACAAGCGTCATCGCCAGCAACGCCAGCGCCGCGAACCGCGTGAACAGCCCGGCGATCAGCAGCGGCGGCAATGCGAGTTCGGCGGCCATCGCCAGAGGCGCGGCGATTTCGGGCGACAGCAGCGGCAGGCGATACTCGTCGCGGAACAGCGCGACCGTGGTGCCGTCGGCCCAGCCTTCGACCTTGAGCAGACCGGACCGCAGGAAGATGGTCGCGACCGAGATGCGCGCGACGAGCGCGATGAGATCGTGCGGGATGCGTTCGAACAGCGCGACGGCGCGGGACATGAGGGCGTGCATCGTGATCGTCTCCGTTTGTCAGACCAGGGCATCGGGCAGTTCGATGCCGGCGATCGCGCCGGCGGCGAACAGCAGGGCAAGCGACTGCGCGAGTTCGAGCGTTCCGGCCGCATTGGCACGCGACACGGCGCGGCCGAGCGGCTCACCCTCGGCCAGCGCCTCGGCCAGCACAGCCGTCGGCGGCGCCACTTCGGTCACCAGCACATCGAGGTCGGGGCGCGTGACGAGCGCTGCCTCGCCGTCCGCGCTTGCGGTTCCGATGCGGTCGACATCACCGTCGTATGTATTGACGCGCCAGATCGTCACCACAGGATATTGCGAGCGCATCACGGCAAGCGCCGGATGCGCCACCAGGCGAACGTCCGCGAGGTGCGCGGGGTCAATCATGCTCAACGCGTCGAGCGCCAACGCATTCGCGTCCGCCGCGTGATAGGCGCGGTTGCGCGCCCATTCGAGCCGCGCGGTATCGGCGAGATAGGGCAGCTCGGCGGCCGGAGGAAACGGCGCGACGAAATCCGCGAAGTCGCCGCCATATTCAGCCAGCACAGGCGAGCACGGCGGGTGGCGCTCGATGAAGACCAGCGCCATGGCGCGGAAGAACTCTGCACCAACGATGCGCTCGACGACGGGGAACCTCGCCGCCAGAGCGGCAGCAAGGCTCGCGTTGACGTTGTTGCGATAGACCGAGAAGCGCTTGGCGCGCTGCGCTTCACTCACCGCGCCCAGTCCGCACGGCAGGGATGGATCAGTTGCCAGCAACGCCGTCGCGAAGCCCTCCTGCAGCGCCTGCAGCGCGCCCGCGCGACCAGCCTCCTCACGATGCGCGCGCATAGAGGACCTCCCGCGCTGCAAGCATCCGGTCGGCGCGGCGGGCCTCGGCCGCGAGCGTCGGCCAGTCCGGTACGTCGTTGTCCCACTCGATCAGCGTCGGCACCGCACCGGCACGCGCGATCACGCGCTCGTACAGACGCCAGACTTCGTCCGCCACGTTGCGATCATGCGCATCGACGAGCAGCCGCGTTGCATCGCCGCCATCGACCTCGGCATGTCCGGCAAGGTGCAACTCGCTGACATGCTGCAGCGGGAACGCGTCGAGATACGCTTCGGCGGAAAAGCCATGGTTGACTGCTGAAACATGCACGTTGTTGACGTCGAGGAGCAGCCCGCAGCCCGTTCGCCGTGCGAGCGCGTCGAGGAACTCGATCTCGCTCATGTCGCTCGCCTCGAAGGCCACATACGTCGACGGGTTCTCGATCAGCATGCGCCGGCGAAGCGCCTCCTGCGCCTCGTCGACATGATCGGCCACCAGTGCCAGCGTTTCAGCCGTGTAGGGCAACGGCAGCAGATCGTTGAGGTACACCGTGTCGTGCGTCGACCACGCGAGATGCTCGGAGAACAGTCCCGGCTCGTAGCGATCGACGAGGGCCTTCAATCGCGCAAGATGCACGCGATCGAGACGCCCGGCCGAGCCGATGGAGAGCCCGACACCGTGCAGGGACAAGGGATGGTCCCGGCGTATCCGCTCCAGCATGTGATGCGGCGGACCGCCCGCGCCCATGTAGTTCTCGGGGTGCACCTCGAACCACGCGACGGCGGGAGCAGAGTCCTCGATGTCGCGGAAGTGTTCGGGCTTGAAGCCGACGCCGGCACGGGGGGGAATGGCGGCGGCGGCGCGAGAGATGGGGAGCGGACGGTCCGTCAACATGCGTGTCTCCTCAGCCCTTGATGGCCTCGAGCGAGCCCATGCGCTTGCTGCCGTCCTTGAGCGTCACCTCCATGGCCGTGCAGGTGCCCTTGGCGACGTACTTCCAGGCGCCCTTGTCGAAGTCGACCTTCGAGGTGCCGGCGCACGAGTTGTTGCCGGTCGCGGCGCAGTCGTTCTTGCCGGCCATGGAGATGCCGTAGCAACGCTCCTTGGCCCCGTCCTGGGCGCTGGCTGCGACGGGCATGGTGAGCGCCGCGGCGACGGCGGTGGCGAGAGCGAGGTTGAGGGTGCGGTTGGACATGCGATCTTCTCCTGATCTTTCTGGATATCTGGCGTGAGCGTTGCGGCTCACGTCCGGAAATTCGCCTTCAAGCCAGCTTCCGTTACGTCCTCACGTTTATGTGTTGATCTGGCGAGCGTGGGTGTGCTGCATGGTTCGGCCGCCCTGTAACGTTGGCGATGCCGCCTGCGAACTGTGAAAAGAGAGAGGTGAGATTGCAGCGCCGGCCGGACGATCTCTCCGCCCTCATGCGCGCCGCCAATCGCGGCGACGACGGCGCTTACCGCCAGCTTCTCACGGCGCTTGTGCCGCGCGTGCGAGCGGCCGTGCGCGCGGGGCTGGCGCGCAGCGGACGCGGTGGTGCCGATCCGGAGGACGTCGTGCAGGAAACCTTGCTGGCCATTCATCTCAAACGGCAGACGTGGGACGAGGCGCAGCCCCTGGAACCCTGGGTGCGCGCCATCGCACGCCACAAGCTGATCGATCACCTGAGGCGGAACGGCAGTCGCGTCACGCTGGATGTCAACGATCTCGCTGACCAACTGGCCGCGCCTCGTGACGAACAGGCCGAGGCGGTGGCTGATTCAATCGAGTTGATGACCTGCCTCGACGACCGCCAGCGGGCGATCGTCACCGGCGTCTCGCTCGAAGGCCGCAGCGCCCGCGAGGTCGGCGACAAGCTCGGGCTCTCCGAGGGTGCGGTACGCGTGGCCCTGCATCGGGCGTTGAAGGCGATGGCCGCGTTCCGCACGAGGAGCGAGACATGAGGACCGACGAACTTGTCGACGCGCTCGTCGCCGACACGGCCACCCGCCCGCCGGCACTTACCCGTCGCATTCTGCTGGCGGCACTACTGGGGCTTGCCGTCTCCGTCGGCCTGTTCGCGGTGACGCTCGGCCCGCGCGCCGATCTCGCGGCGGCCTTCGGCTCGTGGCGCTTCCTGCTGAAGCTCGCCCTGCTGACCGTGGCGGTCGTCCTCGCCGTGTTCGATTGCGTGCGTGCCGCGCGCCCCGAGACGGAGAGCTTTGCTTCGCGCGCAAGCCTGCTCGTGCCGCTGCTGATCTTCGCCAGCATCGCACTCGAGTTGCTGGTCACGCCTTCCGAAACCTGGGAGCGCCGACTGATCGGCAGCAACGCGCTCGTCTGCCTCACCGCAATCCCGCTGCTGTCTCTCGCGCCGCTCGCCGCGCTGCTGATTGCGATGCGTGATGGCGCCGCTTCGGTCGCGACCCGCGCCGGAGCCGCAACCGCGCGGCTCGCAGCAGCCCTCGCCGCCCTGCTTTACGCGCTGCACTGCTTCGACGACTCGCCGCTGTTCGTCGCCACCTGGTACACACTGGCGACGTTGCCCGTCATTGCCCTCGGCGCCCTCGTCGGCCGTCGCGTCCTGCGCTGGTGAAGCGTTCGTGCGGCGGCAACGGATGTCACGTCTCAGGCATCGTCCGGACGATGTGGCGAAAGCGGTCGCGGCTCCCCGCCATGCACGCGGCTCGACATCGCAAGGCCGAGCGTTGCCATCAGACTGAGCATCGCCGTTCCGCCATAAGAGACGAGTGGCAGCGGAACCCCGACCACCGGCACCAGACCGGTCACCATGGCGATGTTGATGAGCACGTACGTTGCGAGCGTGACGACGAAACCCGCCGACGTCAGGCGTGCGAAGGTGCCCTCGGCCCGCATCGCCATGAAGAGCGCCCACAGCAGGACGATCAGATAGAGGCTGAGCAGCGCGACGGACCCGGCATAGCCCCATTCCTCGCCGAACATGGTGAAGGCGAAATCGGTATGCTTCTCGGGCAGGAAATCGAGCCGGCTCTGCGTGCCCTGCATGAAGCCTTTGCCCTCGATACCACCCGAGCCGAGCGCGATCTTCGACTGCGCGATGTGATAGCCGGCGCCGAGCGGGTCCTTGTCGGGATCGAGGAACACTTCGATGCGCCGCTTCTGATAATCGTGCAGCCCTGCGAGAGCCACCGGCAGCGCGGCGAGCAACGCCAGTCCGCCACCCGCGAACAGCAGCCACGAGACGCCTGCGAGAAACATGATCGAAAGGCCGATGATCGCAAACAGCACGGCCGAGCCAAGATCAGGCTGCTGCGCCGTCAACGCGACCGGCACCGCGATCGCCATCAGCGGGACCGCGATCCACCTGGGCCGCGAGATATCCTTCTCCGGCAGCGTGCTGTAGTAGCGCGCGAGTGCCGCGACCAGCGTCACTTTCATCAGCTCGGAGGGTTGAAACGAAAACGCCGCCACGCCGATCCAGCGGCGCGCGCCAAGCACGTCGATGCCGATCAACGGAACAAGCGCCAGCAGGAGCAGCGTCACGGCGTACATCGGATAGGCCAGCCGCTGAAAGACCTGCGGCGGCACCAGACCCATGGCGATCACCACGCCTGCTCCCATGAGAAAGCGGAACGCATGCCGCTCGGCCCACGGCTCGAACGAACCGCCAGCGACGGAATAGAGCGTCGCGGTGCCGATCGCCGCGATCAGCGCGAGGCCGGCCAACAGCACCCAGTCGACATGCAGGACCTTGCGCGCCAGCGATGGCGTGCGCCGCCAGCTCGAAAGGCGCGCGTGCGGGCGTTGCATCAGCTCCGCTCCCGTCCGTGCGGCGTAACGGTGCCGTTGCCTTTCGCCGCAGCGGGCGTCCTTGCCGACGCTTGCGTGAAAGGAGCCATCGCCATCGGATCACGCCGCAGGGTTTCGGTCATGATGGTTCGCGCGATCGGCGCCGCGATACTGCCCCCGCTGCCGCCATGCTCGACCACCACGCTCAGCGCGTAACGCGGCTTGTCGTAAGGCGCGTAGGCGACGAACAGCGCATGGTTGCGCAGTTCCCACGGCGTCTCGCCGCCTTCGCGCTTCTCGCCGCGCGTGACCTCGGCCGTCCCGGTCTTGCCGGCGAGTTCGGCGTCGACGTCATCGAGATTGGCACGTCCCGCCGTACCGCCGTCGCTGTTGACGGCCGCATGCATGCCACGGCGGACGATTTCGAGGTGCGCTTCGGGGATGCCGAGGGATCGCGGCGACGGATACGGCTCTGCGGCGTCGGCGGCGCGGACCAGTCTCGGCACGATCTCACGCCCGCTGGCGATGCGCGCCGCCATGACCGCGAGTTGCAGCGGTGTCGCGAGCACGTAGCCCTGCCCGATCGCTGCGTGCAGCGTTTCGCCGGCCATCCAGCGGCGGCCGACGGTGCCGATTTTCCAGTCGCTGTCGGGTACGACGCCGGCCCGCCCGAGCGCCAGTCCGCAATCGAACGTGTCACCGATACCGAGGCGGCGCGCCATCGCCGCGATGCGGTCGATGCCGGTGCGCACCGCCATCTCGTAGAAATACACGTCGCAGCTTTCCCGCAGTGCCGCCACCAGATCCATGCGACCGTGTCCGCCGCGATTCCAGCAGCGGTAGGTCTGATCCTTGAACGCGTATGAGCCGTGGCAATCGACGCGATCGCGCACGCCGACGACACCCGCCTCCAGCGCCGCCAGCGCCGTCACCATCTTGAACGTCGATGCGGGCGGATACTGGCCGGCCGTCGCGCGGTCGAGCATCGGATCATCCGGAGCATCGACCAGCCGCTTCCAGCTGGCGGCGCTCAACCCGTCGACGATCGCACCCGGATCGTAGCCGGGCACCGCCGCCATGGCCACGACCTCGCCACTGGCGACATCGAGCACCACCGCTGCCGCGCACCGTTGGCCGGCGATCGCCGCCGTGACCTTTTCCTGCAGCGCCATGTCGATGGTCGAGACGACGTCGCGCCCCGAAACCGCCTCTCTCCGTTCGATGGTCCGCACGATGCGGCCGCGCGCATCCACCTCCAGCTTGACGCGACCGGAGCTGCCCGCGAGCGTGCGCTCCTGACCGCGCTCGAGCCCGGTCCGCCCTGCCTTGATCCACGGCATGCGCAGCACCGGATCGTCGTCGACCGCCACCTGTTCTGCGTGTCCGATGTGCCCGACCGTATGTCCCGCAAGCGTGCCGCGCGGGTAGACGCGGCGCTCTGCAACCTCGATCTCGACCCCCGGCAGTTGTGGCGCCAGCACCGCGATGCCGCCCGCCTGCTCGAACGTGAGGTCCGCGGCGAGGATGATCGGCTCGTTCGCCCGCTGGCGGCGTGCACGCGCGATCAGACGCGCCATGTCACGCTCGGCCAGCGGAACGACGCGCGCAAAATTGGCCAGCACCGTTTCGATATCATTGGCGAGCGACGGCATCAGCGTCGCGCGGAACGCCTCGTCGCCGCGGGCGAGTATTTCGCCGAAGCGATCGAGGATGCGACCACGCCGCGCCGGCGGCAGGATCTGTGTGGTGACCCGATTCGTCTCCGCCAGCACGCCGTAGCGGCTCTCCTGCATCACCTGGATCTGGTAGAGCCGTGCCGCCAGCCCGGCGAACCCCGCGACACCGATACCGCCGAGCAGGAGCGCGCGGCGGTTGAAGTGCTGGCGGCGGCGCAGCTCTTCCTCCTCGTCCTCCGGCCGCATCGATCAGCTCCCGCGCACGAGATGTCCGCTCGCCGCGTAGACCGGCTTCGGCTCGACGAGAGCGATCAGGGCAGCCAGCGGCAGATAGATCAGTGCCGCTGCGGCAACCGCCGTCAGCAGCGGTCGCACATCCGCAGGCTGCATCGAATAGAAGGACAGCAGCGACCAGGTCGCGACGCCGAGCAGCACCGTCGCCAGCACGAAGCGCGCCCAGCGCAGCACCGCCCCCTCGTCGGCCGGCCCGCGCAACAGCGCCGCGAGCACGTAGGCGACGAGATACAGCAGCGCCCAGTAGCCGAGCGGGCCCTGGCTCACGGCGTCGAGCATGAGCCCGGCCAGGAACGCGACCCACTCCGGCACCGCATTGCGACGCCGGGCGTTCCACGCGAGCACGACGAGCGCCGGCAAGATCGGCAACACGAAGCGCAGCTCGCTGCGCATGCCGAACGGCAGCGCCGCGACGAGCGCCAGCAACAGCACCAGAACCGGTGGCAGAGCCGCGCGCACCAGCGTCATCGCACCGTCTCCGCCGGGAGCGCAGGCGCAGCGGAGCGCTGCACCGGCAAGGGTATCGCCGGCTTGGTTCCGGCTGCCGGCCAGTCGCGCGACGACAGGTCGGTCGCGACATCGCGGCGGCGCGGATCACCCCGCGTGCGGTCGGTCAATTCGAGCAGCGGCGTCTCGAAGAACAGGATGCTCAGATAATCGAGACCGGCCAGGTCGGCCCGCAGTTTCACCGCTGGCCCGTGCACGGCGTCGGCCACCTCGCCGATGCGAAGCCCGCGCGGAAAGAGCCCGCCGACGCCCGACGTGAAGACGGCTTCCCCGGCGGCGACGCTGGCGCGCTCGCTCAGATGCAGCAGACGCGGCAGCGGGCCGTTGTCGCCGGTCATCACCGCGCGCACGCCGAGTGCGCCGACGTGAACGGGAATGCGGCTCATCGGGTCCGTCAGCAGCAGCACGCGAGAGGCTTGTTCACCCGTCTCGACGATGCGCCCGACGAGACCGTCTCCGCTGACGACGGGATAGCCCGTGCGCACGCCGTGCGCCCGACCGGCGGACACCACCGCGCTCTCGGCGAACGCGCCGGTCGATGTCGCCACCACCCGCGCCGTGATGAAGGGCATCACCGGCTCCGGCGCGACCTTGCTCAGCCGCGCCAGATCGGCGATCTGACGCTCGAGATCGCGCGCCCGCCACTTCCAGCTTTCCGCCTCCTGCGCCTCGCGCTTCAGCCGCTCGTAATCCTCGGCGAGTTCCAGATGCATGGTGGTCTGCCGGGCCAGCCAGCGCACGGGCTCGAGCGGCACCTGCAGGGCGGCCAGCACCGGCGACAGCGTCTCCGTGATCGACGCGCGCAACAGCCGCACGTAGCTGTGCTCGAGGCGGCTCAGCACCAGCAACGCGATCGATACGAGAAACAGCACGACCAGCAGCAGGCCGAAGCGCGGCGCGCGCAGTTCGTCGCCCGTCAGCAGACCGCCCTCGAGGTTACGCCGTCTCATTCGCGCCCGCCCCCCGTCACGGCCGTAACAGCAGGTGCTCGTACGCGGCGAGGTCCGCGAGCACCACGGCGGAGCCGCGCACGACGGATTGCAGCGGCAGTTCCGGCACGCGGAATTTGACCGCGACGCGCCGCTCCAGTTCCACGTCGAGCTTGTCGAGCAGCGCGCCACCGCCGGTCAGGTAGATGCCGCGCTCGCACACATCGCTCGAGACCTCCGGCGGCAGGTCCTCGAGCGCGCGCTGGATGAATTCGGCCATTTCGTCGATGCAGGGGGTCAGCGCGTCGGCCACGTCCTTCGGCGACAGCACGATGCTCTTCGGTTTGCCGTGGCGCAGATCGCGGCCGCGTATGTGGATTTCGGCGCCGTGGCCGTTCACGGTCTGTGACGCCGAACCGGCCTCGATCTTGATGCGTTCGGCGTTGATCTCACCGATCAGCAGCTGATGGTTGCGGCGTACGTAGCGGATGATCGCCTCGTCCATGCGATTTCCCGCGCAGCGCAGCGAGCGCGCCTGCACCACGCCACCGAGCGAGAGCACGGCGATGTCCGTCGTGCCGCCGCCGATGTCGACGACCATGGAGCCGGCCGGCTGATCGACCGGGAGCCCGGCGCCGATCGCCGCCGCCACGGGCTCCTCGATCAGGTAGACGCGCCGGGCGCCCGCCGACATCGCCGTCTCGTAGACCGCGCGGCGCTCGACGGGCGTTGCGCCGGCCGGAACGCAGATGAGGATGCGCGGGCGGCGGAACCCCAGCACCGATTTCGCCCGCTTGATGAAGCGGCGCAGCATCTCCTCGGTGGCGATGAAGTCGGCGATGACGCCATCGCGCATCGGGCGGATGGTTTCGATGCCCTCGGGCGTGCGCCCCAGCATCGCCTTGGCGTTCTGACCGACCTCGATCACTTCGCGCACACCGCCGCGGGTGCGCACTGCGACCGCGGAGGGTTCATCGATGATGACCCCGCGCCCGGTCACGTGCACCAGCGTGTTCGCCGTCCCGAGGTCGATGGCGATGTCGTCCGAGAACGCGCCCGTGACATTCTTGCGCATGGCTCCGGTCCCCACGGTCGTCCCCTTCCTGACAGCATGCGATTTGCCGCTCGCCTGCCGGGTAGCGCCGCAACCGGTCTCTGCTCGCCAGGCGATGATAGAGAGAACGGGACATGCGGCCAACGAGGCCAGCAAGAATAGCTGTATCGCCGGGCAAACTGCTCCACCCGGCGATAGCTTACGACGATTTGCTCACGGATCGAATGACCTGCCGGCGGGTTCCCGCCGCAAGGTTAACGGGGCCGGCAGCGATCGCTCCGGACCCCGGTGGCGCCCGTCACACCGCCTGCTGCGCCTGCGCCGTCTTCTGACGCTTCACAGTCAGCTTGTTCAGCGCCGAGACGTAGGCGCGCGCCGAAGCGACCAGCGTGTCGGTGTCGGCGCCGCGGCCCGTCACGGTGCGCCCTTCCTCCTCGAGGCGCACCGAGACTTCCGCCTGCGCGTCAGTGCCCTCGGTGACGGCGTGCACCTGGTAGAGCAGCAGCTTCGCCTGATGCGGGATGATCTGGCGGATGGCGTTGAAGGTCGCGTCCACCGGACCGTTGCCCGCCGACTGCACCGTCTGCTGCTTGCCCTCGATGTCGAGCGTCAGCGTCGCGGTCTGCGGCCCCATGGTGCCGGCGATGACCGTCAGCGCCACCACCTTGGTGCGGTCATGCATGTGGGCGATGCCCTCGTCCACCAGGGCCTCGATATCCTCGTCGTAGACGTGCTTCTTGCGGTCCGCGAGCGCCTTGAAGCGATTGAAGGCGTCCTCGAACTGGTTGTCGCCGAGTTCGTAGCCGAGATCCTTGAGCTTCGAGCGGAAAGCGTTGCGGCCCGAGTGCTTGCCCATCACCAGCGAGGTCTTGGCGACGCCGACGGACTCCGGCGTCATGATTTCGTAGGTCTGGGTGTGCTTCAGCATGCCGTCCTGGTGGATGCCGCTCTCGTGCGCGAAGGCATTCCGGCCGACGATCGCCTTGTTGTACTGCACGGGGAAGTTGGTGACCGCCGACACGAGACGCGAGGCGCGCGACAGCATGGTGGCCTCGATGCCGGTCTTGTACGGCAGCACGTCGGCGCGCGTGCGCATCGCCATCACCACCTCTTCGAGCGCGGCATTTCCGGCCCGCTCGCCGATGCCGTTGATGGTGCATTCGATCTGGCGCGCGCCCGCGCGCACGCCGGCGAGCGAGTTGGCCACCGCCATGCCGAGGTCGTTGTGGCAATGCGTCGACAGGATCGCCTTGTCGATGTTCGGAACGCGATTGCGCAGCATCGCGATCAGCGCGAAGTACTCCTCCGGCACGGTGTAGCCGACGGTGTCGGGAATGTTGATGGTGGTGGCGCCGGCCTTGATGGCCGCTTCCACGCAGCGGCAAAGGAAATCATGCTCGGTGCGGGTCGCGTCCTCGGCGCTCCACTCGACGTCGTCGACCCAGGTGCGGGCGCGCGCGCACTGCTGCGAGACGAGTTCGAGCACCTGCTCGGGCGTCTTCTGCAGCTTGAATTTCATATGCACGGGGCTGGTCGAGATGAAGGTGTGGATGCGCCCGTTCACGGCGTGCTTCACCGCCTCGCCGGCCCGGTCGATGTCCTTCTCGCCCGCGCGTGCGAGGCCCGCGACGGTCGCCCGCTTCACCCGGCGCGAGATTTCCGAGACCGCCTCGAAGTCACCCTCCGACGCAATCGGGAAACCAGCCTCGATGACGTCGACACCGAGCTGGTCGAGGCACGCCGCGACCTCCAGCTTTTCCTCGAACGTCATGGTGGCGCCGGGACACTGCTCGCCGTCGCGCAAAGTGGTATCGAAAATGATGACGCGGTCGCTGTCGGAGGCGACGATCTGGGCCGGCGACTGCGGCGCGCTCTCGGTGGTGGCAGTCATTTCAATGTCCTTCCTCGCGTGCCAGCGGCCCGACCTCGAACTGCGCGACAGGTCCGGGCGCGAGCTGGCAGAAAACCTCAGCTCGTAAGCAACTTCATCCCCTGAGCGCCCGCCACCGATCGAAACCGGAGCCGCCGATGCTCAGGGGCTGGTAAGGAGGAGGGTCGCTGCGAGCACGCGGGTGCGCTCCCCGGAGTTCTCCCCCCGGAGCGTCAGACCCGACGCCGATGTGGCGGCCGTGCGGTGCATGGCTCTCGCGCGCTTCTGTCCGATTCGGCCCAAGGCCGATTGTCCAGAGCGGAATACCCGATGCCGGAACCCCACCGCAAGCCCTTTGGATGCCCATATGCATGATCCCGATCGGTAGCAACTGTACGTGGATTTGCGAAATTCAGCACGCCTGCTCCCGTTCGGGATCGATAACACTTACGGACACTCGACTTTCTGATCCCGATCGGGAACCACGAGTTGATGTCACGGCCGAAACAGCGTAATTGTTCCCGAACGGGAGCCAAGAAAATGCCACGTCCGAGAAAATCGCGCGCTTTCACGACAACGGCTTCAAACACGAGCGATCCGCCGCTCACGACCGAGCGCGCCCTGAAGGATGCTGTCATCGATGTCGCCAAGGGCCCGACCGGCATTCAGGAAGCGCTACGCCGAGTCGTTGGGCCTACGGCGGAGGACGCGATGCGGCTAGCAACGGGGCTCTCGTCCGCAGACCGTGAAATGGTGAGCATGGCGACAAAGCCCTCGGCCGAACTTAAGGAGGCGCTCCGCCAGATTACAGCGCCCTCAACCGAACTAAAGGAAGCGCTACGCTTGGCAACAATTCCCTCCGGCTTCGAGGAAGCGCTCCGTCAAATGGGTTCGCCCTCGGCCGCAGCACAGGCAGTGGCACATGCAGACCGGCTACAGGCGGCCATTGGACTTCGCGAGTTCAGAGAATTGTTTGCTGGCCAGAGGGCGGCGTTGACCCATCTGCAGAAGCGCGAGGTCGTGGCGCCTTCGAGGCGGGATCTCGTGCCGGCGAACTCCACGATCGAGACGACCACCCGGCCGGACCTGAACCCGCCAACGCAGCCGATCGCAACGTCCGGCGACCTCGGGCAACTCGTCCGCAATGTCCGCGAGCAACGCAAAATGTCCCAGCAGGATTTCGCCGATCTGGCCGGAGTTGGCCGACGCTTCCTGTCCGAACTCGAGAACGGCAAGACCACGCTGGAATTCGACAAGGTTGTTCGGGTTGCCAGTGCTGCCGGCATCGACCTCGTGGCCCTGATCCGTCGATGACCGACCTCCTCCTCGACGTTCGCCTCGATGGCTACGATGCACCGATCGGTTCTCTCCGCCGTGACGACCGCGGCGCGCTGCACTTTGCCTATACGAGCGATTACGTGGCGCGCGCCGATGCCGTGCGGCTCTCGCTGTCGCTGCCGATCGCCGAGGCACCTTATGGCGATGCGATAGCGCGCTCGTTCTTCGACAACCTTTTGCAGGAGCGGGACGGCGCCCTCAACCAGGTGATGGCGCGGGAAACATTGTCGCGCGACGACATCGCTGGCTTGCTCTGGCATTTGGGGAAGGACTGCGCCGGTGCGCTTTCGGTACTGCCGGCCGGCGCGCCGCCGGTCAAGGTTCCAGGCGACCTCGCGACCGACTATGAGCCGCTGAGTGACCAGCAGCTGACCGAGATCGTGTCCGCCCTGCGCGACCGGCGGCGCTTGCCGGACGGCACTTCCGACCCGTCGCCGCTCGCCGGCGTGCAAAGCAAGATCGCGTTGACGCAACTCGACAACGGCAGTTTCGCACAGCCGCGATCGGGAAGCGGAGCACCGACCACACACATCCTCAAGGTTCCCGACCGCGACCATCCGCGCGACGCCCGCCACGAAGCGGCGGCTCTCGATCTGTCGCGGGCCTGCGGCATGGAGACGGCCTACGCCAGGGTACTCACCGTCGGCGACATCGATACGCTGCTCGTCAGCCGCTTCGATCGCGCGCGCGACGAACGGGGACGGGTCATTCGCCTCCATCAGGAGGATTTCGCTCAGGCGCTCGGCCTGCCCGCAGCGTTGAAGTACCAGCGCAAGGGGACCACGACACGACGTTTCGATGCGGGCCGCATCGGCGCCATCCTGAGCGCCATCAGCGAACCTGTCGTCGCACGCGAGGCCTTTATTCGCTGGGTGCTGTTCGACCTCTTCACAGGCAACGTCGACAACCACGCCAAGAACTTCGCCCTGCTCCACCTCGGCCAACACATCCGTCTGGCACCGCGCTACGATCTGCTGCCGACGCGGCTGGACCCTGACCTCACCGATGAACTGGCCTTCGACATCGGGCGTGCCCGCAGGCTCGATGCCATCACCGCCGACGACCTGCAGCAGTTCCTCGCCACGCTCGGCGTTGCCACCAGGGGCGCTCAGCGTCGCCTTCTGCAGCAGCATGCCGGAGCAATCGCGACGGAGCTTGCCGCTGCCTTCGATGAGCTGGCGCGCAAGGGCATGAAGGGCTTCGCGGACCTGATCGCCCGGAACATGCGCCACCTGCTCCACGTCATCGGCGTCGCGGTTCCCGAGACGGCGCAATCGCGCGACGCTTTCGTGACGCGTGGTGGTGGCTGGTTAGGCAGCTGATCAAGGCCGCCTCAGCTCCTGAGGCCCGGCGCCTCGTGGCCGGTGCGGGCGACGTATTCCGTGTAGCCGCCACCGTACTGGTGGATGCCGTCCGGCGTCAGCTCCAGCACGCGGTTCGAAAGCTCGGCGAGGAAGTGGCGGTCGTGCGACACGAACAGCATGGCGCCCTCGTAGTCGGCCAGCGCCTTGATGAGCATCTCCTTGGTCATGAGGTCGAGGTGGTTGGTCGGCTCGTCGAGCACCAGGAAGTTCGGCGGATCGTACAGCATCAGCGCCATCACCAGCCGCGCCTTCTCGCCGCCCGACAGTACCCGGCACGGCTTCTCGACGTCGTCGCCGGAGAAGCCGAAGCATCCCGCGAGCGAACGCAGGGATCCCTGCCCCGCCAGCGGGAAAGCGTGTTCCAGCGTCTCGAACACGGTGTCGTTGCCCTTCAGCAGGTCCATGGCGTGCTGGGCGAAATAGCCCATCTTGACGCTGGCGCCGATGGCGACGGTCCCGGCGTCCGGCTCGGTCGCCTTGGCGACGAGCTTCAGCAGCGTCGACTTGCCGGCACCGTTGACGCCCATCACGCACCAGCGTTCGCGGCGGCGCACCTGGAACGTCAGGTCGTCGTAGATGGTGCGTGAGCCGTAGCTCTTCGACACGTTCTTCAGCGTCGCCACGTCCTCGCCCGAGCGCGGCGCCGGCGGGAACTCGAACAGAATCGTCTGCCGGCGCTTGGGCGGTTCGACGCGCTCGATCTTCTCCAGCGTTTTGACGCGGCTCTGCACCTGCGCCGCGTGCGAGGCCCGCGCCTTGAAGCGCTCGATGAAACGCATCTCCTTGGCCAGCATCGCCTGCTGGCGCTCGTACTGCGCCTGCTGCTGCTTTTCGGCGAGTGCGCGCTGCGCCACGTAGAACTCGTAGCCGCCGCCGTAGGTGGTCAGCGTGCCGCCGTCGATCTCGATGATTTTCGTGACGATGCGGTCCATGAACTCGCGGTCGTGCGAGGTCATCAGCAGCGCGCCCTCGTAACCCTTGAGGAACTGCTCCAGCCAGATCAGGCTTTCGATGTCGAGGTGGTTCGACGGCTCGTCGAGCAGCATCACGTCGGGCCGCTGCAGCAGGATGCGGGCGAGCGCCACGCGCATCTTCCAGCCGCCCGACAGGTTGCCGACGTCGCCGTCCATCATCTCCGGCGAAAAGCTCAGGCCCGCCAGCACCTCGCGCGCGCGCCCGTCGAGTGCATAGCCGTCGAGGTCGTCGAAACGCGCCTGCACCTCGCCGTAGCGCTCGATCAGTGCCTCCATCTCGTCGGCGCGATCGGGATCGGCCATCGCCGCTTCGAGTTCTGCGAGTTCCGTCGCGATCTCGCTCACCGGGCCGGCGCCGTCCATGGTCTCGGCGACAGCGCTGCGCCCGCTTATCTCGCCGACATCCTGGCTGAAGTAGCCGATCGAGACGCCGCGATCGGTCGACACCTGCCCCTCGTCCGGCGTCTCGCGGCCGGTGATAAGCCGGAACAGCGTCGTCTTGCCGGCCCCGTTCGGACCGACGAGCCCGACCTTCTCGCCACGGTTGAGCGCCGCCGACGCCTCGATGAAGACGATCTGGTGGCCGTTCTGTTTGGAGATGTTGTCGAGACGGATCATGCCTGCCCGCGCGTGCCTTGAATTGCTGTCCGGCGCGCTCTTAGGCCATCCGCTGGCAAAGGGAAAGGTACGGACTGCGATCGGCTCGCGCTGCCGGGCGCTGCATGCCTCCTGCGAGTCTGACCTCGTGCCTCACGGCGAGGTCGCCTCGATGGCCGCGCTGACCGCCGCCTCCTCGCGCATGGTGTCGAGGTCGGTGTCCCTGGTCTCCTTGTTGAGGATCAGCGACACCAGCGTCAGGGACCCGAGGAACGCGAGATAGCTGCCGACGGCGCCGACGCCGTAGTTCAGCACCAGCCAGGTTGCCGCGAACGGCGTCAGTGCCGCGCCGAAGATCGACGACATGTTGTAGGCGACACCCGAGCCGGTATAGCGCGTGTTGGTCGGGAACATCTCCGGCAGCAGCGCCGACATCGGACCGAAGGTCAGTCCCATCAGCGCCATGCCGACGCCGAGGAAGGTCAACATCAGCGCCTGATTGGCATTCGCGCCCGAGCCCATCACAGCGGGCGACAGAAACGTGCCGAAGCTCGCACCAAACGCCATGATCCCGGCCGTCACCAGGATCAGCAGCATGCGCCGGCCGATCAGATCGGCGAGATAGCCCGACACCGGAATGAAGGCCGCAAACAGCACCACCGCCAGCAGTTGCAGCACGAGGAAGTCGCGGTAGTTGATGCCGAGGAAACCCAGCTCCGGTTTGCCGATGGCGTAGGACAGGATCCACGTCGTCATCAGGTAGAACAGGCCATAGGTGGCGAGCATCGCCAGGGTGCCGAGCAGCAGCTCGCGCGGGTTGTTGCGCAGCACGTGCAGCAGCGGCGACTTGAGCTTCTCGCCGCGTGCCACCGCGCGCGCGAACACCGGCGTCTCGTTGAGCTTCAGCCGGACGTAGAGCCCGACCAGCACCAGCACGATCGACAGCACGAACGGCAGCCGCCAGCCCCACACGAGGAACGGATCACCGGGGCTCGCCGCCGTCGAGTTGAAGCCGAACAGGATGGTGAGCGCGAGGAACATGCCGTTGGCGAGAATGAACCCGAACGGCGCACCGAGCTGCGGCCACATCGCCGCGCGCCCGCGCTTGCCGGGCTCCGCCGTCTCCAACGCCAGCAGTGCCGCGCCGGACCACTCGCCGCCGAGTCCAAGACCTTGCGCAAAGCGCAGGATCGTCAGCAGAGCCGGCGCGAACAGACCGATCTGGTGATAGGTCGGCAGCAGGCCGATGAGGAACGTCGCAAGCCCCATCAGCAGCAGCGAACCGACCAGTGTCGCCTTGCGGCCGACGCGATCGCCGAAGTGCCCGAACAGGATCGAGCCGATCGGGCGCGCCACGAACGCCACACCGAACGTCGCCATCGAGGCGAGCAGCGCCGCGGTGCCCTCACCCTTGGGAAAAAACAGCAGCGGGAACACCGACACGGCGGCGGTCGCGTAGATGTAGAAGTCGTAGAACTCGATCGTGGTGCCGACGACGCTGGCGAAGATGATCCGCCGCCGCTCCTCCGGCCCGATGGCGCCCGTGCCCGCCGCTCCGCTCATGTCTCCCCCACTCCCGTCGGCCGTGCCCGCGCACGCACCCGCAGCGTTCAAACCGTCAATTTGCCGTCCGCCACGCGCACCGCATGACCGCCGATGCGCACCACCGTCAGCTTGCCGCCCTTGACCACCAGCGTCAGCGCGATGTGGCTCGGCCGGCCCATCTCGTAGCCCTGCTCGACGACGCGCTTGTGCACACCGTCCGGATACTCGTCGAACGCGAACGCGGCCGCCGCGAAGCCGACCGCGGCCGAACCCGTTGCCGGGTCTTCCGCCACGCCGACGTCGGGCGCGAACATGCGCGCGTGAAAGGCACTCGTCGTGTGCACGCACTGGCGCGTGTAGAGATAGACGCCGATGCAGTCGAGCGGCCGGATGGTGCGCGCCCACTCCGCCGCATTGACCCGCGCGCGCGCCAGCGTCTCGAGCGAAGCGACCGGCACGTGCAGGAACGCGCCGCCCGCATCGATCTTGCGCGGCGAGTGGTTCTCGAAGCCGATCTCGCGCGGTATGAGGCCGAGGGCATCGGCGATGCTGTCGCTCGTCGGCAGGACGCCGTTGATCTCCGGCAGGCGCGGGGCATCGAACTCGGCGAACGGCGCCCCGCCTCCACGCACGCGCACACCGATGCGCACCGTGCCGATGCCTTCTTCGAGGGCGACGATGGAATCATGCTCGCGGCTGGCATCGCCGGCCCTCAGACTCGCGAGCAGGGCCGCGGTGCCGACGGTCGGATGTCCGGCGAACGGCAGTTCGCGCGTCGGCGTGAAGATGCGAACCTTCGCCGTATGCGCCGGATTCTCCGGCGGCAGCACGAAGACCGTCTCCGACAGGTTGAACTCGCGCGCGATGGCCGTCATGTCGCTCGTCTTCAGCCGTCCGGCGTCCAGCACTACGGCGAGCGGATTGCCGCTGAAGCGCTGATCGGTGAAGACGTCGAGCACGTGATAGGCGAGTTGCATGTGGTTCGTCCGATCCGCAATTGGCGCGCGGCACTCTGCCCGAAACTACCCGCCGCTCCAAGCGCCATGCGTCGGCGCGCCACGGATCGCATGCGGCGCCATTTGTCAGCCGAGCAGAACCGGCAGCAGCGTCTCGCAATAGCGGACCAGCGGAAAGCCGGAGAGTTCGCCGAGCGAGCGCACCACGCGCACGCTTTCGAGTTCGGCCTCCGGATCGCGGCCGAGGTGTGCGCCGACCCGGTTGGCGAGCGTTGTCGCGTCGAGGCCGGTGCGGAAGGTCGCCGAGATGGACACGTGCGGGCCCGCGCGCGTCACCGTGTAGCCCTCGTCGCGAGTCATGGCCGCGGTGTCGAGCCCGGTCTCCTCGCCGATCTCGCGTTCGATGCTGCCGAGAATATCGACGCTGCCTCCCGCCGCGATGTCGCGCTCGTCGATGAAGCCGCCCGGCAGGTAGACCTGACCGGCGTTGACGTTGCCGCCGCGCTGGCGGGCGAGCAGCACCCCGCCGTCGCTCGAGCGCAGGATCGCGGACCCGAACGCATCCGTGACGGAGGTATCGGCGAAGCCGGTATCGCGCCAGTAGAGGAAGTTGCGGAAACGCGACGCGAACAGCTCGCCGTAGAGCACGCCGCCGACGATGCGAATGTCGAGCGCGATGAATACCACGCCGTCGAAATAGCCCGGATTGAGCGCGCGCTGGCGCTCCCAGAAGGCGGCGATCTCGGTCGCGCGCTCCTCGGTCATCGCCCAGCGGTGTTCGATCACCCGCAGCTCGCAATCGCGGACTGCCGTCACCGCGTCGGGCGGACGACCGGCCGCGTCATCAGCCTTCCTCTCGGTCACTCTGCCTTCTCTCCCTCGGTGCACGCGATCCGCGTCGGCTCCGTCGCCTTGTCGCGTTAAAGCTCCGTTAACCCTGACGCGCAATGAAATTGGGACCCGGCCCGCAAGCCGGACGGCCCACCCTTGTGCAAGCGTCAGGCGGCGACATGGCCCTTCCCTTCCAGAGCTTTCTGATCGCGGCTTCGCTGCTGCTTCTCCCGCACCTGATCGAGCGAGCGCACGCTGGCGACCCTGCGCGGGCTCCCTCGGCCGTCGCCGGCGCGACCTACTATGGCGACCCGGAGCGCCGCGCGCTCGACGGCAGCCGCCGTGATCCGAGCTGGGGCGCCTCGGCCAAGGACAGCCCGACCTCTTCCTACCGCTGGCGCGAACCCGAGCTGCCCCCGGCCCCGATCTGGGGCGGCCTCTACGTCGGCGTGCAGGGCGGTGGTGGCGTCGGCTCGTTCGACACCGGCTTCGGCGGCATCGACGGCAGCGGCGCACTCGTCGGCGCGCACATCGGCTATCTGGCGCGCTTTGGCGCGGTCGCGGCCGGCATCGAAATCGACGCCGACTGGACCGGGATCGACGATCACAGCGCCATCACCGCGACAGCCGCCCTCGCAAGCGAGCTGACGTGGCTGTCGAGCGCCCGCTTCAGGCTCGGCGCCGATGTTGGTCCGCTTCTGTTCTACGCCACGGGCGGCATCGCGATCGCCCGCCTCGCGGCGGAGGCGAGCGGCCCGGGCTTCACGATCAGCGCAACCGACACGACCGCCGGCCTGGTGCTCGGCGGCGGATTGCAAGTCGCGCTCAACGAGCGTCTGGCGCTGCGCCTGGAAGCCCTGCACTACCGCTTCAGCGAGGACGAACTGGTAACCCCGGCCGGCAGGTTCGATCCCTCGCTCGACGTCACGACCGTGCGCGCGGGCCTTTCGCTGCGATTCAACTGACCCGGGTCGCTTGCATGCGCGTTTCGGCTGCGTACAGAACACAGCCGCACATCGACCCTTTCGACACAATTGATCCAAAGCTTTTTCAAGATCAGAGCACAATCAAAACCTGAAATTCTCGCGCGAATGCGCGCAAACACTCGACTTTTCACATCTCTGCCCCGGTATTGCCCATAATCGACCGCGCTGAGACCTTAATTCAACGGTCAAATCCTTTTCATCGACGCAGCGCACTTCATCGAAACGTGTTGCGTCGACATCACGAGGGAGTTGAGTACGCGTCGAGGCACCGGGCCCATCAGGCCGCAGGTGTAACGCTGCAAGCATCGGGGGATGTGATGCACGGGGGATTTCTCATTCGGCCGCACACCGGCGACATCGCGCGCAAGCTCGGCGCGTATCGCGGAAGGACGTGCGTGCGGACTGCCGGACCGGCACCGGACCTGCTGCCATTCGGGCAGGTGACGCGCGTCGAAGCTCCGAAAACGCGCCGGCTGACGCCCCGCGACGTTCTCTTCAAAAACCGGCGACAACCCGCAGCGGTCCGCCGCTCCAGCACATAGCTCGTTTCTGGGTGGCTCGAAGTCGCTCCCGCGCGCCTGGAGTACGGCGCGATGCGGGCGGGGCGAGCCACCCGTTAGAAAGGTCTCGACAGGGCCGGGAACGGGCCAGGACTACCCTCCTGGCGCCCCTCTCCGGATCCGGCCTGACGCGAGACCCTGTGCCGTACAACGGCACGACCTCGGGCGGCGGTTCTCCCCGCTTTTCCGCCGCCCGACCCACTCGCGTGCGACCTCCGAGCTCCACCTCGGGGACCGCCGCGGGACAGCCGGAAGGCCTGCATCGGCGCACCGCCACACACCTCCCTCCCCAGCGTCGGTGTGGGTCTTCCGGCACCCGTTTTCAGGTGCCCTTCACGGGCGGCATCAGGCGCCGCACGAGCGTGATCTCAGAGGCAGCCGGTGATGGTCGAGCCGCACTTGGTGTAGGTGATGGCGTCCCACGCGCAGCAGGGCTCTTCCTTCTTGCAGACCCAGGCGCGCTTCTCGCCCGTCGGAAACTTGTAGCGGCAGACCTTCTCGCCCTTGCCGGCCTTCGGCGCCGCATCCTTGGCGATCGCCACAGGTCCGGCCGCGAGCGCGACCGCGGCCACCACGCCGGCCATCCAGAACTTCATGCCCGTCTCCTCGTCGCGGTTGTTTCTATCGACGATATTGCCCCTCGACTTGCATGCGCACTAGGACATGGAAGCCTCACCCCGCCACCAACCGACATGTGCTCACTCTGAACCTCAGGAAACGCAAAGGCGGCGCAGCCCGCGCGAGCCGCGCCGCCTAAACTGTGAGCCGGAGATCAGTTGCGGGTCTTGTCGACCAGCTTGTTCTTGGCGATCCACGGCATCATGGCGCGCAGCTTCTCG